>Ga0233385_1000600_pt1 | contig 17329 bp, 14 predicted proteins | sample ElkDunMinimDraft_16_FD_191543 | JGI IMG/M metagenome (GOLD analysis project Ga0233385, IMG submission 191543) | Fecal eukaryotic communites from dung pellets of Tule Elk in California, USA - Elk Dung G36 | ecosystem: Host-associated > Mammals > Digestive system > Large intestine > Fecal | place...
GATGGTGATCACTACCTCGTCAACGGTGCCAAGACGCTCGTGCTGAACGCGCCGGTGGCACATCGTCTGCTGGTGTCCGTTCGCACCTCCGGGGAGGTGCTGGACCACAGCGGTGTGTCGCTCCTGGCCGTAGACAGGGGCGCAGAGGGCGTGCATCTGCAAACCTACGCAACGGTGGACGGTTTTCAGGCGGCAGAGGTGACCTTCGACAATGTGCGGGTGCCGGTGGCGGAGCGGCTGGGAGCGGAAGGTGCCGCGTTTCCCGCAATCGAGACTGTCGTCGATCGCGCCTCCCTGGCAATCTGTGCGGAGGCCATCGGAGCGATGGATTCGTTGCTGACAAAAACCGTGGAATACACCAGGATCCGTCGTCAATTCGGGACTCCCATTGCCGCTTTTCAAGCCCTGCAGCACCGCATGGCCGACATGTTCATAGAGTGCCAATTGGCGCGTTCCATTGTCATGATGGCCGCGATGACGCTCGATTCGGATATTGATTCCCGGCAACACCAGAAGGCCGTTTCTGCCGCCAAAAGCCGGGTAGGCCGGGCCATCCGCAAGGTCGGTCAGGAAGCGGTGCAACTGCACGGCGGGATAGGCATTACCGACGAACTGGATGTTGGCCATCTGTTCAAGCGGGTGACGGCGATCGAAACCATGTTCGGCAACACTGACTTTCACACGGCTCGCTTCGCCCGTCTCTAGCGGGGCGGGTGACAGGGTGAACATGCATATCGCGCACGCTATCGACCATGTGGGGGCAGAGGCTGTCGCCGTCAGGGCCGGAGAAGAGCTCGATATCGACAGGCTGCGGCGCTACCTGCGGCCTGTCCTCGATGAGCCGCTGGCCGACCTGCGGATCAGGCAGTTCCCCGACGGCTTCTCCAATCTCACCTACCTGCTCTGCGCTGGCGGTTCAGGGCCGGCATCCAGCGAAAGGCGCTGGGTGCTGCGTCGTCCGCCCGTCGGCAATCAGGTTAAGTCCGCTCACGACATGGGGCGTGAGTTTCGGGTATTGCAGGCCCTGCAGCCGGTTTTTCCTCCTGCGCCACGCCCTCTCCACTTTTGTGATGATCACGCCGTGCTGGGCTGCGATTTCTATCTGATGTCCTGTGTGAACGGCATTATCGTCCGTCGTCGCGAATATCCCGCGCAGATGCGACCGGATCCCGCGCAGGTGCGCCGGCAATTCTTGACGATGTTTGATGGTCTCGCCCGGTTGCACGCGATAGATCCAGTGGCGATCGGGTTAGGGAGCCTCGGTCGTCCCCAGGGCTACGTCCAGCGCCAGGTGGAGGGATGGAGCCAACGCTATCGCATGGCGGCAACCCCTGACGCGCCCGATTTTGACGCCCTGATGCAATGGCTGGTCGACCATCTGCCACCCACCAGTCCCCCGGCCCGGTTCCTCCACAACGACTTCAAACTGGATAATGTGGTCTGGTCGGGCGACGGCGCACTGGTGGGCATACTCGATTGGGAAATGGCGACCGTGGGCGATCCGCTCATGGATCTGGGCTGTGCGCTGGGTTACTGGGCTGAAGCGACGGACCCTGAGTTCTACCGCGCCGTGTGCACCATGCCCACCGATGTGCCCGGCGCCCCCACCCGGGCAGAGATTGTCGCCCGCTTCAGCGCGCGCACCGGGCTGAAGGTGGATTGCTTCGATTTCTATCTGTGCTTCGGGATGTTTCGCCTGGCGGTCATCGCCCAGCAGATCTACTGTCGCTATCGTCGTGGCCTGACCGGAGATCCGCGTTTCGCCCGAATGATCAATAAAGTCCATGGATTGCACGGGATGTGCGGGCGCCTGATCTCGCGGTCCGATCTGTAGGCCCCTTAATGACGCGTCCCCGACTGTTCTTGACCCTCTCCGGGAGATAACGTATTTTCAGCCTCCCACATAACGGAGATGCCCCTTGTCCGCGCCCGTCAAGAATGCCCTGATGAATAAAGTCATTGTCTGCGCTGCCTTCATCAATGGATTTGCCATCATGGCGATCGAGCTGCTGGGAGGGAGGGTTCTCTCACCCTACTTCGGCACCAGCGTCTACGTCTGGGGCAGTATCATCACCATTTTCATGCTCTCGCTCTCGCTCGGCTATCTGTGGGGGGGGCGCCTGTCCTCGCGCAATCCGAATCCGCGGACCTTCGCGGTGTTCTTCTTCCTGTCCGCGCTGCTCTCGTTGCCGATCATCTTTTTTGCCGATCCCATCATGACGGAGGTGTTCCTGACGATCGAGGATCCGCGCTATGGCTCGCTGGTCAGCGCGGTGCTGCTGTATTTCCTGCCGATCTGCCTGATGGGCATGGTATCTCCCTATTCGATCCGGCTGTTGGTCAGTTCAGAGGAACATAGTGGGCGAATGGCCGGTCTTTTGTACTTCGTATCCACGCTGGGAAGCGCTCTGGGAACGCTGATGACCTCGTTCTACTTCGTGCTCTGGTTCGAGATCAACCAGATCATGTGGGGTATCGTTGCCGGGCTGCTGTGCAGCGGGATAACCATCCTCATCGTGCACCGGGTGTCGTCCCGGCAAGCGGCGGAGTGACATTGGCGCAGACCAAACCCGCAGACAAAAGTACAACAATCAGGGACAACCATTATGAAAGCTGACCGCCTGAACGCTCGCATGGGTATGCTGACACTGCCTGCTCTACTGCTGCTGGCTTCGCTGTTCTCCGCAGGGGTGAAGGCAGAGGTCATTCACGAAGAACGTTCGGTGTATCGCAACATCATCGTGACCCAGGAAGGGGACCGTCGCTGCCTGATTTTCAACGCGGTTCGGGGCGAGCGCAACCAGACCTGCATCGCCCTGAACGACCCGCAGGAGATGCTGTTCCACTATACCCGCATGAGTATGGCCGGATTGCTGGTGAACCCGAATCCCCAGAGCATACTCATCGCCGGGCTGGGAGGGGGCACGATCCCGACAGCGTTGCGGGAGCTGTATCCCGAGGCCACCATCGACGTGTTGGAGATCGACCAAGCGGTGGTGAATGTCGCCAGGGAGTACTTTCAGTACGTGGAAGATGACGATCTGCACACCCATGTGGTGGATGCGCGGGTGTTCATCAAGCGAGCGGGGCTGGAGGGCAGGAAGTACGATTTCATCATGCTGGACGCCTTCACCGGCGAATACATCCCCGAGCATCTGTTGACCCAGGAATTCCTGGAAGAAGTCAGGCAGATCATGACGCCCGATGCCGTGCTGGTGGCCAATACCTTTTCCACCAGCAACCTGTACTCCCACGAGTCGGTGACCTATCGTGCAGTGTTCGGCGAGTTCTTCAACTTCAAGATGCCCGGCAGCGGCAACCGCGTCATCATCGCCCAGCAGCGCCTACTCCCTGAAATGGGTCAGCTGAAACAGAACGCCAATGCTTTGCAGGCCACTCTGCGACCCTATGGTGTGCCTATTCTGGAATTCCCCAATCGTCTCACCACTCGCGCCGACTGGGATGAAAGCCTGCGCGTCCTGACCGATCAGTTCTCGCCGGGCAATCTGCTGCGCTAGCGCGTCGGGGCTCCTTGCCTACTCGCCTACGCGTACGGTAAGGATGTCACAATGGGAGCCATGCAGGACCTTGTTGGCCGTGGAGCCGAGCAGCAGCTTCCAGCCCGATCTGCCGTGACTGCCGATGACGATGAGGTCGCTCTTCAGTTCATTCGCCTTGCCGCGGATTTCTCCCGCCGCCATGCCAATCACGATGTGCTGGCGATCCAGCGGAATACCGTGCTCGATGCCAATGTCCATCAGACGTTCCGTAGCGATGGCGGTCGCTTCTTCCTGCATCTTGCTCATGTTGATGGCGTAGGCGTCGATCGGGAATGCGGCTGCCACAGGCTCCACCACATGCATGAGGGAGAGTTTTGCCGCGTCGCCATCGGCCAGACTGAGAGCCCGTTCGATGACCTTGCTGGACTCATTGGAAAGGTCGATTGCTACCAGCAGGTGGTTATAGGTGCCCATGTGGTTCCTCCTGGATCCGGTGGGTGACGGGTTCCCCAGCGGGAAACCTGATCGATCCAGTGTAAACGAGAAGTGATGGCCCGCAAAGCACGGCGGGGCGGCTTACGGCTCCTTAAAGATAGGGCGAGAACAGCCAGAAGAAGGAGTCGCGGATGCGGGCGGGCAGGCTCCGCCGTTCGATGTCTTCGCGGGTGACGCGGACGGCGTTTTCCCGCTTGCCGATAAAGTATCCGCTCAGTTGATTATTGATCTCGGTTGAGAACAGCTCCACTCCCAGCTCGTAGTTGAGCCGCAGGCTGCGCGGGTCCATGTTGGCCGAGCCAATCAGGGTGTAGACGTCGTCGATCAGCAGCAGCTTCGAATGGATGAAGGGAGGAGGCTGGTAGTAGACGTGGATATCCTTCTTCTCCAGCAGCTGGCGCAGGGTGTTCTGTGACGCCCAGTGGGCGGGTTTGATGTTGTTGTGACCGGACAGCAGTATCTGCACGTCGACGCCGCGCAGACTGGCGGCCATCAGTGCGCCGACAAGGTCCAGCGTGGGCAGGAAGTAGGGCGTCATGATCCAGACCTTCTGCCGCGCGGCGGAGATCACGCCCAGCAGCAGGTCGTTGAGCCGGTCCAGTTCCTTGTTGGGGCCATCCAGCATCAGCCGCGTCCAGACCGGCGCCTCCGGATAGTTCAGGTTGCAGTGCAAAAATCTGCCGAAGTCGCGGGTCCCCTTGCAATAATACCAGTCCCGGCGGAAAGCCCATTCCAGTTCGTCGACGATACGCCCCTTCAGGCGAAAGTGCAGGTCCAGTACCCGGTGGGGATTGTCCTCTTTCGCGGCCAGGTGGCGGCTGCCGATGTTCGATCCCCCGGTGAAGGCATACACCCCATCCACGATCATGAGCTTGCGGTGAGAGCGCATGTTGATATTCAGGGACGGCGGAATCAGGTGAATCGGATTGAAGCGGGCATAGTCGATGCCGGCCTTTTTCAGGGCCCGGCCAATGCGGGGAATACGCATGGCTTCGCCAAGACCATCGACGATCACTTTCACCTCTACCCCGCGCTCCCTGGCGCGACGCATGGCGTCAACGAACTGCAATCCGGTTTCGTCGTGATCGAAGATATAGGTGCCGAGCAGCACCCGTGACACGGCGCCGTCTATTGCTTCCAGCATCGCGGGAAAGAGGATCTCCCCATTCTCCATGGCGATGACTTCGTCGCAGGAACTGAGACCCCGGCCGACGATCCTTTCCCCTACGGTGGACAGCGGGCGGAAGTTGGTGCCAGGTGGATCACTTAAGGTGTCGCTGGAGTCTTTCAGGAGTTTGGTGACATAGTCCCGGCGGGCGCGGGTAAAGGAGCGGTTCAAGCCAAACAGCAGGTAGATGAACGGGCCGCCCAATGGCAGGATGATGATGAAGGCTATCCAGCCGAAGGCCGCCTTGGAGTCGCGCTTGTTCAACAGGGCGTGCGTCGCAGCCCCTATTGCCATAAGGCCGAGAACGGGCGGGATTATCCACAGCAGTGCTGACGTGAGTGTCACCGGTTTCCTCCTGAAACGCCCCTGGCAGGCTTGAACCGCGGTACATGATGGCCGGACGGCCTGCCCGTGTCTACGGTCTGCAGGCGAGAGTGCGGCAAAGTTTACAGCAGGCGGATGTTGGCCGTCAGGGCCAGGTGGTCAGAGAAGTCCCGCCAGCTGTCTCCCGCCAGACTCTCACAGCTGACCACCTGGGCGCCGCGCAGGTAGATGCGGTCCATGGTCAGCAGGGGCAGGAAAGCGGGATAGGTGCGCGCGCAGCGGCCGCGACAGAATTCATGCACCTCGGTGAGTCCCAGCTCGATCTGCAGGCGCGGGTGGGCGGTACGGCGCCAGTCGTTGAAGTCGCCCGCCAGGATCAGCGGTTCGTCCTTCGGGATGTTGTCGCGGATGTGTTTGATGAGTTGGGTGACCTGCAACTGCCGCTCGCGTTCGAACAGCCCGAGGTGGACGCAGATGAGGTGGACTCCGCCCTCGATGGTGCCATGCAGAAATCCGCGATGGGAGAAGCTCAGGACCGAGGCATTGATGTTGTCCCAGCGGGCAAACGGCAGGGCGCTGAGAATGGCATTGCCGTGATGGCCGTGCTGATAGATGGCGTTGCGGCCATAGGCATGGTGGGTCCAGACGGTGTCCGCCAGGTATTCGAGCTGTGTCTCGGTTGGCCAGGCGGCGAGCTGCTCCTGATGGCGCTGGTTGGCGCCCACCACTTCCTGCAGGAAGACGATGGTGGCACCGCTGTTGCGCAGATGTTCGCGAATCTTGCTCAGCACCAGGCGTTTCGGCCCCACCGCAAAGCCCTTGTGAATATTGAGGCTCAGTACTCTGAACTCATCCTGCATCGACAGCATCCGTCTAACCGAATTGATGCGTCAGTCCAGCTGCTGCAGCAGATAGCGGGGCAGCGCGAACGACGCCTGGTGTAGCTCGGCAGTATAATAGCAGCTATCGATGGCGGTATCGTCCCAGCGGCGGACAATCTCCGCAAGGTCAGCCTGACGCTTTGCCGGGTCGTCGCTGGCCCAGGCGAAGGTCATGATGCCACCCGTGTAGGTGGGCACGGCGCAGGTGTAGAAACTCACATCCTCGAACAGGGAGCGCAGGCGGTTGGCGGTGCTGAGCACTTCCGCCGTCTGCACGAAGGCCACGCCATTCTGCGCCACAAAAATACCACCGGGCTCCAGGCAGCGCTTCACGCCGGCATAGAACGGGCTGGTGAACAGGGCTTCCGCTGGGCCGTGTGGGTCGGTGGAGTCAGAAATGATGACATCGAAGCGTTCCCCGCACTGCTGCACGAAGCGTACGCCGTCGTCGATGACGAGCGTCAGCCGGGGATCATCGAATGCGCCCTGGCTGTGATGGGGCAGGTACTTGCGGGACAGTTCTATCACGGCAGGGTCGATCTCCACCTGGGTGATCGAAGTCACCGCCGGGTGTCTGCAGACCTCGCGCAGGATGCCGCCGTCGCCACCTCCTATGATCAGCACCTTTCGGCAGGCGCCATGTGACACTATTGGCACATGGGTCAGCATCTCATGATAGATGAACTCGTCTTTTTCCGTGGTCTGAACGACGCCGTCCAGGGCCAGCACCGTACCGAACATGGCATTGCGGAAAATCAGCAGGTGTTGGTGTCCGGAGTCTACCTCGAACAGGACCTCGTCGACCCGCAGCGTCTGGCCCCAACTATCGTGGAGTGTCTCAGTCCAGTACCGCGGCTGCGGCATTATCGGACGCTCGCTGGGGCCGGCTGGCTGTCGTCCTGGGTGAGGCCGCGCAACTGCTCGCCCACGGTGACGTTGTTGGGTTTGAAGGCGCGTTTCAGGATAGGGACGGCTTTTTCCGGCTGCGCTTCGCCACACATGAAGATGTCGAACGCGGCATAGCCCCGCTCCGGCCAGGTGTGCACGCTGATGTGCGATTCGGCGAGGACGGCCACGCCGGAGATACCGCCGTTGGGGGTGAAATGATGCAGGTGGATGTGCAGCAACGTGGCGCCGCAGGCGCGTACACACTCCCGGAAGGCGGATTCCATGAGTTCGATGTCGTCGAGATGACTGGCATCCCAGAAGTCGATCAGCAGGTGAGTGCCTGCGAATACCAGGCCGTTGCGATGGATAAAATGGTCTGCAGGGGCCGAGCCCTCGGTGTTCACGAAGGTCGGCCATTCATTCTCGTTAGCACAGTTACCGAGCGAGCTGACAGACTCTTTAAGGGGGATTACTTTTGACATGTCCCGTTCCCTAAAAAGTGGGCGATTTGGTCCATTAACCAACAGCAGGGCTATTGCACGAGAGGGGTGAGCAGGAGCTCTGTTTGTGCATCCGCGTTGGTCAGGCACCCTCCACGCCAGAGTGGATAAGGAGTGCAGGAGGGGCCCGGGAAAGGGAGGGCTCCTGCCGTTCAGCCGGGTAAACCGGAGGAACGCAGTGTATGTATTTTTTCCCTGATTTCAAGCTGAAATTTCACCCCCCGTGCTACCATTGCCCGCTCGCCGGGATCCTGTGGGGTTGTCAGGCTGTCTGGGCTCCGGTTGTCTGGATTCTGGTTCTCTGCAACTGGTTATCTGACTCTGGTTTTCAGAACTTTGGTTTTCAGAACAAGGGGCGTGAATGGTCACCTATTCGCTCGTCGATACCATCGGCATCATCGCGATCAACAATCCCCCCGTCAACGCCCTTTCCAGGCAGGTGCGCGCAGGCCTGCTGGAGGCCCTGGCGACAGCCCGGACGGATGCCAGCAGGGCCGTGCTGCTGATGTGCGAGGGCAGCACCTTCATCGCCGGCGCAGACATCAGCGAACTGGGCAAACCACCGCAGGCGCCCGCGTTGAGCGAGGTGCTGGCGGCCCTGGAGGACTTCCCCAAACTGGTGGTCGCTGCCATCCATGGCAGGGCACTGGGAGGAGGGCTGGAGACAGCGCTGGTCTGCCATTACCGCTGTGCCACCCCCACCGCTGTAGTGGGACTGCCGGAGGTCAGGCTCGGGTTGCTGCCGGGAGCGGGAGGCACCCAGCGCCTGCCCCGCATTGCCGGCGTCGCTCTTGCCCTGGACATGATGACCAGCGGCAACCCGCTTCCTGCGCCGCAGGCATGTGCTCGCCACATCATCGACGAGATCATCGAGGGTGACCTGCCCAGCGGAGCTCTTGCCTATGTCCGGCGCTTGCTCTCCGAGGGAGCGCCCCTGCGCCGCATTCGCGATATCCCCCTGAGCTCTGGCAGTGTGGACAGTACCATGGTCGCCAGCTACCGGACCCGACTCGCCAGGCGCAGCAGAGGCCAGATTGCCCCCGACCGCATTGTCAGCTGTGTGGAGGCGGCGCTGAATCTGCCCTTTGATGCCGGCCTTGAGCGCGAGAGAGAGCTGTTCCTGGAGTGCCTGGCCTCTCCCCAGTCCCGCGCCCTGCGCCACGTGTTCTTTGCCGAGCGGGAAGCTCCCCGAATCCTGGATCTGCCAGCCGGCACGCCGCTGCGCCAAGTCCGCTCGGTAGCGATCATCGGCGGGGGAACGATGGGCGCTGGCATCGCCATGTGCGTCGCCAATGTGGGCATCCCTGTCGTCCTGTTGGAGATCAGCGACGAAGCACTCGACCGGGGACTGGATAGGCTCCGCAAGCACTACGCGTCTGCGGTGGGCAAGAGCCGGATGACTGAGGAGGAGGCGCAGGCCTGTCTGCAGCGCATCGCCGGGTCCACGCAATACAGCGATCTGGGCGCCGCCGATCTGGTTATCGAGGCTGTGTTCGAGGATCCCATCATCAAGCAGGAGGTCTTCCGCCGCCTGGATGCCGTGTGCAAACCCGGCGCCATCCTCGCCTCCAATACCTCCTATCAGAACATCGACGCACTCGCCGCCCAGACGCGCCGACCGCAGGACGTGGTGGGCATGCACTTCTTCAGCCCTGCCAATGTGATGAAGTTGCTGGAGGTCGTGCGCGGCGAACACACGGCTGACGACGTGCTCGCCACCGTGATGGCTCTCGGTAAAAACATCGGCAAGGTCTGCGTGCTGGCACGGGTGTGCTATGGCTTCATCGGCAACCGCATGTTGACCGGCTATCTGCGCCAGGCACACAGGCTGCTGCTGGAGGGCGCCACGCCCGCCCGGATCGATGCCGTGGCAGAGAGCTTCGGGATGGCCATGGGTCCGCTGGCCGTGAGTGACCTTGCCGGACTCGACGTGGGTTACAAGGCCCGAATGGCCCGGGAGGCGGAGGGAGAGCGCCTCGACCCGCGTAGCCACTGCATTTCCTCGGCCCTGGTCGAACTCGGTCGGCTGGGGCAGAAAAGCGGTGCCGGCTATTATCGCTACGAGGCGCAGACCCGCGAGCCCCAGCCGGACCCGGAGGTGGATATCCTGATTCAGGAGCAGGCGGACCGGTTAGGCATTGTCCGGCGCGAAATCGGGAATGACGAAATCCTGGCCCGGCTCCTCTATCCCCTTATCAACGAGGGCGCGCGAATACTGGAGGAGGGTATCGCGCAGCGGCCCGGCGATATCGACATAGTGTACGTCTACGGTTATGGCTTCCCCGGCGCACGGGGCGGGCCCATGCACCATGCGGACGAGATTGGCCTGGCGCGCATCCACGACACGATCTGCCGCTTCCGCGACAGCCTGGGAGCAGAGGACTGGCAACCCGCCACGCTGCTGGCAAGACTGGCCCGCGAGAACAGTAGCTTCGCTGCCTTCGGGAGCGCTGAGGCGCAATAGAGCAGCGTCGCCAGGCCGGTGCGGGTTGGACGCTGTTCCAGGAGGGGGGTGTGAGGTCTTGCTGAAGAGGATGAAACCCGACCCGGCCGTAGGGTTTCGAAGGGGAGTTCTGTAGCACTCGAGGGCCATATTAAATACAAATTTATCATAATGCAAATGAAAACTATTCTCATTGTGATTTGTGTTTGTGAATTGCGCCGCCCGTCATGTTGAGGGCTTTTCGTGGCGGACACTTGACATCATGCTCGGTGGCGACCATCATCCGCGCCATGAACATCATCCATACGCCTGCATCCTCGTTTTATTGGTGGCCCGTTTCTTCGGGTTGCCAGCAGGGGTATTTCTGACATAACTCTCCTGGCCGCCTGGTTTCGGCGGCCTGCCCTGATGCTTCCTGCAACAAACGGTAAGCAAGCATCACACAAAGAGTCCGACCGATCCCAGACTGCCGGGATACAACAGGACTAGATCATGACTTCACATAATGCGGATTCCACGGGCGGGCGAGAGGCAACAGTCGTTGAGATTCCCTGTGGCAAAGCGCTAGAGCAGCGGCACTACCTGACGCGCGGCGGCGTGCGTGTGCAACGCAGTATCCACGAGGTGGCGGACGGAGCGGCGGCGGTCGCCTGCCTGCGACGCGGCCTGGACGCCCGCCGAGGGGTGCTGCTCAGTTCCACCTTCGAATACCCCGGGCGTTACAGGCGCTACGACATTGGCTTCATCAATCCCCCCGTAATGATCACGGCGAGCGCGTGTCGGGTCGAGATTCGGGCACTCAACGCCCGTGGTCAGATCCTGCTTCCAGAGCTGCAGCGTGCCGTGACGGGAATGGTCGGGGTGATAGCAGGCGCGGTAATAGTGCTGAGCACTACGGTGGACTCAATACAGATCGCCACGCCAGAGCCCGGCCAGGACGACGGGGACTTCCCGGAGGAGCAGCGCAGCCGACAGTCCGGTGTCTTCTCAGTGCTGCGAGGGCTACTGGCGCACTTCCACAGTGTCGAGGATGGCCGGCTCGGCCTGTACGGCGCCTTCGGTTATGACCTGGCGTTTCAGTTCGAGGCGATCCAGCGGCACCAGCAGCGTGATGCCTCCCTGCGCGACATGGTGCTGTACCTGCCGGACGAAATTCTGGTGCTTGATCACTACGCCGACAGTGCACGCCTGCATCGTTACGACTTCGTCTGTCGCACTGCGACCGATCTGCAGGATGCGCTGCCACGCTGCGCTACCACTGGCGGGCTGCGCCGTCACGGGAGTGTCACTCCCTTTGTGCCGGCGCTGCATGCGCCCCGCGACTGCGACCACCGGTCAGGGGAATATGCCGACACCGTCCGCCGGGCCCATGAGTACTTCCGGCGCGGCGACCTGTTCGAGGTGGTGCCGGGCCAGGTGTTCTTCGAGCCCTGCAAGGATCTGCCGTCCCAGGTTTTCGAGCGCCTGCAGGCAAGCAATCCCGCTCCCTATGGCGCGATGATGAACCTGGGCGAAGACGAGTACCTGCTGGCGGCGTCGCCGGAGATGTATGTGCGGGTCGAGGGGCGGCGGGTCGAAACCTGTCCGATTTCCGGCACCATTGCCCGCGGCGGGGATGCCATCGCCGACGCGCAGCAGATCCGCACCCTGCTCAATTCGGCCAAGGACGAGGCGGAGCTGTCCATGTGCACCGATGTTGATCGCAACGACAAAAGCCGGGTGTGCGAGCCGGGCAGCGTCAGGGTGATCGGCCGGCGTCAGGTCGAACTCTATTCGCGCCTGATTCACACCGTGGATCATGTGGAGGGCACGCTGTTGCCGCACTGTGATGCACTGGATGCCTTCCTCTCCCACGCCTGGGCCGTGACGGTCACCGGCGCGCCGAAACAGGCGGCGATCCAGCTCATCGAGCAGATCGAGAAGTCACCGCGCCGCTGGTACGGCGGCGCAATGGGCATGATCGGCTTCGATGGCAACATGAATACCGGTCTGACCCTGCGGGCTGCCCGCATCAGCCAGGGCGTTGCCGAGGTGCGTGCGGGTGCGACCCTGCTCAGCGATTCCGACCCACTGGCCGAGGAGGCAGAAACCCGCCTGAAGGCCAGCGCGGTGCTGGCAGCGGTTCGGGGGGCGGCGCCTGGGGCGTCTGACGCTGGGACCGGGCGACACAGCGGCGCAAGTGCCCCGGCCGGCAACCAGGTCGTGCTGCGCGCGCTGATGGTGGATCACCGCGATTCCTTCGTACACACGCTGGCGGGCTACTTCCGTCAGCAGGGCGTGCAGCTGGAGACCCGCCGGCCACAAGCGGCCAGGACACTGCTGCAGAACCAGGACTTCGATCTGGTGATTCTGTCTCCTGGCCCAGGGCGTCCGGATGATTTCGGTATGCGCGACACACTGGCGCTTTGCGAGGCCAGGGAAATACCCGTGTTTGGCGTTTGCCTGGGGCTGCAGGGGATGGTGGAGCACTTCGGCGGCGAACTGGGGGTGCTGGCCGAGCCGATGCACGGCAAGTCCTCCCTCGTGACTCACGATGGCAGTGAGCTGTTCCGCGATATCCCGGTCAGCTTTACGGGCGGGCGCTACCATTCCCTGCACGCGCTCAGGCTGCCCGACTGCCTGCAGGCGACGGCGGTCTCTGACGACGGCGTGGTAATGGCTATCCGCCACCGCACGCTGCCGATGCTGGGGCTGCAGTTCCATCCCGAGTCAATTCTCAGCATGGACCAGGAGGTAGGGCTGCGGCTGGTAGCCAATGCGGTACAATACGCACTTTCCCGCGCGCTCCCGCTCAGCCGGATGCCTCGGCTCGAGGCCGGCGCAGATCCGCTGCCGATGCAGAGCGCTACACGATGATCAGGAACCTCTATGTACGAAGCAGACACCCGGCAGCGCTTTATCTTCGAGAACTTCGATATTCGCGGAGATATCGTCAAGCTGCAGAAGAGCTATCTTGAAACGGTCACCGGCAAGCACTACCCGGAGGCCGTTGCCCGGCTGCTGGGCGAGTTCCTGGCCGCCAGCGCGCTGCTCAGCACCACCATCAAGTTCGATGGCCGGCTGGTCCTGCAGGCGCGCTCGACGGGCCAGGTCGCACTGCTCATGGCTGAATGCAGCAGTGAGGGGCAGCTGCGGGGCATCGCCCGCTACGCAGACACTCCCACCAGCGATCAGTTCACCGAGCTGCTGCGCGACGGGACGCTGGTCATCACGATAGACAGTCGCAAGGGTGAGCCCTACCAGGGCGTCGTGGCGCTGGAGGGCACGTCGCTGTCGCAGTGTCTTGAGGCCTACTTCCGTCAGTCCGAGCAACTCGGCTCCCTGTTCACTTTTGCCTCCGACGGCGAGGGCGTCGCGGCGATGCTGCTGCAACAGCTACCCGCCCAAAGGCAGCAGGATGTGGATGAGCGATCCGAATCCTGGCAGCACACCACCACCCTGGCGCGCACGCTGACCGCCGAGGAACTGCTGCAGTTGCCCAATGCCGATATCCTGCTGAGGCTCTATCATCAGGAGGAGCTGCGGGTGTTTCCGCCCAGGGCGCTGGCATTCGGCTGCAGCTGCAATCGGGAGCGGACGGCCCGCGCGATCTCCGCTCTGGGTCGGGAAGAGATTGAAAGCCTGATCGCCGAGCGTGGCGGAGTGGAGATCAGCTGTGAGTTCTGCGGCACCGAGTACAACTTCGGTCCGGGCGAGCTGCGCCTGCTGTTCGATCAGGCGGAAGAGGGACCCACCCACTAGGGAGTCGCGGATGCCAAAATATGGTCAGAAGCACCAATCAGATTTCAGGCTCATAGGCGAGGTGGAGGTAAAAAGTATTTCAATTCAGTAGCTTGTATTTTTTGCGGTTGTGGCGCATAACTTGCTTTATCAGGTTTTTGAACCCAATAATCTGAACAGACCAATGATGCAGGGCTAGCAAGAGGAAAATGCAATGGGCAACGAGATATGGGTACTGATTCCGCTGTTCTGGATCGCCGGCTGGGTGATCAACACCTGGATTCAGGCGCGCAACGGCTACCCGGTGGAGGATTCGATGGGCAACATCATCAACCCCCCCAAGCTGGAGGAGCTGACGAAGCAGTGGCAGGAAGATCTTGCTGCCCGTGATCAGACCATCGCCGCCCTGCGCGAGCGCATCGAGGTGCTTGAGCGTATTGTCACCGACCAGCCCGGCGGGCTGGCTCAGGAAATCGAGAGACTGCGCGCCTGATCTTCTGCGGTCCTGGCGTGTCGATAACTCATCCAGGTCAGGAACTGCAGCCCGAACAGCAGGGAAGCACCCACCAGATGTAGAGGCTGGACGAAGGCAGGCATGCCCATGTGGCCCAACGTGGCACCGGAGACAACCGCGATCACGATCACGGCAGTCGTGGCAAGCGTCAGCCGGGTCAGCGTATGGTTCCAGCCCAGTGATCTCAGCAGGAGCCAGCCCAGCCACAGGTTGGCGAACAGCACCACGGCCGAAAAGCTACGGTGCACATAGAAAAACCACGGCATCGCACTGATCCAGGCAGAGCGCTCGGCTCCCTGGACATGGTTGAGGATGTCTGTCATCTCCCGCACCTGGGTCCCCATGGTGACCTGCAGCACGGTAAATCCCAGCACGATGTAAAGCCACTTCTGGAAGTGCGGATCCAGCCCTGCGATGGACTCTGCCATCATGATGCCCCGCCGCGCCCGCGCCACCGCAAACAGCAACGTCCCCACGATAGCGAGAGCCATCAGCATGTGCAGCGTGATCATGCCCGCCTGCAGGTTGGAGGCCACCACCCGGGCGCCCAGCCAGCCCTGGAAACTCACCATGAAGAATGCGGTGACGGAAGCGACGAAAATGGACCTGTCGTGCTTGCGCACGCTCCAGGAAAAGATCGCAGTCAGGATGATCAGCAGGCCGATGGTGACCCCGGTCAGACGATTGAGGTATTCGGTCCAGGTCTTCACGACATTGAAACGGGTTTCGGCATAGCCCACGTCGGCATAGATTTCCTGGTAATTGGCCGGGAGCTGCGACTCGTGGGTCGGCGGAATCCAGCTGCCGAAGCAGGTGGGCCAGTCAGGGCAACCCATGCCGGCACCGGAGGCGCGAACAGTGGCTCCCACCAGAATCAGGAAGTAGACAGCAGCCAGCGTGATCCACGCCATACGGCGGTAGCGGGCCAGGGCAGGTGTATCTGCCTGTGTAGCAACGATGGTATCGGTCATGGGGCAGGCTTCGATATGGAATTGACGGGATGTGGCGACATCAAGTGAGCCGGCCGCAATTGTCAATGATATTGCTGTCTATCTCAACCGCCATTCATGGGAAGTGGCGAGCGGAGGAGCAGCGCCAGACGCAGGCCGGCAAGCGCGAGACGGTTCTCGGCGATGCCCTGCATGCGGGCGATGTAGTCGGCATCCAGCGCGAATTCGGGCAGAGGGCTGTCGCGTCGCTCGCTGCGTAGCACCCCGGCCTTGATCTCGTCTGTATAAACGGATTGCTGCATGATCTCCCGGCTTTCCTCCAGCCACTCGTAAGGATCGGTAGACATCCGCGCAGGTTCGGCTCGCATCGCTGAGGTGATCAGTCTGCGCAGGGTATCGTCGAAGGGCTGGCTGCGCAGGGCCCCATCCCAGATCGAATGCAGGTTGCCGCCAGTGACCGCGATGCCATTGCCGCCCCTGTCACCCTTGGGGAACAGTTCCCGCGACACCATGGCCCCGGAGTGCAGCGGCTGGTGGATGTCCCCGCCAAGATGCAGTATCCAGCACAGAGCAACGGCACGCTCTGCCGGTCCGCTGTCTGGCTGGGTCAGCACGTGGAGGTTGTATTCCAGGGCCACCACCACGTTGTCCGCGTCGCGCTCTACAGTGATGCTGCCGGGCGCGTCCCCCCGAAGTGATGGTTTGTTGTCGGTCCCCACATACACGTTGCCGTGGATGCCCTCACCGCGGACCCAGGCGCCGTCTATCCAGTGCCACTGTGCGCGGTGGTAGCGAATCTGTTCCTCGGCCTCGAAGCCGCGAGCAATATCCGGCCAGACCGCCGCCTGGCCCACGGCCCAGCGTGCCTTGTCGAGGTCGCTGCCCACCATCACGTTGACCGGCATCACGTCGAGAAAATCCTGCTCGAAGCGGGGGTGCTGCTGGAGGATGTCAAACAGAGCCAGGCGCTCCTGGCTGCTGAACAGCTCCCACGCCACATAGGCGCTGAGGCGGTGGCCGGTGTCATCCCACGCGTGGCCGCGAAGGGGCAGGATCATGAGCAGCATGTAGAAGGCTACAAGGCGCAGGGGCAGTGCCCCGCGTAGGCGTGTCGATGGCATGGAATGTCGGAACTCTGATTGTGGCTACTGTCGGTGGTCTGAGGTCATGCAATTGTAGCAAAGGACACTTTGCAGAAATGCGACTTGCCCCCCGGGATGGGAAATGTAACAGCCAGTCCGGGAGCCAGACTGGCCGTCGTGGAGAAAGACCTGCTTAATCACAGATCAGATACTGAAGCCTTCCTTGTTCAGCGGCATGATGCGCGGCCGGATGCCGGATGCCGCGAAGATAGCATTGCCCACGGCCGGAGCCAGCGGCGGAATACCCGGTTCGCCGAGTCCTGACGGGTGATTGTCGCTTTCTATCAGATGCACGCTGATCTGCGGGGTCTTGTTCATGCGTAGCAAGGGGTAGTGGTCGAAGTTCTTCTGCTCGACACGCCCATCCTCGAAGGTGATCATTTCGCCCATCATCGTGCTCAGGGCGTCAACCACGGCACCTTCCAGCAGGTTCTCCGACGTGCTGCGGTTGATGATCGGTCCCACATCCGCCGCAACATGCACACTGTGCACGGTCACCTTGCGGTTGGCGTCCACGCTCACCTCCGCGACTTCTGCCACATGGCCGAAGTGGCTGTAGAAGAAGGCGACCCCCAGTCCGCGTCCTTCCGGCAACACCTTGCCCCAGCCCGCCTTCTGGGCGGCCAGTTTCACGGTATCGATTGCGCGGTACTTGCTGAACCCCAGCGCTCCGGTGTTCTCCGGTTCTGGCGCTGCCGCCAGGCTTTCCAGCAGGAATTCGAGCGGGTCGCGCCCGGCAGCCGCTGCCAGTTCTGCCAGGAAGCTCTGCTGTGCCCAGGCAATGGTGTTGGAGCCAGGGGCTCG
>Ga0233385_1000603_pt1 | contig 17293 bp, 11 predicted proteins | sample ElkDunMinimDraft_16_FD_191543 | JGI IMG/M metagenome (GOLD analysis project Ga0233385, IMG submission 191543) | Fecal eukaryotic communites from dung pellets of Tule Elk in California, USA - Elk Dung G36 | ecosystem: Host-associated > Mammals > Digestive system > Large intestine > Fecal | place...
CGGCCGCGTCGTCGGGCAGGCCCGCGCCGGAGCACACCACCGCCTCCGCCGTGCCGCGGGGCGTCTGGGCCGGTGACACCGGCACGCCGAAGTCGATCAGCAGGTCCTGCAGTTCGTCCCAGGCATGATGGGTACGCGCCCGCACCAGATCGGTCCCGCCCTGCGCCGCGGTATCAGTGACCGACGGGGCCGGCAGGGTCGCGTAACGGCGGCGACGCCGCAGCGCGCGGGCCACCCCGGGTGCCAGCAGCACGACCGCCACCAGCACGACGATCAGCAACCACCAGGGCGAGACCACACGGTCGGGGGTCGGGTCGGCGACGAGTGCGCCCTCGCTGCCCGGATCCACGCCGCCGTCGCGCCGGTCCGGGCCCTGGGGACCGGCCTCGGTGTCGTCGTCCGACGGCGCCGTCGCACTCGCCGAGGGGGTGGGCTGCTCCGGGGCGTCGGCGTCCGGGGCCCAGTCGGAGCGGGCCGAGCCGCTCACCGCGTACGCCGGGGTGGCGTCGAACGGGACCCAGCCGACGCCGCTGAAGTAGACCTCGGTCCAGGCGTGCAGATTGCGGTTGGTCAGGGTGTACGTACCGTCGTCGTCGGCGCTGCCCCGGGTGAAGCCGAAGGCGACGCGGGCCGGAATGCCGGCGGCGCGCACCAGCCACGCCATCGCCGCGGCGTACTGCTGGCAGTAGCCGACCTTGTTGGTGAGGAAGTCGACGATCTCCTCTCCGCTGGTGCCGTTCGCCGTGCTGAGGCGGTACCGGAAGCCGTTGTCGGAGGAGAAGTGGTCGTAGATGGCGCGCACCTTGTCGTAATCGGTGCGCTCGTCCTCGGTCAGCTCGGCGACCAGAGCGTCGACCTCCGGCACCGGCGGGACGACGGTCTGCTGCCAGGCCGGGTCGTCGCGACTGACGGCGGCGGCGCCGCGCAGCGCCCGCGGGGTGTAGGTGCTGCGCAGGTAGTCGAAGGAGTACGTCATGTCCCGGGAGTCCTCCCGGCGGGAAAAGATCAGTTGGCGCTCGGAGTCGTAGAGCCACCGGGAGCCGATGTCGCGCGTGCCCACCGGCGTGGCGTAGACGGGCAGCAGCGGCATCCGGAAGTTCTCCGTGATCTCCACCGTGGCCTGGTGCCGTTCCTGTCGAACGCCGTCGAGGTCGAGGTTGAAGGAGTCCGGGAGAGGGAGGCCGTCCGACTGCAGCGGCCGCCCCTGCGGGGTGCGGACCCGGAAGCCCCCGCCGAAGAGCTCGTCGGCGACGCCGAAGCGCAGATAGAACGGGCTCTTCTCGGAGGTGCGCACCCGCACCATGTCGACGCGTTCACCCTGGTTGAGCTGGCCGCTGAGCGCGGCGAAGAGATCCACCCGTCCGGAGCTGCCGTTGAGCCCGGGGCCGTCACCGCCGTCGCCGTCGCCGAAGCGGTCCAGCACCCCGCCGGTCATCCCGGGCACGGCCGCCGGCAGCAGCACCGCGACCAGCACCCCCAGCACGCTGAGCCGGCGACCCGCCGACGACAGCGGCGAGGGCTGCCAGGTGTCCACGTCCCGGCCGTCCTCGGTGAACCGGCGCCCGAAGCGGCGTACCCGGTCCACGTTGTCGGCGCAGATCAGCCAGAGGTAACCGGCCGCGCCGATCACGAACGGCGCCGGCGGCACCCCCTCGGTGGCGACCGCGACCGGCACCGAGTAGATGGCGAGCATCGGCAGGCCGGCGAGGGCGGGCCGGCGCAGCGTCACGGCGAGCAGATCCACCACGACGGCCACCCCGGCGACGCCGAGCACCGTGACGAAGAGCAGCGGGTCGCTGTCCGGCACCGGCGCCCGGTGCCGGTTGATCTCTGTGCCCGTGGTGGCGAGGAGGTCGGCGAAGTGGGCGAAGGTGCCGGGGGTCGGCACCAGGGCGAGCAGCTCCGCGCCGCTGGGGAAGAGCCAGGCGAGCCCGATCAGCAGCCCGCCGACCATGGCGAGCAGCTGGGCCCAGACCGGTGCCCGCAGCGCGCGCGAGAGGGCGGCAGACCCGGCCACGGCGAGCACGGCGATCAGGCACATGCCGAACCAGGTCCAGCGTTCGAAGATCGACGAGAGCGGCGTCGCGGCGAGCAGGGTCGCGGCCGCGGCGATCAGTCCGAGCCGCTGCGCCTGGTTCATCGTCGGCTCCCGACGGTCTCGGCGGTGACCGCCCGTCCGGCACCGCCGGCCGGATGCTGCGCCACCCGCGGCCAGATGGTGGCGAGGTCGTCACCGTGGCGTACCGGCACGATCCGCCAGCCCCGCCGGGCCAGCACCCGGGTGCCGTCGGCCAGTGACTGGGCGCTCTCGGCGCGGGCATGGTCGGGCAGGTCCAGCCAGCTGAAGCTGTCGATCAGGAAGGCGACCCCGGCGCCGGCGCTGCCGAGCCCGGTCACCAGTTCGGTGTCGGCGGGTGTGAGCGGACCGAGCAGCGCGACGACGAGGCCGCTGTCGGTGCGCCGGCGTACCCGCTCGACCAGCCGGGTCAGGTCGTGGCGGTGTTCGGGCCGGATGTCGGCGAGCTGGTCGAGGAGGTGTCCCTCGCCCTGTTCGCTCGCCACGTCGATGTTGTCGCCGGCGACCAGCCGGACCTGGAAACCGGCCTGGCGCAGGTGCACGGCGATGCTCGCGGCCGCGCTGACCATCCACTCGAAACTCGCCGTCGGGCCCTCGCCGCAGTGGCTGCCGGCCCGGGTGTCGAGCACGATCGTGGCCCGGTTCTCGCCGGGTTGCTCCTCGCGGCGCACCATCAGCTCACCCGTACGGGCGGTCGACTTCCAGTGCACCCGCCGCAGGTCGTCGCCGCGGCGGTACTCGCGGGTGGCGGTGTCGTCCTCGCCGTGCACGGCGACCGAGCGGATCCGGCTGCGTCCGGCACCGGCCCGGTTGCCGGGCAACGCCACCGCCTGCAGCGCGACGATGCGCGGCACGACGGTCAACCGGTCGCCGGGGGCGAATGAGTGGGTCAGCTCGCAGAGCCCGAACGGATCGGTGACCCGGATGTGCAGCGGGCCGACCGGGTAACGGCCGCGCAGCTCAGGGCGGACCGTGTACGCGATCGAGTTGGCCTGGTGCACCCCGAGCCGGTCGAGCACCACCCGGGGCCGGCTGCCCAGCGCGTACGGCAGCATGTCCTCCAGCAGCAGCGTCCCGGTCGGCAACCGGGACACGTTGCGCAGCCGTAGCAGTACCCGCGCGCCGGCGCCGACCGGGATCCGGTGCGGGCCCACCTCCCGGTCGCATTCCAGCCGGGCTCGGGTCCGCCCCACGTAGAAGGCCGCCAGCAGCGGCAGGACGGCGAGCAGCACCGCGACCCGCAGCAGATCCTGCTCGCCGAGCAGCACCGCGGAGACGGCCGCCGCCAGCGCGGCGGCCAGGAAGGACCGCCCGCGGGTGGTCAGCCCTCGCAGTCCCTCGAACATCGCCTCATCCCCTCCGGGGGGCGGCCGGGCGGTGTCCGTTGCTCTCGGCGGGCCGGCCGGCGGGGGGAAGGCCGTGGTGCTCCACGACCGGGACCCGCCGGACCAGTTCGGCGACGACCGTGTCGGTGTCGCGCCCGGCGAGCTGGGCGTCGGCGGTGGGGATGACCCGGTGGGCCAGCACCGGCACGGCCAGCTGTTGCAGATCGTCGGGGAGGACGTAGTCGCGCTCGTCCAGCGCGGCGATCGCGCGGGCGGTGCGCAGCAGCTGCAGCGTCGCCCGGGGCGAGGCGCCCAGGCGCAGCTCGGGGCAGTCGCGGGTCGCGGTGACCAGCGCCACCGCGTACTGCTTGACCGCGTCGGAGACGTGGATGGCGCGCACCGTGGCGATCAGCCGGCGTACCGTCTCGGCGTCGGTGACCGGGAGCAGCGCCTGCAGCGGGTCCCCGCCGCCGTGGCCGTCGAGCATCGCCAGTTCCGCGCCGACGTCGGGGTAGCCCATCGCGATCCGGGCGGTGAACCGGTCGCGCTGCGCCTCCGGCAGCGGGTACGTCCCCTCCATCTCGATCGGATTCTGGGTGGCGATCACCATGAAGGGCGCCTCCAGGTGGTAGGTCACCCCGTCCACGGTGACCTGCCGCTCCTCCATGCACTCCAGCAGCGCCGACTGGGTCTTGGGGGAGGCCCGGTTGATCTCGTCACCGACGACCAGGTTGGCGAAGACAGCGCCGGGCTTGAACTCGAAGTCGTGGTTCTCCTGGTGGTAGACGCTGACCCCGGTGACATCGCTGGGCAGCAGGTCGGGGGTGAACTGGATGCGCCGCACCGTGCAGTCGATCGAGCGGGCCAGCGCCTTGGCGAGCTTGGTCTTGCCGACCCCGGGTACGTCCTCGATCAGCAGATGCCCCTCGGCGAGCAGGACGGCCAGTGCCAGCCGCACGGTCGGGGTCTTGCCCTCGATGACCTGTTCGATGTTGGCGATCACCGCCGAGGTGACCTCGCGGAACTCGTCCTGCGGCAGTGTGCCGTCCAGCTCCTGGAAGATCTGCTGAGTCACCCGGTCTCCTTGTCATGCTCGCGCCGTTGCCCGGCCGGATTCCGCCAGGCGGTTGAATGCGATTCGGGGCGTCGTGCGGAGCAGAACGACCGCGCGGTGCACTCACATACAACCCAGGCTATCCGCAATCTTCGGTGACGCCGACCCACTGCGGGGACCCGGGTGAAATTCCGGGAGGAACCCCCCGAAGGAGCGTCGCCGGCAGGTAGCGGCCAGGAGTGTGCGCGCCCGGACCGGGGCAGGCGCTAGAATGCGCTCATGGCTGGAGTAGTTCTGCTCCTTATCCGGCCGTGCTGATGCGCTGAGCGCGCCACAGCACGGCATCCCCTCCTGCGCGAGGGGCTTTTTTGTGCCCTGGAACAGCCAGCCCGAGCGAGCGAACCGAGGCCACCGGCGGGATAACCAGCCGCCCGGTGGCCCCGGCGGTGACAACCGAAGCGAGGAGCGCCATGACCGAGGTAGCCGCAGCGGCGACCGACACCCCACCGTTCCGGTACACCGCCGCCCTGGCCGGTGAGATCGAGCACCGGTGGCAGGACACCTGGCAGGAGCGCGGCACCTTCCGCGCCCCGAACCCGACCGGGCCGCTGGCCGACCCCGAGCACCCCCGGGCAGGGGCGGAGAAGCTCTTCGTACTGGACATGTTCCCCTACCCGTCGGGCGCCGGGCTGCACGTCGGGCACCCGCTGGGCTACATCGGCACCGACTGCTACGCCCGCTTCCAGCGGATGAGCGGCCGCAACGTGCTGCACGCGATGGGCTTCGACGCGTTCGGCCTGCCCGCCGAGCAGTACGCCGTGCAGACCGGCACCCACCCGCGGACCACCACCGAGGCGAACATCGAGCGGTACCGCGCGCAGCTGCGCCGGCTGGGGCTGGGACACGACGACCGGCGCTCGGTCGCCACCATCGACACCGACTTCTACCGCTGGACCCAGTGGATCTTCCTGCAGGTCTACAACTCCTGGTACGACCCGGATGCCCGCAAGGCCCGTCCGATCACCGAGCTGATCGCCGAGTTCGAGGCGGGTACGCGCCCGACCCCCGACGGCCGGGGCTGGGCCGCACTCGACGCCGACCAGCGGCGCCGCATCGTCGACGACCACCGGCTGGCGTACGTCTCCGAGGCGCCGGTGAACTGGTGTCCCGGCCTGGGCACCGTGCTGGCCAATGAGGAGGTCACCGCCGAGGGCCGCTCCGAGCGGGGCAACTTCCCGGTCTTCAAGCGCAACCTGAAGCAGTGGATGATGCGGATCACCGCCTACGGTGACCGGCTGATCGAGGACCTGGACGCCCTGGACTGGCCCGAACCGATCAAGATGATGCAGCGCAACTGGATCGGCCGCTCCACCGGCGCGCACATCGACTTCCCGACCGCGCAGGAGCCGATCCGGGTCTTCACCACCCGCCCGGACACCGTCTTCGGCGCCACCTACATGGTGCTGGCGCCGGAGCACGCGCTGGTCGACACGCTGGTCCCGGCGGCCTGGCCGGAGCAGACGAAGCCGGCGTGGACCGGCGGGCACGCCGACCCGCGGGCGGCCGTGGCGGCTTACCGCGCGGCCGCGGCGGCGAAGTCGGAGCTGGAGCGGACCGCCGACGCCAAGGAGAAGACCGGCGTCTTCATCGGCGCGTACGCGACCAACCCGGTCACCGGCGGGCAGATCCCGATCTTCATCGCCGACTACGTGCTGGCCGGTTACGGCACCGGCGCGATCATGGCCGTGCCCGGCCAGGACGAGCGGGACTGGGCCTTCGCCGAGGTATTCGACCTGCCCATCGTGCGGACGGTGGCGCCGTCGGAGGGTTTCGACGGCAAGGCGTACACCGGCGACGGCCCGGCGATCAACAGCGCCGCGCCGGAGCGCGGGATCGACCTGAACGGCCTGGACGTCGCCGAGGCCAAGGCGAAGATCATCGACTGGCTGGAGGCGAACGGGCACGGCGCGGGCGCGGTCACGTACCGGCTGCGCGACTGGCTGTTCAGCCGTCAGCGCTACTGGGGCGAGCCCTTCCCGATCGTCTACGACGAGGCCGGCAACGCCATCGCCCTGCCGGAGGAGATGCTGCCGGTCGAACTGCCGGAGGTCGACGACTTCTCGCCCAAGACCTACGACCCGCTGGACGCGAACTCGGAGCCGGAGACCCCGCTGTCGCGGCGCAAGGACTGGGTCGAGGTCGAGCTGGACCTGGGCGACGGGCCCAAGCGCTACACCCGCGAGACCAACGTGATGCCGCAGTGGGCCGGCTCCTGCTGGTACGAGCTGCGCTACCTGGACCCGACCAACTCCGCGCAGTTCGTAGACCCGGCCAACGAGCGGTACTGGATGGGCCCGCAGTTCCCCGGTGACTGCGGCGGCACCGACCTCTACGTCGGCGGCCAGGAGCACGCCGTGCTGCACCTGCTGTACGCCCGCTTCTGGCACAAGGTCCTCTACGACCTGGGGCACGTCTCGTCCTTCGAGCCGTTCCGCCGGCTGTTCAACCAGGGCATGATCCAGGCGTACGCCTACACCGACGAGCGCGGCACCTACGTGCCGGCCGAGGAGGTCGTCGAGCGCGACGGCACGTACTTCCTGGGGGAGGCGCAGGTGCGCCGGGAGTACGGCAAGATGGGCAAGTCGCTGAAGAACGTGGTGACCCCCGACGACATGTGCGCCACGTACGGCGCCGACACCTTCCGCGTCTACGAGATGTCGATGGGGCCGCTGGAGGTCTCCCGCCCCTGGGAGACCCGCGCGGTGGTGGGGTCGTACCGGTTCCTGCAGCGGGTCTGGCGCTCGGTGGTCGACGAGGGCAGCGGCGAACTGCGGGTGACCGACGCCCCGGCCGACGAGGCGACCCGCCGGCTGCTGCACAAGACCATCGACGGGGTCGGCGCAGACATGGCGGCGATCCGGTTCAACACCGCCATCTCGAAGCTGATCGAGCTGACCAACGGGCTGACGAAGCTGGCGGCGACCCCGCGCGAGGTGGCCGAGCCGCTGGTGCTGATGCTGGCCCCGTTCGCCCCGCACATCGCCGAGGAGCTGTGGGCGAAGCTGGGGCACGAGCGGTCGCTGGCGTACGAGGCCTTCCCGGTCGCCGACCAGACGCTGCTGGTGGCCGAGATGGTGACGTACCCGGTGCAGGTCAACGGCAAGGTCCGCGGTCGTGTCGAGGTGGCCGCCGACGCCGCCGAGGAGACCGTCCGCGCCGCCGCGCTGGAGGCGGTCGCCGGTCAGCTGGGCGGCAAGGCGCCGCGCAAGGTGATCGTGATCCCGGGGCGGATGGTCAGCGTCGTGGCCTGAGCGCCACGGCAGGACCCGGCCGCGGGTCCGCGAGATGGACCCGCGGCCGTCGTCGCTGCGGCGCTCACCTGCGCTCCTCTATAGTTCGCGAGATCATCCGCCGAGACCGAGGAGTGGTCGCCGTGCCCATGCCCGGGACAGGTCCGCGGCCGGCCGCCCTCGCCGGTGGCAGCCCGCTGAACCGGATGACCCGCCGGATCGCCGCACCGCTGGTGCGGTTGATCTTCCGGCCGGTCATCGAGGGGCGTGAGCGGATCCCGGCCACCGGTCCGGTCGTCTTCGCCGCCAACCATCTCTCCTTCGTCGACAGCATTGCCATCCCGCTGGCGGCGCCGCGGCCGGTGTACTTCCTGGCCAAGGCGGAGTACTTCGAGGGGCACGGGCTCAAGGGGCGCCTCACCCGCTGGTTCTTCACCGCCACCGGCGCGATCCCGGTGCGCCGCGGCATGCACCGCGACGCCCAGGCCGCCCTGGACACCGCGCTGGAGGTCCTGCGGGCCGGCGCCGGCTTCGGCATCTACCCGGAAGGGACCCGTTCGCTGGACGGACGGCTCTACCGGGGGCGTACCGGGGTGGCGTGGCTGGCGCTGACGACCCGCGCGCCGGTGGTGCCGGTCGGGCTGGTCGGCACCGAGCGGATCCAGCCGGTGGGTGCCAGGCTGCCCCGGCGCAGCCCGGTCCGGGTGCGCTTCGGCGAGCCGCTGCGTTTCGGTCCCGAGTACGGCGACGCCGGTTCGGCCGCCGCCCGGCGCCGGGTGACCGACGAGATCATGCAGGCGATCGGTGAGCTGTCGGGGCAGGAGCGGGCGCCGGGCTACAACCGTCCGCCACAGCCGGAGTAGCCCCGTCCTGTTCCGGGCCGGCCCCGGGCCGCCGGGCACGCCACGCGCGGTGCACCAGCACCGCGCCCAGCAGCAGCCCCAGGGCGGCCGGCGCGGCGGCGAACCAGTCGATGCCGCCGGGGGCGGTCACGGCGGCGCCGACAGCGGCGTAGCCGAAGGCGCTCGGCATGATTGCCACGATGCTGCCGAGCAGGAACGGACCCGGTCGCACCCCGGTGGTGCCGTAGCCGTAGCTGATCAGACCGAAGCCGCCGAGCGGCAGCAGCCGTACGGTGAGCACGCCGGCCAGGCTCTGCCGGGTGAACCAGCGATCCAGGCGGGCCAGCCGGCCCGCGGACCGCTCGGTCATGAAGGCGCGCCCCAGCAGCCGGCCGGCCGTGAATGCCACGATGGCGGCGATCAGCGCCGCGGCCAGGGTGTAGAGCGCGCCCTGCCAGAAGCCGAAGAGCGCTCCCCAGGCGACGGTGAGCACCGTCCGCGGCACCAGCGCCACCATCAGCAGCGCGGCGACGCCGATCGCCGCCACCGGCGCGTAGCCGCCGAGCCGGTCGACCAGGGCCGGCAACTCGTCGGCCGCGGGCACCGGCGCCACGGCGGTGATCAGCCCCAGGCCGGCGAGGATCGCCAGCAGCAGCAGGAACCGCCGGGTGGAGCCGCGCCGCAGCTGCGTCCGCAGCCGGTCCCGGTGACGCTGCCGCGCCGCCGGGGCGCCGGAACGCCGGGACGGCGTGACGCCCGCAGCCGTGGGGTGCGGCGCCACGGGGTCCGGGACGGTCATTGCCGGGCGGCGACCGCCGCCCGGCGCTCCGCCCGCAGCTTCTCCGGCCAGCTGTCGTCCAGTGGCGGGAGCTGACCGGCGCCGGTGGCCCAGCGCAGCAGCAGGTCGGCCAGGGCGGGGTTGCGGGCCAGCGCCGGTCCGTGGGAGTAGGTGCCGAGCAGCTTGCCGCGCCAGGCCCCTTCGGTGACGCCGTCGTTGCCGACCCCGGTGGTGACCCGGGCCAGCGGCGATACCTCCGGTCCGAGATGGGTACGCCCGCCGTGGTTCTCGAAGCCGGTCAGCGCGGGAACAGCCAGCCGCGGGTCGACGTCGCCGGCCAGTTCGCCGACGGCCCGTGAGGCGCCCCGGTCGGAGTGCAGGTCCAGCAGGTCGAGTCCGGCGCACTGGGTGCCCTTGGCGAAGAAGGAGCGGCCCAGCAGCTGGTAACCGGCGCAGACGCCGAAGACGACCGAGCCCTGCGCCGCTGCCCGGTGCAGTCCGCCGTCGGCCATCAGCCGCTGGGCGCCGAGCGCCTGCGGGCCGTCCTCGCCGCCGCCGACGAGGTAGATGTCGGCGGTGGTGGGCAGCCGCTGGTCCGAGCGGACCTCGAGGGTCTCGACCGGCATGCCGCGCATCCGCGCCCGGTGGGCCAGGATCAGCAGATTGCCGCGGTCGCCGTAGGTGGACAGCAGGTCCGGGTAGATCCAGACGATTCGCAGGCTCTCAGTTGACACGGTCCAACTCCGCTCGGATGTCCTGGAAGGCGGTGTAGTTCGCGATGACCTCCAGCCGTCCCGGAGGCACGGCGGTCACGGCGTCGAGGAAGCGCCGTACGTGCTGGAAGGGCACCTGGTTGATCTCCAGTCGCACCGCCAGGTCGTACGCGCGGTCGCCGGTGATGAGCACCTGCCGGCCGCGCAGCGGCGCGAAGTCGACGTCGTAGAGCCAGGAGGTGTCCGCGCCGTCGGGGTCCCGGGCGTTGATGGAGAGCAGGGTCGGGGCGTCGTCGGCCATGTCGAAGGCCTCCAGCCAGCTGGCGGGGTTCTTCGCCAGCAGCAGCCGGATGTTGCGCCCGTCGCGGACCACCTGGGCGTAGCGGCCGGCCACCGAGGTCACGCTGCCGAGGCGGGAGACCGCGTCGACCGGGCGGACGCCGAACTGCGCGGCCACGGCGAGGGCGGTCGCGGCGTTGCCGAGGTTGACCCGGCCGGGGAGCTGAAGGCTGATCTTGTGCCAGGCGCCGGTCGGGTCGAGCACGCCGTCGTCCTCGACGAGCCAGTGCGGCTGTGGCCGGCGCAGCGGGCAGCCGACACACCACCACTGTTCGCCGGAGCGTTCGATGGAGGAACCGCACTCGGGGCAGACCCAGGAGTCGTCGTGCCAGCGCTGCCCGGCGCTGAACCAGGTGACCAGCGGCGGCCGTTCGCGGGCCGAGGGCGGGGTGACCGCCCAGACCACCATCGGGTCGTCGGCGTTGGCGACGATGCGGATGTCCGGGTGCTGCACGAGGGTGGACCGCCACAGCTGGGCCATCATCGCGACCTCCTTGGCCCGGTCCAGCTGGTCGCGGGAGAGGTTCAGCAGCGCCACCACGCGGGGGTTGGTCGCGTCGATCACCTGCGGCAGGTAGTGCTCGTCGACCTCCAGCACCGCGTACGGCGTGTCGCCGGCCTTGGCCAGCGCCGAGGTGTGCCCGGTGGGCATGTTGGCGCCGAAGGAGTTGGTGGCGACCGGCCCGAGGACCCCGACGGCGGCGGTGGTCAGCCGGGTGGTCGTGGTCTTGCCGTTGGTACCGGAGACCAGCGCGATGGCGCGTCCGTTGGCGAGGTGCGCCAGCAGATCCGGGTCGATCTTCAGACCGATCCAGCCGCCGATCACCGATCCGTCGCCGCGGCCCGCCGCCCGCGACAGCGCGGCAGCGGTACGCGATACCGAGGTGGCCACTTTCGCCCGCAGGGGCATCGTCCCGTCCGTCACGCGAGGCAGGTTACCCCGAGCGGTCCCCTCCACCCCTGGCGGTCGTCCCTCCACTTTCCTCCCTGCCCTCCTCGCCCGGCCACCGGCTGTGATCGCCAAATAGGCATCCCGCTGCCAAACGTCACACCACATGTGGTGTGCGTCACTTTCTGATCAACTGTCGGAGACCCGACGTGTCGACGGCACGCCGCCGCGCTCCACTCCACTCCACCACCTATGACGTGGTCTTTTGTCGCCGAATCCGGTACTGATCGGGGCGAAATCTGGTTGCAGGTGGAGGGAAGTGGAGTAGAGTGGGGCGCGATGGTGGGGCCGGGAGGGTCACACCGGCCCGAGGGGTCAGCGGCGCCGCGAACGCCGCGCGAGGGCAAGGGGGGTTGGGCCGAATGTTTCTCGGCACCCACACTCCGCGCCTCGACGACAAGGGCCGGCTGATCCTTCCGGCGAAGTTCCGGGACGAGCTGGCGGGAGGTGTCGTGATCACAAAAGGGCAGGAGCGCTGCCTCTACGTCTTCCCGACCGCCGAGTTCGCACGTATCGCCGAGCAGTTGCACGCGCAACCGATGACGCACAAGGCAGCCCGCGCCTACAGCCGGGTCTTCTTCGCGAGCGCGCACGACGAGGTTCCGGACAAGCAGGGGCGGGTGACCATCCCGGTGCACCTGCGGGCGTACGCGGCCCTGCACCGGGAGCTGGTGGTCATCGGGGCGAGCACCCGGGTGGAGATCTGGGATCGCCAAGCCTGGGAGACCTACCTCGCTGAGAGTGAAGACGACTTCGCCGACATCGAACAGGGGGTGCTGCCGGGCGGGCTGTAGGGCCGCGGCACGACACGTACCGCCAGATCTCCAGCCGCTCGTTGCTCCTGGCGCCCCTTCCCCGGTGCCAGGGCACGCCGGACGCCGGAGACGCGAAACCGGCTGGCGAGAGCGGATGGGGATCTGACGGTACGAGCGCGTGGGAACGCGATCGGCAGCAGTGACAACGAATCGAAAAACGTAAACCAGTGGGGGTCGACATGGCGGAGCTACGCGGCAGGCATGTGCCGGTGCTGCTCGAGCGCTGCCTCGAGCTGCTGGCCCCCGCGCTCGGACGCGGTGGCCCGACGGTGCACGTGGACGCCACGCTGGGGCTCGGCGGTCACGCCGAGGCGGTGCTGGCGGCCTTCCCGGAGACGGTGCTCGTGGGGCTCGACCGCGACACCGAGGCGCTGGCGCACGCCCGCGCCCGACTGGCGCCGTACGCCGACCGGATCCACCTGGTGCACGCGATCTACGACGAGCTGCCGGAGGTCCTGGCCGAGCTGGGCATCGATGGCATCGACGGTGCGCTCTTCGACCTGGGGGTGTCGTCGCTGCAGCTCGACGCGGCCGACCGCGGGTTCGCCTACGCGCAGGACGCGCCGCTGGACATGCGGATGGACCAGACCCGGGGCGTCACCGCCGAGGAGGTGGTCAACACCTACTCGCACGGCGACCTCGCCCGGGTGCTGCGGGTCTACGGCGAGGAGAAGTTCGCCGGCCGGGTCGCCTCGGCGATCCTGCGGGAGCGCGAGCGCAACAAGATCACTTCCTCGGCCCGTCTGGCGGAGCTGGTTCGGGAGTCGATTCCGGCCGCAGCACGACGAACCGGGGGACACCCGGCAAAGAGAACGTTTCAGGCTTTACGGATCGAGGTAAACCGAGAACTGGTCGCGTTGGAGACGGCGCTACCAGCAGCTCTGGACGCGCTCGAGATCGGAGGCCGCATGGTGGTGCTGTCCTACCACTCGCTGGAGGACCGCCTCACCAAGCAGGCCTTCGCCGCCCGGGCGCGTAGCAGTGGTCCGGTGGACCTCCCGGTGGAGTTGCCGGGAACCGGGCCGACGCTGCGGTTGCTCAGCCGGGGGGCGGAGCCGCCGACCGAGGCCGAGGTGGCCGCCAACCCGCGTGCCGCATCCGTGCGGCTGCGGGCGGCGGAGCGCATCGACCCCGACGCGCCAGGGCGTACGTCAGGGACCGACCGCGAACGGTCCCGACGGTCAGCACAGGGGATGCACCTGCCCGCCGGATCCCGCAAGGGGCGGCGGCGGGTGCCGGCAGAAGGCAGGGACGCGGCGAGCCAGGGGGAGGGATCATGAACGTCAACAGGCGCGACAGCCGGGTGCAGCCCGGCGGTTCGCGCGGCGCTGCGCAGCGCGCACCGCGGTCGGGGGGCCGGACCACGGTGGAGTCGCGCGCACACGCCGGAAAGCGAGTGGCAGCAGATCGCGCCGCCGGCTCGCGCGACGCCGGCATCGCCGCGGCGGCACAGTTCCGTACGCAGGGGACCGCCGCGCTGCGCGTGGAGCGCGCCCGGCCGCAGCGCGACGCCGCAGCCGCACCCCGGCTGCAGGTGGCGCCGCCGCCGCCGGTGCGGGTGCCCGGCACGTCGTTCGTGGCGCTGATCCTGGTGCTGGTCGTCGCCGGTGTCCTCGGTGTCGTGGTGGTCAACACCAAGATCAACGAGAACGCGCTGCGCCTCGCCCAGCTGGAGAAGCAGCAGGCCGCCCTCGACCTGGACCAGCAGCAGCTCCAGCAGGCGATCACCGACGCCCAGGCGCCGGGCAACCTGACCGCCAAGGCACGGCAGCTCGGCCTGGTCGAGTCGGGTCCGCCGACCTACATCCGCCTCTCCGACGGCCGGGTCATCGGTGTGCCGCAGCCGGGCAACGGCCAGGCCGGCGCCGCCGGATCCGCAGGAGACTGATCGGTGGCACCACGATCCGACGAACCGCGCCGGGACCCCCCAGGGTCCCGGCGCGGTTCCGGGCGTGGGGGCAACCGCACGGGTCAGCAGCCCAGCGGTGAACCGGGCCGGGGCATCTCCGACGCCCGCGCCTACACCCCGCGTGGGCGCAGCCTCCGGGAGGCCGCCGAACAGCGCCGCACCCCCCGCACCAGCCGCTCCGGCGACCCGTTCCGGCCGGCCCTGCAGGTCGTCGAGGGCGGTCGTGCCGAGGGCGGATCCGACACCGCACGCCGGGCCGGCCGCCGTCCGGCTCCGGCGGAGGGGGACCGGCCGCCGGCGCAGCGCACCCGCGGCGGTGGCCGGGTCGCCGAGCCCGTGCCCCGGCGCCGGGAGACCCCGCCGGCCAGGCAGCGCCGTGACGGCCGGACGGCGCCGCGCCGTCCCAGCCGCAAACCCCGCCGCCCGCCCCGGCTCGCCGATCCCGCGCGGCGGCTGCGCCTGGCCGGACTGCTCACCCTGGTGGTGTTCGCCACCATCGGCATCCGGCTGGTGGCGCTGCAGGTCGGTGAGAGCCCGTACGCCGAGCTGACCGGGCGGCAGCGGACCGTGCAGCTCGCCGCCCCGCGCGGCGCCATCTACGACCGGGACGCGGTCGTTCTGGCCCAGAGCGTCGAGGCCCGGGCGATCTCCGCCGACCCCACCGAGATCACCGACCCGCAGGCAACCGCGACGGCGCTCTCGCCGCTGCTGGGAATCGCCCGCACGACGCTGCTCGAGCGGATGGCCCCCGGCACCACCGAGCTCGGCACCCCGCTGCGCTTCCGCTACGTCGCCCGGGGCGTCTCCGTCGACACCGCCCGCAAGATCGAGCAGTTGAGACTCGAGGGCATCTACAGCGGACGCGACGAACGCCGCGAAGTGCCCGGCGGCGACCTGGCCGCGAACCTGCTCGGCTTCACCGGCCGGGACATGGTCGGCCTGGAAGGGCTGGAAGCCCGCTATGACGAGGTGCTGCGCGGCCGCCCCGGCAGCTGGACCTACGAGGCCGGCAACAGTGGTCTCGACGCGCCGATCCCCGGCGGTTACAGCCACCGGGACGAGGCCGAGCCGGGCAGCAACCTGTACCTGACCATCGACGCCGACCTGCAGTTCCAGGTCCAGAAGCTGCTCAGCGAGAGCATGCCCCGGGTGGCCGGCGCGACCGCCAGCGCCGTCGTCCTGGAGGTCGGCACCGGTGAGATCCTCGCCCAGGCCAGCCACCCCACCTACGACGCGGCGAACTGGGAGAGCAGCGACCCGGCCGACCGGTCCGACGCCGCGACCAGCTTCATTGTCGACCCGGGCTCGGTGCACAAGGCGATCACCTTCGGCGCCGCCCTCGAGGAGGGAGCCGTCGAACCCGACACCGTGCTCGCGGTGCCCAACGCCATCCGCAAGGGCGACACGACCTTCGCCGACACCTATCCCGCCAACGGCCGGCGGATGAGCCTCGACGGCATGCTCGCCCACTCCTCGAACGTCGGCACGATCATGGTCGCCGACCGGCTGGGGCCGGAAAAGCTCCACGACTACCAGCGCCGGTTCGGCCTGGGCGAAGCGACCGGGGTCGGCCTGCCCGGCGAGGCCTCCGGCGCGCTGCTCGCCCCGGAGAACTGGAGCGACTCGTCGTACGGCTCGGTCCCGATCGGGCACAGCGTCGACGCCACTCCGCTGCAGATGGCCGCCGCCTACGCGGCCATCGCCAACGACGGCGTCTACGTCCGGCCCCGGCTGATCAAAAAGATCGTCGGCGCCGACGGGACCGAGCAGCACGTCGAGCTCGACAGCAGGCGGGTGCTCGGCACCGAGAACGCCGCCGCGCTGCGCCGGATGCTGGAGGCGGTCACGACTGTTCCGGACGCCACCGGCGGGCGGGCCGCGGTCAAGGGCTACCGGGTCGCCGGCAAGACCGGCACCGGCTGGCGCCTGGTCAACGGCAAGAAGGTCGCCGGCGACGTCGCCTCCTTCATCGGCATGGCCCCGGCCGAGAACCCCAGGTACGTCATCGCCGTCTTCGTGCACACCCCGTCCGGCGGCGGCGGGGACGTCTCCGCACCGATCTTCTCCGACATGATGGCTTTCACCCTGGCCCACTACCGGGTGCCCCCGAGCAGCGCCGCACCGCCCAAGTTCGAGGTCTTCCCGCGCTGAGCAGGGATATCGCGACATCATCGGTGAGTGCCGACGAACCACCGGGACGGCAGTGTGGTCGGGGCCGGACGAAAGGGTAGGGTCTGACGCCGTGCCCGGCAATCCGCGTCCCCGTACCGTGATGTCCACCCGGCTCGGCGATCTCGCCGCGCGGCTCGCTGTGGAGCCGCCTGCCGGCGCCGCGGAGGTGACGGTCACCGGAGTCACCCATGCCGGCCACGAGGTCCGCCCCGGTGACCTCTTCGCCGCCCTGCCCGGCGCCCGCCGGCACGGTGCCGAGTTCGCGGCCGACGCCGCCGCCGCAGGCGCGGTCGCGGTGCTCACCGATCCCGCCGGCGCCGAACTCGCCGCCGGCAGCGGGCTGCCCGTGCTGGTCGTCGCCGACCCCCGGGAGGCACTCGGCCCCATCGCCTCGGCCGTCTACGGCGACCCCACCGCCGACCTGCTGGTCATCGGCGTGACCGGCACCGCCGGCAAGACCTCCACCGCGTACCTGGTCGAGTCCGGCCTGCGCGCCGCCGGCCACCGCACCGGGCTGATCGGCACCGTGGAGACGCGCCTGGGCGACACCGTCGTGGAGAGCGTGCGGACCACCCCGGAGGCGACCGACCTGCACGCCATGCTCGCCGCGGCCCGCGAGGCCGGTGTCACCGCCGTGGTGATGGAGGTCTCCAGCCACGCGCTGGCGATGGGACGCGTCGGCGGGGTCCGCTTCGCCGTCGGTGGCTACACCAACTTCGGCTCCGACCATCTGGACTTCCACGCCGACTCGGCGGACTACTTCGCCGCCAAGGCCCGGCTCTTCGACGGCCGCTGCGGCGCCGAGGTGCTCAACCTCGACGACCCCGCGCTGACGCCGCTCTTCACCCCCGCGACGATCAGCTACTCCGCCGCCGGGGACCGCCGGGCGACCTGGTGGGCGGCGGAGATCACCGGATCCGGCTACACCCAGCGCTTCACCGCCCACGGGCCGGGCGGGCAGGCGGTGCCCGCCGGGGTCCGGCTGCCCGGGCGGCACAACGTCGCCAACGCGCTGCTGGCCATCGCCATG
>Ga0233385_1000607_pt1 | contig 17220 bp, 17 predicted proteins | sample ElkDunMinimDraft_16_FD_191543 | JGI IMG/M metagenome (GOLD analysis project Ga0233385, IMG submission 191543) | Fecal eukaryotic communites from dung pellets of Tule Elk in California, USA - Elk Dung G36 | ecosystem: Host-associated > Mammals > Digestive system > Large intestine > Fecal | place...
GAATATGACGCAATGGCCGAGCTCGCCAAGCGGCTGAACTTCCAGGTCGAGTACCAGAACACCTCCTGGGACGCGATGATCCAGGCCGTGTCGGACAAGCAGTACGACATCGGCATGACAGGCATCACCATCAAGGACGACCGCAAGGAGAAGGTCGATTTCTCCGATCCCTACATGAAGTCCGAGATATTCATGCTGGTCCGCGGCGACGAGAAGCGCTTCGCCGACGCCAAGAGCTTCGCGGCCGACGAAAAGCTCCTGGTCGGCGCGCAGGCCGGCACCTCGCCCTTCTACGTCGCCGTCTACAACGTGCTCGACGGCAACGAGGCCAATCCCCGCATCAAGCTCTTGGAGACGTTTGCCGCGACCGTCGAGGCCCTGAAGTCCGGCGACGTCGACCTCGTGCTCACCGACAGCGCGGCCGGCACATTCATCGCCGGCAATTCGGGCGGCGCCCTCAAGCTGATCGGCGAGCCGCTGCAGGCGGAGGAGTTCGGCTTCATCTTCCCGAAGGGCTCGGACCTCGTCGCGCCGGTCAATGCCGGCATCGCGGCGCTGAAGGCCGACGGTACGCTCGACGCGCTGACGAAGAAATGGTTCGTCGACTACAAGCCGTGACGGAGCGTTGATGGAAATCGAGATCGGCGGATACAGACCAGGCGCGCTGGCCGCCATCGTCGGGCTGCACGCCGGCTATTATGCGCGGCACTGGAACTTCGGCCTGCCTTTCGAGACCAAGGTCGGCGCCGAGCTTGCAGAATTCCTCGCCCGCCACGACGCGGAGCGCGATCTTTTCCTCGTCGCCTATTCGGACGGCGACGCCGTCGCCTCGGTCATCATCGACAAGAGCGGCGGCGGCCCGCAGGGCGCGCATCTCAGGTGGTTCATCGTCAGCGAGGCGATGCAGGGCAAGGGGCTCGGCGCCGATCTACTCGGCCGCGCCGTCGGTTTCTGCGACGAGCGCGGCTACGAGCGCATCTGGCTCACCACCTTCGCTGGCCTCGACGCGGCGCGAAGCCTCTACGAGCGGTTCGGTTTCGCGCTTGCCGGCGAGACCGAGACCGACCAGTGGAGCGGCGACGTGCGGGAGCAGATTTTCGAGCGCGTCCTGCCGGTTCGCCGCTGATCATGCCGGAGGCATTGCCGGGCCGCAAAGGCAGGACGGAATTCCCTTGGTGGCTGGTCGTGGCGCTCGTGCTTGCGGCCCTCTCGGCTGTCGCCATCTTCGGCAGCGACCTCTACAGCCAGATCTTCGCCACCGTCGCCAAGGGCATCGGCATCACCATAGCAGTCACGCTGGTCGCTTTCGGCGCCGCTTCGGCGATCGGCCTCGCCGTGGCCTTGATGGCGCTGTCGGGGTCGGTATGGCTGCGCCAGACGGCGCGTTTTTACGTCGAGATCGTCCGCGGCATACCGATCATCGTGCTGCTATTCTGGATCGCCTTCGCCGGCGTGCCCGCCTTCGTCACCGGCTGGAACTTCCTCACCGCTTCATTGCAGGAGGCTGGCATCCTCGGCGAGTTGCAGGTACGCGACGTGCCGCTGCTGTGGCGCGCCGTCATCGCGCTTGCCATCGCCTACTCGTCCTTCATCGCCGAGATTTTCCGCGCCGGCATCCAGTCCGTCGACATCGGCCAGATCGAGGCCGGCAAGGCGCTCGGCCTGTCGCGCTATCGCCGCTTCCGCCATATCGTCTGGCCGCAGGCGTTCCGCACCATCCTGCCGCCATACAGCAACGATTTCGTCGCCATGGTGAAAGACAGTTCGCTGGTCTCCGTGCTCGGCGTCGCCGACATCACCCAGATGGGCAAGATCTACGCCGCCGGCTCGTTCCGCTTCTTCGAGACCTATTCGATCGTCGCCTACATATACCTTATCCTGACGGTTGGGCTGTCGATCGCGCTGCGCGCGCTCGAGCGGCGCATGCGCAGCAGGGGAAGAGAAGGCGAGTGACATCGGAACAATCCGCGCTGGACGAGGTCTATGCGGCAAGCTCCGCCGAGGAGCTTGCCTCGGCCTACGCGAAATGGTCGAGCGAATACGACCGCGAGACGATCGGGCTCGGCTACTGCCTCCCCTTCATCATCGCCGCATGGGTCGCGCGTTACGTGCCTGTGCGCGGCGGCCCCCTGCTCGACGCGGGGTGCGGCACCGGATTGTCCGGGCCGTATCTCCGGGCGCTCGGCTACGACGCGATCGAAGGCCTCGACTTCTCGCAAGAAATGCTTCGCCTCGCCGGACAGCGCAACGCCTACCGCGCCCTGAAGCGCGCGACGCTCGGCGAGACTCTGCCCTGGCCTGACCGGCATTTCGCCGCTTTCCTGTCGACCGGCGTCTTCACCGAGGGCCATGCCCCGGCCTCCAGCCTCCACGAACTCGCGCGCATCACGCGGCCGGGTGGCCACGCGATCTTCACCGTCCGCGACAGCGTGCTCGAGCAAGGCGGCTTCCGCGATGTCTTCGAATATCTGATGAATTCGGGGCGCTGGCGGCCGATCGAGGAGAGCCCGTCCTTCCGGGCCTTCGCGATCGCCGAGCCGGAAGTCCTCGTGAAGGCGTTCGTCTTCGAGATCGTTTGAGCCGGTTGACGCGCCCGATTCGGCTCGCAGCCACCTCGTCCAAGCTGGCCTTTGCCGTCACTCGCCGGTCAGCGACCGCAACTTCTCCGTCAGTTCCGCCACCTGCCGCTCCAGCGCTTCGACGCGCTCTTCGAGGTCGGGGCGATGCGACAACGCCGGACTGGCAACCGGCGCTGCGGCGGCGGCCTGCACCGGCCCGCCGAGCAGTTGCGCGTAGCGCTCCTCGCGCTGGCCCGGACCGCGCTCGATGAGCTGCACCAGCGGCGGACGGCGGCCGATCAGGAGATCGAGATCCGCGCGCAATTGCTCGACCGACTGGTAGCGCGCCATCCGTTCGGACCGCGCCAGAAGTTCGTACGCCGTCTGCGGCCCGCGCAAGAGCAGCAGGCCGACGATGGCGATCTGCGGCTGCGTCAGCGAGAATTTCTGCGCGAGCTGATGCTCGTAACGCTCGACGCGCGAGGCGAAAGCCTGCCGAACCAGTCCCTTCTCGGTCAGCGTCTTCAGCGCCCGGTTAACCTCCACCTGCTCAAGCGCCATCACCGGCTCGCGCGCGGTCTTCTGGTTGGCCGCCGCCAGCGCGCCGTTCAGCGTCAGCGGATAGACGTCCGGCGTCAGTTCTTTCTTCTCGATCAGCGAACCGAGGACGCGGGCTTCGGCGGGATTGAGGATGGGGAGTTCATCCGACACTGTCAGACTCTCCGCTCCACCATCATCTTCTTGATCTCCGCGATGGCCTTGGCGGGGTTCAGTCCCTTCGGGCAGGTCTGCGCGCAGTTCATGATGGTGTGGCAGCGGTAGAGCCGGAACGGGTCTTCCAGATTGTCGAGCCGCTCGCCGGTCGCCTCGTCTCTGGAGTCGATCAGCCAGCGATAGGCCTGCAGCAGCACGGCGGGCCCGAGATAGCGCTCGCCGTTCCACCAGTAGCTCGGGCAGGCGGTCGAGCAGCAGGCGCAGAGGATGCACTCGTAGAGCCCGTCGAGCTTCTGCCGGTCCTCGTGGCTCTGCAGCCATTCCTTGGCCGGCTCCGGCGACACGGTCTGCAGGTAGGGCTGGATCGAGGCGTGCTGCGCATAGAAGGTGGTGAGGTCGGGCACCAGATCCTTGATCACCTGCATGTGCGGCAGCGGATAGACCTTCACCGCCCCCTGGATGTCGTCGCAGCCCTTGGTGCAGGCCAGCGTGTTCGAGCCGTCGATGTTCATCGCGCAGGAGCCGCAGATGCCCTCGCGGCAGGAGCGGCGCAGCGTCAGCGTCGGGTCGATCTTGTTCTTGATATAGAGCAGCGCGTCCAGAACCATCGGGCCGCAGTCGTCGACGTCGACGAAATAGGTGTCGATCCGCGGATTCTCGCCGTCGTCCGGGTTCCAGCGGTAGACGCGGTATTCGCGCAGATTGGTGGCGCCCTCAGGCTTCGGCCAGGTCTTGCCCTGCTTGATCTGCGAGTTCTTGGGAAGGGTTAGTTCGACCATTCGAAATCGTCCTTCTCAATATACCCGCGCCTTGGGCGCGATCTTGGCCGGGTCGATGCCGCCCTTGTCGTAGGGCAGCATGGTCTCGGTATGCACGGGACGGTAGGTGAGCGTGACCTCGCCGTCCGGCGCGACGTGGGCGAGCGTGTGCTTGCGCCAGTTGACGTCGTCGCGCTTGTCGAAATCCTCGCGGGCGTGCGCGCCGCGGCTTTCCTTGCGGGCTTCGGCGCCAAAGACCGTGGCGATGGCGTTGGCCATCAGGTTTTCGAGTTCCAGCGTCTCGACGAGGTCGGAGTTCCAGATCATCGAGCGGTCGGTGACTTTGATGTCCTTCAGCTCGCCCCAGATCTCGAAGATGCGCCTGCAGCCCTGCTCCAGCGACTCCTGCGTGCGGAACACGGCGGCATCTTCCTGCATGGCGCGCTGCATCTTCTCGCGCAACGCCGCCGTCGGCGTCGAGCCGTTGGCGTGGCGCAGCCGGTCGAAGCGCTCCATGATCTTCTCGACCGCCGCCTCATTGATCGAGGGAATGGGCGCTTCGCGGTCGACCACCTCGCCGGCTCGGATTGCCGCCGCGCGGCCGAAGACGACGAGGTCGATCAGCGAGTTGGAGCCGAGCCGGTTGGCGCCGTGCACCGAGGCGCAGCCCGCCTCGCCCACAGCCATCAGGCCGGGCGCCACGCGGTTGGGATCGTCGGCGGTCGGGTTCAGCACCTCGCCCCAGTAGTTCGTCGGTATGCCGCCCATGTTGTAGTGCACGGTCGGCAGCACGGGGATGGGCTCGCGGGTGACGTCGACGCCGGCGAAGATCTTCGCCGATTCCGAAATGCCGGGAAGCCGTTCGTGCAGCACCGCCGGGTCGAGATGGTCGAGGTGCAGGAAGATATGGTCCTTGTTCTTGCCCACGCCGCGGCCCTCGCGGATTTCAAGCGTCATGCAGCGCGAGACGACGTCGCGCGACGCGAGGTCCTTTGCCGACGGCGCGTAGCGCTCCATGAAGCGCTCGCCTTCCGAATTGACGAGATAGCCGCCTTCGCCGCGCGCGCCTTCGGTGATCAGGCAGCCCGAGCCGTAGATGCCGGTCGGGTGGAACTGCACGAACTCCATGTCCTGCAACGGTAGGCCGGCGCGGGCCACCATGCCGCCGCCGTCGCCCGTGCAGGTGTGCGCCGAGGTCGCCGAGAAATAGGCACGGCCGTAGCCGCCGGTCGCCAGGACGACCATCTTCGCCGAGAACCGGTGGATGGTGCCGTCGTCGAGGTTCCAGGCGACGACGCCTGTGCAGCGCCCATCCGGCTCCATGATCAGGTCGAGCGCGAAATACTCGATGAAGAACTGCGCATTGTGCTTCAGCGACTGGCCGTAGAGCGTGTGCAGGATCGCGTGGCCGGTGCGGTCGGCCGCCGCGCAGGTGCGCTGCACGGGCGGCCCCTCGCCGTAATTCATCATGTGGCCGCCGAACGGCCGCTGGTAGATCTTGCCTTCCTCGGTGCGCGAGAAGGGCACGCCGTAATGCTCCAGCTCGTAGACCGCCGCCGGCGCCTCACGCACCATGTATTCCATGGCGTCGACGTCGCCCAGCCAGTCCGACCCCTTGACGGTGTCGTACATGTGCCACTGCCAGCTGTCCGGCCCCATGTTCTGCAGCGAGGCGGCGATGCCGCCTTGCGCCGCGACCGTATGCGAGCGAGTCGGGAAGACTTTCGTGATGCAGGCGGTCTTCAGTCCCTGCTCGGCCATGCCGAGCGTGGCGCGCAAGCCCGCGCCGCCGGCGCCGACGACGACGACGTCGAACTTGTGGTCGACATAGGTATAGGCCTTGTTGCCGGCCTTTTTCTCGTCCGCCACGTCAACCCCCGAATGCGAGTTTCAGAAGCGCGAAGATCGACGCGGCGCCGATCAGCACGCAGAAGAAGCTGTTTAGGATCACCAGGGCAAGCTTGCCGCCCTCGTCATGCACGTAGTCCTCGATGATCTCCTTCATGCCGAGACGCATGTGGTCGAGGCTGATGATCAGGAACAGCGCCACTGCCAGCGCTATCAGCGGATTGGCCAGCGAGGCGCGAACCTCGGCCAGACCTGCCCCGCGCAGCGAAAGCACCCAGCCGACGACGAACATCGAGAGCGGGATCAGCGCGATCGAGGTCACGCGGATCCGCCAGAAACTGCCGGTGCCTTCGCGCGCCGCGCCGAGGCCGCGAACCTTGCTCAGAGGGGTTCTCATGTCGCTCATGAACGCCTCACCGGACCAGGAAATAGAGAAGCCAGACGGCGGCCGTCAGCAGAAGCGAGCCGGCGATCGTCGCCCAGGCGAGGTTGGATGCGGTCTTCTTCTCGAGCCATGCGCCGGTATCCCAGATCAGATGCCTGACGCCCCCGAGCATGTGGTGGAAAAGCGCCCAGCTGAAAGCGAACAGCACCAGCAGTCCGAACCAGGAGCCGACCAGCCGGTGGACAAAGGCGAACTGCTCCTCCGAGGTCGCCGCGGCGATCAGCCACCAGGCCACCAGCACCGTGCCGGCATAAAGCGCGCCGCCCGTGATCCTGTGCAGGATCGACATGGTCATGGTGATCGGCCACCGATAGATCGTAAGATGCGGCGAGAGCGGTCTCGCTCGGGTGGCTGTGGCCTTGCTCATGGCTTCCCCAGGTAGCGCCGATCCGGCTGACGGGAGCTGACTCCCGCCGATGTACAGTTAACGACGCCGCTTCCCTAAAACTCTTTTTGCACTGCGTCAAAGTGTGAGAACCGGTTCACGGCACATATTTGGGCACGAATTCCGGCTGGTTCCACAACGCCCCAAACTTCAATCGATTGAACCGGTTAGGCGTGTGTGAACGGTCGTTGGAACCTGGAATCAAACGGCCGGAGCGGCACCGCTGGCGCCGGCTTTGTCCCGGTCGAACGCCACAGTCGAAACTCAGGGAGTAGGGCGCAAAACGGTGCCAGCGCTGTCTTGCGGCTCGAAGGACAGCCCGCGTTGAAATTAACCACGTTTCGCAATGTTTCCTGGCGGTGCGATAGGCGCTGCACCCTGGGCTATTAACAAAGCTTAAGAAAAGGTTAACCTGCGGGGAGGCGGGGGAAGGGCTGTTTGCCTGGAACCGCGCCAAAAGGTTGCCGCACGAAGGATGACGCGCCATGCGTTCAAGACTGAGTGAACTGAGCTTCCTGCCGTTTGCCGCCGGCCTGCTGGCCGTCGGTTTCGCAACGGCCGGGCTTGCAACTTCCGCCAATGCGGGCGGCGGCTCCGGCCACGACCGCATCTATGCCGACAGCTTCGGCAATCTGATCGTCCGCAGCCCCAGCGGCTACAAGCGCATCGTCGTCGGCCAGGGCCACCTCGCCGGCGAGCTTGCCGCCTACGAAGCGGGCGGGGGGCCCGACGACGTCGTCTATCTCGATGACGCGGACGACGTGGCCGTCCCCTATGAATGCTGGAAACCGGCGGTCCTGCTCAAGGGGCGCAGCTATATGTACGGCCTCGAAGACGGCGAGTTGCCGGACCTTCCCGGCAAATGGTGCGGCATTCGCGAACCTGCTCCGCCCGGCGCCGCGATCAGGCGTGTCCAGCCCTGATTGGTCACGTTCCTGCGTCCCCTTTGCCGGGGGCGCGATGAGGGTTGAGGATCGATGAGTCGCGCCGTCCAGACACGCCGCCTTAAGGATCATATCGGCTCGCTCGAGACGATGACGCGTTTCGTGTTGGCGACGCTCGCGCTGGGCAGCGGCGTCTACACCTATCTCGGCGTCCGCTCCCTGCTCGACGGCTCGGCCACAGTGGTCTTCTTTGCCGCCGTGATCTATTCGGTTTCGGTCTCGGTCGCCATGTACGGCTTCTGGATCTACCTCATCCGTTTCCTGCCGGAGATGCGCGACGGCGCCTCGCGCCTCGCGCTGGTCGCCATCATGGCGGTCGGCTCGGCCATGATCGTCGCCATGTCGTCCTGGCTGAACGCCGCGGCCCTGGCCGGCTCCGCCGCCGTCGAACAGCATCTCGCCGTGACGCTGGAGGACTACACCGCCGATCTCGACCAGGCGCACGGGAATGCGCTCGGCGCGCTCTCTTTGCTGCCCGACATCCAGCGCGCCGGCGAACGTTTCGCCAGGCTCGCCGCCGACGAGCAGAACTCCGGCGCGCTCACCGGCACGTCCGGCTCGGGCAGCGTCGTGCAGTTGCTCACCCAGATGTCGGCGCAGATGAACGAGCTCGCTGCGACCATCGAGGCCTCGCACGAGACTGTGCAGAACAGCTTTTCCGAGGGGCAGGCTCATCTCGCCACGATGCGCGGGCTCGTATCGGCGCCGGGTCCGATCGAGCAGCGTTCAGACCAGTTCGCCGCCGAGGCGGTCAAGCTCACCGGCGTCATCGCGGCGCTCGAGCAGACGTCGATCGCGCCGTCTGTCATGCGCGCTGCGGCCGACCTCTCCGTCGGCTTCATCGCCCCCGTCGCGGACGGCTCGACGGGCGATCTCGCCGGCCGGCAGGACCAGGTCATGGCGACCATCCGGACCTCCGTCGAAGCCCAGTCCAAGGCGCTGTCCGATGCCGCCGCCGAGATTCTCGCGCAGCCGAAAGTGCCCGAGCGCCGCTATGTACCCCTGACATCGGCGGAAGCCGTCATCCGCTACGCCGCGGACTTCATTCCGAGCTGGGCCGGCGCGATCTCGATCGATCTTCTGCCCGCCGTGCTGGTCGGGGTGATGTGCGTCGTCCACGCAGCCATGCGGCGCGGCGAGGACGAGATCGAGGAAGCCGACCGCATCACCGCCGGCGACATGATGCGCTCGCTCGACCTGCACGAAGCGCTGCTCGCCAGGCGCCAGGCCGCCGCCCGGCTCGCCGCCGAAGAGCCGCTGCCTGCCGGCACGTCCGCCGGGCATGCGCCGCCCGAACCTCGCAGCGCCGAGAACGTGACGCCGCTCACGCTCGGCGACCGCAAGCGGAGCGACCCGTGAGCCAGACATCCGCCATCCCCACCGACCTGCCCGGCTCCCCGCCGGCGCGCAAACGGAATTTCGTCGTCCGCTACTTTGCCCGCTATGACGATGGCGAGCTGGTGCGCTGGATTTTCCGCGGCATGCTTCTCGGAGCCATCGGCGTGCTGGCGCTGGATCTGCGCGATCTTTCCCGCGAGAACGGCTGGTGGGGCCCCGCGGCGGCGCTGCCTGCAGTGCCTTCCGATCCGATCCTGCCGCCGGTGGTCCAGACCGACCAGCCGATCCCTTCGGACGACCCGCGCCGCTTCGTCACCACCGGCCACGAGGTCCTCGGCAGGCCGATGACCTTCACGCTGGAGAGCGGCGGCGTGCTTGCAGCGGAAGGCACGATCGATCCAGGTTCCGCCGCCCGCTTCGCCGCCGAGATCGAGGCCCGGGGCGAATATGTGAGGACCGTCTCGCTCAACTCGCCGGGCGGCGCGCTTGATGACGCAATGGCGATGGCAAAACTGGTGCGCGCAAAAGGCATCGCGACGGCGATCGCCGACGGTGCGATATGCGCGTCCTCCTGCCCGCTCTTCTTCGCCGGTGGACTGGCGCGGACTGCCGGCCCGAAGGCCGCCGTTGGCGTGCACCAGTTCTATGCCGCCTCGCAGACCCCGACCGCTCCGGCGCAGGCGATGTCGGATGCGCAGGCAACCACCGCACGCATCTCCCGCCATCTCATCGACATGGGTCTCGACCCGGCGCTCTGGCTGCATGCCCTCGATACGCCGCCGCAGGCGCTCTACTATTTGGCGCCCGAGGAAATGGCGAAGTACCGGCTGGTGACCGCGCCGGTTGCGACCGCCCTCAAGGCCGCTCCGGGAACCATTCCCGTGAAGGTGCAGATCGGTCTTCCGGCCGGTGCGGCCAGGACGGGTCTCAGACCAGGCTGACCGCGGCGCCGTTGTCATCCCCGGCGCGCCTGCCGCTTGGCCGCGGCGCGATCTTGACGCAGTTGCGACCGCTGTTCTTGGCCAGATAAAGCGCCTTGTCGGCGCGCTCCATCAGGTCGCCGATCGTCTCGTCGTTTGCGGCCTCCGCAACGCCGAAGCTCGCCGTGAAGCGCTTCGTCGCCGGCATGCCCTCGACGGTCAGCGAAGCGACGGCGTTCCGTGCGCCTTCCGCGAAGAGCCTCGCAGCGACCAGATTGGTGCCGGGTAGCAGGACGGCGAATTCCTCGCCACCGATCCGCCCCGTCACGTGATGCTCCGCCATGGCCGAGCGCAGGAAGCGCGCGAAGGTGGCGATCACCGCGTCACCCGCCGCATGGCCGAAATTGTCGTTGATCGACTTGAAGTGATCGAGGTCCGAGATGACCAGCGAGACCGGCACGCCGAGCCGCTTCGCCCGTTGCAGCGCCGGCTCCGCATGGGCCTCGAACCCGCCCCTGTTGAGCAGGCCGGACAGCATGTCGGTTTCCGACCGCGCATGGGCGTCGGCCAGCACGTCGCGGGCCACGATGACCAGCACCATCAGCGCCACCGCGATCGCGAAGATCGTGCCCATCGATTGCGAGAACAGCGCATATTCGGTCGCCAGGTACTGGTCGGGGCTGGCGCCCGTTCCGCCAAGCGCCTGGAACAGGAATGGCTTCGACAGGAACTGGATCGCGCTCGCCGTGAGCAGCACCATCAGCACGTTGTCGAGCGGCGTGCGGATTTTCGTCTGCGCGACGGTGCCGGCCGCGACGGCCTGCATGATGAAATAAGGCGATTGGTAAAGCAGCATCCTCATGAAGGAATCCCGCGGCATGTCCTGGATGAAATAGCAGGTGGCGACCGCGCCAACGAAGACAACCGACATGAGTGTCCACGGCACGGGCACGGAATATTTGCGGGCGATGCCCACATTGAACATGGCGAGCGCGATGAGAAACGCGGAGTAGGAGGCAAGCACCAGCACGGTTGCCGTACCGAAGGTCGCGATGGCGAACTCGAGCAGGAAATTCGTCATGCCGATGACGTAGGCGAGCGCAAACCAGCGCGCCGATTCCTGCCGCCGGTCGTAGGCTGCAATGCTCAAGAACGCCGCTGCGAGCAGCCCCGCTACAAAGAGGTTGATCGTGAGAATGAAACCGGCGCCTGTCATGACCCTGAGCACTGCTTTTTTCAGGGGCAATACATCACGTCCCGACGAAGAAGCCGTTAATTTTTGTTAGCGGACGCGTGGTCCGACGAATTGTTAACCATGCGCTCTGATTGAGCGATCAAGCGCGGCGTTGCCGGAAGAACGTGGACTTCACACCGACTGCAGCAGAGCGGCGGAAGGCAGCAGCTCCGGCGTATGCTGGTAGGATACGCGCACGCCGTCGCGCCCTCCCCGCTTGACGTGGTAGAGCGCCTCGTCGGCGCGGTGGGTCAACTCGGCCAGGCTTTCGCCGGCCGAACGGGCGGCGATGCCGAAACTTGCCGTCACCCTGATCTCCGGCGGCAGCCCGTCGATCGGCGCGTTCGAGAAGACGGCACGGATGGCGTCTGCGAGCAGCCTGGCGGCGGCCAGGTCGGCCATCGGCAGAAGCACGGCGAACTCCTCGCCGCCGAGCCTCCCGGCGACGGCGCGCGTGCCGGCCGCCATTTTCAGCCGCCCCGCGAACTCCGCGATCACCCGGTCGCCGGCGGCGTGCCCGTGGCGGTCGTTCAGCGCCTTGAAGCGGTCGAGGTCGGCGACGATCAGCGCCACGGGCATCCGCGCGCGCGCGCAACCCTCGATCAGCGCCGTGGCGCGCGCCTCGAAACCGCGCCGGTTGAGCAGCCCCGACAGCGCATCCGTCAGCGAATCCGAATGAAGCTTGTTCATCATCACCAGCGCTTCGTCGGTGAAGAGCGACAGCGCGATCAGCAGCGCGAACACCGCATGCGAGAGCACCGCGGTCGTCCAATAGGCCGAGTCATAGAAGCCGTCATAGCTGTGGTAGGCCCCAAAGAGCGCCATCGTGGCGACCGGCCGGACAATAAAATTGACGACGGACAAGAGCGCGAGCGCGATCAGCATCCACTCGACCGCGCCCTTTTCGGGCACGGTCCTGAGTTCCGCCGCCAGCACCAGGCATATGCCCCCGAAGGCGAAGTTGATCGCGAACACGCGCCAGGTCAGGTCGGGCTCGACAAACATGAACCAGGAGAAGGCGGCGATGCCGCCGAGGCCTAGCAAACCCATCTGGCCCCACGGGGGCTTGCGCCCATATCGCACGATGATCGCACCGGCAAGCGCGATGACGGCTATCGTGAAGGACAGATTGGACACGAGCCGGCTTACCGGCAGGCCGACGGGCAGCACGAAATATTGCAGCAGGAAGCCTGCCGCCGAGGCGGCGTGGGCGACGGCCACCATCACGAGATGAAAGCGATGCCTTCGGTAGAGCCACAGCAGCAAAAACGCCGCGGCGAGCGTCAGCGCGATCGCCGGGTTCAGCAGCGCTATGAAGAGTTCGTTGTCCAAGTAGCCGCCGGCCCCCCTGCGCTTTGACGACCCTAGCGTCCAGGCGCAAAAATACCGTTAAGCTGGGTTAGGCGATTTGAGGCAAGCAGGGAGCGGAACCGCATTTGCGCGCCGGCGTTTTGCGCGACTGCAGAAGGAGACTTTTAGATGGCCGACACAGTCCTCATCACCGACCACGAGGCGATCCGCGACTGGGCGGCCGCGCGCTCGGGTTTTCCCGCCATCGTCGACATCTCGCCCTCCGGCGGCACGCAGCCCATGCTGCGGCTGGTCTTCGACCAGGTAGCCTACCAGGACCAAGACCGTGCCGAGCGTCCGACCAATGCCGGCGGCTACGAACTCGTCGAGTGGGACGAGTGGTTCAAGCTGTTCGAGGAGAGCAAGCTGGCGCTGGTCGTCGAGGAGGAAGTGCCCGGCCGCCGCGACAATTATCACCAGTTCGTCCGCCGGCCCGACTGATCCGCAAAACGAAAACGGCGCCCGGACCTTCCGGACGCCGTCACCTATTCGTGTCTTGCCCGCGTCGGCCTCAGTTCCACTCGCGGATGTCGACGAAGTGCCCGGCAATGGCTGCGGCCGCCGCCATCGCCGGCGACACCAGGTGCGTGCGGCCCTTGAAGCCTTGCCGGCCCTCGAAGTTGCGGTTCGACGTCGAGGCGCAGCGCTCGTAAGGATTGAGCCGGTCGTCGTTCATGGCCAGGCACATAGAGCAGCCCGGCTCGCGCCAGTCGAAGCCCGCCTCGATGAAGATCTTGTCGAGGCCTTCAGCCTCGGCCTGCTCCTTGACCAGGCCAGAGCCCGGCACGATCATGGCGTTGACCGTCGGCGCGACCTTCTTGCCCTTGGCCACCGCGGCCGCCGCACGCAGATCTTCGATGCGGCCGTTGGTGCAAGAGCCGATGAACACGCGATCGACCGCGATGTCGGTCATCTTCGTGCCCGGCTCGAGCCCCATATATTCCAGCGCGCGCTTCTTCGAATTGCGCTTGTTCTCGTCCTCGATCTCGTCGGGATTGGGCACGACGCCCAGCACCGACGTGACGTCCTCCGGCGACGAGCCCCAAGTCACGATCGGCGGCAGCTTGGCCGCGTCGAGCACGATGACCTTGTCGAAATGCGCGCCCTCGTCCGACTTCAGCGTCTTCCAGTATTCGAGCGCCATGTCCCACGCCTGGCCCTTGGGCGCGCGGGGTTTGTCCTTTACATAGGCGAAGGTCGTCTCGTCCGGCGCGATCAGGCCGGCGCGGGCGCCGGCTTCGATCGACATGTTGCAGATGGTCATGCGGCCTTCCATCGACAGCGCGCGAATCGCCTCGCCTGCATATTCGATGACGTAGCCGGTGCCGCCCGCCGTGCCGATCTCGCCGATGATGGCGAGGATGATGTCCTTGGCGGTGACGCCCGCCGGCAGCTGGCCGTCGACGCGCACCAGCATGTTCTTGGCCTTCTTCTGGATCAGCGTCTGGGTGGCGAGGACATGCTCGACCTCCGACGTGCCGATGCCGTGCGCCAGCGCGCCGAAGGCGCCGTGCGTCGAGGTGTGGCTGTCACCGCACACGATGGTCATGCCGGGCAGCGTGAAGCCCTGCTCTGGGCCGATGATGTGGACGATGCCCTGGCGCCGGTCCTTCTCGGAATAGTATTCGACGCCGAAGTCGACGGCATTCTGGGCGAGCGCCTCGACCTGGATGCGGCTTTCCTCGTTCTTGATGCCGTTCACGCGGTCGGGCGAGGTCGGCACGTTGTGGTCGACCACCGCCAGCGTCCTTTCGGGATGGCGGACCTTGCGGCCGGTCATGCGCAGCCCCTCGAAGGCCTGCGGGCTCGTCACCTCGTGGACGAGGTGGCGGTCGATGTAGAGCAGGCAGGTGCCGTCGGGGTCGCGTTGGACGACGTGGTCGTCGAAGATCTTGTCGTAGAGGGTGCGCGCTGCGCTCATGTGCGTAAATCCGTCGATCTGCAAGGAAGTGCCGGAAAACCCGGCGGCAAGGAGGAACCGGCGGCGCCGGTCGGGCCAGCCCTACCGAAGTCGGCTGGTGAGCGCGCCCGCGACACGCGCGAAGAACCGCGCGGGCAGGCGCTTCTTGTCCTGCAGCACGAAGCCCTTGTAGGCCGGATCGCCAAACAGCTCTTCCATGGCCGCGCTCATACCAAGCTTTTGCCGCCGCGGCAATCGGCGGTTCGCCGGGTGTGGTGGCCTCCCGTTTCAGGCGCCCGGCTGCGGCCGCATGTCGGCGGGGTCGATGCCGGCCACCGCAACCGGGCGCTTCATCGCGTCGCGCCGGAAGGGCTCGCCGAGTTCCTGGTTGATCATCGCCTCTATCAGCGTGGTTCGGCCATGCTTCATCTGGTCCTCGATCGCCTTGGCCAGCGCATCGGTCAGCTCGCGCATGGTGTGCGCCTGCACGCCCAGCAGGCCACAGGCTTTGGCCATCCCGGCATAGGATACGCCCTCGTCGAGTTCGGTGCCGACGAAATTATCGTCGTACCAGAGCGTCGAGTTGCGCTTCTCGGCGCCCCACTGGTAGTTGCGGAAGACGACCATGGTGGTCCCCGGCCATTCCTTGCGGCCGATGGCCGTCAGTTCGGTCACCGCGATGCCGAAGGCGCCGTCGCCGGAAAAGCCCACCACCGGCGTATCCGGGCAGGCGATCTTGGCGCCGACCACGGACGGCAGCCCGTAGCCGCAAGGGCCGAACAGGCCTGGCGCCAGATATTTGCGACCGGCCTCGAAGCTCGGATAGGCGTTGCCGATGGCGCAGTTGTTGCCGATGTCCGACGAGATGATCGCCTCGCGCGGCAGCGCGGCCTGGATGGCCCGCCAGGCCATGCGCGGGCTCATCCAGTCCGGCTTGGCGGCCCGCGCGCGCTGGTTCCACGTCGTGCCGGGATCGTCGTCCTCGTGATCCATGGAGCTAAGCTCCTGAGCCCAGGCCGACTTGGTGTGCGCGATCGTGGCGCGCCGCGCCTCGCGGTCCGTGTCGCCCGCATCGTCCGACAGGCGTGAAAGGATCGCCGAGGCCACCTTGCCGGCGTCGCCGACAATGCCGACCGTCACCGGCTTGGTCAGGCCGATTCGGTTGGGGTTGACGTCGACCTGGATGATCGCCGCCTGCTTCGGCCAGTAGTCGATGCCGTAGCCGGGCAGCGTCGAGAAGGGATTTAGCCTTGTGCCCAGCGCCAGCACCACGTCGGCCTGTGCGATGAGCTGCATCGCCGCCTTTGAGCCGTTGTAGCCAAGCGGGCCGGCGAACAGCGGGTGCGAGCCCGGAAAGGCGTCGTTGTGCTGGTAGCCGCAGCAGACCGGCGCATCCAGCCGCTCGGCGAGCTTGCGCGACGCATCGATGGCGTTCGCCAGCACGACGCCGGCGCCGTTGAGGATCACCGGGAACTTCGCCCTGGAGAGCAGTTTCGCCGCCTCGTCGATCGCCGCGTCTCCGCCGGCGGGCGTTTCGAAGGCGACGATCGCGGGCAGCTCGATGTCGATCACCTGCGTCCAGTAGTCGCGCGGCACGTTTATCTGCGCCGGCGCGCTTGAGCGCCTGGCCTGGCTGATGACATGGTTCAGCACCTCGGCGATACGCGAGGGATCGCGCACCTCCTCCTGGTAGGCGACCATGTCCTTGAACAGCGCCATCTGCTCGACTTCCTGGAAACCGCCCTGGCCGAGTGTACGGTTGGCGGCCTGCGGCGTCACCAGAAGCAGCGGCGTATGGTTCCAGTAGGCCGTCTTCACAGCGGTGACGAAGTTGGTGATGCCCGGGCCGTTCTGCGCGATCATCATGGCCATGCGGCCGGAGGCGCGCGTGTAGCCGTCGGCCATCATGCCGCCGGAGCCCTCGTGGGCGCAGTCCCAGAAGCGGATGCCGGCGCGGCCGAACAGGTCGGAGATCGGCATGAAGGCTGACCCGATGATGCCGAACGCGTCACCTATTCCGTGACGCTGCAGCACCTTCACGAAGGCTTCCTCGGTGGTCATGCGCATGGAAAACGGCCCTCCCCTCCGCCATTGGCCGGCGTTGCAGCAATTCCAGGAAAAGTGGGAACGGGTTTTCCGACCGGAATTGCCTTGAACAATGAGGTAGATCGTTTCCGTGTTCGAAGAAAAACGGAAATGATCTGGGAGTACTCTATGCCGGCGAGGGCCCTGTCCGCAAAGGGCCAGATGCGGCGGGGCGCCTCTCCAACCGTTGAAGCTCGCCGCTAGCGCGCCGGCTTCGCCTCCTTGGGCTTGTCGCCCTTGGCCGTGGCGGCGCGCTTGCTCGTGTCGTCCGTTTCCTCCTCGGCGAAATCCTCGCCCCGGTTCATGTCCATCTTGTTCTCGAGGCTGTAGAGCAGGACAAGCACCAGCAGCGCGAGAACGGTCGAGAACAGCGCGATCTGCCAGAGGCCGAGGCCGCAGGCGACGCCGATGGCGCCCGCAAGCCACATGCCGGCGCCCGTCGTCAGCCCATGCACCTGGCCGCGGGTGAAGATGACGACGCCGGCCGCCAGGAACGCGACGCCGGCCGTCACCGCCTCGATCACGCGGATGGGATCGAAGCGGCCGGTGTCCTTCTCGAACATCGGCGCGTGGATGATCTCGATGGTGAGGATAGCGAAGGTCGCCGACGCCACGCAGACGAGCACATGCGTTCGAAGTCCCGCCGGCCGGTTGCGCCACTCGCGCTCGAAACCGATCGCGGCTCCGAAGATCGCGGCCAGCAGCAGCCGCGCTACTATCACCGGAAACGACGTGTAGGTC
>Ga0233385_1000610_pt1 | contig 17174 bp, 13 predicted proteins | sample ElkDunMinimDraft_16_FD_191543 | JGI IMG/M metagenome (GOLD analysis project Ga0233385, IMG submission 191543) | Fecal eukaryotic communites from dung pellets of Tule Elk in California, USA - Elk Dung G36 | ecosystem: Host-associated > Mammals > Digestive system > Large intestine > Fecal | place...
CGCTCGCCGCTGGCGTCGACCAGCACATGACCGGAATCGGTGAACTTCACCGCATTGCCGATGAGATTGGTGATGATCTGCCGGAAGCGGCCGACGTCGCCGATATAGGTGTCGTTCAGCCCCGGCTGGACGCGAACGATGAGCTCGAGGTCCTTCTCCTTGGCGCGCGTCGAGATCAGCGTCGCCACGTCCTCGATCGCCTCGGCAAGCGCAAAGGGCGTGGGATCGAGCACAAGCTGCCCGGCGTCGATCTTCGAGAAGTCGAGGATATCGTTGATGATGGTGAGCAGGGCGTTGCCCGACTTCACGATGATCTCGGTGAACGTCTTCTGCTTGGCGTCGAGTTCGGAGCGCGCGAGCAGTTCCGCCATCCCGAGCACGCCGTTCATCGGCGTCCTGATCTCGTGGCTCATATTGGCAAGGAATTCGGACTTGGCCCGGTCGGCCAGCACGGCACGGCGCTGCGCTTCCTGCAGTTCCTTCTCGCGCTCCTTCTGGTCGGTCACGTCGATGGTGGAGCCGAGCAGATAGAGCGTGCCGTCCGACGCGACCATCGAGCTCTTGCGCGCCATCTGGTAGCGGACGCTGCCGTCCGCCTGCGTCAGGGTCTCCTCGATCTCCTGGCTCATGCCGGTTCTCAGGATGGCGCGGTCGGCTTCCATGAAGGCGAGGCCATTCTCTCCCGACACCTCCAAATCGGTCTTGCCGATCGCCTCTTCGCAAGGGACGCCCGTCAGCTGCGTCCAGTATTTGTTGACGTAGAACAGCCGCAGGTCGTCGCGCTTGGCGTAGATCGCCACCGGCACATTGTCGATCAGGCTGCGGAATATCTCGTTCTCGCGCTGGCTTTCCTGGAGCCGGGCCTCGCGCGCCTTGACCTCGGTGATGTCGGTGCTCGATCCGATGAGGTGCAGAGTGCCGTCGCTTGCGATCAGGCGGCTCTTCTTGGCGATGAGCGGGCGCGACGTGCCGTCGCGGTGGGTCAATACCTCCTCGACCTCGTTGGCGATGCCGGTGCGCAGCACGGCGAGATCGCGCTCGGCGAACCCCTCCCCTTCGTCTGGGAAGAAATCGCGGTCGGTCCGCCCGGCTGCCTGCTCCTGGGAGATGCCGGTAAGGTCGGTCCAGGCCTTGTTGACGAACTCGAAGGTCAGGTCCGACGACTTGACGTAGGCGGCGACCGGAAGCTCGTCGAGGACGTGGCGGTAGAGCTCCGTCTTGCGCATGCTCCGGCGCAGCGCCCTTTCGCGCTCCTTCATCTCGGTGATGTCGACACGCACGCCGATGAAGGTGCCGTCGTCGGTACGCGTGTCGATGGCCTGGAACCAGCGGCCGTCCGGATTGCGGCGTTCGAAGGCGCTGTGGCGCAGCTGGTGGCGCTCCATATAGGCCTCGGTCCATGCGTCCGGATCGGTATCGTAGAGGATGTCGACCGACGGATCGCCGCTGGAGCGGAAATAGCCTTGCTGGCGGCCATGCAGTATGGCGTCGCGGAAGGAGAGGCCGGGCTGCCAGATCGCCTTCAGACCGGGCAGCGAATCCTGCAGCTTCCGGTTGGCGAGCACGAACCTGTCGTCGCGGTCGTAGATGACGACGCCGGCGGGCAGCGATTCCAGGACATCGGCCAGCCGCTTGTGCGCCACCTCGGCATCCGTCTCGCGCCGCTTCATCTCGGTGACGTCGAAAACGAAGCAGGCGACGTAGCGCCTGCCGCTGCCGAATTCGACGCGGTGCTTGCGCACCACGCGCGAGCGCAGGTCGCCGCCCTGCTCGAACTCTTCCTCGATCTCGTAGCGTTTGCCGTTCTCGAGGACCTGCCGCTCGGATTGCTCGAATTCGCCCGCCTTGTCGCCGGGCAGGAAATGCGCGCCGCGCCGGCCGAGCATCTCCTGTTGCGACCTGCCGAACATCGAGGCGAAGGCCTCGTTGACGAAGACGAATTCGAGGTTCTCGTCCTTGACGAAGATCGGATCCTTGACCGAATTCAGCACCGACTCGGCAAGCCGCGAGCGTTCCAGCGCCGCCTCGAAGGGTGAAATCAGCCCGGTGACGTTGCGGCCGACGCCGCGATAGCCGAGAAAGGCACCCTCCGCGCTGAAGCGCGGGTATCCGGTGACCGATACCCAGCGGCAATCCGGTCGGCCTTCGGACAACTCATAGACGAAATCGCGGAAAGGCCGGCGCGACTGGAGATCGTCGAGATGGGCGTCCGCCTGGCTGGAGCCTTCGGGTCCCTGCTTCAGGAAATCGAAGCGGAAGCGTCCGAGCACAACCTCGGCCGGAATGCCGGTCGCCTGTTCATAGTTCTCCGAGAGCCAGGAAAAGCGCAGCTCGGCATCGGTTTCCCAGATCCAGTCGGAACCTGCGTGCGCCAGCTCGAGGAGTTCGGCGCAAGTGAATTCGCGCGGCGGGCGTGAGGCAGCGCCCCTGGCACGCACGAATGACCTCGCCGATGCGCCTTGCGGCGCCTCTTCCCTGTCCGCCATAGCGTTCCACCCCCGGACCGGGACAGTTCCGACCCGGCTTCCTGTTCGGAATGTGCTTGAGAAGCGTTAAGGATTGACTAACCATAATCTCACTTTGCTATGAGTGACGACAGCCACCCGGTTCTCGGATCGGCCACCCTCGATCGGTCCATGCCGCCTTCCGATTCGGGGATTTCTCTTTCAGGATCGTGGGATGCCTCAGCAGTTGGAATTCCGAGCCAGCAATGCCGTGCGTTCGATGCTCGCCGACATCGGCCGCACCGAGGATGTCCGCTTTTCGCCGGACAACGGATTGCTGGCGCTCGCCGGGTTCGGCCACAACCATCTGCTGATCCTCAGGATCGCCGTCGACGGCTCGGGCGGCCGTCCGCTGGTCGTCGCCGACGACTTCATGGAATTGACCTCGGAGGGTATCGGCAGCGCGCACGGCGTCGATTTCCTCGGCGACCGGACGCTTGCCGTCGCCAACCGCGACGGTCTCGTCACTGTACTGGAAATCCCTGCGGGAGAACTCGCCGGCCGCCACTGCCATATCGATCCGCTCCAGGAATTGGCCGGCGGCATGTTCTGCAAGCTGAAGTCGCCCGGCTCGATCGCCGCGCGGCGCGACGTCGACGGACGGATCAGCCTGCTCGTCTGCAACAACTACACGCATCGCGTCACCCAGCATGTGGTCGACCCTGTCAGGGGCTACCGCATCAGGAGGAACCGCGTGCTTCTGGAGCGCAGCCTCGACATCCCCGACGGCATCGCTGTCAGCTATGACGAGCGGTGGATCGCGGTGAGCAACCACAACACCCACGAAGTGCTGCTCTTCGACGCCGCCGCTCCGCTCGGCCCCTGGACGGAGCCAGCCGGAACGCTCACCGATGTCGAATATCCGCACGGCCTGCGTTTCACGCCCGACGACAGGCACCTGCTGGTTGCCGACGCCGGCGCGCCGCTGATCCACGTCTACGAGCGCGGCGCCGGCTGGACGGGAACCCGCGAGCCCATCCGCTCGGTCGAAGTGCTCGACGAGGAAACCTTCATCCGCGGCAGGTCCAATCCCCAGGAGGGCGGCCCCAAGGGGCTCGACATCGATCGCTCCGGCAAGATCGTGGCCGCCACCTGCGAGGAGCAGCCGCTGGCATTCTTCGCCCTGGACGACATGATCGGCGCGATGGCAGCCGCAGCCGAATGACACAGCAGAAGGCACGTCGATTCCAGGTTCGCAGCTCTTTTTCCTAAGGCTGGCGCGGCCTGCCGGCATTGCGAACAAGCCATGAACGATGCTTCATGACGCGATGAACGTCGTCATCAGTGATTCGAGCCTCCAGCCGACCTATCTCGACCGGCTGAACGCAGAACAGCGGCGCGCGGTCGAGCACGGCGGCGGGCGCGTTGGCGGCCCGCTTCTGGTGATCGCCGGCGCGGGCTCCGGCAAGACGAACACGCTGGCGCATCGGGTCGCGCACCTGATCGTCAAGGGCGCCGATCCGCGCCGCATCCTGCTGATGACGTTCTCGCGCCGCGCCGCCGCCGAGATGGCGAGGCGGGTGGAGCGCATCGCCGCGGAAGTGCTCGGCCGCAACGCTTCGGTGGCGACCGACGCCCTCACCTGGGCGGGCACCTTTCACGGCATCGGCGCGCGGCTGCTGCGGGACTACGCCCACGACATCGGCCTCGATCCGGCCTTCACGATCCACGATCGCGAGGACAGCGCCGACCTGATGAACCTCGTGCGTCACGAGCTTGGTTTCTCGAAGACCGAAAGCCGCTTCCCTGCAAAAGGGACCTGCCTCGCCGTCTATTCGCGCGCCGTCAACGCCGAGGCGCCGCTGCCGGAGGTGCTTTCCGGCGCCTTTCCGTGGTGCGTGGGCTGGGCGGACGAATTGAAGGCTTTGTTTGCCGGCTACGTCGAGGCGAAGCAGCAACAGAACGTGCTCGATTACGACGACCTGCTGCTCTACTGGGCGCAGATGGCGGCCGAGCCGGAACTGGCGAAGGACCTCCGCTCCCGCTTCGACCATGTGCTGGTCGACGAATACCAGGACACCAACCGGCTGCAGGCGTCGATCCTGCTCTCGCTGAAGCCCGACGGCGCCGGGCTGACCGTCGTCGGCGACGACGCGCAGTCGATCTATTCCTTCCGGGCAGCGGAGGTGCGCAACATCCTCGACTTCCCGAAACATTTCCCGGCGCCCGCCGAGACGATCATGCTGGAGCGGAACTACCGTTCCACCGAAACGATCCTGGCTGCCGCCAATGCGGTGATCGGCCAGGCCGCCGAACGTTTTACCAAGAACCTGTGGTCGGAGCGCAAGTCGAGCGACCGCCCGAAGCTGGTCAGCCTGCGCGACGAGGCGGAGCAGGCAAACTACGTCTGCGAGGAGGTGCTGGCAGCACGCGAGGAAGGCGTCGCGCTGAAGAAGCAGGCTGTGCTCTTCCGTGCCGCGCATCACAGCGGCCCGCTGGAGATCGAGCTGACGCGCCGCAACATCCCCTTCGTGAAGTTCGGCGGGCTGAAATTCCTCGATGCCGCGCACGTCAAGGACGTGCTGGCGGTGCTGCGCTTCGCCGAGAACCCGCGCGACCGCGTTTCCGGCTTCCGCGTGCTGCAGCTCCTGCCGGGCATCGGTCCGTCGGGCGCCGCCGAAATCGTCGAGACCATGGCCTCCGCCCTCGACGAGACGATGGGGCTGGCGCGCTACCGGCCGCCGCAGCGGACAGCCCAGGATTGGCCAGGCTTCGTCGAGACGTTTGCTGCCTTGCGGTCCGGCTCGAAGTGGCCGGCTGAGATGGAGCGCGTCAGGCTCTGGTACGAGCCGCATCTGGAGCGCATCCACGAGGACGCCACGGCCAGGATCGCCGATCTCCAGCAGTTCGAGCAGATCGCCTCGACCTATCCGTCGCGCGAGCGCTTCTTGACCGAGCTGACGCTTGACCCGCCGGAGTCGACCAGCGACCAGGCCGGCCCGCCCCACCTCGACGAGGACTTCCTGATTCTGTCGACCATCCACTCCGCCAAGGGGCAGGAGTGGACGAGGGTCTTCGTGCTAAACTCGGTCGACGGCTGCATCCCGATCGATTTGAGGGCCGGTTCAGGCGACGAGATCGAGGAGGAACGGCGGCTGCTCTACGTCGCGATGACGCGCGCCAAGGACCAGCTCCACCTGATCACGCCGCAAAGATTCTTCATCCACGGTCAGGCGGCGCGCGGCGACAAGCATGTCTACGCCTCGCGCACGCGCTTCATCCCGGCCTCCCTCCTCGAACACTTCGAGCAGACGTCCTGGCCGGCGGCATCGGCAGCATCAGACCCGGCGCGGCGCCCGATCGCCCGCGTCGACATCGGCGCGCGGATGCGAGGCATGTGGAAGTAAGGCGGACTTTTCCGCCACGCTATCAGGCCGGTCGGTGCCCCCCACTGCGTGCGATGGCGTCGGTATTGATGTCCCGGCACCTGACAGTCATAGTGCCAGCCGGTGTCTCGGGGACGAACCGACATGCGCCTGCTGCCGAACCTGCTTTCGCGCTTCATAAAGAACGGGTGCCTGACCGTCGTTTTCGAGGACGGCTTCAGCCAATCCTTCGGCAGCGGAAAGGACGGGCCCGACGTGACGATCCGGCTGACCGACAAGGCAGTCGAGCGCGAGATTTTCTTCAATCCGGAGCTTAAGGCGGCGGAAGCCTATATGGACGGCCGCCTGGTGATCGAGAATGGCGGCAAGGTTCATGATCTCCTGTCGCTTTTTTCGGTCAACCGCACCGGCCTTGGGGCGCACCCCGTCCAGAAGGCGTTGCGAAGGGTATGGCGCGCGATGCGCCGACGCCAACAGAACAACAAGCTCGGCGTCGCCGCCAAGAACGTCCAGCATCACTACGACATCCCGACGAAATTCTATGAGCTCTGGCTCGACGAGAGCATGACCTATTCCTGCGCCTACTATACGGCGCCGGACAACAGCCTGAACCAGGCGCAAGTGGACAAGCACCGGCACATCGCGGCCAAGCTGAAGCTGAAGCCGGGCATGCATGTGGCGGAAATTGGGTCCGGCTGGGGCGCGCTCGCCATCTATCTCGCCAGATATTGCGGCGTAAAGGTCACCGCCATCAACGTCTCTACCGAGCAACTGGCGGCGTCGCGCCTTCGCGCAAAGGAGGCGGGCGTCGCGGATATGATCGACTTCCGCGAGTCCGACTATCGCGAGGTCCGCGGCCAGTTCGATCGTGTCGTCTCGATAGGCATGATGGAACATGTCGGCGTCGCGCACTTCGACAGCTATTTCACGACCATTCGCGGAATGCTGAAGGAGGGCGGCTTCGCCTTGGTTCATGCGATCGGACGCATGTCGCCGCCGGGCACCACGGCCCCCTTTATCCGGAAGTACATCTTCCCCGGAGGATATGTGCCGGCACTGTCGGAGGTGTTCGCCTCGCTGGAGCGCACGGGGCTATGGTGCGACGACTGCGAGAATCTGCGGCTCCACTACTACTGGACCGTCCGCGATTGGCGCCGCCGCTATGAGGCGAGGCGAGACGAGGCTGTAGCCATGATGGGCGATCGCTTCTGCCGCATGTGGGATTTCTATCTGGCGCTGGCCGAACTCGGCTTCCTGCACGGTTCGAACTTCGTCTTCCAGATCCTGGTCTCGACCCGGCGCGACGACGTACCCGTCATCCGCGACTACATCGTCGAGGAAGAGCGGCGCCTGGCAAAGTCAATGCAGACGGCCGAGTAGCACTCGGACAGTGAGCCAAGCCGGTGGCTGCCGACAACCTCCCTGCGCCGCCTGTTTCCTCTCGTGCCCCCGCCTTGCTTCGGGTCCAAGGTCTGGTCAGCCCGGCGTCTGTTCGGAAAGACACTTACGGCCCTTGGCCATGGCCTTGTAGGTTCCCCGAAGATCGACGACGAAGGCGCCCGGCGTCTTGGGAAACACGATCATCGTGTACTTCTTTGCTACGTCGCGCTTGAAGGCCGGGTTGTCGGTCAAGATGTAGCCGCCGGAATATCCGCCCTTCAACTGGCCTGTCGTGGTGGTCGCCACGCCGGCATAGAGATTGCCGTCGATATCGACGAAGATCGGCTCGGTGCCGTTCTTGATGCCTATATCTTCCTTGGTGAACACGCCCAAATATCCGAGCGCCTGGTTCGCATCGACGCCCATTTGCACGGAACCGGGACCGAACGAGTTGACGATCAGGCAATCTCCGCGCGTTTTGTTTGCGTAGACGGTCCAGCCCTCGACGTCGGGCCCATATCTGACAAGCGAGTCGGTGGCGAGCGGAAGCGGGTTCTGTTGTTGCGCAAAAACCGCAGTCGCGCATGAAATTGCCACGCACGTTGCCGCGATAAGTGTCGTGAGGTTCCGCATTTCATACCTCCTCAAAATATGTGGTTCGAAAGAAGCATTCAGGCCGGCAGCCTGCGGGCACTTTGGCGAGGATTGGCAATTGCGGGAAGTACGTTACTGTAGCATTTGCTAAACTACCGACAGCGGAGGCGAACCACCCTCCAGCTTCTTGCCGGCAACGGGGCCGTGCCCGCGGCCATTGCTTGTTCGCGCTTGAGGAGGAGCTGAGTTGTCGCCGCTCAGGCGTTAGACCGCTGGACGCTTTGTGCTCGAACCAGCCGCAGCTCCGCCAGGGATCAAGCAGGCACATGCGAGGCTTATGATTCGGGAGGTCGCGGTCGATGCCGAAGACATCAGCGGTTCAACGGGATCGCCAGCGCGCGCCGCTTCGGCGGCGGTGGCCAAAACCAGCCAAACTCAATCTTCTGTCGCGGAATGGTACGCCCACGGGGAATCGAACCCCGGTTTGCGCCGTGAGAGGGCGCCGTCCTAACCGCTAGACGATGGGCGCGGAGAAACCGCGATATAGGCTGGCCTTTTACAAAAAGCAACTGCGCTTCTCAACGTTTCGCAGCCTTCCGCCAGCAAGCTGCAGCGAGGCTGTGGAAACCTCAGCGCTTCGGCTCGATCAGGTCCCAGAGATTGCCGAAGAGGTCGCTAAAGACCGCGACGGTGCCATAGGCCTCACTGCGCGGCTCTTCCTTGAAGGAAACACCCTTCGCCATCATCGCTCGGTGGTCACGGAAGAAATCGTCGGTTTCGAGGAACAGGAAGACGCGGCCGCCGGTCTGGTCGCCGACGCGGGCCGTCTGGCGCGCTCCGTCGGCCTTGGCGAGAAGCAGCCTCGCCCCGCCATCGCCTGGCTCCAGCGTGACCCAGCGCTTGCCGCCGCCGAGGTCTGCGTTCTCGGCAAGCACAAAGCCGAGCTTGTCCGTGTACCAGCGGATTGCCTCGTCATAGTCGCCGACGACGAGCGCTACGGTGGCGATGCGCCTGCCGGTCATTCCTCGACCAGCGCGAAGCGTCCAACCATGCGGCGCGAGGCGATGTCGTAGATGTAGATGGCGCTTCCGCCGTCTGGCAGTTCGACCGACAGCGACAGGCGATTGCCCGACAGGGACTGCGAGACGATCCTGGCGCCCGGAGGCAGCGGAATCTGGCCCTCGACGACCCCCTCCGGCGATGGCGCCTCTATTCCGGCCTCCCCCGCCGCAGGCGGAGTTGTCGCGGTGGTCGACTTGTAGACAAGCGCGCCCACCACGGCCATAAGGGCGATGAACAGCAGGCCGAGGTTGATGGCGACGAAGCGCACAAGCTTCCTGCGCACGTTCTCGACCGCCGGATCCAGCGGTTTTTCCTGTTCGTCCAATGCCGGCCGCGCCATGATGATCAAGTTCCGGATGCCCAATGCGCGACCCTGATAACGAAGACGCCCAGGAAAGAACAGGGGCCGAATCGGCGCATACGGCCCCCCTCGGGCTGCAGGCCGGAATGGACGCCGCCGGCGCGCGGCTCGACCAGTGGCTGACCCGACAGCTCGGCGCCGATTTTTCGCGGAGCCGCGTTCAGGCGCTGATCCGTCAGGGCGCGGTGGCTGTCGGTGGCAAATCCGTCGAAGACCCCGGCCGCAAGCTGAAGGCCGGCGAGGCGGTCGAGGTCCGCATGCCCGAACCGGAGCCAGCGGAGCCGCAGGGCGAGGCCATCCCGCTCGATATCCTTTACGAAGACGACGAGCTGATCGTCGTAAACAAACCGCCGGGGCTCGTCGTGCATCCCGGCGCCGGCAACTGGACCGGCACGCTGGTGAACGCACTGGTCCATCATTGCGGCGACAGCCTGTCGGGCATCGGCGGCGTCAGGAGACCGGGCATCGTGCATCGCCTGGACAAGGACACCAGCGGCGTCATGGTCGTCGCCAAGACCGACCGGGCGCACAAGGCGCTGTCGCAGGCCTTTGCCGATCATGGGCTGGAAAGCGGGCTGGAGCGCGCCTACGCCGCCTTGGTGTGGGGTTCGCCCGAGCGGAATTCCGGAACGATCGACGCGCCGCTCGGCCGTGCTGCCGACCGCGTGCGCCGCGCTGTGGTGCCCAAAGGTCGCGCCGACGCCCGGCATGCGGTGACGCATTACACGGTGTCGGAACGCTTCGGCGAAAAGGACAGCGCGCTGGCTTCGCTGGTCGAATGCAGGCTGGAGACCGGCCGCACGCACCAGATCCGCGTCCACATGGCCCATATCGGCCATCCCGTGATAGGCGACCGCGATTATGGCCTCGCCTTCCGCACCAAGGCCAACCGGCTGCCCGAACCGCTGAAGAGCATGGCCAGGGACTTCCCGCGCCAGGCGCTCCACGCCAGGCTGCTTGCCTTCGATCACCCCGTCACCGGGCGGCATATGCGCTTCGAGACGCCGTTTCCGGCCGACATGGCCGCGCTCGTCGAAGGGTTCCGGGGCTGGACCGTGGCCGCTCCAGCCAAAAGGCGCTAGCGACGCTTACCAAAAGGCCGGCTCGCGCCGGGAGGCGTCAGGCCGTACATTCGCTGTCTGCCGTCCGCCGACGCCGCCGAACTGCCTGCAGATGCCTTGAAATTGGGAGCCCTCGTTCCCATCTCAAGCCGCTGCGCCGGATGCGGGCATGGTCGTGGTTTCCAACCCGACGCATCCTCGCAGGCAAGGGGACAAGTTGCCGGGAACCAAGTTCGATAGGCGAACGTTTTTCCAAGCCGAGCCCTTCAGGTGAAATTCGCTGTCTTAATCCAACTGAGCTCTCGTGCAAGAATAGGCGCGGACGATGACAGTGCCCGTCCGGTTGCGACTTCGGTTGCCGGCCTTCTGAGCCGATGAACTTTCAGAATCGCTGAACCGAGCCTCAATTTATCGCACTGGCATTGTTCACCGGAACATTACAATCTGTTTAGGATTGAACAAATCCCTGTATTTTCCGGTTTTGTTCCTATATAAGATGGTTGGCACGGAAGCGCGTTACGCGGCCGTGCCTCATGCCCGCCTTGATCAAGGGGGCAAGCTAGAGAGAGGAGGGCGCTTATGGCCCAGTCATTACCCAGTATCGTTTCCGGAGAGGGCGGCCTTTCCCGCTATCTTGAGGAAATCCGGCGTTTTCCGATGCTTCAGCCGCAGGAAGAGTACATGCTCGCCAAGCGGTACCAGGAGCATGAGGACACCAGCGCCGCCCATAAGCTGGTGACCAGCCACCTCAGGCTCGTCGCCAAGATCGCCATGGGCTATCGCGGCTACGGCCTGCCGATCGGCGAGGTGATCTCGGAGGGCAATGTCGGCCTGATGCAGGCCGTCAAGAAATTCGAGCCGGAGCGCGGCTTCCGGCTGGCCACCTATGCCATGTGGTGGATCAAGGCCTCGATCCAGGAATACATCCTGCGTTCGTGGAGCCTTGTGAAGATGGGCACGACCGCCAACCAGAAGCGGCTGTTCTTCAACCTGCGCAAGGTGAAGGGCAAGATCCAGGCGCTGGATGACGGCGACCTCAAGCCCGACCAGATCACCGAGATCGCCACGCGGCTCAACGTCTCGGAAGAGGAAGTCGTGTCGATGAACCGGCGCCTGTCCGGCGACGCCTCGCTCAACGCGCCTATCCGCGCGTCGGAAGGCGAGTCGGGCGAGTGGCAGGACTGGCTGGTCGACGATCATGAGAACGCCGAGCAGGTCCTCGTCGAACAGGACGAGCTCGAGAACCGGCGCGGCATGCTGGCCGGTGCCATGTCTGTGCTCAACGACCGCGAGCGGCGCATCTTCGAGGCGCGCCGCCTGGCCGAGGAGCCGATGACGCTCGAAGAGCTGTCGAGCGAATTCGACATCAGCCGCGAGCGCGTGCGCCAGATCGAGGTGCGCGCCTTCGAGAAGGTGCAGGATGCCGTCAAGGCGGCAGCCAAGCGCCAGGCCCAGGCGCTGAGGACGATCGAGGCGCAGCCCGCGACCTAACCTCAGCAGACCGAAAACGAAGAACCGCGCCGGGAAACCGGTGCGGTTTTTGTTTGCCCGGTGGCCGGCCCGCCGGGAACCTTGTCACCAGGGAACGTGAAGGATTTCCACCCGCGGCAGCCCGACGGGCTGGACGCCGAGATCCTTGGCGAGCACCCCGAAACCTTCGGTCTCGACGAGGTCGCGGTAAGGTGCCTCGGGAAAGAAGAGGCCGCCCCGATGCAACGAGGCGTCCACCAGCAGCATCGTCCCGCCTACCCCGTCCAGCCCGATCTTTTCGAGATGGCGGACATCGGCAAGCGACAGCCGCCCCGAAAACTCGGCCGGCGGCTGGTAGAGTCCGCCGATCACTGAGCGGTAGTAGCGGTGGTCCCGCACGCGTCTTGTCGTGACGAAGCTGTTGAGGTCGAAACTGCCGCCGCCGGGAGTAATCACGCAGTTCGGGGCGACGATGCGCTCGCCCGCCGCGATCAGCGTGCGCACGATGTCATCGGGGAATCTCCAGACGTCGATGTCGATCCACAGCGCCCAGTCGTCGTCGTTGCCGAGCCCGTGACTGATCAGATGGTTGCGCACCTTCGCCAGGCCGATGCGCCGTTTGCGTTGCAGTCTCGGCCGCGCCCGCTTGCGGCGCTCGAATTTCGTGCCGACCTGCATCTGCAGGAGCACGATGTCGCGAAAGCTTGATCTCAGCGGCTCGACCGCCGCCTTCAGCACGTCCCAGCTTCCGTCCTCGCTATCGCCCTCGCAGAAGACGAGCTTGATGCGCTCCGTCGGGTAGTCGAGCGCCTGGATGGCGGAAAGGAATGACGCGACATGCTCGGCCCCATCCCGGACTGGCACCAGCACGGCGACGTTTTCACCTGTAGGCAGCGGCCGGTCGAGCACCGCCGGATCGACGCGGCGCCTTGCCTCCTCCGGTTTGAGCTGATCGCCGCGCGTCAGCAGGTAGCGGGCGCGGTAGAGCTGCCGCCGGAGCCGGTTCCAGAGACGCTCCTTCTGATTTGGCGTCCACCAGGTGCCGGCCCAATGGTGGATGGAGAGCGTCTCGGCTTCAGCTTCCGCTGCGCCGCCGGGCTGGCCGTCCCGATCGAGCGGAGTGAAGAGGCTGTATGGATGGATCGCGAGCGCGGCTTGGTCGGGGTAGCTGAGTTGCACCGAGGTCATGACGGCGGGTCCCGTCGCGTCGATCGTCTCCTTGGCGTGGGCAAGGCCCGGCAGGTAGGACAGGAGGTGCATCCAGAATGGATGCCCCGGCGGGCTCGCCATCGTGCCGTTGAAGAGCAGGTAGGGAAGACCGCGAAACACGGCCTGACCCGGGAAATGCGCCGGCGGCTCCTGGCAGAGCACGACACGGTTCTCCGCCATGATCGGATCGAAGGGCGCGACGCATTCGCAATCGAGATCGGCGTAGACGCCGCCGAAATGGTGCAGCAGCAGGTATCGGCCGGCGTCGGCGCGGCGGATTCCCTCCTTGTAGCTCAAGAAGGTCGGCAGGAAATCCGGATAGTGCTCGGCGACGAATTCGAGCAGCGTCCGGTCGTTCCAGAACATCCGGGTCCAGCCGGGATTGTGCCGGCCCCAGCTCTCGACCCAGGCTTGAAACTGTTCGGGGATATCGTCGTTCTTCCAGGTCTGGTGCAGGATGGGCGGGATCATAGGGAATGCCCCCTGCCGGTCCCGCCGCAGGGCAATTGCAACTCGCGTTTAAGCATCAAACCCTCCCAAGCCCCTTCCGGACGGCCTCCTCTATCGCCGGAAGTCCGTACCGCAGCATCACCTTTTCAAATGCCAGCCGGCGCTGGCGCTCCATCCGGACAGGTTCTGCGCAAAGCTCGATGACAGCCTCAGCCAAGGCTTGGTCAGTCTCTGCGATCAGTATCTCCCTCCCCTCCTCGAAGCCCTGCCCCTCGGCCGCGACCGATGTAGCGACCACCGGCAGGCCCCAGGCCATCGCCTCCAAGATCTTTATCCTGGTACCGCCGCCCGCCGAGAGCGGCACAACGCAGACATGGCTGCCTGCGAGCAACGCAGAGGTATCCTCCGGATTGACGACGAGTTCTACGCCGGGCAACGATGCGAGCCGCTCCACCTCCGGAACCGGCTCGCGTCCAGCCAGGATCACGCGCGCAGAAGGGAAGGCGCGGCGGACCCGCGGCAGGACTTCCTGCGCCAGCCTTTGCGCCGCAGTCACATTCGGCGGATATGCGAAATGGCCGAGCAACAGCAGAACCGGCCAGCCTTCGGCCTTGCCCGGAAACGCTGGAAGCGACGCCGGCGATGCGTCCATACGCGGTATGCCGTTCGGCACCACGTCGACCGGGATCTTCGGCGCGAACAGCGAGACGACCCTGTCGCGGTCGATGTCGGAGCAGACCCACACGCGATCGACCTGCGCCAGCGCGTCGCGCTCGAGCTGCCTGGCACGGCCTGCATTCGTCCAAGCACTCGGCAGGAACCTCTCCCTGAGACGGCTTGCGAAGACATGCGGCAGAAGCAGCGACTCGACATTGTGCATGTCGAGGACGAGAAGCCGGGCAAACGGCCTCAGCGCGCCGATCAACGCCGCCAGGCCGACGCCTTCCAAGATGATGATGTCGGGCGAGACGGTCCGGGCAATTTCGAGCAGTCGGGGGAGTGCGGCGCGCGGGATGCGCGGTTCGACACTGCTGCGCCGCGGATTAAGCGACTTGCCCCTGGGTTCGCCAGGCAGCGACAGCGCCGCGAGCTGTATTCCGCCGGCCGTGGATTGCCTATCTCGCAGTGGTCCGACCGACACCATCGTGACCGGTCCAAGCCGCGTCAGGGCGCGTGCGTTCTGATGGTTCCTGAGGTCCGCGCCCGAGATCGGCGGAGCCGCGGCGGTGCTTGTGACGATCAGCGAACGAAGTCCCGCGCCGGCGGCCGTCAAACCGCCGCGATCGGTCCGGGTGGCGTCGGCCGCATCAGTCAATTGGTTTTGCCCCGGCCGGCGGCGATCGCGACGCTGTAGCGCATCGAGCGAACCGACCATCGGAATGCGCCATGGGCGCGCACGACGCGCATCATTCTGGCGGCTTCGCGATAACGTCCGCGGCGGATCAGCATGCGCGCCATCCGCTGCCCGAGCCAGGCCTTGCGCCACTGGATTGTGGCGCGATCGATGCCAAATGAAAGCAGCTTCTTGAACTCGAGCGCGACCAGCAGAAGCCTCTCCCTCGACTCCATCGCGAAGCGGTCGATCATGCGGTCTTCATTGACGTGGTAGACCAGCACGGTGTCGTCGATCGTCACCACGTCCACCCGCGTCAGCACCGCGGCCCAGTAGCATGTGTCCTCATCGAGCACGAGCCGTGTCGCAAAGCGAATGTCGCCGACCGCGGAAAAGTCCAGCAGCGCGCTCCCGACCGCAATGGAACTGATCCGGTTCTGAAGGTAGTTCCTGGCGTTTGCCTGAGGATCGCCGCCATAACGGCTGGGCAGTTTGATGACATCCGGTCTCGTCTGCGTCCGGCGAACGAACGCGCCTATGGCAAGGCCGGCCGATGGATTGCGCCTGAGCTCCTGCTCGAGCCGCCCGAGCGAGCCCGGGATCAGCTCGTCGTCCGCATCGATGAAGAAGAGGCGGTCGCAGCTCACCTGGGAAAGCCCGACGTTGCGCGCGGCGCCGGCGCTGCCGGCGCGCACGCTCGTCACCTTCAGCGGCAGTTCATGGGCGCGCGACGCATCCCAGGCTCGGGCGACGGTTTCGTCTTCCGAGCCATCGTCGATCAGCAATATCTCGCCGATCAAGGCCTTGTCGGCGACCAGGCTCGTCAATGTGACGCCGATGGTCGCCGCCGCATTTCGCGCCGGAATTATAACGGAAATCATCAGGCAGGTTTGAGATCAGAATGAAGTATGAAGGGGACCCCGGCACCGATCCTATATAATCCGGCTTAGCGACTTAATAGCCCAATTCGCTCGCGTCGGCGGACTTCTCAGCCCAGGCCCTCGAAGCGGCCGCGCCCTAGCCGGGCGGCCTGATGGCGAGCTTTTCGGCCACCGCTTCCATGCGCTCCGCCAGCCCGCCGAGCGCGCTGGTTAGCGCGGCGTCGCTCTTGTCGGCCTTGCTCAGCGCATCGTCGCGCGTCTTCCTGAGGGTGACCACCTCGCTCTCGATGCCCATGACGCGCTTTTGCAGCTCGGACAGCTCGTCCATCACCATGATGCCGGCCATCACCGTCAGCCGCTGGTCGCCGATTTCGCCGAACGAGTCCTTGAGATGGGAGACGTAGCGGTCGAAGCGCTGCGCAAGGCTCATCAGGTGCTCTTCCTGGCCTTCGTCGCACGCCATGCGGTAGGCCTTGCCGTCGATCGTCACCGTAACCTGTGCCATCGCTCTACCTGTCCAGAACCGCGCGGATGGTCTCCATCGCCGTCACCAGGCGGCGCGAGACCTCCTTGTTGGCTTCCTCCAGTCGCTCGCTGCGGGCCTCGGAGTTGTCCAGCTCCTGCGCCAGCCGCGCGCGATCGGCATTCATGCGCTGAACTTCGGCCTCGGCTTCGGAATAATCCTGCTCGTGCTCGAGCCGCTCACTCACGGCCTGCTCCAGCGTATCCATCGCTCGTCCGAGGCGGGCGAGGACTTCTTTCAAGGTGGCTTCCCCGGTCATGGTTCCCGTGTCCGACCCGCCCATCACCGAATCGTTCGCATTCAGAACAATTTACTGGGGAAACATTAGGCACCGTGTGAAATGGCCGTCAACAAAGCTGTCGACGCTGTCCCCCGCAAAGGCGAGTGGGCAAATAATTGCCGACGACGAACTTCCGCGGACGCTGGGGTAGTTGTTCGCTGTTTGCTCTCGAGCCCAACCGTCTGCATCGTCGCCGATCCAACTCCCGACGGTCCGCGCCTGCGTCCACTCTCGACGAAAGCCGAAATCCGGATCCTGCCCCGAATGCCCCCGCCAGCCTTCATTTTGTTGACACCAAGGCAGTGCCTGATATGTGTCGCCGACTTTTCCGGCACGCACTCTTCAATCCGAAAACGGAGCAACCATGGCCTCGCGCGACCAGCATGATCGGATGGCGAACGCCATTCGCTTCCTTTCCATGGACGCCGTCGAGAAGGCGAACTCCGGCCACCCGGGCCTGCCCATGGGCATGGCCGACGTCGCCACGGTGCTGTTTACCCGCTATCTGAAATACGATCCCAAGAACCCGAAATGGCCCGACCGCGACCGTTTCGTCCTGTCGGCCGGTCACGGCTCGATGCTGCTCTACTCGTTGCTCTATCTCACCGGCTACGAGGACATGACCATCGACCAGATCGAGCGGTTCCGCCAGCTCGGCTCCAAGACCGCCGGCCATCCCGAATACGGCTTCGCCGGAGGCATCGAGACGACGACCGGCCCGCTCGGCCAGGGCATCGCCA
>Ga0233385_1000611_pt1 | contig 17172 bp, 19 predicted proteins | sample ElkDunMinimDraft_16_FD_191543 | JGI IMG/M metagenome (GOLD analysis project Ga0233385, IMG submission 191543) | Fecal eukaryotic communites from dung pellets of Tule Elk in California, USA - Elk Dung G36 | ecosystem: Host-associated > Mammals > Digestive system > Large intestine > Fecal | place...
ACGGCTGCGCCGCCGGCGAAGATCAGCACCGCGAAGAGCGCCGCGTACGTCCGGCTGCCGTGCCACGGGTCGCTGATCATCCGGCGTGCGGCCAGCAGCGTCGCGGGGCCGCGCCCGAAGCGGTGCAGCAGCCGTCCGATGGCGTACGACAGGGATCCGGCCCCGAGCACCAACCCGACCGTAGAGGCCAGTCCGCCGCCGAAGAGGAGTGCCAGGACCAGGCCCGACGGCATTTCGAGGTTGCGCCCGGCGTACCAGAGCGTCAGTGGCTGAACCGCGGCGAAGGCCGCGAAACCGATCAGGATCAGTGCCCACGGCCAGGGTTTCGGCGCCTGTGACCGCAGCGCGCGGCGCACCACACCGAGCGGGGTGACGGTCACCTTCCGCAGGGTCAGCGCGGCCGTCAGGGCGGCGAGCAGCGGAATCCCGAGGGTGATCGCGGCCAGCCAGCCCGGAGCGGGCAGCACGTCGGTCGGCAGGGCGAGCGCCCCGCGCTCGTCGTAACGGTGCAGCAGCGGCCGCGCCACCAGGTACGCCACCAGTGCGAGCAGCGCACCGGCGAAGCTCGCCACGCCGGTTTCCGCGACGGCCACCCGCAGCGTCTGCCCGGGGGTCATGCCGGCGAGCCGGTACGCCGCCAGCCGCCGGTCCCGGGCCGGGGCGCCGAGCCGCGCGGCCTGCCCGGCGAGCGCCAGCACCGGGATGGTGAGCATCAGCAACGCGATCGCCACTCCCGGACGCAACCCTGGTTCACGCAGCAGGAGGTTGCCGTACTGGTCGGCGTCCCCATTGTTGTTCGCCGGATTCAGTGGGATCGACAGCACGGTCGCCGCGGCGAGGAAGGCGAGGGCGGCCAGGGCTACGGCGACCAGGGTGAGGAACACCCGCAGCAGGTCGGTCCGGGTGCCGGACAGTGCCAGCCGGACCAGGGTGCCCGGCCTCACCGGCCCAGGCCCTTCATGCCCACGCCGACTCCGAGGCCGCTCGGGTCCAGTACGCCGTCGCGCAGCACGATCTCCCGGTCGGCGTACCCGGCGACGGTGGCGTCGTGGGTGACGAGCACGACGCTGGTGCGCTGTTCGCGGGCGGTGCGCACGAGCTGCCCCAGCACCTGCTCGCCGGCGAGGCTGTCGAGCGCCCCGGTCGGCTCGTCGGCGAAGACGACGCGCGGCTCGGTGACCAGCGCGCGGGCGAGCGCGCAACGCTGCTGCTGCCCGCCGGACATCTCGCCCGCGCGCAGGTCCGCCAGCTCGGCGACGCCGAACCGTTCCAGCCAGGTGAGCGCCGCGGTCCGCGCTGCCCGCCGCCGGGTGCCGGCGAGCAGCAGCGGCAGGGCGACGTTCTCGGCCGCCGTCAACTCGGCGACCATCTGCCCGAACTGGAAGAGCACCCCGAATTCGGTACGCCGCAGCACCGACCGCCGCGCCTCCGACCAGCGGTCGATGCGCTCCCCCCGGTAGCTGACCTCCCCGGCGTCGGGGCGCAGGATGCCGGAAAGGCAGTGCAGCAGGGTGGACTTGCCGCAGCCGCTGGGGCCGGTGACGGCGACGATTTCCCCTTCGGCGATGTCGAGGGTGACTCCGCGCAGCGCGGGTGTGTTCCCGTACGCCTTGACCACGCCACGTGCGGACAGTTGCGTCATGCGTGCACCTCCCGGTGCCAGTCGGCGACGCGTTCCAGCGTGGCCCGCAGCCAGCGCAGGTCGGCGTCGAGATGAGCGATCGCGTAGTCGGCGGCGACGATGTCGTCGAGCCGGGCCGCCGGGTCGGTCTTGACGGCGGTCAGTTCGCGCAGCCGCGTGGTGTGGGCCTGCCGCTGGGCGGTCAGGTACGCCCGGGCGGTCTGCACGTCGGCGACCAGCAGCGCCACCATCACCTTGCTCAGCAGTGAGCTGCTGACGTGCGGGGCGGGCTGCTCGACCTCACCGATCCAGTCGTGCAGCGCCGCGCGGCCGGCGTCGGTGATGGCGTACGAGGTGCGGTCGGGGCCGCCGTCGCGCTCCTGCCCGGTGGCGGCGACCAGGCCGTCGCGGGCGAGCCGGTTGAGGCTGGCGTAGACCTGCCCGTACGCCAACGGCCGGGCCTGCGGCAGGCGCTCGTCGTAGGCCCGTTTCAGGTCGTAGCCGTGCACGGCCGAGCCGGCCGCGAGCAGTCCCAACAGGACGTACGGAGTGGACATGCGCCTCACTATTCACTGAGCGAATAGCTGCCGTCAAGTAGTCACGCGATGACACGGCGTTCCGCTCGATCAGAAAGTGCGGCGTGATTGGTCAGGTACGGCGCAGGGCCACGACGGCCAGGTCGTCGCTGATCTCGTCCGGGACCAGGTTGACCATCAGCCGCTCACAGAAGCGCTCCAGGTCGGCGTCGACATCACGGGCGATCGCCGCCAGCGCGGCCAGCCCCTCGTCGATGTCGGCGTCGCGGCGTTCGATCAGCCCGTCGGTGTAGAGCAGCAGCGTCGCACCCCGCGGCAGCACGAACTCGAAATCCTCCGGCCGGTTCGCCTTGACGCCGAGCAGCGGCGCCCGGTGCTCCAGGAAGTCGACCTTTCCCGCCAGCGCCAGCGCCGGCGGCAGGTGCCCCGCACTGGCCATCCGGACCCGGCCGGTCTCCGGCTCCACCAGCATGATGCAGACCGTCGCCAGCTCACCCGGCAGCAGCGTGCGCATCAGCTCGTCGACCCGGCTCAGGATCGCGCCGGGCTGATGCCCCTCCACCGCGTACGCGCGCACCGCGTGCCGCACCTCGGCCATCACCGTCGCCGCGTGCAGCGAGTGCCCGGCCACGTCCCCGATCGCCACCAGCAGGTGCCCGTCGAGCATCACCAGCTCGTAGAAGTCGCCGCCCACCTCGGTCTGGGCGCTGGCCGGCTCGTAGCGCACCGCCATCTCCAGCCCGGCGACGGTCGGCACCACCTGCGGCAGCAGGCTGCGCTGCAGGGTGACGGCGATGCGGTGCTCCTCGTCGAAGGAGCGCTGCGCCTCCACCGCCGCGGCCACGGCCTGCGCGAGCTGCACCAGCACCGGCTGACCGGGCATCTGCACGCTCGTGGGCACCGCCACGTAGAGCACCGCCCGGTCCCGTCGCAGCCGGGCGGCCGCCACGGTGATCTGGTCGCCGTCGGGCCACTCCAGCAGCGACCACTGGCTGGACTTGTCGATGCGTACCGTCGAACCCAGCGGCAGGTCCACCTCGTCGCCCATGGTCCACGGCTGCACGAACGGAACGGCGTCCGGCCCGGCCGCGGCCCCGGCGAGGCTCTCCCCCTCGACGGTCTCGGCCACCACCACCGCCGGCGTACGGAAGATCTTGGCGGCGCCGAGTGCTGCCTCGCTGAGCAGATGCTGGAAGCTCGCCGCCGAGTTGATCGCCAGGGTGGTGTGCGCGAGCTCCACCATCCGGCGGGCGAGCAGCTCGGCGCGGTGCCGGGCCCGGTAGTAACGCAGCACTGCCTTCGCGGTGGCGATCAGTTCCTCGGGCTCGATCGGCTCGGCGAGGTACGCGTCGGCGCCCCGGGTCAGCCCCTGCGCCCGGTCACCGACGTCGACGGCGTGCGCCGAGACGTGGATGACCGCGACGGAGGGATACTCGGCGTTGATCCACTCACAGACCTCGAAGCCGCTGACGTCGGGCAGCCGCACGTCGAGCACCACCAGCTCGACGCCGCCGGCGCTGATGCGCTCCATCGCTTCGGCGCCGGTCTGCGCCTCGGTCACCTGGAAGCCCGCCCGCGTCAGCCAGCTGACCAGCACGTACCGCTTTGTCGGGCTGTCGTCCACCACCAGCACGGAGCCCGGAGCGTCCTCCACGATCACGCTCCGCCGGCCGGCAGGATCACGGTGAAGGTGGCACCCGCACCGGGCGTACTCGTCAGGGTGAGCTCACCGCCGAGCAGGTTCACCAGACGTCGGGCGTACGGCAGTCCGAGGCCGGTGCCCGCGGCGCGGGCCGGTCCCGGCACCTGGAAGAACTCCTCGAAGATGCGCTCCTGGAACTCTGCCGGCACTCCCGGTCCCGTGTCACTGACGACCAGATGCCACTGGTCGTCCACCCGATCCGCCCGCATCCGGACCTCGCCGCTCTCGGTGAACTTCAAGCCGTTGTGCAGCAGATTACGCAGAACCTGGGAGAGGAGCACCTCATCGCTGCGCAACGTGGCCGGTGGCGGCGGATCCTCGACGACCAGCTCCACGTCCGGCTGCGTCACCAGCGCCCGCAGCGTGCCGCGCAGGGCTCCGAAGACCGCACGCAGGTCGACCTCGTCCCAGTTCGGTTCCAGCCGGCCCGACTCCGCCTTGGCCAGGTCCAGCAACCCGTTGACGAGGGTGAGCAGGTCGGCGGCGGAGGTCCGGATCAGCCCCACCTGACGGCGCTGCTCCTCGGTGAGCGGGTCGGAGGCCGAGTCGTCGAGGAGCCGGCCGAGTCCCATGATGGCGGTGACCGGCGCCCGCAGCTCGTGGCTGACGTTGGCCAGGAACCGGCTCTTGGCCTCGTTCGCGGCGCGCAGCTGCACCGACTTCTCGTCGAGTTCGGCGTAGAGCGCCACCACCCCCTGGTTGGTGGCCTCCAGCTCCTCGGAGAGCTGGCCGTAGAGCGCCATCACTCCCTGGTTCGTCTCGGCCAGTTCGGCGTTGAGGACGGCGAGCTCGTCGCGCTGTTTGCGAACCTGGTCCAGCGCGGCGATCAGCTGCTCGTTCTGCGAGGCCATCTCGTCGAGGGCAGAGCTCGGCACGCTACCGGCCAGATCGGCCCGCAGCGTTGCCATGCGTTGCGCGGTGAGCGGCTGGGCGCTCGCCGGAATCCGTCGAGACATCCTCAAAACCGTAGCCCGTTTTGGCGGTTCCAGCTCGAATGCGTCGACCAGCCGGGCCACCGCGGCGGCCTGACGACCGGCGAAAAGCTCCGAGTCGACGGGTTCGGCGGGCACGATCTCCACCGACATCAGGCGTTTGGCGGCGCCGTCGGAATCGACCCTGAAGAGCACCTCCGCGCCGCCCGCGGCGCGCAACACCTGGCGCCCGACCTCGCTGAGCGCGGTCGCCATCCGGATCTGGTCCTGATTCTCGAGGCCGAGCAGCGCGGCGACCTCACGGCCCCGCTGGCGGACGACGAAGATATCGTGCTCGACCCGCAGCGCCATCTGCAGCAACGGCATCGGCCTCGTCGGTTGTGTCACGCCTTCCCCCCAGCGTGTCTCATCGGGCCGTCCGGGCTCATTCCTTCGCCGGAACAACGACCACGCAGGCGTCGTCACGCCGCACCCCGGCATCGCGCAGCACCGTGGCGGCGATCACCACCGGCGAGTGGCCGAGCAGGCCCGGGTAGTCGTCCAGCTGCCAGCGGTCGGCCACCCCGTCGGAGTGCATCACCAGCAGTGCACCGGCGCCGAGGGGATAGTCGTACTCCCGGACCGACCGGCGCTGGTGGCCGGCGATCCCGGGGAGGCTGACCAGCCCTCGGCTGGTGCCGTCGCCGGTGATGCGGCCGGTGATGTTGCCCAGCCCCGCGTAACGCAACGTGGCGGAGGCCGAATCGAGTTCGGCGACCGCGACCGCGGCTCCACGGGTGTGCGACATCGCCCGGTGCAGGTGCTCGACGACCTGCGCCGGACCGGCGGCCGGGGCGGTGTGGAAGGCGCTGATCGCCGCGGCGGTGGCGGCGGCGGCCAGCGGGCCGTGCCCGAGCCCGTCGCTGACCAGCACCTGCCGTCGTCCGGCCACCTGCCGTACGGCGAACCCGTCCCCACTCACGGTCTCCCCCGTGAGCGGCCGGACCAGCCCGCCGGCCCAGGCCGGCGGCTCCGGCTGCTGCGGCCAGATCTGCACCGCCAGGACGGTGCCGCGGCCGGGCCGCGAGTAGCCGTCGAGGCGGCTGGCCTGGCGTGCGATCGCGCCGAGACCGATGCCGAGCGTGCCGGCGGTGGAGTGCCCGTCGCGGGCGGAGAGGGCGAGGTCCGCCATCCCCGGCCCGCTGTCGATCGAGATCAGCTCCACCCCGGCGCAGCTCTCGTACCGGAGCGGACGCAGCAGCAGCGCCCCGTCGTCGGCGTGCTTGATCAGGTTGGTGGCCAGTTCGGCGGCGACGATCGCGACGTCGGCGACGCGTCCCCCGTCGAACTGCATCTGCCGGGCCAGCGCCTCGGCCGCCCGGCGGACGGCGCCGGCGCTACCGTCGCGTTCTATTCGAAACCAGGCGCCTGTGTCTATGAAACGTTCCGGCGCCACCATGACCACTCCGCTCATCGGGACCATTTGGTCACCGTGACGCGGGTGCCTTCGCCTACCGCAGTCTCGATGTCGAACTCGTCGACCAGTCTACGCGCGCCGCTGAGGCCGAGCCCCAGTCCGCCGCCGGTGGTGTAACCGTCCGTGAGCGCCAGATCCAGATCGGCGATGCCCGGACCGGAGTCGCTGAAACTGATCCGTACGCCCTTTCGCCGCCCGTTGTCCACAGTGCTCACCTGGACCTCGCCGCCACCGCCGTAGACCAGGGTGTTGCGGGCCAGCTCACTGGCGGCAGTGACCAGCTTGGTCTGGTCGACCAGGGAGAGCTTCGTCTCCACGGCGACGGTACGCACCAGCTTCCGGACCCGGACCACGTCCTGGTCGCTGACGATCGGCTGTGTCTGCGACCGGCCGAGGTCCAGCCCGGCGGTCACGAGAAGGTCGCCAATGGTCCGTCCGCGGCCCTCTCCTCGTACGGTTCGGAGTCCCACTCGTCGCTGCGGGCCGCGGCGATCAGCTCCATCCCGCGCTCGACGTTGAGGGCGGTCCGGATGCCGTTGAGCGAGAGCCCGAGCTCCACCAGCGTGATAGCCACCGCGGGCCGCATGCCGACGACAACGGTGTCGGCGTCGAGCACCTTGGAGATCGAGGCGATCGTGGAGAGCATCCGGCCGATGAACGAGTCGACGATGTCCAGCGCCGTGATGTCGATGATCACACCACTGGCGCCGGTGGCGACGATCCGGTCGGCCAGGTCCTCCTGCAACTGCAGGGCGGTCTGGTCCTCCATGTCGACCTGAATGGAGACGAGCAGGATCTCGCCGATCTTCAGGACCGGAACGCGCTCCATCAGGTCTCCCGGCGCGATCGGCGCCCGAACTCCACCCCGGTCTGCCGCAGTACGTGCCGCAGGGCGTCGGCGAGGCTCGCCTTGGTGGCGATGTCGCCGAACTCGATGCCGAGCGCCACGATCGTCTGGGCGATCTGGGGGCGGATGCCGGAGATGATGCAGTCGGCGCCCATCAGCCGGGCGGCGACGACGGTCTTGAGGATGTGCTGGGCGACCTGGGTGTCGACGGCCGGCACGCCGGTGATGTCGATGATCGCGTACGGCGATCCGGTGTCCACGAGGGTCTGCAGCAGCCGCTCCATCACGACCTGGGCGCGGGCGGAGTCGAGGGTGCCGACCAGCGGCACGGCGACGACGCCCTCCCAGAGTTTCACCACGGGGGTGGAGAGCTCCAGCAGCTGCTCGGCCTGATCGGCGATCAGCTCCTCGCGGGCCTTGGTGTAGCTCTCCACGGTGTAGAGCGCGAGCTGGTCGATGACCTGCGAGTACGCCCGGTAGGACCGCAGGGCTTCCAGGTCGCTGTCGCCGAGGAGGTCGGCGAGGGTGTCCTTGAGGGAGAGGATGCTCAGGGCGGTCTCGGTGGCGGTGAAGCCCTGCCGGGCCCGCAGCCGGGACAGCTCCGACAGCACTGCCCGCAGCTCGGCCCCGTGCTCGCCGGCCTGGTCGAAGGTGGGGTCCTCGCCGAGCAGCAGCAGCCCTCGGTGCACCTCCTGCACCTGCTGGTGCAGCTCGGCCCGGCTGAGCCGGTTGCGCATGGAGGCGGTGACGCGATCCGTCCAGCCTTCGGTGATCCGTTCGGCGTGCTCGGTAAGCAAGCCGACCAGTCGGTTGCCTTCTTCGGCGCTCAGCGCCATCGCTACCTCCTGAACAGGCTCGGTGGCGGACTTTACCACCGGCGGGATCCTAACTATTTGTCTCAGTGCAATGAAATTGACCGCGACCCCCGGCACCGCCCATGCGGCGAACTTCCTGCATCGTGGAGTACGGTTCCACCGATAACAGGAGGTCGGCGAATGTCCTTGACGGTGCACACGGAACAGCGTGACGACGTGGTTGTCGTCTCGGTGGCGGGCGAGCTGGACATGGCGACCGCCCCACAGGTACAGGATCAGATCACGGACCTGCTCGACAAGGGGCACAGCCGGTTGGTTTTCGATCTCGCAGGGGTGTCGTTCTGCGATTCGACCGGACTGTCGGTCTTCGTCCGGGCCAAGAACAGCTGCGACGAGGCCGGCGGCGTCGTCCGGCTCGCCGCCCCGCAGCGGGGCGTGCAGCGCATCCTCGAGGTCAGCGGACTGATCGAGGTGCTGCAGACCTACCCGACGGTCGACGAGGCGGTGGCCGGAACCCCGGCAACCTGACCCGTCCAGGGCGGCGGCCGGAAACCGGCCGCGGATCCCTCAGATGGCGGCCGGAAACCGGCCGCCATCCCTCTTTATTCGTCCTCGATGAACCGGGGGCGGGCAATGGCCAGTCCGGCCAGCGTCTGCCCCGCAAGGGCCACCAGTAACAGCCCCAGCGGCACGTGCCAGCCCCCGGTCACCGAGTAGGCGAGCCCCACCAGGAACGGCCCGGCGATCGCCACCAGGTATCCCGTGCTCTGCGCGAAGCCCGACAGCGCCACCGTGCCCTGGGGGGTCCGGGCACGCAGCCCGATGGTCAGCAGGATCAGCGGGAACGCGCCCTGCCCGATGGCGAGCAGCACGGTCCAGATCAGCGCCCCCTCGTACGGCGCGACCGCCAGACCGACGTAGGCCAGCACCGAGACCGCCGAGAGGCCGAGCACCAGCGGCCGCAGCGTCGCCAGCCGCGCCGCGACGACGGGCAGCGCCAGCGCGATCGGGATCCCCAGCGCCGTCACCCCGGCCAGCAGCAGACCGGCGTTGCGCGGGCTGTAGCCGGCGTCGCGGTAGAGCTGCGCGAGCCAGCCCATCAGGGCGAACCCGCCGAAGGACTGGGTGCCGAAGTAGAGCGCCATCGCCCAGCCGAGACCGGTACGGGCCGGCCGCACGCGCGGACCGGGGGCCGGCTCGACGACCACGGTGGCCCGGCGCCGCTCACGGCGGGACCGCAGGGCCAGCCAGGCCCAGGGCAGGATTCCGACCGCGGCGAGCAGCGCCCAGAAGCCGATGCCGACGCGCCAGGAACCGGCCGCGGTGGCGATCGGCACCGTCGCCGCGGCGGCCGCCGTCGCCCCGATGGTCAGCGACACGGTGTACGCGCTGGTGACGAGCCCGGCGCGGTGCGGGAAGTACTGCTTCACCAACATCGGCAGCAGGATGTTGCCGACGGCGATACCGGCGAGCGCCAGGGCGCTGGCGAGGACGAAGAGCAGTGCCGAGTCGGTGACCGCGCGCAGCAGCTGACCGGCGGTGAGGGCGATCGTGGCCAGCAGCAGGACCCGCGGGGCGGCGAACCGGCGTACCAGCCAGGGGGCGACCGCACCGAAGACCGCGAAGGCGATGGTGGGCAGGGTGGTCACCAGGCCGGCGATGGCGCCGGAGAAGGCCAGCGCGCTGCTCGCCTCGTCGAGGACGGCGCCGAGGGCGGTGACGGCCGCCCGCAGGTTCAGCGCGACCAGGAGGATGCCGGCCAGCATCAGCAGCGGGCCGCGGGCCGAGCCCGCCGGCGGGGCAGCGAGGGTGGCTGCCGGTCCGGCCGGGGTCGCCGCCGGTCCGACGGTGGGCGGTTCCGGGGTCGCCGGTGAGCCCAGGGTGGTTGGCAGGGTCATGACAGAAAGCCTATATTCATGGGATGAATTGCGTCGGGCGCTGTAACCGATGACACCGTCGGGGCCGCACCCTGCCCGCTCCGCCGGCACGACCCGGGTCCGGGAGACGATCGAGCAGCTCAGAACTCGGATCCTGGGCGGGGAATGGCCTGTCGGCGCCCGGATCCCGACCGAACCCCGGCTGGTCGAGGCGCTCGGTGTGGGACGGAACACGCTGCGGGAGGCGGTCCGCGCGCTGGTGCACGCCGGGGTGCTGGAGGTCCGGCAGGGCTCCGGCACGTACGTCGTCTCCACCGACGAACTCGCCGGCGTGGTCAGCCGGCAGGTCGGCGGCGCCCGGCTCACCGAGGTCGTCGAGGTACGCCGGGCGCTCGAGGTCGAGGCGGCCCGGCTCGCCGCACGACGCCGCACCGCCGAGGACCTGGCCGCCCTGGACGCGGCGCTGGCCGACCGGGAGGCCGCCTGGGCGTCGGGGCGGGTGGCCGAGTTCGCCGCGGCCGACGCCGCCCTGCACACGGTGATCGTCGCCGCCGCGCACAACACGATGCTGGCGGATCTCTACACCTCGATGAGCACCGCGATCCGCCACAGCCTCGCCGAGGCGCTCGGCCCGGACCTCACCCCGGACCGGCACGTCGACCACACCCGGCTGGTCGACGCCATCCGCGCCGGCGATGCGGCGCGCGCCGCACGGGAGGCGTCCGCGTTCCTGGAGTCGCCGCACGGGGCATAGATTGCCGGGCATCAGGCAACCGGACGGCTCAGGAGCACACGCATGATCAAAGGTTTCAAGGACTTCATCACCCGCGGCAACGTCGTCGACCTCGCCGTCGGTGTGGTCATCGGCGCCGCGTTCACCACCCTGGTGAGCACCTTCACCGAGAGCTTCCTCAAGCCGCTGATCCAGCTCATCGGTGGCGGCACCGGGGTCAGCGCCGGTGCCTGGGAGATCAAGGACGGCGTCGTCATCGACTGGGCGGCCTTCATCAACGCCGTGATCACCTTCCTGATCACCGCCGCGGTGCTCTACTTCCTCGTCGTCTTCCCGATGAACAAGCTCGCCGAGCGGCGCAAGCGCGGCGAGGAGCCGCCGTCGGACACCCCGAGCGAGGAGGTCCTGCTGCTCACCGAGATCCGCGACGCGCTGGTCGCCGCGAAGACCCCGCAGCAGCAGCGCGGCGCGCTCGACGAACTCCTCGACCGCAACGACTCGCGCCGCTGAACCGCGGACGCGGCCAAGCCCGGGAGGGGCCGCCAAGCCCGGAAGGGCACGCGGCCTGGGCCGGGGGCCGTTCGGCCGGAGCAGGGAGTAAGCCCGCACACCTTCGGGGCGGACCCGGCCACTGATCGAACAGGTGTTCGATAGAGTCCGGGCATGGAGCAGCGCAGGCACTGGTGGAACGGCAAATGGGGCCGGCTGGCCCGGCGGGATGTCTACCTCCGGGCCGACGCCGACCGCTGGCACGTCGAGCAGCGCGCCGGCGGCGCCGAAGGCGTCTCCCGCTACTACGAGTTCGGCGACGAGGACGAGGCGTACGACCGGGTGCGGGCCCTGCTCGCCGGCTCCGACGGCTGGCGGGAACTGACCCCGCGGCCGCCCGGCTGAGGCGTACCGGCGTTTAGGTGACGAGCGCATCGGGAACCGCGGGCGATATGACGCAGCAGGAGTTGGACCTGAACCGGGTGACCCTCGGCATGCCGGTGATCGACGCGGCCGGCACCGAGGTGGGCGCCGTCGACCTGATCCGCCCCGGCGACCCGAACGCGGTGACGGTGCAGCCACCGGACCACCATCCGTCGCCGGCGCTGGACCATCTGGAGGAGGCGATCGACACCGCCGAACCGGCGGTCCCCGCCGACCTCGCCGCGCGCCTGCTGCGCGCCGGCTTCCTGCGCGTCGCCACCGGCCCGGGCCCGCACCCGGCCGTCTACGTGCAGGCCGACCAGATCGCGGCCGTCGGCGCCGACGGTGTACGCCTTCGCGTCCTCGCCGGCCAACTCCCCACGCAGGACTGACTCCGGCGGCCGTTGTCCACAGTTTTTTCCCCAGAGCCGGTAGTGCGGAGAGACGAACCGAGATGTTCTTGGCAAGCTACCCCCATGACCTTGACCCTCCGTTCGACAATTCTCAGCGACCCCGGGCTTGTCCGGAGCAACAACGAGGACGCCGGGATCGCCGGCGACCGGCTGTTGGCCGTGGCGGACGGCATGGGCGGCCTGCCGGCCGGTGAGGTCGCGAGCGAAATCGTCATCGGCATCCTGGCGGAGGTGGCGCCGCCGGCCGCGCCGGAGGCGGCGCAGGCGATGCTGCGGGCCGCGATCAGCACGGCCAACAACCAGATCCGCGCCGCGATCGGCGCCGACCCGGAGCGCGACGGCATGGGGACCACGGTCACCGCCGCCATCCTCGCCGGCGCCGAACTCGTCCTGGCGCAGGTCGGTGACTCCCGCTGCTATCTGCTGCGCGACGGGCGGCTGCGTCAGCTCACCCGCGACGACACGTTCGTGCAGGAACTGGTCGACCAGGGCATCCTCACCCCGGAGCAGGCCCGGCGCCATCCGCAGCGTTCGCTGGTGACCCGGGCGGTGCAGGGGCACGACGCGCCGCCGGCGATCGCCGTACTCACCCTCGCCGCCGGTGACCGGCTGCTGCTCTGCAGCGACGGCCTCTCCGACTACGTCGACGACACCGCCATCGCCACCACCCTGAGCGGCTACCCGGACCGGCAGCAGTGCGCCGAGCAGCTGGTGAAGCTGGCCCACCAGGCGGGCGCACCGGACAACGTCACGGTGGCGTTGGCCGACGTCGACGGCAGCGGCGACGACGAGATCACCCAGACCGTCGTCACGCCCGGCGGCTGAGCGCCCCTCAGTACGGGTTGCCGTGACCGGGGAGCCGGCCGCGCAACAGCCCGCCGGACCGGCCGGCGAGCAACCGGGAACCGGACATCGGCGGGCTGGCGGTGTGGGCGTGCTCGGCCATGCCGGTGAAGAGTTCCCGCAGTGCGGTCAGCGCGTTGACCGACGGTTCCCAGCCGAGTTCGGTGTTCGCGCGTTCCGGTGACAGGAGCGGGACCTGCAACGCCATCTCGACCCAGCCGACGTCGGCGGGTTGCAGCCGCGCCCGCCAGGTCAGCGTCGCCGCCGCGCGCAGCACCGGTGCGGCGACCGGCACGGTCCAGCCGTGGAAGTGCTCGGCGATCAGCTCCGGGGTGAGGACCGGGTCGGCCACGATGTTGAAGGCGCCCGCCGCCTCGCCCAGCACCGCCCGGGCGTACGCGTCGGCGACGTCGTCGGCGTGGACGGCCTGGATCCGCAGCCGCCGGTTCGCCGGCACCAGCGGGATCCAGCCGAAGCGCAGCAGCCGCACCGGCAGCAGCGGTCCGATGAAGTAGCGGATGATCTCGGTCGCCGCGCCGTACTGGAAGATCAGGCCGGGTCGGAGGCGGACGACGCGTACCGCGGGGTGGGTGGCTTCGAAGCGGTCGAGCAGCGCCTCGACCTCGGCTTTGTCCTCGCTGTACGACGAGCCGGGCACCCCGGTGGCCGGCCACCGTTCGCTGACCGGCTGGTCCTTGGGGCCGGGGGCGTACGCGCCGACGGAGGAGGCGTAGACCAGGGCCGGCACGCCGGCGCGGGCGACGGCGTCCAGGACGGCACGGCTGCCGCCGACGTTGGTGCGGTACAGCGTGCGGCGGTCGTGGCTGGGCTGGATCTGCCAGGCGAGGTGGACCACCGCGTCCGCGCCGGCGAAGATCCGCGCCAGGGTCTCGGCCGCGTCGGGCGCCCCGATGTCGCAGCGGTGCCACTCCACCCCGTCGTAGGGCTCACCCGCGACGGGGCTGGGCGTGCGGCGGGCCACCCCGGCGATCCGCAGTCCCGGTTCCCCGGCGAGCCGGCGCAGCAGTGCCGTCCCCACGTTGCCACTGGCCCCGACCACGACGATCCGCATGTCTGCGCGGTACCCGCCTCGGGGCGGGCCAACCATGCGCAGCTGTGACGATGCCGCTATTTCGCTTGCCCGCGTTCCCGGCAGCGGCTGGGATGGGGGCATGAAGATCCGCCAGGTGACCGGTGACGAACGCTTGACCACCAACATGCCGCTCGCGCAGTACGCCTTCCAGAGTTCGCCGGGCGGCGACGAGCAGGCGTGGCGCCGTTCGCTGCCGTACCGGATCGAGGACCGGACGCTGATCGCGGAGGAGGCGGGGCGGACGCTGGCGTCGGTGACGGCCATCCCGATGCGGCAGAACCTGCGCGGTTCGGTGGCGCCGATGGCCGGTGTGGCGAGCGTGGCGACCGATCCGCTGGCCCGGCGCAAGGGCCACGTCCGCGCGCTGCTGACGCAGCTGCTGGACGAGATGCGCGACGCGGGTTGCCGTACGAGTGCGCTCTGGCCGTTCCGGGCGTCGTTCTACGAACAGTTCGGGTACGTGCTGCTGCCGAAGGCGCGGACCGTCGTGCTGGATCCGGCGGATCTGGGGCCGTTGCTGCGCGCGGAGCTGCCGGGTGAGCTGAGCTGGGGTCCGGCCGCCGCCGGCTACGACCGGTACGCCGCGTTCACCGAGCGGCTGCTGGCCGAGCGGCACGGCTTCGCGCTCTTCCCCGACTACAAGGCGGTCCGGCTGCGGGAGGCCGGCGAGCAGTGGCTGGTGACGGCCGAGATCGACGGTACGACCGTCGGGGCGCTGACCTACCGCATCGACGACCACGGCGGCACCCTGATCGGCGAGGACCTGCTCTTCACCGGCGTCTACGGCCGGGCGCTGCTGCTGCAGTTCCTCGCCCGGCACACCGACCAGGTCCGGCGGGCGAGCGTGCAGGTCCCCGCCGACGAGACCCCGGAGCTCTGGGCGACGGATCTGACGGTCCGGATCGAGGCGAAGGTCGACCGGCCGACCGACGCGGCGCCGATGGCACGGCTGCTGTCGCTTGACGCGCTGGACGGCCTGCCCGCCGGCGCCGGCCGGGTCCGCGTCGAGGTGACCGGTGACCGCCACCTGACCGGCACGCACGTGCTCGACGGCACCAGCGGCCGGCTGGAGCTCGCACCGGGCAACGCGGGCACGGCGGCGACCGCCGGCCTGCCGACCGCCACCCTCACCGCCGCCGGGCTCTCCGCGCTCGCCTACGGGGTGCTCGACCCGCAGGAGCTGCCGATCCGCGGCTACGGCGTGGTTTCGCCGGAGGCGGCGCAGCAGCTGCGGCTGATCTTCCCGCGGGCCATGCCCTACCTGTACGCGGAGTTCTGAGGCCGGGCGAGCCGCTGTCGGCGGGTGGGGTCAGGAGACGGCCGGGGTGTCGTCCTCGGGGTCGGGCGAAGCGGAGGTCAGCGCGTCCTCCGGGGTGACGCTCCCGGCCGGGTCCTCGACCTTTTCGCCGGCGGAGTTGACCAGGCCCGGGGCCATCGTGCCGCCGTACGCGGCCTGCGACTCGGCCAGTTCCTCGGCGGTGTCGCCGCTGCGGGCGGCGGTGTCCTCGTACTTCTGGCGATTCTCGTCGGTCATCGGTCGCTCCCTGGGTCGCCACGGCGCGTCGCCGCGGGCCTTGCGTTGCGGACGTGCCTGCCGGTACCCGAGGCGACTCGTCGGAAAACCCGCTGGGGGTGGTCGCCGGGGCCGTGCCGGTGCCGCGCGGCGTGGGTTGCGGGCGCGGGCGCGGGGCGTGGCGCTGGGGCGCGGGCCAGTTCCGCGTTCGCACCGCCGGCGCCCGGGGCGACGAACTGCCGTGCGGGCGCGGGGCGGCGCGGGGCGCGGCGCGGCGCGGGGCGCGGCGCGGGGCGCGGCGCGGGGCGTGGCGCGGGCCGACGGCGTGTCGGACGGCCCGGCGTTTCGCGCGCTGAAAGTAATAGTCGAGGAAGTGCGTACAACACCGACGTTGTCCTCACTACGGCCCTGATGTACCCGACTTCCTGACTACGTGGGTCTGGGGTCCGCTCCGGATGCGGGTTGGCTCCGGATGCGGGCTCTAGCCAGTGGAGCAGCCTGTGGATAACCTGTGCACAACGCTGCTCAGGCCGTCCGGGGGTGCACTCGGCGCCTACCGGGGCTGGCACACCGTCGACAGCGGCACTCGCCCGGAGGGGCAACTGCTGCGGCATGCGCCGGAGAGGGCGGAGGTGGGATGGGGAAGCGGCCGTCACCCGATTGCCCGCGGTCACAGCCCTCTGCCCCGACCTCTCTGTTGAAGACCTCGCCGAGGATCAGCACCAGCGCCGACAGGTGCGTCTCAGCCGGCATGCCGGTGAGCCGGCGCGTCCCCGTCAGGTCCAGGTGGCGGCGGCCCCTGTTGCCGAGCGGATCCGAGTGGTTGCTGCCGCCCGCACCGGCGCTGCCCGGCCGGCTGCGGGTGACGTTCCTGGGGGTGTCGACGCTGCTGCTGGACGACGGGGTCACCGCCCTGCTCACCGACGGCTTCTTCACCCGGCCCGGGAAGCTGCGGGCGCTCGCCGGACGGGTCCGCCCCGACCTGCGGGTCATCGACGAATGTCTGCGCCGGGCCGGGATCAGCCGGCTCGCCGCGGTGCTCGTGCTGCACTCCCACTACGACCACGTGATGGACGCGCCGGCGGTGGCTGCGCGTACCGGGGCGGTGCTGGTGGGGTCGGCGTCGACGGCGGCGGTGGGGCGCGGCGGCGGCCTGCCCGAGGAGCGGATCCTGGTGGCGACAGCCGGTGCGGCGCTGACCTTCGGCGGGTTCACCGTGACCCTGGTCGAGTCGGCGCACGTGCCGCCGCACCGCTTCGACGGCGAGATCACCGAGCCGGTGGTGCCGCCGGTACGCGTTGGCGCGTACCGGATGGGGGCCTGCTATTCGCTGCACGTGGCGCACGGCGGGCGTGGGCTGCTGGTGCAGGCCAGCGCCGGGTACGCCGAGAACACACTTGCCGGGTACGACGCGGACGTCGCGTACCTGGGGGTGGGGACGCTGGGGCGGCAGACGGCGGAGTACCGGCAGGCGTACTGGGCGCAGACCGTTGCGGCGGTGGGCGCGCGACGGGTGCTGCCGATCCACTGGGACGACTTCTGGCGGCCACTGGCCCGACCACTGGCGCCGTTGCCGGCGATCGTCGACGATCTGGACGCGACGCTGGCCTACCTGACGGCCCGGGGCGCCGCCGACGGAGTGGAGATCCGGATGCCGACGCCGTGGCAGCCGACCGACCCGTTCCTGGGGCTGCCGGCGCGGCCGTGACGCACCGGGTGGAATCGCGTACGCGTCCGCTCGGGCGGGCAGGTACCCTGACAGCCGCGGGCCGCTAGCTCAATGGCAGAGCTGTGGACTTTTAATCCATAGGTTCAGGGTTCGAGTCCCTGGCGGCCCACTCAACAGCGCACCTGAGCTGCGAGAACGTCAGCCGAAGAT
>Ga0233385_1000612_pt1 | contig 17167 bp, 14 predicted proteins | sample ElkDunMinimDraft_16_FD_191543 | JGI IMG/M metagenome (GOLD analysis project Ga0233385, IMG submission 191543) | Fecal eukaryotic communites from dung pellets of Tule Elk in California, USA - Elk Dung G36 | ecosystem: Host-associated > Mammals > Digestive system > Large intestine > Fecal | place...
GGCGGGCGGCGTTGCGGATGCGGGACAGGGCCGCCTGGCAGAGAGCGTGGGTTTCCCCGCGATTTACATTTCCGGCGCCTACCTGAATCACACGCGCGGCTATCCAGACGGCACGCTGACGCTCAGCGAGATCGCCGCGCGCATCCGCGAGGTCACGGCTCGCGTGGATGCGCCGGTCGTCGCCGACGCGGACGAAGGTTTCGGCGGCACGCTCAAGGTCGCCCGTACGATCCGCGAGTTCGAGGCGGCAGGCGCAGCGGCCCTCCATCTGGAGGATTTCGCCACCAAGAAGCACGGCGTGCCGATCCCGGTCGCCGACATGGTGCGCAACCTGCAGATCATGCAGGACTGCCGCCGCGATCCCGATTTCACCATCATTGCCCGCACCGACGCCATGGCGCCCTGGCGCGACGGCGTGCGCACTGACCCCAAGGGCTGCGCGCAGGATGCCTACGACCGCCTTTGCGCCTACGCCGAGGCGGGAGCCGACCTTTTGATGCCGCTCTACGCCTCCAACGAGTGGTTGCTGGAATGGGGACCGAAGCTGCCCAAGCCGCTCTCAACCCTGGCCGGCGCGCCAAAGTCGTGGGGCGGCAAGGTTCAGGCTCCGCCGCCCGACCTGACGCTGGACGGGTTCAAGTCCGCGAATGTGCGCCTGCTGATCTACTCGACCAACATGCTGGTGCGTACGCATCGCTTCATGAAGCAGCAATACGCCACCTGGCTGGCCGAAGGCGGCTTTCATGCGACGCTGGAGGACGAAGAGGACCGTGCCGAGGCCAATCGCCTGATCGGCTTGGCCGAGAAGACGGCCTTCCTCGACAAGTTCGGCGAATGAGCGGGAACAGTTCACAGGCAGGAGACCGCCCGATGGGACAGACGATGACCGAGAAGATCTTGTCCCGGGCGTCGGGCAAGACTGTGAAAGCCGGCGATTTCGGCTGGGCCAAGGTCCATGTCGTGTCGCTGATCGACTCGATCCACTTCTATGACTTCGAGTTCTTCGACCGGAACGGCGTCGAGGTTTGGGACCCGACCCGCATCCTGTTCTCCTTCGACCACCTGATGTACCCGCAGTTCGGCCTCGGCGTCGCCAAGCTGAAGATCATCCGCGACTGGTGCGAGCGGCATCACGTGCCGAAGGAGAACATCTTCGATATCGGACGCCACGGCATCTCCCACCAGACCCCGGCCGAAGATGGCTGGGTCCTGCCGGGCACCGTCTACATCGGCGCCGACACGCAGGCCGCCACGCTCGGCGCGTTCAATACATTCGCGCTCGCCACGCTCGGCGAAACCGCCTACGTCATGGCGACCGGCGACACCTGGTTCCTTGCGCCGAAATGCGTGCGCGTGAACCTGACTGGCGAGCTGCCGCGCGGCGTGCTCGGCAAGGATATCTACATGCGCCTGATGAAGGACCTCGGTGGCAAGCTGGAGGGGCGCGTCATCGAGTTTTCCGGCCCCGGCATCGCCACCATGCCGCTCGACGTCCGCATGGCGGTTGCCAACGGCACGCCGCACATTGGCGCGCTGACCATGGTTTTCCCGGCCGACCGCATCGTTCTCGACTATCTCGAAGGCCGCGCGCGCGAACCTTTCGAACCGGTCGAAGCCGATGCGGATGCGCAATACGAGGCCGTTTACGAGTACGATCTCTCCACTTTCGAACCGCTGATCTCCGGCCCGGACGATCCGACGCGGATCGGTCCTCTGAACGGCGCCGCGGGAACCAAGGTCGACGCCGGCTACATAGGCTCGTGCTCGTCGGGCCGGCTGGAGGATCTGGCGCTCGCGGCCAAGGTCCTCAAGGGGCGCAAGGTCGATCCGAGCGTCAGGCTCGTTGTCACGCCGATCTCCACCGAGGTCATGAAGCTCGCCGCCGACGCCGGCTATCTCAGCACCTTCCTGGAGGCCGGAGCGACCGTCACCTCGCCGGGTTGCGGCGCCTGCTTCTACGGCAACCAGTCGCCGATTCACCTGGAAGACGGCCAAACCTGCATCACGGGCTCGGTGGAGAACTGGCCCGGCCGCATGGGTTCGAACAAGGCGCACATCTACCTTGGCAATGCCGCCGTCGTCGCCGCTTCGGCCGTCGAGGGACGCATCGCCGACCCGGCCAAGTACCTCGGCTGACGCACCCCGCCATCAAAGGGACACGCACATGCTTCTCTCCGGACGCGTTTGGAAATTCGGCGACAACCTGCGCAGCAACTACTTCATCTCCGGCAAGTACGACCCCCTCGGTCGGGCCGGAAAGTTCGCCGAGATGGCGACGCATGTGCTTGAGGACGTCGATCCGACCTTCGTGACGCGGGTTCGGAAGGGCGATATCCTGGCTGTCGGCCATGCTTTCGGCACGGGCAAGCATCTTGACGGTCCCGTCAACGCCTTCAAGGAGCTGGGCATATCCGCCGTGCTCGGCAAGAGCTTCTCCGCCGCATGGGAGCGCGACAGCATCAATCTCGGCCTGCCGTCGCTCGTCTATGAGGGGCTTGTCGAGCAGCTCGAAGATGGCGACACGCTCGAACTCGACACCGGAGCCACTGTCGCGCGCATCGTCAACAAGGGCGTCACCGTCCCCGTCAATCCGGTTCCCGATGGCATTCTGGAGATCGTCGATGCAGGCGGGATAGCGGAGTTCACGGCCCGCCGCCTGGGCATCGTCAACAAGCCCCGCGTCGCTGCGCACTGAGCGCAGCGCGCCCGGTCAGCTCGCAGGACGCAGATCGGGGTGTTGCTTCAGTTCCGCGTAGAGGAAGTCGGCCAGCAGCCGGATGCGCTTCGGAATCAGCGTCCGGTTGAGCATGCACAGATAGAACGAATATTCGAACGTGTGCGTGTTCAACACGGTCCGCAACTCGCCCCGCTTGAGGTGGGGCAGGATGCGGTATCCCGACAGCTGTGCGATGCCCGCGCCGGCCAGCACCGCCTGGACCGCGCAATCGCCATCGTCGGTCACGAAATCCGACGGCATCTCCCTGGCAATCGTCTCCTCGCCGATTCGGAATCGCCAGGGCAGGATGCGCCCGTCGACCCAGTTCTTCAGGTTGATGCACAGGTGGTTGGAGAGGTCCTCCACGCTCTGCGGCTCGCCGTACCGCTCGATATAGGCAGGTGAAGCGCAAAGCAGCGAATGCATGGTGGCGAACTTGCGCGCCACCATGGAAAGCTCCGTCAGCGGGTCGGCAAGGACCGCAAGGTCCATCCCCTCGGACAGAAGGTCCGGCGCTCTGTTCTGGATGATGAGCTCGATCGAGACCGCGGGGTGCATGCTGCGGAACTTGGCAATCGCCGGCGCCACGTAGCGCCAACCGAATCCATGCGGCGCACCGATTCGGATGTTTCCATAAGCGTTGTCGCGCGAGTCGCGCAGTGCTTGCACGTCGGCGTCGATCGCCTGGATTGCCGCCGAGCAGGTCTTGTAGAACCGCGAACCTTCTTCCGTAAGGTTGATCCCGCGTGTGGTCCGGTTGAACAGGCGCACGCCGACGCGGGCCTCCAACTGCTTCACGTGCAGGCTCACCGCCTGCGGCGTGATGCCCATCGCGCTCGCCGCCTTGCTGAAGTTGCCAGCCGACACGATGTTCACGAATGTGGAGAGTACCCGTAGATTCTCCATCTCTCCTCCTCTCTCCAGCCGATGCCCCGACCGGGCCCAAGGGACCGGTTATTGCTGCCATGGCAACAGCTACGCTCCTCGACCCCCGCGGGGCATACTCCTAGTCTGGAGTTCCCTCTTTATCAAGCAAGTCGCCATGGAAAATCTGAAATAATGCCCGGATTATCAAGTGGGAGTTGTATCGGTAGCCAAGGATGAGGGGTGGCGACGGCTGCAAGGTCCGGTTAAAGCCGTTGTATCGCAGCCCTTGTAGGCGCCGTCTCCCGACTGGCCGTATCCTGCGGCGGAGACACACGTTTCGGGCTTGCTTTCCGCCGCTTCGCTCATGGTTGCGCCGGCCGGGTGAGTGGCCTGCGCGTGCGAGCAGATGCCGGAACGCTCCGGGCGCGGACGAACAGCGCCGGGCGGTTCGTCCGGGACAACATAAGGAAGCAGGAATGCCCACGGAAGTTCTGGTTGTCGGCGGCGGAGGTTCAGGCCTCGCGGCTGCGGTGTCGGCGGCGGAGAACGGCGCCAAGGTTACGGTGCTTGAAAAGAACCCCGCCTGCGGCGGCACGACTGCCTGGTCGATCGGTTCGATCACCGCTACCCGGACGGTGTATCAGCGGCGTCGCGGCATCGTGGACAATCCCGATGACCATTACGAGGACATGGCACTGTTCCCGGCCCGCGATGGTGAGGACCGCGCCGACCGTGTCCGGCCCGACAACGACGCGCTGCGGCGCATCCTTGTCGACGAGGTCCCGCAGACCTTCCAGTGGCTGTACGACATGGGCGTCGAGTTCTTCGGACCGAGCGAGGAGCAGCCCAACCGCCGTCCGCGCATGCACAACGTCATGCCGACCTCGGGCTCCTATATCTACCATCTCGAAAAGCGGGCGCGCCGGCTGGGCGTGGAGATCGTCACCTCGGCGCGCGCCGTCCGCTTCCTGAAGGATGGCGAGCGGGTCAATGGCGTCGAATATGAGAAGGACGGCAGGCTGCACCAGGCGCTCGCCTCCAAGGCCGTGGTGCTGGCCAGCGGCGACTACGCCGGCAATCCGGATCTCCGCCGCGAATGGGTCAACGACGACGTGGCGCGGCTGCAGCCGGTCAATCCCACGAACACCGGCGACGGTCACAAGATGGCGTTCGATCTCGGCGCCCGCATCATCAACGAGGATATGTGGTCGGGGGGCATGCGCTTCGTCCGGCCGCCGGTCGGCCCATGGATGACCCGGCTGCCGCCGTACAAATGGCTGATGCAGCTTGGCAACTTCGCGCTTCGCGTGGCGCCGGGCCCGATCGTGCGCCAGCTCATGATGAGTTTCCTGACCACGGTGCTGGTGCCCAGCCCGAAGCTCTACAAGAACGGCGCCATCATCGTGAACCGGCGGGGCGAGCGCTTCGCCAACGAGCTTCGCGGTGTTCCCTACGGCCTGGCCCACCAGCCGGAGGCGGAAGCGTTCATCCTCTTGGACGGAGCGGTAGGCAAGAAGTTCTCGGCATGGCCGAACTACATCTCCACTGCGCCCGGCGTCGCCTACGCCTTCCTCAACGACTATCGCCGCACCCGTAAGGACATCTTCCACGAGGCGGCGACGCTGGAAGATCTCGCGCGCAAGCTGAACATCGATCCCGCCGAGCTGCGCCGCACCGTTGATGAGCACAACGGCTCGAACGAGCAGCAGCATCCACGCGGCCTCGAGCCGCGCGGTGATCGGCCGAAGCTCACCGACGGCCCATGGTATGCGCTCGGGCCGACCCGCAACTTCATCCACTACACCGACGGAGGTCTGGCCATCGACACGTCGTTCCGCCTGCTGGGCGCTAACGACAAGCCGATCCCTGGACTTTACGCCGTCGGCAATGTCGGGCAGGGCGGCACCTTGCTGCGCGGCCACGGCCATCACCTGGCCTGGGCGTTCACGTCGGGCCGGCTGGTCGGTCGCAACCTCGCCAAGGGCGACGCTGCCGCATAACACTGCACAGATCGCAATGGAGCGGTCAGGCCGCTCCATTGCGCGCGTCGTCACTTTTCGGCTGCGAAGCGCAGCGCCAGAGAGGCGCGGTAGCGCATGTCGCCGGTCAGGTCCCGCAGCGTATCCAGCACCGAAACGATGCGCCGCAGCCCCACTTCGCGCGCCCATTGCATCGGTCCGCGCGGATAGTTGACGCCGAAGCGCATGGCATCGTCTATGCCGGCTTCGTCCGCCACGCCCTGAAGCATGGTCTCAAAGCCTTCGTTGGCGATGGCCGCCAGCGTGCGCATCACCACCAGGCCCGGCCAGTCGGGCAGGGCCGTCGCTGCGATCCCTTGTGCTGCGAGGCTCGCCACGAAGCGGCTAAGCGCCTCTTCTGATACGTCCGGCGAAGCCGCGAAGCCGAGGCGGCGGTCGTCGCCGGCCGGCTTGAGCAGGTCGTGGACGATCACTGGACGGCCGAGTTCCTTCGAAACTGCCCGGGCCGTGCGGCCGTCCGTTTGCGCGATGTGGACGCCGTCATGTTCGCTCGCTCCGGTCAGCGTGAAGTTCGCCCACGTCTCTACACCGCCCTGTGCAGCGACGGTCGACGGCGCTGGACGAACCGCGCCCTCGGCATAGTCGTGGAAGCCGCGACCGCTCTTGCGGCCCAGCCGGCCGGCGCTTACCAATTCCTGCTGGATCGTCGACGGACGGAAGCGCGGTTCCTGATGGAAGGCGTCGAAGACCGACTTGCTGACGGCGTAGTTCACATCGTTGCCAATCAGGTCCATCAGGTCGAAAGGCCCCATGCGGAAGCCGCCGCCGCCGGTGACCAGCGCATCCAGCGTGACGGCGTCCGCTACGCCTTCCTCGAGCAGCCGCAGCGCCTCGCCGTAGAATGCGCGCGCGACGCGGTTGACGATGAAGCCGGGCGTCGAGCGGGCATGCACGGCGACCTTGCCCCATGCGGTCGCGGTGGCGTGCACGCTGTCGGCCACCGCGCGGCTGGTGGCCAGCCCGGAGACGACCTCGACCAGCTTCATGACAGGGGCGGGGTTGAAGAAGTGCATTCCGGCCACGCGCTCGGCGTGGCGCAATCCGGCGGCAATCGCGGTGATGGAGATGGACGAGGTGTTGGTGGCGAGGATGCAGTCGCTGTCGACGATGCCTTCCAGCTTCGCGAACAGGCCGCGCTTCACGTCGAGGTTCTCGACGATCGCTTCGACCACCAGCGCCGCCTCGGACATCGCTTCGAGCCCGCTCGCAATTTCTATCCGGTCGATGAGCCGGCCGACTTCGGCCGGATCCATCTTGCCTCGGCTCACCAGCGCTTCAAGTCCGCGCGCCAGACGCGCCTTGCCTGCCCCGGCGGCGCCTTCCGCGGCGTCGTACAGGAACACCCTGTGTCCGGCCGCCGCTGCGACCTGCGCTATTCCGGCGCCCATGGTGCCGGCGCCGATCACCGCCACCGGCTTGCTATTCGGGATCGCGCTCATGCCTTCTTGTCCGTCCTTTGATCGCTGGTCGTAAGGATGATCTTGCCGCGCGCGCGACCCTGGCTGACATCCGTCAGGGCCTCCACGATGCGCTCCAGCGGCAAGATCTTGGAGATGTTCGGGCGCAGCAGCCCTTGCGACCAGAGCTCGAAGATTTGCGCCTGTGCATCGCGCACCTCATCGAGCCGCCGGGCGCGGTAGTCGGTCCACTGCAGGCCGCTGATGCTGATGTTCTTCACCAGCAGGTAGTTGGCCTTGTAGGTCGGTATCGCGCCGGAGGCGAAGCCCACCACGACAAGCCGGCCGCACCAGCCCAGCGTGCGCACGGCTGCCTCGCCGAGCGCGCCGCCGACCGGGTCGATGACGATGTCGGCGCCTTTGCCTGCGGTCGCAGCGCGGACGCCGTCGCGCAGCATGTCGGCCGGTTCGCCCTCGGCGGTGTCGATGACGTGATCGGCGCCGAGTTGACGCGCGAGTGCGGCCCCCTCGCTGCCGCGCGTCGCCGCGATCACCGTCCCGGCGCCGAGCGCCTTGGCGATTTGCACCGTGGCCATGCCGATGCCGCCGCTAGCCCCGAGCACGAGGACACTGTCCCCGGCAGCAATGCGCGCGCGATCCGTGAGCGCGAACCAGGCCGTCTGATAGACCAGCCCGAGTGCGGCGGCGACCGTCGCTGGCATCTCTGCCGGTACGGGAAAGCACCAGTCGGCCGGCGCCTTCAGCTTCTCTGCGTGGCAGCCATATTCGGGCAGCACCAGAACCCGGTCCCCGACGGAAAGACTGGAAACCTGCGGACCAAGCGCCGCCACGCGCCCCGTTGCGCCGAGCCCCGGCGAAAACGGCATCGGCGGCTTCGACTGATACTTGCCTTCTATGTACAGGAGGTCGGGGAAGTTGACGTCGCTGGCCTCGACGTCGATCACCACCTCGCCGGGTCCCGCGACCGGGTCGGGCATCTCGCCCACTTCGATTGCGTCGAAGGGGCCATATGCCTTGATCGCGGCGGCTCTCATGCGCCGGTTGCCTGGCGCCGCTTGGCCACTACCGCGGCGCGCGCGGGCAGGTAGCCCGGCAGGCCGGTGAGCTCGGCCAGGGTGTGGCTGATGTCAAAATGCCGTGCCAGCCCGCCGCGCGTCACCCGCTCGATCGGGCCGTCTGGGTAGCCGAGCCCGAGCCGGCACGTCTTGTCCATGTCGACCGCCGAGGCGAGCCCCTCGTCGAGGAAGCGCAGCGCGTCGTTGTATTTCGGTCGCACGAGACGGTCGACGATGCGGCCTGGCTGGTCCGCGCAGACCGCCACGTCGAAACCGGCCGCCTCGAACACCGTGCGCGCCGCATCGAGCGCGGCAGCTGCAGTGTTCGGCTGGCGGACGAGTTCGATCAGGTTGGACGGCGCGTCGTCGCCATTACGATAGCGGGCAAAGCCCACCGCGTTCGATCCCTCCCGACCCATGTCCTCACCCGTGTGCGACCCGAGGCACTCGGTATCGAGTTCCACAAGCACGGCGGTCTTAGTCGCGTCCGCCGCATAGCCGCCGCCGAGATGGACGACGACCTCGCCTGTGTTCGCGGCCCTGGCCAGGAAGGGATCGTCGGCCGGAAAGGACCTGCTCGCCCCGCTGGAGGCGATGCTGAAAGCCGGGGCGGTCGCTGCCTTCTCGCGGACCGCTCCCGTCAGCAGTCCGCGCCCCGACTTGTTGCCCAGCCGGCCGGCGGCCACCATGCGCCGAAGCAGCGGCGGCACGGAGGCGCGCCGATCAAGCGTGATCGGGTAGAAGGCCTCGCCCAGGCGCACCTGCGTGTCCAGCCCGATCAGGTCGATCAGCGTGCACGGTCCCATCTTGTAGCCGAGCGCCGAACGGATGGCCGTGTCGATGTCTTCGGGTGTCGCCAGACCGGCCTCGATGGCGCGGATCACGTCATTGTTGAACGGCACGAGCAGCGCGTTGAGGATGAAGCCCGGCTTGTCCTGCGTCTCGACCGGCAGTTGGCCTGCCGCTTCCGCCCACGCCCAGCCAGCCTGGAAGGCCGCATCGGACGAATTGATGCCACGCGACATCTCGATCAGCTTCATCAACTGCGCCGGCAGGCAGAAATGCATGCCGATCACGCGGTCCTCGCGGCCGCAGCCGCCTGCGATCTCGGTGATCGACAGCGTCGACGTGTTCGAAGCGAGGATCGCATCCGGCTTGCAGACTTCGTGGAGCCTGGCGAAGAGCTGCTGCTTGACCTGAAGGTTCTCGAAGATCGCCTCGATCACGAGGTCCGCGTCGGCTAGTGCCGCGAGATCGGTCGCGTCGGTCATCCGCGCCATGGTAGCGTCGAGATCTTCCTGGCTCATGCGGCCCTTGGCGACGGAGCCCGCGAAGAATTTCTCTGCTGCCTTGCGCGAGCGGGCGAGCCCCTCGGCGGAGGTGTCGTAGCAGATGGTCTCGAACCCGGCGCGCGCGGCCACCATGGCGATGCCGGCGCCCATCGTGCCGCCTGCGCCGCAGACGGCGACTTTCGTTATCCGGTTCATTTGCTTCTGAAGCTCCGTCCGATGAGTTGTCTGTGGATCTGGTTGGTGCCTTCCCAGATCTGCGTGATCTTGGCGTCGCGCATAAGCCGCTCGGCCCTGTAGTCCTTGCAGTAGCCGTAGCCGCCGTGGAACTGGACGCATTCCAGCGCCATCTTCATGGCGAGGTCGGAAGCGCGCAGCTTTGCGATGGATGCCTCCATGCCGAAATCCGTGTCGCCTCCGTCCACGAGGTCGGCCACGTAGTCGATCCAGCGCTCCACCATCAGAAGTTCGGTGGCGAGGTCGGCCAGGGTGAACTGGTTGCCTTGGAAGTCCAGCACCTTCTGCCGGCCGACCTGGCGGTCGTTGCTGAACGCGACCATGTCCCTGAACGCCGCGCGGGCTATGCCACGTGCATGAGCGGCGACCGAGGGACGCGACTTGTTCAGCGATGCCAGCAGGATCCGCAGCCCGTCGCCGGGCTCGCCGATCAGGTTGGCGCGCGGCACGCGTACATTGTCGAATGACAGCGCGCAGGTGGAGGAGCCGTTGTGGCCGAGCTTCTTCTCTTTCGAGATAACCGTGAAGCCGGCGGCTCCCTTCTCGAGGATCAGCACCGAAACGGCCTTCTTCGGATCGTCGATCCCTGCCCACTTGCCGAAGACCAGGTAGAGATCGGCGGCGTCGCCATTGGTGATGAAGATCTTCGAGCCTTTGATAACGATGTCGTCGCCGTCCGGCGTGAACGTCGTCTTCATCCCGGTGGCGTCCGAGCCGGCGGTCGGCTCGGTGATGCACAGCGCGCCAAGCCCGCCCTCGGCGATCCGCGGCAGCAGCCGCCCGCGCTGTTCGTCGTTGCCGAAGTCGATCAGCGGCTTCATGCCGTGGTAGTTGGTTGCGTAGATGATGCCGGTGGAGGCGCATGCCTCCGAGATGATCGAGACGATCTCGAGGTAGAGTCCGTAGGACATCGGCGCGCCGCCGAAGGATTCAGGCACGAAGACTGCGTTCAGGCCGAGCTCGTTGATCGCTTCGACGTTGCGCCAGGGGAACTCGCCGGTGCGGTCGGTATGCTCTGCGTTGGGCGCGATCACCTCGTCGGCAACCCGCTGCACCTGCGCCAGGATCTGGCGCTCCTCGTCGTTCCAGTTTCGTGCGTTCAGCACCTTGTCGAGCAGTTTCATCAGTGATTGATCCCCTGCCCACCGTCGACATAGATGGTCTCGCCGGTGAGGAAGCTGAGGTTTTCCGAGAAGATGGCGCCGACCAGGCGGGCAACTTCGTCCGGCTGGCCGGGCGTGCCGATTGGGATGCGCCCTTTCATCCAGGCCCGCACCTTGTCGCGCGCGAGATAATCGCGGTTCAGGTCCGTCTCGATATAGCCCGGCGCCACGTTGACGACCCGGATGCCGTCCTTGGCCCATTCGACGGCCATGACGCGTGTCATCGCCGCCACCGCCGCCTTCGATGCGCAGTAGGCGAGGTTGTCGGGCACGCCGAGCTTGTCGAAGAACGAGCCGATGTTGACGATCGTGCCCCCCGCCTCCCGAAGATGCGGGTAGGCTTCGCGCGCGGCGACCATCACCGCCGTCGCGTTGAGCGCGATCGACCGGTCGAAGTCGGCTGTCGCCAGCGCCGCCGCGGAGCCCAGGATGTGGACCCCGGCATTGTTGACAAGCCCGGCAACGGGGCCCGCCGCCGCGATCTCCGCGAAGACGCGCTTCACTGCAGCTTCGTCGGTCATGTCGCACACCACCTGGCGCCCGGCCTTGCCGTCGCCGGAGCGCGACAGGCACACGGGCGTGTAGCCGCGGCGTTCCATCTCCTCGGCGATCGCAAGGCCGATGCCGCGCGACGCTCCGGTCACGATGATCTGTCGTTCAGCCATCCTTGAACTCCGGCTTTCGTTTTTCCTCGAAGGCGGCCATGCCCTCTTCTGCATCGGCGGTTCGATAGGCGAGCGTCGACAGGTCGGCCTCCACCCGCAGTCCCTCGTGCAGAGGCAGGTCCTGCGCGCGCTGGACGGCGCGGCGGGCGAACTGCAGGGCGAGCAGCCCGTGGCGGCTGAAGCGGCGCGCGAAAGCGAGGCCCTCTTCGAGCAGATCGCCTTGCGCAACCGCATTCACCAGGCCGATACGCTCGGCCTCGTCCGCCTTCACGTTGCGTCCGGTCAGGATCAGCTCCAGCGCGCGGCCTTCGCCTATCAGGCGCGGCAGGCGCTGCGTGCCGCCATAGCCAGGGATCAGCCCCAGCTTGACCTCGGGCAATCCGAAAACCGCGTTGGGTGATGCGATGCGGAAGGTGCAGGCCAGCGCCAGCTCCGAGCCGCCGCCGAGCGCATAGCCGTTGACCAAAGCCACGGACGGCACCGGCAGCGCGTCGAGCTTCGCAAACACGGACTGGCCAAGTTCCGCCCCGGCCTTCTGGTCAGCCAGCGAGCGGTTGCGCAGTTCCTTGATGTTCGCGCCGGCGCAGAAGGCCTTGTCGCCGGCGCCGGTGACGAGCAGTCCGCGCACGTCGTTCCACGAGGCTACCTCGTCGAACAAGGCGCCGATCTCCGCGAGCATGGCGAAGGAGAGCGCATTGAGCGCTTCGGGCCGGTTCAGTATCAGCAGGGCGAACTCCGCATGTCGTTCCAGCGTGACCATGGTCATTGTGCGGCTCCCTTTCCGGCGGTGTAGCGGACGGCCTTCGGCGCGATGTCGCCGCGCTTCACCATCTCTGTGAGTTCGCGCTTCAGGATCTTGCCGCTCGCGGTCAGCGGCAGCGTATCCATGGCGATGAACCACTCCGGCATGTCGAGTTTCGACAGGCCTTCTTCCGCCAGGTGCTCCAGCATCTCGTTTGCTTGCAGGTCGCCGATGATGGCGAGGCACACCTTCTCGCCCAGCCGATCGTCCGGCACGGGGAAGGCGGCAGCCTTCGTGACCCCGCGGTTGGTGAGGGCCAGCGCCTCGATGCGCGACGGATAGATGTTGTGGCCGCCGCGGATGATCAGGTCCTTGGCGCGTCCTTCGATCCGCAGGTTGCCGTCGGCGTCCAATGAGCCGAGGTCGCCCGACATCAGGTAGCCGTGGCGATTGATCGACTTTTCGGTCGCCGGCTGGTTGCCGAAATAGCCGAGCATCATCGCCGCACCGCGGCCTCCTATCTCGCCGGACTGGCCTTGCGGCAGCTCGCGGTCGGGGTCGGTCGGATCCCAGATGCGCACCTCGTAGGCTGGTCCGCCACGGCCGCAGGTGGAGATCCAGATGTCCTTGCTGTCAGTCGGATGCGTGTACTGGTGCGACGAGCATTCGGTCATGCCGTAGACATTCTGCGGCGTGATGCCCTGTGCGACGAATCCCTGTGCGACGACCTCGGGAATCGGCGCTCCGGCCATGTAGAAGATGCGGACCTTGCCGAGCCGCTCGAGACCGCGCCGGCGCTGCTCCTCGAGGATGTCCATTGCATGGGTCGGAACGCCCATGACGTAAGTCGCGCCGGTGTCGAGTATCCAGTCGAGCCTGCTGGTTCCGCGTGGCGCGTCATCGGTCACCAGTTGTGCCCCGCTCACCAGCCACTGGCCGACCGCCACCCAGGCGATGTGATGCGAGAGCGGACTTAGCGTCAGGATGACGTCGTCACGGCCGATGTCCCAGTCGCGCACGAGATCGCGCGCGTTCGACAGCAGCGTGTTTGCCGAATGCATCACGCATTTCGGCGTTCCGGTCGTGCCGGAAGTGAAGGCGAGGTAGATCACGCTGTCCGGATTGGCATGGATGTCGCGATCCACCCCGGTGGCGTGCAGCGCCATCGTCTCCGGACGATAGACATTGCGCAGCGTCGGCACGGTCGCCAGCATCGCCTCCAGTCGCTCCGGCTCCGCGTCGACGCCCCAGCCAACCTCGGTGAGCAGGGCCTTGGCCCCGAGCTGCTTCAACAGCTCGGCGACCTCGGCACAGGTGTAGGATCGGTGCAGCGATGGATTGCAGGCGATGCCTTCGCGCGAGCAGGCGAGGAAAGCGACGATCGCCTCGGCCCGGTTGGACAACCAGATCGACAGCCGGTCTCCAGCGCCGAGACCGCGCTCGGAGAGGTCGTCGGCCATTGCGTCGACGCGCGCCTTGAGCGTGCGCCAGTCAAGCCAATTGTGCCCGTCGCGTAGCGCCTTGACGTCCGGCCGCTGCTCGGCGTGCTCCTTCAGCAGCGTGTAGAACGTGTCCTTTGCCCACCGGCCGGCGGCGTAGTGTCCGCGTGCGGTCTCCGGGTCGTGAAGCGTCAGGAAGGGCTTCATCCGCGCCGCCTCACTTGCCGAATTTCGTCGTGTCGGGCTTGCGCCGCTCGGTGAAGCTGGCGTTCAGTTCCTTCGCCTCGGCGGTGCCGAGATACTGGCCGAGCAGCAGGTCGTGGGTCACGCGAGAAAGCCCGCTCACCCCGCCGTGGCGGGCGTTGAAGGCGCCCTTGATCGCGGCGAGCGCGAAGGCGCCCCGTTCAGCGATCTCCAGCGCGAATTCGCGGGTTTTTTCCTTGAGCTGCTCGTCCGGGACGACGCGGTTGATCATCCCGATCGCCTTGGCGTCCGCCGCCGTCATCTTGGGGTTGGCGTACCAGATCTCCTTGGCGAGCTTCTTGCCGACGAGGTCCTCCAGGTACCAGGTGCCGTATCCGGCGTCGAAGCTGCCGACCATCGGGCCGACCTGCCGGAAGATGGCGCTCTCCTTGGCGATGGTGACGTCGCAGACCATCTGCAGCACGTTGCCGCCGCCCACCGCGAAGCCGTTCACCGAGGCGATGACGGGCTTCTGCAGGCGGTCGATCGACTCGTACATTTCGAGCGTCGGCAGCGTTCCGGCGTAGAGCTTCGTGTCCTCCATCCCGTCCTTCCGGCCGCCGACGCAGAAGAACTTGTCGCCTGCTCCGGTCAGCACGATGACGCGGGTGCGCGTCTCGCGGCGGATGGCGTCGATGCAGTCGCGGATCTCGTGGCACATGGCCTCGGTGAACATGTTGCCGTCTTCGGGACGGTTGAGGGTGATCGTGCCGATCGGGCCGTCTTCCTCGTAGAGGATCTCTGTGAAGGTCATAGCTCTTGGTCCTTTCTGGCGGAGGCGGCGCCTGGGGCCGCCTGGTGTTCATTCAGCGAAGCGAGGATTTGCTCGGTGTGTTGTCCGAGGGTCGGAGGCGCGGCGCGGGGAACGGCCGCCATGTCGTCGATCTGGATGCCGAGGCCGATCTGCGGCACGCTCCGGTCGCCGTCGCGCAGCGCGAAGAACAGGCCGCGCTCCTGCAGCGCTGCGTCGTGCGCGACCTGGTCGACGCTGTAGATCGGGCCGGCGGGGATGCGGTGGCGTGCGAAGAGCGCTAGCCACTCCTCCCGACCACGGCCCAGCAAGAGCTCCTGGATCCTTGCCACGATCCGCAGGCGGTGCTCACGTCGCTTCGCGTTGGACGAGAAGTCGGGCTGCGCGCCGTAGTCGGGATCGCCAAGGGCCTTCCAGAACCGATGCCAGATCGCATCCGATCCCATGCCCAGCGTCAGCGGCTCGTCCGCGGTGTCGAACTGCTGGTAGATGGCGATCACGCTGTCGGTGCCGCCCGAACGCCTGGGCACCTCGCCGGAGCCCAGGTAGGAGGAGATGCGGCAGCTCAGGAACCGCGTCATGCTCTCGACGAGACTGATGTCGATCTTGTGGCCTTTGCCGCTCGTGCGTCTCTCGAAGAGCGCGGCGATCGTGGCCATCGCCGCGTCCTGGCCCGCCAGCATGTCGGCGGCCGGCGCGCCGATCTTCTGCGGCGGTCCGTCAGCCTGCCCGGTGATGTCCATGATGCCGGAATAGCCCTCGGCGATCAGGTCGTAGCAGGTCAACTCCGACCGCTGCCCGTTCAGGCCGAAACCCGTGATCGAAACGAACACCAGATCGCCACGCTCTGCCTTCAGGCTTTCATAGTCGAGCCCGAGCTTGCGCTGGATGTCCGGCGGCTGATTTGTCACGACGACGTCGGCGGACCGGACCAGCTTCAAGAGGTCGGCCCGCCCGCCCTCGCTGCGCAGGTCGAGAACGACGCTCTTCTTGTTGCGGTTCACCGACATGAACCACAGCGCCTGCCCGTTCAGGAAGGGTGGTCCCCAATGGCGCGCATCGTCGCCTTCCGGGCGCTCGACCTTGATCACCTCGGCGCCGAAATCGGCGAGCAGCATCGTACCGTAAGGACCCGCGACCGACGTCGTCAGGTCCACCACGCGCACTCCGTCCAGGAGCTTCAGGCCCGGTCCGCAGTGCAGGAGCGGCAGTCGTTCGTGGGGCAGCGGACCGCCCACGTCGGTTGCTTCGGCTGCTCGACTGTTCATGCTGCGTGATCCATTCTGTTCTGGAAATCGTTCCGCAATTTGCGCGCCACTCGACAACGCCTGTGGCGCCGCGCTCTCTCTCCACCGACCTTGTTCTCGGCGATGACAATCCGCGCGCCGCTGCTGCAGGGCGCGTCGTGACGAACTTACCGCGCGACGACGCGGGAAGCGCGGCTTCGACCGTTGTTACGGCTTCAATGCAGTGTTGTAGGCGCTGGGATTATCGCGCGTTATAGGGACGATATGGCAATTGGCGCGTCCGTTCCGGCCGATGTTGCCTGAACCAGCAAAGACATCGAAGAGGAAATTTCATGCTCTGGGCAATCTACGCCGTCGATAAGCCGAACTCCGGCCCGCTGCGGGCAAAGGTCATCGATGCGCATATCCAGTATTTCACCGATAACCAGAACGTCATCTTCGTGTCGGGCCCGCAGCAGAGCGACGACGCCTCGGAGAACATCGGCAGTCTCTTCATCATCAACGTGAAGGACCGCGCTGCCGCCGAGGAGTTCCTGCACAACGAGCCGCTCTATCTCGGTGGTGTCTTCGAGACCACGAGGATCACGCGGTTCCGTCGCGGACGCTTCTTCAATCCCGAACTCGGCGATCCGGCCGCGAACTAGTTCCGGTTCGAGCCTGCGGGCGAACTGAGCGGGCTGGTTCGTGCTCGCTGCGCCTGTCAGCTTCAGATGCGCCCGGCCATCGTCCCCTGACGTTGGCCGGAAGCGTCGCCGGGATGCCATCATCAATTGGCTGACACTTTGTTGACGTTCATGGGTAGATCGTTGCGGCTGCCCCTCTTGTGCTGGATTCGACAAGTCTGTTTTTGTTGAGCGCGCGGAGCCGTCGCCGGCTGTGGCTCTGCTCCGCGTCTGCCGATCAGAAGTGAGCAGGAGTTACCGAATGAAGATCCTTGTCCCCCTCAAGCGGGTGGTCGACTACAATGTGAAGATCCGCGTCAGGCCTGACGGCTCGGGGGTCGAGCTTGCCAACGTCAAGATGTCGATGAACCCGTTCGACGAGATCGGCGTCGAGGAGGCGATCCGCCTGAAGGAGGCCGGCAAGGCGGAGGAGATCGTGGTGGTGTCGATCGGCCCGGCGCAGGCCGCCGAGACGCTGAGGACGGCACTCGCCATGGGTGCCGACCGCGCCATCCTGGTCAAGGTCGACGATCTGGTCGAGCCGCTCGGCGTCGCCAAGGTGCTGAAGGGTGTGGTCGAGGCGGAGAAGCCGGGGCTGGTCATCCTCGGCAAGCAGGCGATCGACGACGACGCC
>Ga0233385_1000614_pt1 | contig 17131 bp, 19 predicted proteins | sample ElkDunMinimDraft_16_FD_191543 | JGI IMG/M metagenome (GOLD analysis project Ga0233385, IMG submission 191543) | Fecal eukaryotic communites from dung pellets of Tule Elk in California, USA - Elk Dung G36 | ecosystem: Host-associated > Mammals > Digestive system > Large intestine > Fecal | place...
GCCACGCCCGAACCCAGCGCGCTGAGCAGCTTCGCGACCCCGACGCGCGTACGCCGTGGTTCGAGCGTGAAGGTCACGAGCGCGGTGCGCTGGGACCACTCGGCCGTGGCGGCCAGCACGCCCACGATCGGCAGCAGGATCAGCATCGGCGTCGACGTGCCCACGAGGAACCCGCCGAACGAGTGGTTGCCACCGTCGACGTTCGCCATGATCGCGAGCACGCCCGCGGTGACGATGCCGATCGCAATGAGGAGCCAGCGGCCGGCTCGGGTGTCGAGCTGCTTGCGCCACTCGACCGCCGTGAGGCGGGTGAACGGCACGGGGGAGACGGCAGCGGTGCTCATGCCGGCACCGCCTCTCGGGCCACGTCGGCCGTGAGCTCGAGGAAGAGGTCCTCCAGGCCGCGCGTCCCGGCGCTGCGCAGCTCCACGACCACGACACCGGCGGACGCCGCGGCGCGGGCCACGACCTGCGGCTCGGCGTCGACCGAGACGCCTCCGGTGACAAGCCGCTCGACGGCGAGCCCCGCCGCCTGCAGAGCCGCGGCGAGCGACGCGTCGTCGTCCGACCGCGCGAACGTGCCCGCCTGGCGGAGCAGCTCGTCCTTGGTGCCGCTGGCCACGACGCGGCCGCGGCCGATGACGACGAGCCGGTCGGCGACCTGCTCGATCTCGTTCAGCAGGTGCGACGAGAGCAGGACGGTGCCACCTCGCGCGGCGAAGTCGTGCAGCAGGTCGCGCATCCAGCGGATGCCCGCGGGGTCCAGTCCGTTCGCGGGCTCGTCGAGCACGAGCACCTCCGGGTCGCCCAGCAGCGCGCCGGCGATCCCGAGCCGCTGCCGCATCCCGAGCGAGTAGGTGCCGACGCGACGCGCGGCCTCGCGTTCGGTGAGGCCGACGAGGTCGAGCATGGCGCTGACCCGTGAGCGGTCCACACCCATGAGGAGCGCCGCGAGCGTGAGCACCTCGCGGCCCGTGCGGCCCGAGTGCTGCGCGCTGGCATCGAGCAGGACCCCGACCCGGCGGCCGGGGTTGGCGAGCGACGCGAAGGGGAGCCCCAGCACGCGCGCCGTGCCCGACGTCGCGGGCGTCAGGCCGCAGAGCATGCGCATCGTGGTCGACTTGCCGGCGCCGTTCGGCCCGAGGAACCCGGTCACGTGGCCCGGTTCTGCGGTGAAGGAGACGTCGTCGACGGCCGCGACCGGGCCGTACCGCTTGGTCAGGTGCTCGACTGTGATCATGCCTCCACGGTTCCCGACGCGCACGCAGCGTCGCATCCGCCGGAAGCATGGTCACGGCTCGGCCGATGGAGGTGACAGATCATCCCTTCGGCTGATGGACACGGGTCACCGAGAGCCGACCGGCCGATGCCCGACGCGCCGCGGATGCCTAGGCTCCTCGCATGACGGTCGACGCGAGGGACGCTGCGCGCGCCCCGGCGCTGGACCCGGGCTCGCGCGTGCGACGCGTGTGGGGCGAGGTGTGGCGCGTCCTCGCCGCTGCCGGCGTCGGTCTGGCGACGGCCCTGATGGTCGCCTACGAGGTCTCGGTCGCCGATCGCGCGTTCCCCGAGTACCTGTGGCTGGTCGACCTCGGCCTCGGGCTGGTCGGTCTGTGCCTGCTGCCGCTGCGTCGCAAGGCACCCCTGACCATCGCCCTGGTCCTGTGCGCGGCGAGCGTGCTCTCCTCGTCGGTCGTCGGTGCCGAGGCCATCGCCGTCATCTCGCTCGCGACGCACCGGCGGTGGTGGCGGATCGGCGTCGCCGGCGTGGCCTTCGTCCTGGCCGGGTCGGCCTTCGCCCACTTCCACCCGTATGTCGGTGAGCTCAGCTCGCCCGTGATCGACGTGGTGAGCAACACCGTGATCTACGCGCTGCTCGTGTGGATCGGCGCCTACATCGGCCTCCGGCGCGACCATCTCGCCTCGTTGCACGACCGTGCGCTCACGGCCGAGCGGGAGCAGGCGAGCCGGGCGGCCCAGGCACGGGCGAACGAGCGGGCCCGGATCGCCCGCGAGATGCACGACGTCCTCGCGCACCGCATCTCCCTCGTGGCGATGCACGCCGGGGCGCTGTCGTACCGCACCGACCTCCCGCCGGAACAGGTCGCGGAGACGGCTGCCGTCGTGCAGTCCAACGCGCACGCCGCGCTCGAGGAGCTGCGCGACGTGCTCGGCGTCCTGCGCGCCGAGGAGGGAACGTCCGGCGAGAGCTCGGCCGCCTCGGGGCCGCAGCGACCCCAGCCCACGCTGGTCGAGCTCGACGAGCTCGTCTCGGAGACCCGCGCGAGCGGCGTCGACGTCCGGCTCGAGAGCACTGCCGCCCCGCTCGCCGACCTTCCCGAGGCGGTGAGCCGCAACGCCTACCGCATCGTCCAGGAAGCCCTGACCAACGCGCGCAAGCACGCGCCCTGGGCGCGGGTGACCCTCGAGGTCACGGGCGCTCCCGGACCGGGTCTCTCGGTGAGCGTCCGCAACCCCGTGCGCAGCGTCGGCACCTCGGCGCCGGACGAGCGACCGCCGTCGTCGGGCCTCGGGCTCGTGGGGCTCACCGAACGCGCGGAGCTGAGCGGCGGCAGGCTCGACTACGGCGAGGTCGGGGGCACGTTCGTCGTGTCGGCATGGTTACCGTGGGCGGCATGAACCCGGTGACCGTCGTCGTCGTCGACGACGACCCCCTCGTGAGGGCCGGGCTGCGGCTCATCCTCGGCGGGTCGGCGGCCCTGGAGGTCGTCGGCGAGGCGGCCGACGGAGCGCACGCGCTCGACGTGCTCGCCCAGGTACGGCCGGACGTCGTCCTCATGGACATCCGCATGCCGCGGCTCGACGGGCTCGAGGCGACACGCCGGATCGTCGCGCGCGGCGACTCGGCGCGGGTCATCGTCCTGACGACGTTCGACACCGACGACCTCGTCCTCGAGGCGCTCCGGGTGGGCGCGGCCGGGTTCCTGCTCAAGGACACGCCGCCGGACCGGCTCGTCGCGGCCGTGCACGCGGCTGCCGCCGGCGAGCCGACGCTCTCGCCCAGCGTCACCCAGCAGCTCATCTCGGCCGTCTCGACGGGGTCTGACTCGGGCCGCCGCCGTGCCGCCGCGCACCGGCTCGCGACGCTGACCGACCGTGAGCACGAGGTCGCCCTGGCCGTGGCGCGCGGGCTGTCCAACGCCGAGATCGGCCAGGAGCTGTACATGAGCCTGCCGACGGTCAAGACGCACGTCTCGAGGATCCTGACCAAGCTCGACGCCGCCAACCGGGTCCAGGCGGCGATCGTGGTGCACGACGCCCGGCTCGACAGGCCGGGCGAACGCGTCTGACGAGGGGCCGTGGCTCAGGCGCTCAGGCGCCTGGCCTTCAGGCGCTCAGTCGTTCGCGAAGCCAGGCGATGTCCGGACCCATGTCGCCGTGCGTCTCGCAGATCACCGGTGCCCCGGCGGCGGCGATGACGCCCGTGAGCAGCTCGGGCGGGATGGTCCCCTGCCCGAAGTGCGTGTGCCGGTCCGCGCCCGAGCCGGCCGCGTCGCGCGAGTCGTTGGCGTGCACCAGGTCGATGCGGCCCGTGATCGCCTTGATGTCCGCCGCCGCGGTCTCGAGGTCGATGCCGCCCGCCCACGCGTGGCAGGTGTCGAGGGTGATCCCGACGTTCTCGGCGCCGTTCGCCTGCATGAGGGCGGCCCAGAGCTGCTCGAGGCTCTCGAGCCGGCGCGACATCGCGAAGTCGCCCCCGGCCGTGTTCTCGATGAGCACGGGCACGTCCGTCTCGAGCGAGTCGACGGCCTTGCGCCAGTTGTCGTAGCCGACGGCCGGGTCGTCCTTGGCCGTGACGTGGCCGCCGTGGACGACCACGCCCTTGGCACCGATCGCCTCGGCACCCTTCATGATCTGCTGCAGCAGCTTGCGGCTCGGGATGCGGATGCGGTTGTTGGTCGACGCCACGTTGATGGCGTACGGGGCGTGCACGTAGACGTCGAGCCCGGCCTCGGCCATGTCGGCACGGAACACCTCGGCGCCGCCCGGGTAGTCGAGCGGCGGGACCTTCCAGGACTGCGGGTCGGAGAGGAACACCTGGACGATCTCGGCGTCGATCGCCTTCGCCTGCGCGACGGCGTCCGACAGGTCGACGTGGGCACCGATCTTCACGGCCGTGCTGCTCATGCCCCCACCCTAGGGGGAGGGTCCGACGGCGGCCGCGCGTCGACCTGCGTCTCTGTTCGTCGGCTTCCGCTGCCGGGACGGCGACGTTCAGAGTCGCTCGTCGGGTTTCCGCACCGTCCCGGCGCGCGCCGCGGGACTCCTGCTAGCGTGCGCGCACGGTGTCGCGACGAGGCGGAGGACGGATGTACCCCATGGGTGGCGGGCTGCTTACGGTCCTGGCGTTCGTGCAGGTCGTGGTTCCGATCGTGACGGCCGTCGCGGTCGTCGTCATCGCCGGCGTGCTCGCGCGCGGCGCCCGTCCGTTCGACGACGGCGGTGACGTCGCGGTCGAGCAGCGCCTCGACCAGCTCGACCGGCTGCTCGCCTCCGGTCGGATCACCCCGGCCGAGCGGGACGACGCCCGCGCCCGGCTGCTCGGAACCCTCTGAGAGGCACCCATGGACCCCCAGCTCGACGACCTGAACGACATGTACGTGGACATCGACGGGACCGGGGCGCCGGGCATGTTCGACGTCGCGTTCTCGGTGGTGCCGGTCCTCGTCGGCCTGTTCTTCCTGCTGTTCGTCGCAACCGTGGTGTTCATGGTCGTCGTGACGGTCCGCAAGTCGCGGCGCTACCGCGAGGCGGGCATCGACCCCTTGACCGCGGACGTCGACCGGGACATCCGCATGCTGCGGGCGCTCGAGAACCGGCGCGCCCAGCCCGTTCCGCCGACCCCGCCCGGCTCCGCGTCCCTCGAGCAGCGCCTGGACGACATCGAGGGCCTGTACCGGTCGGGAAAGATCACCTCGGCCGAGCGCGACGCCGCCCGGGCGCGGCTGCTCGGCTCCCTCTGACGCCGTTTCCGGTGGTTTCGCGGTGACCCGTCCCGCGTAGGCTGGTGCCAGATCTTCGACCACTCCCGAGGAGCGCCGCCATGAGCACCACCCCGCCGCTCGCGTACGTCATCGCCGGATCCGAGGCGACCGGCGGAGCAGGCATCCAGGCCGACCTGAAGACGTTCCAGCAGCTCGGCGTCTACGGGGTCGGCACGCTGACCTGCATCGTCTCGTTCGACCCGAAGAACGACTGGGGTCACCGGTTCGTCCCGGTCGACCCCCAGGTCATCGCCGACCAGTTCGAGGCGGCCACGTCGACGCACGCGCTCGACGTCGTCAAGATCGGCATGCTCGGCACGCCGGCCACGATCGACACCGTGGCCACGGCCCTGACGTCGCAGCCGTGGCGCCACGTCGTCCTCGACCCCGTGCTCATCTGCAAGGGGCAGGAGCCCGGCGCGGCGCTCGACACCGACACGGCCCTGCGCACGCAGATCCTGCCGCATGCCACGGTGGTCACGCCCAACATGTTCGAGACCAAGACGCTCGCCGGTGTGGACAGCATCGAGACGGTCGACGACCTGGTGGAGGCCGCCAAGCTCATCCACAAGCAGGGGCCGCAGTACGTCGTCGCCAAGGGTGGCGTCGAGCTCGCTGGCCCGGACGCCGTGGACGTGCTGTTCGACGGCACCGAGGTGACGGTCTTCTCGTCGCCCAAGGTCGGCGAGGAGCGGGTCTCCGGCGCGGGCTGCACCTTCGCGGCCGCGATCACCGCCGAGCTCGCGAAGGGCGCCGAGGTCAAGGACGCCGTCGCGGTGGCCAAGGACATGGTCACCCGCGGCATCAAGGCTCGCATCGAGGCGAACACCCCGTTCGACACCGTCTGGCAGGGCGCTTACACAGGCTGAGCCGTCGTCAGTAGCCGCCGCTGCCGCCGGCGTCCGTGATCTCGGTGCCGTCGGGAGCGACGACCCACCAGACGTCGTCCACGGCCTGGCCGGTCACGTCGCCCGGCGCCGAGTCGCCCTGGTACAGGTACACCGGCCGCCCGTCGACCGTGAGCTGGAGCTCGCCGTCGTTGCCGGTGATGGTGCCGACGTCGGCCGTCACGCCCTCGACCTGCGGGTCGTCGCTCTGGGCGTGCACGGGCGGCCATGCGGCCAGGCAGTCGTCCTCGCAGGTGCTCGCACCGGAACCCGGGACGTCCGGCGAGTAGTAGTAGACGGTCATGCCCTGGCCGTCGACGACGATCTCGCCGAGCTCGCTGTCCGCGGTCGTCAGGACGGTGTCGCCGCCCATGGCGCCGTCGTCGGGGCTCGCCGTCTCGGAGCCCGCGGTCTCGGTCCCCGCAGCGCCGCCGGGTTCCTCGGGGCTCCCGGAACAGGCCGCGACGGCTCCGAGCGTCGTCGCGAGCGCGAGCAGGGTCATCGTGGGTCGGCGCAAGCGTCGCATGGTGGCTCCTTCGGCGGTCCGTGTACCTCGATACCCGGACGACGGGTCCCGGGGCCGCCGGGTTCAACCGACACCGCAGCCGGCGCATCGAACCGAGCGGGGTCCCCGATCGTCATAGACGTAGCGGGCAACGCCCGCCGACCGTCGACGAGGGAGCGCAGAACGTGCGAAGAGCGGCAAAAGTGGCGATCGGCGTCGGCACGGCCGTCGTGGTGGTCGGCACGACCGCCCTGGTCCTGGGGCCGAGCGTCTACGCCGACTGGGCGAACCGAGCCGCGGAAGAGGCACCCGCGCTGGGTGTGACCGCGGGCCCGCTGCCCGACCCCGCCACGCTCGACGGCGCCTGGGTCGTGTCGGACGGATCCTTCGCGGGATATCGCGTCGAGGAGGTCCTGCGCGGGGAGAATGTCACCGTGACCGGGCGCACCGAGCAGGTCGACGGCACGGTGGCGATCGCCGACGGCGCGATCAGCACCGCGGACGTCGTCGTGGACATGGCGAGCGTCGCGACCGACGAACCACCGCGCGACGCGTACTTCCGGAGCTCCGTCATCGACGTCGCGGCGCACCCCACGGCGACCTTCGCGATCACCGAGCCCGTCCCGCTCCCCGCCCGCGCGGGCGACGTCGCGCTGGCGGGCAGCCTCACCATCCGCGGTGTGAGCCGCGACGTGACGGTCCAGGCCCGGGTCGCGAGCGCCGAGGGGGGAGTGCAGGTGGTGGGAAGCATCCCGGTGACCTTCGCGGACTACGACATCGAGGCGCCGTCGCTGGGCTTCGTCACGGTCGAGGAGCAGGGCGACGTCGAGTTCTCGCTGTGGCTGGAGCGTGAGCGGTGACATGCCGGCCGGGGTCGGGATGCGGATGACCGCCGACGACGACCTGCTCGCGGCCATCCACGGGGCGCACTCCGCTGCCCTGCAGCGCTACGTCGCCCAGCTGACGCGCGACGACGCCGAGGCGCAGGACGTCGTGCAGGAGACGCTCCTGCGGGCCTGGCGCCATCCCGAGGTGCTCGAGCGCAGCGAGGGCTCGGTCCGCGCCTGGCTCTTCACCGTGGCGCGCAACCTCGCCGTCGACCACCTGCGCAGCGCCCGCCACACGCGTGAGCGCGCGAGCGACCACCTGCCCGAGCGAGCCGATCCCGACGAGACCCAGGCGGTGCTCGACGCCTGGCTCGTGGCCGATGCGCTCGTGGCGCTCTCGCCCGAGCACCGCGCCGTCGTGGTCGGCGCGTACTACCGCGGCCGCTCGGTCGCCGAGCTCGCCGACGAGCAGGGCGTGCCCCCGGGCACGGTGAAGTCACGGCTGCACTACGCGCTGCGTGCGCTGCGGCTGGCTCTGCAGGAGAAGGGAGTCACGTCATGACCCGCGAGGGCGGTCCCGCCGGAGGTCCGGGCGGAGGTCCGCACGGAGGTGATCCCTTCCGTGAGTGGGACGCCGCCTACGTGCTCGGGGCGCTCGGGCCCGCCGAGCGGCGCGCGTTCGAGCAGCACCTGTCCACGTGCACGGCCTGTCGCGAGGCCGTGGGGGAGCTCGCCGGGATGCCCGGCCTGCTCGCGGCGCTCTCGCCCGACCAGGCGTCCGAGCTCCTCGACGAGCCGCGGCCCGAGCCGAGCGTCGTGCCCCTCGGCGCGCTCGCGGCGGCGGCCCGCCGGTCGCGGGTCCGACGACGGTCGCTCACCGCGGTCGCGGCGGCCGCGCTGGTCGTCGGTGGGGTGCTGGGCGGCGCCGCGCTCGGCGCCGGGCCGGGCGAGCCTGCGCCGCCGGCCGCCGGACCGCCGGCGAGCGCCACACCGCAGGTCACCCGGCCGGACGCGCGGACCGTCTCGCTCACGCCCGTCGGCCCCGCCGACGTCACCGCGACCCTGGTCGCCACCTCGACGGACTTCGGCACCCGGCTCGAGTGGAGCTGCGCGTACGGCGCGTACGGCGCCGACGGCGCCGACGGCGCCGACGACGCCGAGACGCGCGACGGGTACGGGAGCGCCGGACCGGTCAGCTACGAGCTCGTGCTCGTGGACCGCGACGGCGTCCGGAACGTCGTCGCGACGTGGACGGCGACCGGGCCGGAGTCCACCGGGCTGGGGGCGACGTCGGCCCTGCGGCTTCCGGACGTCGAGCGCGTCGAGATCGCGGTGCTGGGCACCGAGCTGCCGCTGGCGTCCGCGGTGCTGTGAGAGGTGCTGTGAGAGGTGCTCTGAGAGCCCTCGGACGACAGGAGAACGGGGCCCCTCAGTCGCTTACACCGAGGGACCCCGAGCCGGTTCCAGCGTACCGAGCACGAGGCGGTTCCTTGGTCAGCGACGCGGCGACAATCCACAGATTCTGTCCACAGGGGTGTGTGCAAACGAGGAAGCTGCAGGTCGCCTTGTGGACGCCTCGGTGGACGACGGTGTGGAGAAAGATTCGTCACACAGACCCCTTGCGGCGCCGCCGGATCGGGACTAGACCTGCTTCATCGACCTCACGAGGGATCGAGACCCAGACAGGCTGAACCGGCCGCACGGGCCCCACGGGACCCAGCGACAGGCTCCGGGGCAAGGCACCGCCGCAAGGTACGGACCGGCCCCACATGAGATCAGGTTGTCGGGTCGCGAGACCGACGAGGTCGAGTCGTCCGGAGAACGACGCACCGCACTGGCGGGTCAGCCTGCCAGACCCGTGTGACGACGCGGGGGTGCACTCGGGACCGGGCGACAGACCGTGGTCGTATCCGTCATACGGCACCACGCGGAACCGGTTCGCCGGCCGCGCGGGTCGCGGTCACAGAAGGCCCCTCGCACGCTTACTGCGAGGGGCCTTCTGCGTGCGCCTCACCCCACCTGGTCACGCCACGAGTGCTGCGGGTCGTAGCCGAGGACGCGCCGCGCCTTGTCGATGCTCAGCAGGGTCTCGCGGCCCTCGAGCGGGCGGGTGACCGGGACGCCGGGGAGCTCGGCGTCGACGAGCTCGGCCGAGGGCCGCTCCATCACGGTGTCAGCGTTCGCCACGATGAAGGCCTCGAATCCCGTGAGGTCGGCCTCGAGCGCGAGCCGCACCGCCTGGGCGCCGTCGCGTGCGTCGATGTACCCCCACAGGTTCCAGCGCCGTGCGGCGGGGTCGTCCTGCCAGCTGGGGAACCGGGCGTAGTCCTCGGGGCGCATGACGTTGGAGAAGCGGAGCGCGACCAGCTTGAGCTCTGGGTCCCAGCGCGTGAAGTGCCGCGCCATCTCCTCCTCGAGCGCCTTGCCCAGCGAGTACGTGGACTGCGGTACCGGCGGGTACTCCTCGTCGACCGGGACGTACGGGGGCGGCACGTCGAACGGCAGGCCGAGCACGGTCTCGCTCGACGCCCACACCACGTTGCGGATGCCCAGCACCTGGGCTGCGCGGAACACGTTGTACGTCGCCGGCACGTTGTTCGCGAACGTCGTGGCGTTGGGCGCGAGCCCGGGGGCCGGGATCGCGGCGAGGTGCACGACGGCGTCGGCGCGCGCGCCCTCGTCGACCCCGGCCAGCAGCTCGACGACCTGCCCCAGCTCGCCGAGCTCGGCGCGGACGAACCTCCCCGGCAGCCCTTCGGGCGGGCTGACGCGGTCGACCGCGACGACGTCCCACCCGCTCTCGGCGAGGTGTTCGACGACGGCCGGCCCCAGCCGGCCGCTCGCCCCGGTCACGACCACACGCTGCTGTGACGTCATGGGACCGATCGTGCCACTCCCGGCGGTCGTGCCGGTGGCGGCACGGATGCCGCTCGCGGTACGACGGTGGAATGGCGAACCCTGAAGGTCCTCGAGGTCCGGGCCGCGGCGCGGCGACCATCGACCACGCCCGAGCCGTGGCGGCGCTGCTCCCGCGCTCGACCGAGGCCGTGGTCCGCGACCGCCTGCGGTTTCGGGTGGGACGGCTCGTGTACGTGGCCTTCTCCCACGACGAGACGATCATGGGTCTCGCGTTCCCGAAGGAGGAGCGGGACGCCCTGGTCGCCTCGGCACCCGGCGCGTTCCTGCTCCCGCGCCCGTCCGAGCTCCGCTTCAACTGGGTGTGCGTCCGCCTCGACGCGATCGACGAGGACGAGCTCGAGGAGCTCGTGGTCGACGCCTGGCGCATGTGCGTCCCCCGGAAGGTCGCAGCCGCCTACGACGCCTCGCGCGCCACGTGACGCCGGCGTGCGGCGAAGTCCCCGGTGAGCCGGTCGCGACCTGCGCATCGTGCCCAGCGTGCGGACGGCCGGGCGGAATCTTCGCCGGTTCGGCATAGTCTCTTGACTCGTGAGCGAGTTCCCCACGCAGTCCACCGAGCGTCGTGTCGCCCGGCATGAGATGCCCGACGCCCTCCGCGACGACATCCGCCTGCTCGGCGGCATGCTCGGCGTCATCCTCAAGGAGGCGGGCGGCCAGGAGCTGCTCGACGACGTCGAGCGGTTGCGCGAGCTGACCATCCGCGCCTACGGCACGATCGACGACGGTGCCGCGCTGGCCGAGGCCGACCGGCTCGTCGCGGGCTTCACGCTCGACCGCGCCGAGCAGGTCGCGCGGGCGTTCACGTGCTACTTCCACCTGGCGAACCTCGCCGAGGAGTACCACCGGGTGCGCGTGCTGCGCCAGCGCGAGGCCGAGGCCGCGTCGGGCATCCTCCTCGAGGACTCCATCCCCCAGGCGTTCATGCGCCTGGCCGAGGAGGTCGGCCGGGAGGAAGCGCTGCGCCGCCTGGGCGAGATCGAGTTCCGGCCGGTGCTCACGGCGCATCCCACGGAGGCCCGCCGTCGGGCCGTCTCGGGGGCGGTGCGCCGCATCTCCGCGCTCCTGGCCGAACGCGACACGACCCACCCGGGCGGCACGACGCTCGCGGAGAACGAGCGCCGTCTGCTCGCGGAGATCGACACGATGTGGCGGACGTCGCCCATCCGCGCCGCCAAGCCGAGCGTGATCGACGAGGTCAAGACGGCGATCGGCGTCTTCGACGCCACGCTCTTCACCACGTTCCCCGAGGTGTACCGGCGTCTGGACGACTGGCTGCTCGACGGCGACGCGGGCCGCTCCGCGCCCGTGGCGCACGCGTTCGTCCACCTCGGGTCGTGGATCGGCGGTGACCGGGACGGCAACCCCAACGTGACGGCCGAGGTGACCCGCCAGGCGGCCACGCTCGCGGCCGAGCACGCGCTGCAGGCGCTCGAGTCCGCGGCACGCGAGACGGGCCGCAAGCTGACGCTCGAGGCCGGGGCCACCCCGGCGTCCGCCGCTCTGCGAGCCCAGTGGCAGCGCGTGCGGCAGATCTCCGAGGAGCTGGCCGCGCGCGCGTCGGCCGAGTCGCCCAACGAGCCGCACCGTGCCGCGGTGCTGGCGATCGCAGGCCGGATCGCGGCGACCCGCCGCCGGGACGCCGACCTCGGCTACGCGAGCCCCGAGCAGCTCGAGGCCGAGCTGCGCGTGGTGCAGGAGTCGCTCGTGGAAGCGGGCGCGCCCCGTGCCGCCTACGGCGACCTGCAGCGCCTGGTGTGGCAGGTGCAGACCTTCGGGTTCCACCTCGCCGAGCTCGAGATGCGCCAGCACTCGCAGGTGCACGCCGCCGCGCTCGCGGAGATCGCGGAGAAGGGCGTGCACGGTGACCTGAGCGACCGCACGGCCGAGGTGCTCGACACGTTCCGCGCGCTGGGCTCGGTGCAGCGGCGCTTCGGCGAACGCGCCGCGCGCCGGTACATCGTCTCGTTCACGCAGGCGCCCGAGCACCTGGCGGCCGTCTACCAGCTCGCCGAGCTGGCGTTCGAGGACCCGGCGGACGTGCCCGTGGTCGACGCGGTCCCGCTCTTCGAGACGTTCGCGGACCTCGAGGCGTCGGTCGACATCCTCGAGGCCGCGCTCGAGCTCCCGGCGGTGCGCAAGCGGCTCGCCGAGAACGGTCGGCGCGTCGAGGTCATGCTCGGCTACTCCGACTCGTCCAAGGACGTCGGACCCGTCGCCGCGACGCTCGCGCTGCACTCGGCGCAGAGCCGGATCGCCGAGTGGGCCGAGCGGCACGACATCCGGCTCACGCTCTTCCACGGCCGCGGCGGTGCGCTCGGCCGCGGCGGCGGCCCGGCCAACCGCGCGGTGCTCGCGCAGCCGCCGGGCTCGGTCGACGGGCGGTTCAAGCTCACCGAGCAGGGCGAGGTCATCCTGGCCCGGTACGGCGACCCGACGATCGCGGCCCGGCACATCGAGCAGGTCGCGGCCGCGACGCTGCTCGCGTCCGCGCCGTCGACCGAGCGGCGCAACGCCGCGGCGCGCGAGCGGTGCGCCGAGCTCGCGGCGGCACTGGACGTGTCGTCCCGGCGCCGGTTCCACGAGCTCGTGCGCTCGGACGGGTTCCCGCAGTGGTTCGCCCAGGTGACCCCGCTCGAGGAGGTCGGCCTGCTGCCCATCGGGTCGCGGCCCGCCAAGCGTGGACTGTCGGTCGACTCGCTCGACGACCTGCGGGCGATCCCGTGGGTGTTCTCGTGGTCCCAGGCGCGCATCAACCTCGCGGGGTGGTACGGGCTCGGCACGGCGCTGCGAGAGTTCGGCGAGCGCCCGGGCGGTCTCGAGGAGCTGCGCACCGCGCACCGTGAGTGGCCGCTGTTCGCGACGCTGCTCGACAACGTCGAGATGTCGCTCGCCAAGACCGACGAGCGCATCGCGGCGAAGTACCTCGCGCTCGGCGACCGTGACGACCTCGCCCAGATGGTGCTCGACGAGCTGCGGCTCACGCGCGAGTGGGTGCTGGGCGTGACCGGCAACGAGTGGCCGCTCGCGAACCGTCGCGTGCTCGGGCGGGCGGTCCAGCTCCGGTCGCCCTACGTCGACGCCCTGTCGCTGCTGCAGGTGCGCGCGCTGCGGGCGTTGCGGACCGGCGGGGTGAGCGAGAGCGAGAGCTCGGCAGAGCCGTTCGACGGCGTCCGCTCGCGCTGGCAGCACGTGCTGCTCGTCACGGTCAACGGAGTGAGCGCCGGCCTGCAGAACACCGGCTGATCCCGGTCGCCTGGCTCTGTCAGGCGGCGGGCGCGCGCCCGGCGAGCGCGGTGAGGACGCGGTCGACGCTCGACCGCAGGCCCCAGCGCTCGGCGAGCGCGTCGAGCGCCTCCGGGTCGCGTGGTGCGCGCGGCAGGGCGTCGTCGACCTCCTCGACCGGGGCGTCGCGAGCGACCCTGACGACCACGGGCGCGACGTCGAGGTAGGCCGACGCCTCGACGAGCCGACGTCGCTGGGTCGGGGTCAGGCCACGGTCGCCGTCGTCGCGCGCCGCGAGGATGCCGGCCAGGTCGCCGTAGCGCGCGATGAGTGCCGCCGCCGTCTTCTCGCCGATGCCCGGGACGCCGGGCAGCCCGTCCGAAGGGTCGCCGCGCAGCAGCGCCATGTCCGCGTACGCCGAACCCGTGGGCACCCCGTACTTCTCCGCGAGCTTGGCCTGGTCGACGACGTCGGGGTCGCGCACGCCCCGGGCGGGGTACAGCACGCGCACGCCCGCGGCGTCGTCGACGAGCTGGAACAGGTCCCGGTCGCCCGTGACGATGTCGACGCGCCCGGTGGTTCCGCGCTCCGTCTCGCGCGTGACGAGCGTACCGATGACGTCGTCGGCCTCGTAGCCAGGTGCGCCGACACGCGCGATCCCCAGCGCGGCCAGCACGTCGGCGATGACCGGGACCTGGGGCGAGAGCGTGTCGGGGACCTCTTCGACGTCGGGCACGGGCCCAGGCGTGGGCTGGGCGACGCGGTGCGCCTTGTAGGACGGGATCGCCTCGACCCGGAACGCGGGGCGCCAGTCGTCGTCCCAGCACGCCACGAGCCGGTCGGGCCGGTGCTCGGTGACGAGGAAGGCGATCATGTCGAGGAGCCCGCGCACGGCGTTGACGGGGCGGCCGTCAGGTGAGCGGAGCGAGTCGGGGACGCCGAAGTACGCCCGGAAGTAGAGGCTCGCGGAGTCGAGCAGCATCAGGCTCATGGTCACAGCCTCGCAGGTCGGCGCGCCGAACCGGGGTCACGCCACCACGGCCGCGCCGATGCGTCCGATGCGTTCGCGGCCCCACTCGCCCAGTGCCCCGAGCGCCGTGTTGAGCGTGCTGCCGTGCACGGTCAGGGAGTACTCGACGCGCGGCGGGACCTCGGGGAAGACCTCGCGGACCAGGAGCCCGTCGGCCTCCATCTCGCGCAGCTGCTGGGCGAGCACCTTGTCGCTCACGCCCGGGAGCCCGCGCTTGAGCTCGGCGTACCGGCGCACGCCGTGGTCCTCGAGCTCCCAGAGGATCAGCGACTTCCACTTGCCGCTGACGACGTCCATCGCGGCGTCGAGACCGCACACGTAGGGGCCGCGGCGGACCGTGCCGCGCGCCGCGCCCGTGCCGGCCGAGGTCGTGGGAGGTGCCGTGGTCGTCATCGTCCGCTCCTTCGTGGGCGCACCGGCCCTGGGCTGCATGCTCACCTGGAGGTGAGAACCGCACTTCGAAGTGCGTTCTTCCCAGGCTCCCGCAACCGCGTGAGGGTGGTGCCGACGACGGCGCCCGCCGTCCGGATCACGAACGAAGCCGCCCTGGGGGGACGATGCCCGACCGCACGCCGAAGCTCACCGTCACGATGATCGGTCTCGGCCCGATGGGCCAGGCCATGGTCCGCGCGCTGCTGGCCGCTGGGCAGCCCGTCACGGTGTGGAACCGCACGCCGCAGCGGGCCGAACCGCTCGTCGCGGCGGGTGCCGTCCACGCCGCCACGCCCTCGGTGGCCGTGGCGGCGAGCGACGTCGTCGTGCTGAGCCTGACGGACTACGCGGCGATGTACGACGTCATCGGCTCGGACACCGCGGCGCTGCGCGGCAAGATCCTGGTGAACCTCAGCTCGGACACCCCGGAGACCACGCGCACCGCCGCGCGGTGGGCGGCCGACCACGGCGCGACGCTCGTGACCGGTGGCGTCATGGTCCCGGCGCCCATGGTCGGGACCGACGACGCCTACCTGTACGTCAGCGGCCCCCAAGCCGCGTTCCGCACCGTCGAGCGGACGCTCGCCGTGGTGGGGCGTCCGCGCTACCTCGGGGAGGATCCCGGGCTCGCCCAGCTGCTGTACCAGGCGCAGCTCGACGTGTTCCTCACGGCGCTCTCGGGCGTCGCGCACGCGGCGGCGCTCGCGCAGTCGGCGGGCGTCCCGCCGACGCAGTTCGTCCCCGAGGCGCTGTCGATGCTCGTCGCGACGCCGGACATGATCAGCGGCGGCGTCAGCCCGGGGGAGTCGTTCGAGACGGGTGTCCACCCCGGGCACCTGAGCACGGCCACGATGATGGGTGCGACCGCCGCGCACATCCTCGGCGCGAGCGAGGATGCCGGCGTCGACACGGAGCTGCCGCGGGCCGTGCTCTCGCACTACGAGCGCGCGCTCGCCGCGGGGTATGGGGGCGACAGCTGGTCGGCGATCTTCGAGGTCGTCAAGGCCGGCAGCCGAACATGGGTTTAGTCGGGGTTCCAGGCCCGGAACCCCGACCAACCCCATGCTCAGCTCCGACCAACCACCTGCTCGACGAGCACGATCCCGGCGGCGACGGCGGTCACCGTGACCACGAGCGAGCCGAACGCATAGCCCAGCCCTGCGGTGACCCGGCCACCGCGCAGGAGCGCGACGGCCTCGACCGACGCCGTCGAGAACGTCGTGAACCCACCGCAGAACCCCGTGGCGAGCAGGAGCCGCCACGGTGCGACGTCGGGCCCGGCCGCGAGCAGCAGGACGCCGGTCACGACGCCGACGACGAACGACCCCAGCACGTTGACCCACCACGTGCCCCACGGGAGCCCGGAGGCTCGGCGGGCCCTGATCGAGTCGGCGACGACGAAGCGGGCGGCGGCCCCGGCGCCGCCACCGACCGCGACCAGCACGACACCGACCATCGCGCTCATCGCGACCGCCGGAGCGACGACCCGGCATGTGGCCGCAACCACACCGCGACCAGGACGCCGAGCAGCGCGGCGAGCATGCCGAGCGCGACCGTGCCCACGGCATACCCGAGAGCGAGGAGGGCGTTCCCGCTGACGAGGAGCCGGTCGAGCTCGAGCGCGAACGACGAGTAGGTGGTGAAGCCTCCTAGCACGCCCGTGCCGGCGACGAGCCGGACCCGCTGCCGGCGCGGACCCTCGGGGCCACGGGCCGCAAGGCCTTCGAGCAGCCACCCGAGCAGGAACGCGCCGACCAGGTTGACCGCGAAGGTCGCCCAGGGCCAGCCATGCTCGGCGGCCGGCAGGGCGAGCGCCACGAGGTACCGGAGCGTCGAGCCCACCGCGCCGCCCGCCGCGACGAGACCGACGAGGCGCCAGTCACGGTGCGGTACGGGGGAAGACCTCACCGCCCCATGATCGACCATGCGAATTCAGGCCGCCGAGCATGGGGTTGTTCGGGTTTCAGAGCCCGAAACCTCGAACAACCGCATGTTCGGCACGGGAGGTGCGGGCGGGAGTGGGGTCAGTCGAGGTGGTCCGGCAGCCCGAAGCGGGGGAACCACGTCGAGGTGTCGAGGAACGTCGTGATCCCGGTGACGTGGCCGTCCCCGTCGTCCTCGAGCACGACGAGACCCCACGGGCTCCACCCGCCGGCGGGGTCGACGCGGTACTGCCCGATCGCCATCGACCCGTTCGCCCGCACCGGAAGGCACCGCGACCCGCGGCAGTCCTTGCCCGGCCCGGTCATCCACCGCACGATCTCGTTTGGGCCCTGCACCCACAGCGTGTACGGCGGCATGTT
>Ga0233385_1000617_pt1 | contig 17037 bp, 10 predicted proteins | sample ElkDunMinimDraft_16_FD_191543 | JGI IMG/M metagenome (GOLD analysis project Ga0233385, IMG submission 191543) | Fecal eukaryotic communites from dung pellets of Tule Elk in California, USA - Elk Dung G36 | ecosystem: Host-associated > Mammals > Digestive system > Large intestine > Fecal | place...
CGGCAAGCACAGGACGAGCGGTCTGCTGCCCGCGTTCCCGGCCGTCCCGGTTCTCGGTGACGCGGCCGGGCAGGCGTCCGCCTCCGGCATGTCGCCGACGAGCGCGGACCGGTCGCGGTTCCCGGCCGCGGAGAAGCTGCCCGAGCTCCCCGCCGCTCCCGCCGTGCCCGCGAGCGCGGTGAGCGACCGGGTCGCGAAGGCCGGAAACGGCTCGCTGTCGGCTCCCGTCGCCGACCTGACCTCCTCGACCCCGGCCGGAGCCCTGCCGGTCGGTGACCTGGGCCTGATGAGCGCGGCCCAGCCCGTCGGCGTGACCGGGATGAACGTCGGTTCCCTGGTCACCCTCCTGATCGGCGCGCTGGCCGCTGCCGCCGCGACGGTCTTCGGCACCACCCGCAGGATCCGTTTCGGCAAGAAGTAGGGGATCGGGAAGCAAAGCGGGAAGTAAGACATTAGTAACCCATTGGACACGCTTTCCCCGGGCCGCTGAGGAAGGCGCCTAGACGCCTCGACGGCCACGAGACAGGACGGCCGCGCCCCTGCGGCGCGGCGTCCGCTCGGCCTGCGAGGCACGAAAGCTTTGCCCGTTCCGGGGGCGCGGCCCGGAGCGGGCAAAGCCATGTCCGGAGTCATCGGGAGTCACATCGTCCTGGTCACGCGTATGATCTTTCGGCGCAGTCGAACGTCCCGGCGGCCGTCGGGATACAGTCGCAGACGGTCGAGCTCCCAGTCGCCGTATTCTGCATGTTCGGTCAGTATCCGCCGGGCTGCGTCCCGGGATGTGCCACGCGGAAGGTGGAGAACCAAGTAGGAGTAGTCGAGCACAGCGATTAGTCTCCGAGGGTGAGCTGGGGGACGTCGACACTCATAGGGCTTTATTCTGCGTCCTTGCGGCTTCCCTTGGGAGTGTTCCTGGTCGAGACCGGGTAACCCGAGGGGAAGAAAACGGGGAACGAATGCGAACAGCGAGGTAGGAAGCAGCGTGCCAGCCAAGAACGGCAACGCCGGTGGAACCCGCCTGGTGATCGTCGAGTCGCCTTCCAAGGCGAAGACCATCGCCGGGTACCTCGGCCGCGGCTACGTCGTGGAGTCCAGCATCGGACATATTCGCGATCTCCCTGAGAAGGCCGACGACATCCCCGAGAAGTACAAGGGGGAGTCCTGGGCACGCCTCGGTGTCAACGTGGATCACGAGTTCGAGCCGCTCTATGTCGTCAATCACGATAAGAAGGCGCAGGTGAGCAAGCTCAAGCAGCTGCTCAAGGACGCCGACGAGCTCTATCTCGCCACTGACGAGGACCGCGAGGGCGAGGCGATCGCCTGGCACCTTCGTGAGGTGCTCAATCCCAAGGTGCCGGTCCACCGCATGGTGTTCCACGAGATCACCCCCCGGGCGATCCAGGAGGCGGTGGCCAACCCCCGCGCCCTGAACCTGAGGCTGGTCGACGCCCAGGAGACCAGGCGCATCCTCGACCGTCTCTACGGCTACGAGGTCAGCCCGGTCCTGTGGAAGAAGGTCAAGCCCCGCCTGTCCGCCGGGCGCGTGCAGTCCGTGGCGACCCGGCTGGTCGTGGAGCGCGAGCGCGAGCGCCTCGCGTTCACCAGCGCGAGTTACTGGGATCTGCAGGCGCTGCTCGACACCGGCCGCGACGAGATCCCGCACGAGTTCACCGCCATGCTGACCGGCGTGGACGGCAAGCGCGTCGCCCAGGGCCGTGACTTCGCGAGCAACGGCACCCTCAAGAACGCCGACGTGCTCCACCTGGACGAGCAGGCGGCCCGTGCCCTGGCCGGACGCCTCGCCGGCGTCTCGTACAAGGTCAAGTCCGTCGAGCGCAAGCCGTACACCCGTAAGCCGTACGCGCCGTTCAGGACGACCACGCTGCAGCAGGAGGCGAGCCGCAAGCTGGGCTTCTCCGCGAAGTCGACCATGCAGGTCGCCCAGCGTCTGTACGAGAACGGCTTCATCACCTACATGCGAACCGACAGCATCACCCTGTCGGAGACCGCCGTCGCGGCGGCCCGCAGTCAGGCGATCAAGCTGTACGGTGCGGCGTACGTGCCCGACAAGCCGCGTGTGTACGCGAGCAAGGTCAAGAACGCGCAGGAGGCGCACGAGGCGATTCGTCCCTCGGGTGAGGAGTTCCGCACGCCGGGCGAGACCGGGCTGAGCGGCGACATGTTCCGCCTGTACGAGCTGATCTGGCAGCGGACCGTGGCCTCCCAGATGAAGGACGCGGTCGGCGAGTCGGTCACCGTCAAGGTGAACGGCACGTCAAGCTCGGGAGAGTTGGCCGAGTTCACCGCCTCCGGCCGGACGATCACCTTCCACGGTTTCCTGAAGGCATACGTCGAGGGCGCGGACGACCCGTCCACCGACCGGGACGACTCCGAGAAGCGCCTGCCGAACCTGACGGAGAACGACCCGCTCACCGCGTCCGCGCTCAACGTGCTGGCGCACGCGACCAAGCCGCCCGCGCGATACACCGAGGCGTCGCTGATCAAGGAGTTGGAGGACCGGGAGATCGGCCGCCCGTCGACGTACGCGTCGATCATCGGGACGATCCTGGACCGCGGCTACGTCTTCAAGAAGGGCACGGCCCTGGTGCCGTCCTTCCTGGCGTTCGCGGTGGTGAACCTGCTGGAGCGGCACTTCGGGAACCTCGTCGACTACGACTTCACCGCCGACATGGAGAAGGTCCTCGACGACATCGCGAACGACCGGGCGGAGCGGGTGCCCGAGCTGCGCCGGTTCTACTTCGGTGTGGAGGGCGACGAGGGCCTGAAGGATCTGGTCACCGACCTCGGCGAGATCGACGCCAAGGAGATCAGCTCGTTCCCCATCAGGGGCACCGACATCATGATCCGGGTGGGTCGTTACGGCCCGTACCTGGACCGCGACGGCGCCCGGGTGAACGTGCCGGAGGACCTCGCGCCCGACGAGCTCACCGCCGAGATGGCCGAGGAGCTGTTCTCCCGCCCGACGGGTGACAGGGAGCTGGGCAAGGACCCGGTGACCGGGCACGTGATCGTGGCGAAGGACGGCCGTTACGGTCCGTACGTCACCGAGATCCTTCCCGAGGAGGCGCCGCCGGCCGAGGGCGCCAAGAAGAAGACCAAGAAGGCCGACGTCGTCAAGCCGCGCACCGGCTCGCTGCTCAAGTCGATGTCCCTGGACACCGTCACCCTGGAAGACGCCCTGAAGCTCCTGTCGCTGCCCCGCGTGCTCGGGGTGCTCGACGATCAGGAGGTCACCGCCCAGAACGGCAGATTCGGGCCGTACGTCAAGAAGGGCACCGACTCGCGCTCGCTGGCGTCCGAGGAGGAGATGTTCACGATCACCCTTGAGCGGGCCAAGGAGTTGTTCGCCCAGCCCAAGGCGAGGGGAAGGCAGGCCGCCGCGGCGCCCCCGCTGCGCGAGCTGGGCGAGGATCCCGTCTCCAAGAAGCCGATCGTGGTGAAGGAGGGGCGGTTCGGGCCGTACGTCACCGACGGTGAGACCAACGCCTCCCTGCGCAAGGGCGACGAGGTCGAGCAGATCACGACCGAGCGCGCCGCCGAACTCCTCGCCGACCGCCGCGCCCGAGGCCCGGCGCCCAAGCGTCCCCGCACCACCCGGGCCAAGGCGAAGGCCTGACGTCTCGTTTCCGGGCCCTGGGAGCTTCCAGGCTTCCGGTGGAAATCCAGGGTCCTGATTCAGGGGTGCTGGAGGCTTTCAGGGGCTGAGGAGCCTTCGGGGGCCCGGGAGTGCGGAGCCCCGGAAGCTCGGGGCTCCGCACTCCCGGGCTTCCTGGTTCCTGGGAACGCATTCGCCGTCCCGGGCGTTCTTCGGAGCGCATCGGAAACGGCCGGTGGGCGCGCGGGAGAGGCGAGTGGCGGTTGTGGGTTTCGTGTCGCTGGTCATCTGCGCGATCACGGTGGTCCACGTCTATCTTTGGCGTCGCCTGGTTCGTTCGACCACGAGGCCGGGCCGGACCCGCCGGGTGCTGACGTGGGTTCTCGTCGCCTTGGCCGTGCTCGCCCCGGTGACGTTGGTCGCCTCCCGCAGTGAGTGGGGCCACTTCCTTGCCTGGCCGGGGTTCTTCTGGATCGCGGTGATGTTCTACCTCTTCGTGTTCCTGGTGATCCTGGAGATTCCCAGGGGTGTGGCCCTGCTGGTCCTGAGGCGGGCGGAGCGGCGGGCGGCGGACCGTCCGGTTCCGCCCGCGGCCGGCGACCCGGAGAAGCGGGCCGCGCTCCTGGCTGTCCGGCCGGTGCCCGCCGCCCAGTCGGCGCCCGTCGTTCGGCCCGATGCCGCGGACCGGCCCGATGCCGCCGGTCGGTCCGCACCCGAGACGGGGGCCGCGAGGAGGGCCGAGGCGAGTTCCGAGACGGCTTCCGAGACGGCTTCCGAGACGGCTTCCGAGACGGGGGCCGAGATCGGTGGCGTGATCGTCGTGCCCGGTGCCGGGGACGCGCGGCGCGACGGAGGGTCCCCAGAGGGACCGTACGGCCCGGCCGGGATGAGCAGGAGGCTGTTCATCGCCCGTACGGCAGCGGTCGCCGCCGGGGCGGGGGCGCTGGGCACGGTCGGGCTCGGGGTGAGGACGGCTCTCGGTGACCCGGTGATCGAATCGGTCAAGGCCGTGCTTCCCAGGCTGGATCCGCGCCTGAACGGCCTGCGGTTCGCGGTGGTCAGCGACATCCACCTGGGCCCCCTCACCGGTACGGAGCACGCCCGGCGCCTCGTCCGCATGATCAACTCGCTGGAGGCCGACGTGGTCGCCGTCGTCGGTGACCTGGTCGACGGCACGGTGGCCGAGCTCGGCGCGCTGGCCGTGCCGCTGAAGGACCTCGAATCCCGCTACGGCGCCTACTTCGTCACCGGCAACCACGAGTACTACACCGCCAACGGCCCGCAGGAGTGGATCGAGGAGTTGCGCGGGCTCGGCATCCGGCCCCTCGGTAACGAGCGCGTCGAGATCGCCCACGGGGGAGCCGTTCTCGACCTCGCCGGGGTCAACGATCTCGGCGGTGTCGTCTCGGGTGACGGTCCCGACTTCGAGCGGGCGCTGGGCGGTCGTGACCGCTCCCGGGCCACCGTCCTGCTGGCCCACCAGCCGGTCCAGGCCGTCCAGGCGGCGACGTACGGTGTGGACCTCCAGCTGTCCGGCCACACGCACGGCGGCCAGATGGTCCCCTTCAACCTGGTCATCCCGATGCAGCAACCGGTCGTCTCCGGCCTCGGCGAGGTGAACGGCACCCAGGTCTACGTGACGCGGGGCGCGGGCTTCTGGGGACCACCGGTCCGGGTGGGCGCACCGCCTGAGATCACCCTTCTGGAAGTCGGGAACGAGTAACCCGGGACACCCGGCCCGGGGGCACCCTTCGGAAGGTCCGCGGCGAGCAGCCGAGGGGACCCGGACGGCAGACTCGTGGGGAAGTCCGTGGCGAGGGCTACGGGAATTCCACCGGAGGCCCTCTTTGGAGCCCCAACGGCAGCACCTCTGGAAACAGTCACACCGAACGCCTCTTTTTCGCGGGTGTGACCTGCGGGGTGCGGGGCCGGCGTATTACCCTCGTGCGACGGGCAGCCGGGCATTTCCGCCTGGCTCGTGTTTTCCCAAGCCCAGCGAGCATCTGGATACGCTGACACTATGACCACCCCTGGCCGGAGCACCGCGCGACGCAAGACCCCCCACGTGCTGGCCAATGCCCCGTTCCGCAAGCTGTGGACGGCGATGTCGGTATGCAGCCTGGGAGACTGGCTCAACCTCCTCGCGCTGACCGCCCTGGCGGGCAATCTCACCGCCTCAGAGGGCTACCGGATGCAGAGCCTGGCCATCGGCGGTGTCTTCGTGGCGAAGATGCTCCCGGCCATCCTGCTGGGGCCGCTCGCGGGGGCGTTCGCCGACCGGTTCGACCGGCGGCTGACGATGTTCTTCTGCGATCTCCTGCGCTTCGCGCTGGTGCTGTCGATCCCGCTGGTCGGCAGCTACCAGTGGGTGATCATCGCCACGTTCCTGGTCGAGTGCGTCAACCTCTTCTGGGTTCCGGCCAAGGACGCCACGGTGCCCAACCTGGTGCCCAAGGAGCGGCTGGAGGAGGCCAACCAGCTCAATCTCCTGGTCACGTACGGCACCGCGCCCGTCGCCGCGCTGCTGTTCGCGCTGCTCTCCGTCGCCGACGACGTCCTGGGCAGGCTGGTGCCGTTCCTCGCCCAGCGTGAGACCTACCTGGCGCTGTTCATCAACGCGCTCGCGTACCTGGTCTCGGCCGTCACCATCTTCTCGCTCAAGGACATCCCGAAGAGCGGGGCGCGGGCCACCTCCACGCCGTCGGTGCTGCGGCAGATCTTCGAGGGCTGGCGATTCGTCGGCGGCAACCGGCTGATCCGCGGTCTGATCATCGGCATGCTGGGCGCGTTCGCCGCCGGTGGCGCGGTGGTCGGGGTGGCCAAGATCTACGTGGAGGCGCTGGGCGGCGGCGACGCGGCGTACGGCGTGGTCTTCGGCGCGGTCTTCGTCGGTATGGCCTCCGGGATGTTCTTCGGGCCCAGGCTGCTGAGGGAGCTGTCGCGGCGACGACTGTTCGGTCTGTCGATCGTGGTGGCCGGCCTCGTCCTCGTCGCGGTCGCGCTCGTCCACAACCTGGTGATCGTCGCCCTGCTGACCGTGCTGCTCGGTGCGTGCGCGGGAACCGCCTGGATCATCGGCTACACCATGATCGGGCTGGAGGTGGACGACAGCCTGCGGGGCCGTACGTTCTCCTTCCTGCAGTCGCTCGCCCGGGTGACGCTGCTGCTGGTGGTCGCGGTCGCGCCGACCCTGGCGGGCCTGTTCGGCGAGCGTCAGGTCAGGGTCGGCCTGGAGCCGGTCTACCGGTTCGACGGCTCCAACCTGGTGTTGCTGATCGGCGGGCTGCTCGCGGTGATCGTCGGAATCGTCGCGCTGCGGCAGATGGACGACCGCAGGGGCATCTCGATCGTCGCCGACCTGTTCGCCGCGGTGCGCGGGAAGCGCTTCACCCCCGAGAGCGCCGAGCAGGGGCGCGGGATGTTCATCGCGTTCGAGGGCGGTGAGGGGTCGGGGAAGACCACCCAGTCCAGGTTGCTCGCGATCTGGCTGCGTGACCAGGGCTTCGACGTCGTGCAGACCCGTGAGCCCGGCTCGACCAAGGTGGGGATGCGGCTGCGGGCGATCCTGCTCGACGCGGTGCACCAGGGACTGTCCGCGAGGTCCGAGGCGCTGCTGTACGCGGCCGACCGGGCCGAGCACGTGGAGAAGGTCATCCGCCCGGCTCTGTACCGGGGTGCGATGGTGATCTCCGATCGCTACGTCGACTCGTCGCTCGCCTACCAGGGCGCCGGCCGTGCTCTGGACGCCGAGGACGTCACGATGATCAACAACTGGGCCACCGGCGGGCTTGTCCCCGATCTCACCGTGCTCATCGACACCCCGCCGTCGGTGGGGCTCGCCCGGCTGGGCGGGGCCGCCGACCGCATCGAGTCGGAGCCTCTGGAGTTCCACGAGCGCGTCCGTCGTGAGTTCCGGGCACTGGCCGCCGCCGAGCCGGACCGCTACCTGGTCGTCGACGGGACCCTGCCCCAGAGCCAGATCTCCTCGATCGTTCACGACCGGGTCCGTGAGGTCCTGCCCGACCCGGTGCCGCAGGAGTCGGAGGACGTCACCGGGACCATGCCCGCGATCCGCGACTGAGTCAGCGCGGTGAAGCCGCACGGTGCGTCCGCCGCGTCCGCCGCGGGGGTGCGATCCGCGACTGAGTCCGCGCGGTGAGGCCGTACGGTGCGTCCGCCGCGTCCGCCGCGGGGGTGCGATCCGCGACGGAGTCCGCGCGGTGAAGCCGGTACGGGTGCGTCCGCGCCGTGCGGGAATACGATCCGCGACGGAGTCCGCGCGGTGAAGCCGGTACGGGTGCGTCCGCGCCGTGCGGGAATACGATCCGCGACGGAGCCCGCGTTCTCGGCGGTAGGTTGGGGGCGTGGGAGTCTTTGACGATCTTGTGGGGCAGGAGCGGGCCGCCGCGACGCTCCGCCGGGCGGCGGCGGCCGGGGCCGACCTGCTGGCCGGGGGACGCGGCGCGGGGATGACCCACGCGTGGTTGTTCACCGGCCCACCCGGGTCGGGTCGTGAGGAGGCGGCGCGGGCGTTCACCGCCGCGCTGTTCTGCCAGGACCAGGGGTGCGGCCACTGTGACATGTGCCACCAGGTGGCGGTCGGCTCCCACCCCGACCTGGAGATCGTCCGTCCCCAGGGTCTCTCGTACGGCATCAAGGACACCCGGCGGCTCATTCTGCGCGCGGCCGGGGCGCCGACGCTGGGCCGCTGGAGGGTCGTGCTGTTCGAGGACGCCGACCGGGCGACCGAGGGGGCGTCCAACGCACTGCTCAAGGCCATCGAGGAGCCGCCGCCGAAGACGGTGTGGCTGCTCTGCGCGCCCTCCCCGGACGACATGATGATCACCATCAGGTCCCGGTGCCGGATCGTCACGCTCGTCACCCCGCCCGTCGCGGCGGTCGCCCACGTGCTGGCCACACGCGAGAACGTGCCGCCTGCGATGGCGGAGTTCGCCGCCAGGGCCGCCCAGGGGCATATCGACCGTGCCCGCAGGCTGGCCCTGGACGAGGACGCGCGTGCGCGCCGTGAGGCGGTGCTGTCCATCCCCCGGTCGCTGACCGGCGTCGGGGAGTGCGTGATGGCCGCCGAGCGGCTGGTGAAGACCGCCGAGGACGAGGCCGCCGCGGTCACCGCGGTGCTGAACGAGTCGGAGATCACCGAGCTGCGCCAGGTCTACGGCGAGGGCTCCACGGGCAAGGGACTCAACAGGGGCCTGATCCGCGGCGGCGCCGGGGCGCTCAAAGATCTTGAGGACCGCCAGAAGTCCCGGGCGACCCGCACCAAACGCGACGTCATCGACGCCTCGCTGCTCGACCTGGTGGCGTTCTATCGCGATGTGCTGGCGGTGCAGTTCGGCGCGCACGTGGAGTTGGCGAGCGAGGACCGCCGCGCCGACCTGGAGGAACTGGCCCGTGTCTCCACGCCGGAAGACACCCTGCGCAGGATCGACGCGATCATGCGCTGCCGGAGGCGGCTGGCGTCCAACGTCAGTCCGCAGATGGCGGTCGAGTCGATGACCATCTCGCTGCACCTGCCCCGGCTCTGAGCCTCGGCCGTCTCCGGAACCGTGCCGGGCGGGATCGCCGGCCCTGACGTCGTGCCGGGCCGATTCCGGAATGGGTCCCTACCTGGCCGCGGGGGACGGCCGGGCTTGGCCGTGAGGTCGGGTGAGGCTCGGGGCACGGCTTTCGGGTGTCCGCCGCCGTCCACAGGGCGTGGTTCCACGGTGTGACGGTTCGGTGCCGCTTTGGGGGGCCGCCGCCGTCCACGGGTGTGGATCGACGCCGCGATGCCCGCTCGTTCGTCGCGGCGCCCGGTCGGGATCGTTCGGAGAGGAATCTGGCCGATATCGGACATTCTCTAGTTTTCCCAACCGGGGCTGAATATCGGCTGGTGGGAGGGTAGATGGTGACCATCATCAAGTAGTCGCTATCCCTCTGTTTCCGATTAGATGGAACCATTCATCGCTAAGTCACCTCAAAGTACGAGTAGGGGTCGTTAGGATTAACGGGCGAAATAGGTTCTTTCGTTATAAATCGGTGAACAGTGTCCTGCTCTATGGGGATGAGCAGCGAAGACCGGGGGAGTCTTGGTGAGCATTGGGATACGTTACGGCGGGATTCCGCGTGCGAAGGAGCGGGCTGTCACGAGCCGTGTGGACGACGACGACACGCTGAGAATCGAGTGGCCGGAGTCGGCCCACGGGATCGACGGGAGCGATCCCGGGATCATTCTCCGGCACGTGGAGACCGGTGAGGAGTGCGAGGCCACAAACCTGAAGGCGCTCTCCGCGGGCATCTGGATGGCGTCGCGAGGCGGCGAGCCCATCGCCACCGACGACCCGGGATTCTCGCTCGACGACCTGTGGTCCTACGCCGAGACCCCCAGAAACCGGGAGATCAGGGCGTTTCGCACCTCTGTCGGAACGCTGGGCCTGCGGGTCCGCGAGGTCGAACCGTACGTCGAGGTGATCCGTGTGATCGCGGAGGACGGGGTGATCGAGGTCGAGGGTGCCGTCGCGTACGGCGAGCCGATCCGGGGGGCGGCGAAGCTCGTGGCGGTGGCCCGCCGGGGACCTGAGCCCGTGAGCGGGCCCGCGAACTTCCAGGGGCGGTGGTTCGACGGCGGGATCGAGATCGCGCCGATGGCCGAGGCGCAGGTGCGTCGCCGGGTCTTCTGGGATCTCTATGCGGAGTTCTCCGGAACCCGCTTGCCGCTCGCGACTCGCCTTGACGACATAACAGACAAAAAGACCAAGATTAGGTTTCCCGCCCAGCGCGTGGGACAGGTGAGGGTTCGGCCGTACTACACCGAGACCGACAGCCTGGCCGTCGCGCTCAGCGTCGAGGAGGAGAGCTCGTGAAAATCTCCTTCCTCATTCTCAACGCCTACGGCATGGGCGGAACCATCCGCGCCACCTTCGATTTGGCCACGGCGATGTCCGCACGGCACGACGTCGAGATCATCAGCGTCTTCCAGCACGCCGATGTCCCCTTCCTGCCGTTGGGCTCCCAGGTTCGCCTGCGTTCGCTGGTGGACCTGCGGGAGGGGGCCAAGGTCCGCTGGCCGTACGCGAAGAGGGCCGAGCGGCTGAGCGCGCGGGAGAGCGCGCTGATCCACCCCGAGGAGCGCGCGTACGCCTCCTTCAGTTCCTGGAGTGACGAGGTTCTCATCCGCGAGCTGCGCAGGCTCCGCAGCGACGTGCTGATCACCACCCGCGCGGGGCTCAACATCATGGCCGCGAGATACGCACGCAAACGGGTCATCACGATCGCCCAGGAGCACCTGCACTTCGAGGCACACCAGCCCGGGATCTTCGAGGAGATCCGGACGTGGTATCCGAAGCTCGACGCCATCGTGACCCTCACCGAGGCCGACGAAAACGACTACAGGAAGATGCTCAACGGGTCGCCCACCCGGGTGTTCAGCATCGGCAACGGGCTGCCCGGCGGCCCGCGTCCGCGCTCCCGGCAGGAGAACCGGATCGTGCTGGCCGCGGGCAGGCTGGTGCCGGTCAAAGGGTACGACCGCCTGTTGAAGGCGTTCGTCCGGGTGGCGAGGGAACGCCCGGACTGGAAGCTGCGGATCTACGGCGAGGGCCGGGTCGGCGACAAACTGATCAAGCAGTCCGTCAAGCTGCGCCTGCACAACAACGTCACGTTCATGGGGCCCACGGGAGACATCGAGGGCGAGCTCGCCAAGGCCTCGATCCACGCGGTCAGCTCCCGTTTCGAGGGCTTCGGCATGACCATCATCGAGGCGTTCGCCTCCGGGGTGCCGGTGATCAGTTTCGACTGTCCCCGTGGACCTCGCGAGATCATCACGCCCGGGATCGACGGGCTGCTCGTCCCCGCCGACGACGTGGACGCCCTGGCCGCAGGGCTGATCCAGATGATCGACGACGAGGAGGGACGCCGCCGGATGGCCGAGAACGCCCTCCAGACGGCCCAGAGCTACGACATCTCCATGATCGCCGACCACTGGGAGAAGTCCTTCGCCGAACTCGGCCGCTGAGCCGAGCCGGCACGCCGGACGGAGCACATCGGACGGGAGCGGAGCGCACCGGACGGGACACGCGGGCCGGAAGGGGAACCGCAGGCGGGAAGAGCACGGACGAAGCGGAACTCGTCGGCCGGGCGAAGCAGCAGAAGGCCCGGCACGGCGTCTCTGTGATGTGGAAGTCGAACCGCTCTCCCACGGAGAGCCCTTCGCCAGGGACCGCGTCGACATCGCGACGCTGTTCGCCGGACATCACCTCGGGCTGGTACGCCGGCGCTGCTCAGGGTGGGCGACCAGGCCACCGCCGAGGACGTCGTACGGTCCCGCGCCGTTGGGTGGCTTGTCCATGATCGTCCTTGGATGACACCGCACATCCGAGGGCATGACGCATAAGGTGAGCACGAGCCGTACCCCCAGGTTTGGAGCCATATGGGCATGATCATGGCGGTGAGTTTCACCCGCTACGGCAGGTTGTACTACCTCGATCCCGGTGAGCACGCCCCCAAGGTCGGAGACAAGGTGCTGGTTCCCACCGACGCGGGCCCCGAGGTGGCCGAATGCGTCTGGGCACCCCAGTGGACGAGTGAGGAAGTCGGCGGGCTGCCGGTGTGCGCGGGCATCGCGAGCGAGGAGCACCTCACCCGTGACGAGGACAACAAGCGGCGACGCGCCGAGGCCCGCAGCGTCTCCAAACGTCTGATCAAGCGGCACGCGCTACCCATGAAGGTCGTCGGCGTCGACTACACCGACGACGAGAACGTCTACACGGTCTATTTCTCGGCCCCCCAGCGGGTCGACTTCCGCGCCCTCGTCCGCGACCTGGCCCGCAACCTGCGCGCCCGGGTGGAGCTGCGCCAGATCGGCCCCCGCGACGAGGCCCGCCTCCAGGGCGGCATCGGCCCCTGCGGCCGCGACCTGTGCTGCGCCACCTTCCTCAAGGACTTCGAGCCGGTCTCCGTCCGCATGGCCAAGGACCAGGACCTGCCGGTGAACCCGCTGCGCATCGCGGGGGCGTGCGGACGGCTGATGTGCTGCCTGAAGTACGAGCACCCCCTCTACCTCGACGCGCACAGCAGGATGCCCCGCGTCGGGCTGAAGGTCGACACCCCCCAGGGAGCGGGAACCGTCGTGGGCCGCAACGTCCCCTCCGACTCCGTCGTGGTCCGTCTTGAGGAGGGTGGCCGCCGCTGCGCGTGCCCGTCGGCGTCGGTGTGCTCCCCGCGCAAGCAGCACGACGCGGCGTACGGGGACGCGACGAAGGTCGCCGACGGCGGCCCCGAGGGGTGAGCGGGGGCCGCGCGGGCGCCCGGGTTTCGAACGACCGCCTGAGCCTGCGCGGTCGCCGACCGCTTGAGCCCGCAGGAGGGCTCGGGTTTCGACGGCCGCTGAGCTCGCGCTTCGACGGCCGCCGAGCCCGTGTGGCGCTCGGGTTCGACAGCCGCCTGAGCCCGCGCGGGCGTAGGATGCGAGCGGTCAGCCTCTCCGCGCGCGTCGGCTCCCCCCTGCCGGACCCGCGTGCGATCCCGACCCACGGACTACGGAGCGGACAAGGCGTGAGATCCCAGGTGGCCGCCGTACTGGCGGCGGTGGCCCTGCTGGCGAGCGCGTGCACCGGCACGGGCGCCAACGCCGGCTCCGGCAACGGTGACGGGGGCAGCGGTACGGGCGGTGGTGAGACAGGGGGATCGTCACTCGCCTGGAAAGACTGCGGAGACGGTTTCGAGTGCGCGAAGCTCCCCGTCTCCCTCGATCACAGCAAGCCGGACGGCAAGAAGATCGAGCTCAGCGTGATCCGGCTTCCCGCCTCCGGCGACCGGATCGGCTCGATCCTCATCAACCCCGGCGGCCCCGGCGCCTCCGGGGTCCAGTACGCCCGAAGTGCCCGCACAGTGGTGAGCAAGGCCGTACGAGACCGCTTCGACGTCGTGGGCTTCGACCCGCGCGGGGTCGGCGACTCCGCGCCCGTCCGCTGCCTGTCGTCGAGCGAGCTGGACACCTACGTCGGCCTCGACAGCTCGCCAGACTCGCCGGGAGAGATCACCATGCTGGAGGAGGGCTCGCGGCGGTTCGCCTCCGGCTGCCAGGCCCGCGCGGGCAAACTCCTGCCGTACGTCGGCACGGCCAGCGCCGCCAGGGACATGGACCTGCTCCGCGCCGCCGTCGGAGACGACCGCCTCACCTACCTCGGCAAGTCGTACGGCACCCAGCTGGGCGCCGCCTACGCGGACCTCTTCCCCGACCGCGTCCGCGCCCTCGTCCTGGACGGCGCCGTGGATCCCTCGCTCGGCCCGCTGGAGATGAACACCGCGCAGGCACGCGGTTTCGAGGTCGCCCTCGACGCGTTCCTCGAAGACTGCCTCGCGGCCACCGACTGCCCCTTCCGCGGCTCCGTCGCCTCCGCCCGCGAGGAGATCGCCGCCCTGCTCCGTCGCGCGGACACGACCCCCCTGACCAACGGGACAGGCGACGGCCGTACGGTGACCGAGGCATGGACCACCCTCGGCCTGATCACCCCGCTCTACGACCGGCAGGCATGGCCGGTTCTCCGGCAGGCGCTCGGCCTGGCACTGAAGGGTGACGGCACCACCCTGCTTCGCATGGCCGACCTGCTGATCGACCGCGAGGCGAACGGCGAGTACACCAACCAGACCGAGGCCAACCTCGCCGTCAACTGCGTCGACGCCCCCTACCCCGCCGACTCGGCCTCCTACGCCGCGGCGGCCCGCAAGGCGGCCAAGGAGGCCCCTCTCTTCGGCGCGTACGTCATGTGGAGCTCGCTGCCCTGCGCGTACTGGCCGGCGAGGGGAGTGCAACGGGAGAAGATCGACGCCCCCGGGGCCCCACCCATCATGGTCGTCGGCACTCTCCGCGACCCGGCCACCCCCTACCAGTGGTCCGAGGCCCTCGCCTCCCAGCTCTCCTCCGGCGTCCTCGTCGGTTTCGACGGCGACGGGCACACCGCCTACCTGACCGGTTCGACGTGTGTGGATCGCCTGGTGGACGACTATCTGATCGATCTGGCCGTCCCCAAGAACGGGATCCGCTGCCCGAAGATCGGGTGATTCCAGGGCGCGAGAAGGCTCTGGGAACCTGTAGACTGCCGTAGGCCGTGGTGAAACACGGCACGCCGCCTTAGCTCAGTCGGCCAGAGCACTTCACTCGTAATGAAGGGGTCTGGGGTTCGATTCCCCAAGGCGGCTCCAGGTCAGAGGCCCTCCCAGATCATCTGGGGGGCCTTTTGCATGCAGGTGAGGTCGAGCCGAGGCGCGGTATCGAATTCGACCCGTCTCCTCGGCCCGCCTCCCGAACCGGACATGCGACTTTCACCGCATCCGGCTCTCCACAGATCCCGTTGCGGGGAGTGGTTCGTCATGCCGTGAGTGGCCAGGGCGAGGGGATGGCTGTTCCCCGGTAACGGTATCGGGTGGTGCTGACCGTCGCCGGGTTGAACAGCGTTGCCTCGTTGGTGGCCGGCCACCAGCCTCCTCGGCAGTACTGGCGTCGTAGCTGTCTCCAGGTGGTGCGGCGGTGTTTGCGCCGAAGCCAGCCGAAGACCTGCCTCCAGAGCACGTGGCTGAGGTAGCCGAACGTGGCGCTGGAGACGCCAGGCCGAAAGTAGGCCGTCCAGCCCCGGAGCATCTGATTGAGCCGACGCACCAGGACCGGGAACGGCATGTTCACGTCCTTCCAGCACCAGTCCTTCACCTTCGCCGTGATGGCGGCCAGCGCCTTCTTCGACGGGTAGGTGTAGACGAAGTGCCGGTCTTTGGTTCCTCGCTTGCGGTGACGCTGGATGCGCCAGCCCAGGAAGTCGAGGCCCTGATTGATGTGCACGACGCGGGTCTTATCGGCTGCGAGCCGCAGCCCCAGCGGTGAGAGAACCTCCGCTACTTCCTCCAGCACGGCTTCGGCGTGTTCTCTTGTTCCGGAGACCACCACCACGAAGTCGTCCGCTTATGCCGACTGGCGTGTTATGCCGACCGTTCGGGAGAAACCACCGGTGAACGGGGTCATCGGGTGGCGGTTTCTCGGCATAAGTGGCGTCATGGCGGGCTTGATCGGTTGTCTGTTGGGTGAAAACTCCCTTGACGGAGGGAAGCTCGGATGGCGGTCAGGAGAGGTCCAGCGCCGAAGCTGATGACGGGGCCGTTGGCTCCATACGAGGCGGGGCTGCGTGCGGAGCTGACGCAGGCGGGATATGCGCCGAAGTCGATGGCGGATGCTGTGCTGATGATGGCTCGGTTGAGCCGGTGGATGGAGTCCAGGCAGGTCGAGGCGCCCGAGCTGAGCCCTGTGGTGGTTGAGGAGTTCCTACATGCGAGGCGGGCCGTCACCCGGGTGGAGGGTGTAGCCCGGCGTGGCCTGGGGTCGGTGTTGCGGTTCCTGCGCAGGTCCGGGGTTATTCGTGACGTTGATGAGGGCGGCGGCTCACCGGTGGAGGTGCTGCTGGGCGTCTATCGGGACTATTTGGTGGGGGAACGGAGCCTGGCGGCGGAGACGGTGCGCTGCTATCTCCTGCAGGGACGCAAGTTCCTGGACGACCTGGACGAGCCGGTGGATCTTTCACTGGAGCGGCTGGACACCGCGGCGGTCACATCGTTCGTGATGCGTCAGGCTCAGGCGTCGGCGAGTGTGTGGTCGGCCAAGACGTTGGTGACCGCGATGCGGGCGCTGCTGCGGTTCCTGCATGTTCAGGGCTTGATCCAGGCTCCGCTGGTGGGCGCGGTTCCGGCGGTGGCGGGCTGGAGACTGTCGGCGTTGCCTCGAGGGCTGGATTCCGGGCAGGTTGAGGCGGTGCTGGCCGGTCCGGACGTCTCGACGCGGGCGGGCTTGCGTGATCACGCGGTACTGACCGTGCTGGCCAGGTTGGGGTTGCGCGGCGCGGAAGCCGCCGCGCTCCGCCTCGCGGACGTGGACTGGTACGCCGGGGAGATCATTGTTCGAGGGAAGGGCTCGTGCGTGGAACGGATCCCGTTGCCGGTCGAGGTCGGCGAGGTGCTGGCGGCTTATCTCACCGGCGGGCGGCCTGCCTGTTCCAGTCCTGCGTTGTTCGTCACGGCCCGAGCTCCATTCCAGGCCATGTCCCCGGCCACGGTCCGGGCGATCATGGGCAGGGCCTGTCTGCGAGCGGGGCTGCCCCGGCTGGGCGCGCACAGGCTCCGTCACACGGTGGCCACCGATCTGCTGCGGGCCGGCGCTCCGTTGACCGAGGTCGGGCAGCTCCTGCGGCATCGAAGCCAGCTTTCCACGACCGTCTACGCGAAAGTCGACCACACCGCGTTGCGGATGCTGGCCCGGCCCTGGCCGCTGCCGACGCTGAGCGGGAGCCCGTCATGACCATGACCACACTGCGGGAACAGGCTGAAGAGTACCTGGCCATGCGCCGCGCCCTGGGGTTCAAACTGACGACCTGGGGCGGCAA
>Ga0233385_1000619_pt1 | contig 16999 bp, 15 predicted proteins | sample ElkDunMinimDraft_16_FD_191543 | JGI IMG/M metagenome (GOLD analysis project Ga0233385, IMG submission 191543) | Fecal eukaryotic communites from dung pellets of Tule Elk in California, USA - Elk Dung G36 | ecosystem: Host-associated > Mammals > Digestive system > Large intestine > Fecal | place...
AACTCTTCGGCGCCCAGCCCGATCCGCCGCCACTGCTGGTGCTCATCACCGGACTGGTCGCGCTGCTGGTGGTCTCGACCGGGCTGCCATGGCGGATCGCCCGCAACGCCGTCACCATCGCCCACGAGGGCGGCCACGCACTGGTCGCGCTCCTGAGTGGCCGCAAACTGCGGGGTATCCGGCTGCATTCGGACACCTCCGGGCTGACTCTCTCGGCCGGCCGCCCCACCGGGCCGGGCATGATCCTGACGCTGCTGGCCGGCTATCTCGCCCCCGCGCTGCTCGGGCTCGGCGGGGCCTGGCTGCTCGCCGGCAACCGGATCACCCTGCTGCTCTGGATCACCGTCGCGCTGCTGCTGGCGATGCTGGTGAACATCCGCAACCTCTTCGGAGTGCTCTCCCTGCTCGTCACCGGCGGTGTCGTCCTCGCCGTGAGCTGGTACGCCGACGCCGACGTGCAGGCCGCGTTCGCGTACACGGGGGTGTGGTTCCTGCTGCTGGGCAGCGTGCGGCCGGTGATCGAGCTGCAGCGGATGCGCAGCCGCGGCCGGCTGCCGGGATCCGACGCCGACCAGCTGGCGCGCCTCACCCGGCTGCCCGGCCTGTTCTGGGTGGGTTTCTTCGCCGTGGTCAACCTGCTGGTGCTGCTGACCGGCGCCGGTCTGCTCGCCGGGGCGTACCTCGACAAACTGCCGCTGCCCTGACCAGCGTTGGCCAGAGCCGCCGACGACGGGCCGGAGCAGCAAACGCGGGCCGTTGCCTCGCGACGGTCGACCCGGAAACGACGTACGGGCCGGTCAGCGGTGACCGGCCCGTACGCGTGACACTTTCTACAGCGGGATGTTGCCGTGCTTCTTCGGCGGCAGCGTCTCGCGCTTGGTGCGCAGCACCCGCAGCCCGCGCACGATCTGCCGGCGGGTCTCCGAGGGCTTGATGACCGAGTCGATGTACCCGCGCTCGGCGGCCACGTACGGGTTGGCGAGGGTGTCCTCGTACTCGGTGATCTTCTCGGCCCGCAGCGCCACCGGGTCCTCGGCCTTGGCCAGCTCCGAGCGGTAGAGGATGTTCACCGCGCCCTGCGCGCCCATCACCGCGATCTGCGCGGTCGGCCAGGCGAAGTTCAGGTCCGCGCCGAGGTGCTTGGAACCCATCACGTCGTACGCGCCGCCGTAGGCCTTGCGGGTGATGACGGTGACCTTCGGGACCGTCGCCTCCGCGTAGGCGTAGATCAGCTTCGCGCCGCGGCGGATGATGCCGTCCCACTCCTGGCCGGTGCCGGGCAGGAACCCGGGTACGTCCACGAAGGTCAGCACCGGGATGTTGAAGGCGTCGCAGGTCCGCACGAAGCGGGCGGCCTTCTCGCTGGCGGCGATGTCCAGGGTGCCGGCGAAGTGCATCGGCTGGTTGGCGACCACACCGACCGGACGTCCCTCGACCCGGCCGAAACCGACCACCATGTTCTGCGCGTAGAGGGGCTGGACCTCCAGGAACTCCCCGTCGTCCAGGACGTGCTCGATCACCTTGTGGATGTCGTAGGGCTGGTTCGCCGAGTCCGGGATGAGCGTGTCCAGCTCCAGGTCGGAGTCGGTCAGCTCCAGGTCCGCCGGGGAGTCGTAGACGACCGGCTCGTCGAGGTTGTTCGACGGCAGGTACGACAGCAGCGCCTTGACGTACTCGATCGCGTCGTCCTCGTCGTGGGCGAGGTAGTGGGCGTTGCCGCTCTTGGTGTTGTGGGTGCGGGCGCCGCCGAGCTCCTCCATGCCGACGTCCTCACCGGTGACGGTCTTGATGACGTCCGGGCCGGTGATGAACATGTGGGAGGTCTCGTCGACCATCACCGTGAAGTCGGTGACCGCGGGGGAGTAGACCGCCCCGCCGGCGCAGGGGCCCATCACCAGCGAGATCTGCGGGATGACACCGGAGGCGCGGACGTTGCGGAAGAAGATCTCGCCGTAGAGGCCGAGGCTGACCACACCCTCCTGGATGCGGGCGCCACCGGAGTCGTTGATGCCGACGACCGGGCAGCCGATCTTCATCGCCAGGTCCATCACCTTGACGATCTTCTCGCCGAAGACCTCACCGAGCGATCCGCCGAAGACGGTGAAGTCCTGGGCGAAGACGCAGATCTGCCGGCCGTCGACGGTGCCGTAACCGGTCACCACGCCGTCGCCGTACGGGCGGCTCTTCTCCAGCCCGAAGGCGGTCGAACGGTGCCGGGCAAGTTCGTCGAGTTCGACGAAGGAGCCCTCGTCGAGGAGCAGCTCGATGCGCTCGCGGGCAGTCTTCTTGCCCCGCGCATGCTGCTTCTCGACCCCGCGCGCGGATCCGGCGTGCACCGCTGCATCGGTCCGGCGCTCCAGATCCGCCAGCTTGCCGGCGGTGGTGTGGATGTTGACCTCGGTCGCGCTCTGCTGCCCACTCACGGGATGGATCGTAACGACGCCGCAGTGAAACGGTGCGCCGGTGGTCCTGTGCAGTTCGCCTCACCTGTCGCCGACGGCTGCGCCTAGGCTGACGGAATGCCCGGCTCGCCCTACACCGACCTGGACCGACCGCCGCTGGACGCCCGGCGCCTGACGCGTGCCCTCGTCGCGCCGAACGGCCCGTGGAACCGCCTGGAGCTGCGGGCGGAGACCGGCTCCACCAACGCCGACGCCGCCCGGGCGGCCCGCGACGGGGAGCCGGCCGGACTTGTCGTGGTCGCCGAGCGGCAGACCGCCGGCCGCGGCCGGCAGGGACGGCAGTGGGAGTCGCCCGCCCGCGCCGGGCTCGCCGTCAGCGTTCTGCTGCGCCCCGGCCTGCCCGAGCCGGACCGGGACTGGCCGGCCGCGCCCGCTGCCGCGTACGGCTGGCTGCCGCTGCTGGCCGGCGTGGCCCTGGTGGAGGCGGTGACCCGGCTGGCCGAGATCGACGCGGCGCTCAAGTGGCCCAACGACCTGCTGGTCGGCGCGGCCAAGTGCGCCGGCATTCTCGCCGAAGCCGTACCGGACGTCGGCGCCGCGCCCGCGATCGTGGTCGGCGTCGGGCTGAACGTGACGCTGCGCGCCGACGAACTGCCGGTCAACCCGTCCGGGCTGCCGGCCACCTCGTTGCAGCTCGCCGGCGCGAAGGCCACCGACCGGGATCCGCTGCTGCGGGCCCTGCTGCGCGCCTTCGCGTCCTGGTACGACCGTTGGCGTCTCGCCGGCGCCGACGCCGAGGCCTGCGGGCTGCGCCGGGCCTACCAGGAGCGTTGCGACACCATCGGGCGGGACGTACGGGTGCTGCTGCCCGACGGTGCGCAGCTCACCGGGGCTGCCGCCGGGATCGACGCCGACGGCCGGCTGCTGGTGCGCACGGCCGCCGGTGAGCGTGCCGTCGCCGCCGGGGACGTGCTGCACCTGCGGTGAGCGAAAGTCGGCCCCTGCGGGTGACCCCGGCGCCCGGCGGCACCGGATACGGTCAGCGCCGACATTTGTTCATCCCAGGAGGTTCGCGTGGCTTTCCCCGAGGATGTGCTCACCAGTGACGAGCACGTCGTACTGCACCTGCACCCCCACTGGAAGGCGTTGATCCGTCCGATCGTGGTGCTGGTGGCGGCCATCGCCGCGGTCGCCGCGGGATTCCTGCTGCTGCCGACCGGACTGACGGGCACCGTCGCGCTCTACGTGATCGCCGGGCTCGCCTTCGCGGCGGTCTGCTGGCTGACCATCTGGCCGATCCTGGTCTGGCGCAGCACCCACTACCTCTTCACCAACGAGCGGGTCGTCCTGCAGCTGGGGGTGCTCTCCCGCGAGCGGCGCGACATTCCGCTGGGCCGCATCAACGACCACTCGATGAACCAGCACTTCTTCGAGCGGCTGCTCGGCTGCGGCACGCTCACGATCGAGTCGGCGGGTGAGCGCGGCCAGTCGGTGCTGACCTCCATCCCGGACGTGCAGAAGGTGCAGACCACGCTCTACGACCTGGTCGAGACCCACCACGACAAGCACTCCCTCGGCGACGACGAGATGCGCGAGATCATGGCGGACATGCGCGAGGGCAAGCCGCTGCGCACCGACCCGAAGAAGGCCTGACCGCCCCAGCGCCCACCGGCCGGCGTCTGGGCGGCCGGTGCTCGGCGGGCGTCAGTGCTGTCCGGTCAGCGGTTGCCGGGGCGCCGGCTGCTCGGGTGCAGCTCGGAGGCGATCTGCTCCTCGAGTTCGAGGTCGATCGGGTCCTTGAAGGTCGCCGGCAACGGGGTCAGCGGAGTCGGAGTGGACGTCACGGGCTGCCGCCCGCCGCGGCGCTCCGGCTTCGCGGGCCGTGCGTGCTCCGGGCCCGTCGCGTCGTCGGGCCGTACGTGCTCCGGGCCCGTCGTGTCGTCGGGCCGTGCGTGCTCAGGGCCTGTCGTGTCGTCGGTGGGCCCGGCGTCCGCAGCCGGCTGCGCCGCCGCTGGCTGCCGCGCGCCGGCACCGGTCTCGGTCCTGCCCTCGGCCCGGTCGAGTTCGTTCGCCGTCTCGGCGACCTCCGCGGTCGGGTCGAGAGCGGCGACCGCGTCCGTCTCCGGTGTGGCCGTCGCCGGGACGTTACGGAAGACGAACGTCCGGTACGACCAGAAGCGGAACAGGGTGGCGAGCACGATGCCGAGGGTCTTGGCGCCGTTGAGCGCCAGCAGGCCGGTGATGCCGAAGCCGTACTTGGCCGCGGCCAGCACGCCGAGCTCGATCGCCAGCCCGGTGGCGTTGAAGAGGAAGAACAGGCTTGTCTCGCGCCGCAGGGCCGACTTCGGCCGGTCGCGGTACGTCCAGTGCCGGTTCATCAGGTACGACGTGATCGTCGCGACGATGGTGGCGACGACCGTGGCCTTGAGCTGCCCACCGAGGAAGATCGTCAGCGCCAGGATGTTGAACACCGCGTAGTTGATGACGGTGTTGATGCCGCCGACGATGCCGAACTTCAGCGCCTCGTTGATGAACTTCTGCCAGCGTTCGGGCAGCAGACGGACAAGACGCATACGCACACCTTAGGGCAGTCGGGCGGATGAGCCGGGCCATCCGTGTCGGTGGTGGATCTGTGGTGGTCGTCAGCTCCGGTCCGGGGAGCCGCGCTGCGTGTCGCGGGCCGGACCAGGCGGATTACCCGCGTCGCGGAAGACGAATCGCCGGTACGACCAGAACCGGAACAGGGTCCCGAGGCCGGTGCCGACCAGGAAGCTGGCGATGTTGTCGGCCAGCACGGTGCGGAACACCGCCGGCCAGATGGCCCCGAGCCAGTAGTGACTGATACCCAGGCAGGCCAGCCCGATACCGAGCCCGACGGCGTTGAAGAGGAAGAAGAGCGCGTACTCGCGGGCCGGGTTGCGGTGCTCGCGGTGCCGCCAGGTCCAGAACCTGTTCCCGATGAAGGCGAAGGTCGCGGCGATGACGGTGGAGATCGTCTTGGCGGTCAGCTGCTCGGTGCCGTGGGCGTGGACCGCGTAGTTGAAGATCGTGAAGTCGACGAGGAAGGCGGCGCCGCCGACGGTGGCGAACTTGCCGACCTCGCGCACGAGATGACCGAAACGGTCGCTGAGGGTGTGCCACAGACCGGCCCCGGGGGCTTGGGGCGGTGTCGCGGGTTCCTCGGCAACGGTGGTCGGCACCCGTCGAGAGTACCGGCGCGGACGCACTCGGGAGGGAACCAATCGCCCGAGAAGGGCCACATCGTCGGAGGGTAGCCGGGTCCATACGCCGCGTGGCGCTGCGACGGAGACGGTCGTGGGGCGCTGATCGCCCCAAGAGCTGTCAATCTCGACGTAGGGGACTTTTGGCGTTCAGTGGGATTCTTCTCAACTCTGGCGCGGCGGACCGTGAGATTTGCGTGAAACTGCGCGCTCGAGCGGGTAATAGCTCGTGATACGGCACCCGCGCCGTAGGCTGTGCAGTTCTTCACAACCCGTCCCACTGACCGGACGTAGGCCGCGGTTTACGCTGTGGCCAATTCCTGGTTTCACGAAGGCGACGCGGCGCCCCGCCCGCCCAAGTCGTGCATCCATAGCGCAGGTCAGTGCCGACCCAGAAGGAGATGTTTCAATGGTTGCTCCGGCTCCGGTTCGGGGAATCGATGAAGCCCCGACGTCCCATCCCGAACTGCTCCGCTGGGTCCGTGAGGTAGCCGAACTGACGACGCCGGAGCGTGTTGTCTGGGTTGACGGCTCCGACGAGGAGTGGCAGCGCCTCACCGACGAGCTGGTCGAGGCCGGCACCCTGATCCGGCTCAACCCGGAGAAGAAGCCGAACTCCTTCTACGCCCGCACCGACCCGACGGACGTCGCCCGGGTCGAGGAGCGCACCTTCATCTGCTCGGTCGACGAGGCCGACGCCGGACCCACCAACAACTGGATGGCGCCGGCCGAGATGAAGCGGACCATGACCGAGCTCTACCGGGGCTCGATGCGTGGTCGCACCATGTACGTCATCCCGTTCTGCATGGGCCCGGTCGAGGCCGAGAAGCCGATGTTCGGCGTCGAGATCACCGACAGCCCGTACGTGGTCGCCTCGATGCGCATCATGACCCGGATGGGGCAGCGGATCCTCGACGCCATGGGTGAGGACGCTGACTTCGTCCACGCGCTGCACTCCCTCGGCGCGCCGCTGGAGCCCGGTCAGGCCGACGTGCCGTGGCCGTGCAGCCAGACCAAGTACATCTCCCAGTTCCCGGAGACCCGCGAGATCTGGTCCTTCGGCTCCGGCTACGGCGGCAACTCGCTGCTGGGCAAGAAGTGCTACTCGCTGCGGATCGCCAGCGCGATGGCCCGCGACGAGGGCTGGCTCGCCGAGCACATGCTGATCCTCAAGATCACCTCGCCGGAGGGGAAGGTCTACCACATCACCGGCGCCTTCCCGTCGGCCTGCGGCAAGACCAACCTCGCGATGCTCGAGCCGACCCTGCCGGGTTGGAAGGTCGAGACCATCGGCGACGACATCGCCTGGATGCGCTTCGGTGCCGACGGCCGCCTCTACGCGGTCAACCCGGAGTACGGCCTCTTCGGCGTGGCGCCGGGCACCGACTGGAAGACCAACGCCAACGCGATGCGGACCCTGGACAAGGGCAACTCGGTCTTCACCAACGTCGCGCTCACCGACGACGGCGACATCTGGTGGGAGGGCATGGGCGAGCCCCCGGCCCACCTCATCGACTGGAAGGGCAACGACTGGACGCCCGAGAGCGGCGAACTGTCGTCCCACGCCAACAGCCGGTTCTGCACGCCGATCAAGCAGTGCCCGATCCTGGCCGACTCCTACGACGACCCGAACGGCGTGCCGATCGACGCGATCCTCTTCGGTGGCCGCCGTCGCGACACCATCCCGCTGGTGACCGAGGCGCGCGACTGGGTGCACGGTGTCTACATGGGCGCCACCCTCTCCTCGGAGACCACCGCGGCCGCGGCCGGCCAGGTGGGCGTGGTGCGCCGCGACCCGATGGCGATGCTGCCGTTCATCGGTTACAACGCCGGCGACTACTTCCGGCACTGGATCGAGATGGGCAAGGGCTCCGACGGCGACGAGTCGAAGCTGCCGAAGATCTTCTACGTCAACTGGTTCCGCAAGGACGACGAGGGCTCGTTCCTCTGGCCGGGCTTCGGCGAGAACTCCCGCGTGCTCAAGTGGGTCGTCGAGCGGCTCGAGGGCAAGGCCGACGCGGTGGAGACGCCGATCGGCATGGTCCCGACCCCCGACGCGCTCGACATCGAGGGCCTGGACATGACGCCCGAGGACGTCCGGATCGCCCTCAAGGTCGACCCGGAGGAGTGGCGCAAGGAGATCCCGCTGGTCACCGAGTGGTTCGAGAAGTTCGGCGACAAGCTGCCGGGCGTGCTCTGGGCCGAACTGGACGCGCTCAAGGCCCGGCTCGACGCCGCCTGACGGGTGTGAACCCGGCCCCGATGGGGCATCATCGACAACCATGACGACGACGGCCGCCGCAACCACGTTGCGGCGGCCGTCGCCCGTACGGGTCCTCACCTGGCTGCTCGCCGCCACCGCCACGGTCACCGTCGCGGTCGAGGTGCTCAACTTCTGGTACGCCCCGGAGCAGGGCTTCGCCCTCGGCGTACGGACCGGCTGGGCGCTGCTGCGGGCGTTCGGTTTCGTGCTGCTGATCGGGCAGGTGCGCCGGGGCCGGGCCGGTGCCCGGCCGTTCGGACTGATCCTGGCGGTCACCACCGTCTTCGCGGTGGGGCGCCTGATCGTGCCGCGCTCCGGCGTGCCGCCGCTGCCGGGGCTGATCGGTTTCGCGCTGCTGACGCTGCTCTGCGTGGCCGTCACCGTGCTGCTCTACCGCAGCCAGGCCGTACGGCAGGCCCTCAACCGGCACCCGCGGCGGCTCGTGCTCGACCGCGACGGCTTCGCCCTGCGGGAGACGCCACCGCGCCGTCCGGAGACCACCGGCCGCCTGCTCACCGCCCGGGTCGCCGCCCTCACCTACAGCCCGCTGATGCTGCTGCCGGCGCTGATCGCGGTGAGCACCCTCGGGGGCGGCCGGCTGCACCTGCTGCCCGTGGTGGTGGCGTGGCTGGGTGCGGGCGTACTGGTCAGCTACGTGGTGCTGCTCGGCACCTTCTTCCTGCTGCGCGGCCGGGACTGGGCCCGCCGCTACCTCGTCGTGGTCACCCTCGCCGTGCTGGCCATCCAGCTGCCGCTGAGCTGGTGGCTGCTCGGCCTCGACGGGCTGATCCGCGACGGCGCTCCGCTGCTCGCCGCCGCCGGCATCACCCTCTACGCACTGCGGCCCGGGCCGGGGGAGCCGACATGAGCGACGAGTACGACCTCGTGGTCGTCGGCGCCGGCCCGGCCGGGTCGAGCGCGGCGCTCGCCGCCCGCCGGCTGGGAGTCTCGGTGCTCCTGCTGGACCGTGCCGATTTCCCCCGGGACAAGCCCTGCGGCGACGGCATCGCCCCGCACGCCCTGGCGGTCCTCGCCGGGCTCGGCGTGCCGGACGCGGCAGCCGGGTACGCGCCGGTGCCGACGCTGCGGTTGATCGGCCCCGGCGGCGGGGAGGTCGCCCGCGCGCTGCCCCGGCCGGCGTACACCGTGCCGCGGCGGGTCTTCGACGCCCGGCTGGTCGTCGCGGCGACCGCCGCCGGCGTGGTGCTGCGCCGGCACACCGTACGCCGGGTCGAGCAGCGCGGCGACCGGGCCGTCGTCGACGGCGTGATCTCCGCCCGGGCGGTGGTCGCGGCCGACGGCGCGGGCTCGGTGCTGCGGCGCGGGTTGGGCGAGGCGGTGAACCCGCCGCGGCACCTGGCGCTGGCGATGCGCGGCTACGCGCCGGCCCGCCCCGGCCCGCCCGAGCAGCTGATCGTCACCTCCGGGCGGCGCTGGCCGGCGTACGCGTGGAGCTTCCCGATCGGCGACGGCCGGGCCAACGTCGGCTACGGCGAGGTGCTGCGCGGCGAACCGCTGACCCGGACCCACCTGATCGAGCGGATGGCCGAACTGCTGCCGGGTACCGCCGACGCCGGCGATCTGCGCGCCCACCATCTGCCGCTCTCCACCCACCGGCCGGTGCCCGGCCGGGGCCGGATCCTGCTCGCCGGCGACGCGCTGTCGTTGATCAATCCCTTCACCGGCGAGGGGATCTTCTACGCCGTTCTCTCCGGCTCGCTGGCCGGTGCCGCCGCCGCGGCCGACCCGGCACGGGCCGTGCCCGGGTACGCGCGCGCACTGCGGCGGCAGCTCGGGACCCATCTGCGGCACAGCTCGTTCGCGGCCCGGCTGGCCCGTCGGCGGCAGATCGTCGACGCCGCCGTGCGGGCCGCCGCCGGTGACGGCGAGGTCTTCACCACGATCGCCGAGCTGGGGCTCGGCGCCGGCCGGCTCGATCTGCGGACCCTGGGCCGCATCGGCGCGTCCCTGCGGGTGCCCGCCGGCGCGGCGGGGCGTCCCGCCGAATGAGGCACCGGGACCGGGTGCGGCAGATTGGGTCGCTACTCTGCAGGGGATGACTCTGCGGAACCTTGTCTACTCCGTCTACGAGCGCCGGCTCAAGGCCAAGCTCACCGGCAGTCCGGTGCCCCGGCACGTGGGCGTTCTGTGTGACGGCAACCGTCGCTGGGCCCGGGAGATGGGGCTGGTCGACCCGAACGACGGACACCGGATGGGCGCCAAGCGGATCAAGGAGCTGCTGCGCTGGTGCGACGAGGCCGGCGTCGGCTACGTGACGCTCTGGCTGCTCTCCACCGACAACCTCTCCCGCCCCGCGGCGGAGCTGGATCCGCTGCTGCAGATCATCGAGGAGCTGACCACGGAGCTGGCCGAGGAGGGCAACCCCTGGCGGCTGCGGATGGTCGGCGCGCTCGACGTCCTGCCGGCCCGGCACGCGGCGGCGCTCAAGGCGGCCGAGGAGCGCACCCACAGCCACGTCGGTGGCGCCCAGGTCAACATCGCCGTCGGGTACGGCGGCCGGCGCGAGATCATCGACGCGGTCCGGGCGCTGCTGCACGAGCACGCGAAAGCGGGCACCAGCCTCGAGGAGCTGGCCGAGACGATCGACGTCGACCACATCTCGGAGAATCTCTACACGCGCGGCCTGCCGGACCCGGACCTGATCATCCGGACCAGCGGGGAGCAGCGCCTGTCCGGGTTCATGCTCTGGCAGTCGGCGCACAGCGAGTTCTACTTCTGCGAACTCAACTGGCCCGACTTCCGTCGCGTCGACTTCCTGCGCGCCCTGCGTTCGTACGCGACCAGACAGCGCCGCTTCGGTTCCTGAGGCCCGCGGGCGCTGAGCCGGCCCGCGGCTGTGGCCCGCGCCTCGTCCGGCTCAGAGCCGCGCGCCTCGTCCGGCTCAGTCGTTCGGCGTGGCCGCGGTGGACCCGGCGGCCGGCGCGGCGAGCCGGCGGGCGGCGCGGGTGAGGAACACGCCGAGCGCCTCCGGGGAGTCGAGTGTCAGGTCGGCCGCGGCGGAGACCTCGTCGCCGGTCTCCGGGTTCGCCACGGCGACGCAGACGCCGAAGAAGTCCGGCGCCACGGCCGCGCGCTCCCGCAGCGCCGCGAAGGCCTTGATGTCGGAGACGTCGTCGCCGAAGTACCAGGCGCAGCCGGTGGAGCGCACCGCCTCGGCGATCACCATGCCCTTGTCCCCGTCCACCGGGGGCTTCAGTTCGATCACCATCCGCCCGATCTGCACCCGCAGGCCGAGTCGCTCGGCGGCGGCGCGGCCCCAGGCCTCGACCTGGGCGGCCAGGTGCGGCACCGCGCGGTAGTGCAGCGCGACGGAGAGCCGCTTGAACTCCACGAGAGTGCCACTGGGCAGCTCGGCGGTCGCCTGCTCGGCCAGTTCGGCCATCGTCGGCACCCAGGGCTCGGCCGCCGGTTCGGTGATCGTCGCGCCGCCGAGGTGGCTGTGCTCCAGCCCGTAGAGCCCGTAGAGGTCGATGCGGGTCAGGTCGCCGAAGTGCTCCCGCAGGAACTCGACCGGACGGGCCGAGACGATGACGATCCGCTTGACCAGCGGGGTGAGCGCCGCCAGCGCGGCGATCGCCGCCGGGTCCGGGCGGACCGCGGTCGGATCCTCCTGGACCGGGGCGAGGGTGCCGTCGAAGTCGAAGAAGAGCACGCACTGGTCCGCGCGTTCGGCGGTGGCCTGCCAGAGGTCGTCAGGGTCGCGGAGATGGCGTCCGTCGCCGATGTTGATCAGTGGCACGCGGGTCAGCGTACCCCGGTGACCGGCGGCCAACCCTGTCCCGGCGAACGGCGGGTCCCGGAGCCCCGGTCACCGCCGTCGCCGCAACCGGCGCCGGTGGCTCGTGCGAGCGGCCCGGCTCGCCCCCCGGGTCGGCGTGGACGGGCGTACACGGTGCCCGGCAATTGTGTCCGAGCCGGCTTCGCAATTCATGGTCAGCCCTGGTAATTGTGAGCGCGCCGCATATCCTGTTCTTTCCTGTGCGCGGTGGAAATTGCTGGGGCGTGCGGGCTGTCAGTCCTCCCGACCATTGCGCGACGTGATTTCACCGGACCGGTTTCCGTACGGGGGTGACCGGGGCGCGTGCTGCTGATCATGCCGCCGCACCTGCGCCAACCCCGCGACGTACCGCCGGAGGGGCGACTGGTGTACGGGGCTCGACCCCGCCGGAAAATATGATTGCTTCTCTCGATTTTCGGGGGCTTCTCGTGCGGTTTCCCGGCGCGCCGTACCGGGCAGTTATTTGACGTCGGTGTCATCTGGGTGGCGGGCCGAAAGGCTGATACCGTCACGCCGGTGAAGCGTGTCCCGCGTCACAGCGCGGGGTGCCCGGTGATCACCCGCGCCGGTGGGTTCGAGACGAAGGAGGGGCCGATGACCGAGGTGGCGACCCGAGCCCAGGCGTTCGGACTGCTCTCGGCGGGCGTCGCCGCCGGACTGAGCGCGCCCTGGCGTCTCTATCTCGCCCGCGGCTGCCGCTATGTCTGCCTGAACGTCGCCGACCGGGACGAATGGAACGCCTGGCGGACCCACCTGGGCTGCCCGGAGCTCAGCGTCCGGGTCTATGACGAGGACGGTGAGATCCGGCGCGTCTCGATCGCCGAGGTGGTCCTGGACGGCTGCCGGTTCAGCGTGCAGCTCATCGAAGAGGTGAGCACTGCCGACCTCGACCGGCTCCTCGTCGCCGAGCCGCCGGCGGCGGACCCGGATCCGGAGGTGCGATGAGCGCGCGGCTCCGCCGGGGAGGCATCCGATGACTCCGCTGCTCGCGGTCTTCCTGGTGCTGGTCGTCAGCGCCACCAGCTACGCGGCGGGACGCCTGCACGGCCAGCTCAGCTACCGGGTCGGCTACCGGTTCGGCTACCGGCAGGGCTACTTCGACGGGGACCGGGGCGCCTGGCACCGGCGGCGGTACGAGAGCAGCTCCGCCCTCGCCGCTGTGCTGACCGGGCAGGCGTCCGAGAGCCCCGTGCCGGAGAGCAGCCCACGCGGCACGACGTACCGCGGTGGCGCCTTCGTCCCGGCGACCGTCACGACGCGCAACGCTGTCGCCGCCGAGCGCACCGCCGCGGTCGGTGCCGGCACGTCCCCGGTCAACGCCGTGCGGCCGGTGACGCGCAGAGCCGGCAACGCCGCGGTCACCGGCCGGGCCGAGACCGGTAAGCCCGTGAACGCGGCGGCGGTGCCGGGGCGGGCTCCGGCGTGGAAGCCCGTCACCAAGCGGCCGGCCCCGGCGGCCGCGATGCCGACGGTGTCGGCGCCGACGACGGCGCAGCCGGGCGGCATCACCGCCGTGTCGCCCGCGCCCCCGGGAACACCCGTGCGGATGCCGCGTTCGTCCGTGCCGGCACCGGAGCGTCCCGCCGGCAACGACGAGCCGACCCCCGGTACGCCCGGCGACTGAGCCCAGCCGAACGTCAGGGGGCATCGTCGTTCGTCGAGGTGTCCGGGATCCGCCGGCAACGCGCCCGGTACGAAACAGCATTGTCACAATGGACTCTGGTCCCCGGGGCCGGACCCGGCTAGCGTCTAGCCATGGCCGGGACTTCACCCGGCCAGCCGGTCAGCCCGGTCCGCGATCCTCGCACCACGGGGCCCGCATCCGACCCCGTGTCCCCGGGCACCGGACGAGGCGGAGCGCGGGTGGCGGATGTCCCACCCGGTCGGAGCAGATCTGTGACGACTCGCCGTAGGACTTCCGGGGCCGAGAAGGGCCCGGCCGCTACCACCACGACCCGAGGCGCCCAGCCGGGCCGGTCCGTGGCGCAGACCCGGGCCGACGAGCCCGAGGAGCCCCGACCAGCGGGCCCGGTGTACGTCCTGGACACCTCCGTTCTGCTCAGCGACCCCGCGGCCCTGCGTCGCTTCGCCGAGCACGAGGTGGTCCTCCCGCTGGTGGTCATCTCCGAACTGGAGGGCAAGCGCCACCATCCTGAACTCGGCTGGTTCGCGCGGCAGTCGCTGCGGGTCCTCGACGAACTCCGGGTCAAGTACGGCCGGCTGGACCAGCCGATCCCGGTCAACGATCTCGGCGGCACGATGCGGGTGGAGCTGAACAACACCGACGACGGTCTGCTGCCGCCGGGGCTGCGCAACGGGTCGAACGACGAGCGGATCCTCTCGGTGGCGCTGCACCTGGCGCTCGACGGGCGTCAGGTCACGCTGGTCAGCAAGGACATGCCGTTGCGGGTGAAGGCCGCCGCGGTCGGTCTGGTCGCCGACGAGTACCGGCACGGCCAGGCCAGCGATCCGACCTGGACGGGGATGACCGAACTCGAACTGAGCACCGAGCAGGTCGACGCCCTCTACGCCGCGGGTGCCACCGATCTGGACCAGGCCGCGGGTCTGCCCTGCCACACCGGCCTGGTGCTGCACTCGCCGAACGGGTCGGCGCTGGGCCGGGTGCTGCCCGACAAGCAGGTCCGGCTGGTCCGCGGCGACCGGGAGGCGTTCGGTCTGCGGGGTCGTTCGGCGGAGCAGCGGATCGCGCTCGACCTGCTGCTCGACGAGACGATCGGCATCGTCTCGCTCGGCGGCCGGGCCGGCACGGGCAAGTCCGCGCTGGCGCTCTGCGCCGGTTTGGAGGCGGTGATGGAGCGCAGCCGGCACCGCAAGGTCGTGGTCTTCCGTCCGCTCTACGCCGTCGGGGGCCAGGAACTGGGGTATCTGCCCGGCTCGGAGGCCGAGAAGATGTCGCCGTGGGCGCAGGCGGTCTTCGACACCCTCGGTGCGGTGGTGCACGAGAACGTGATGGAGGAGGTGCTCGCTCGCGGAATGCTGGAGGTGCTGCCGCTGACCCACATCCGGGGGCGCAGTCTGCACGACGCGTTCGTGATCGTCGACGAGGCGCAGTCCCTGGAGCGCAATGTCCTGCTCACCGTCCTCTCCCGCATCGGGAAGGACTCCCGGGTGGTGCTGACGCACGACGTGGCGCAGCGGGACAACCTGCGGGTCGGCCGGTACGACGGGGTGACCGCGGTCATCGAGACGCTGAAGGGCCATCCGCTTTTCGCGCACGTCACCCTCACCCGATCGGAGCGGTCACCGATCGCCGAGATGGTTACAGATCTGTTGGAGGATCTGCCTGGCTGAGTAGCTGATCTTTGCCCGCTTTGCATAGGTTTCAAATATTTAATACAGTGACGCAGGACACAAAAGCGCATCAGGGTTTTCCCTGAGGCTCACTGTGCGCAATCGTGTCCAGCGGGCTTGCAAAAGCCAGGCGGATAGTTGATGATCGTTTGCCCGCTCGGGCAAAACGAACACAGCAGTGCCTGGTGGCCGGTGGAGACCGGCCGTGCCAGCCCACGGCACGGCCGGGCCCCGAGGGTCCGTCCGCGCCTGTCCTGCCCCCGACGAAGGGACCCACTTCGTGAGTCGGCTGTGGAGCCGGTTCGGCGTGCGGACTGCGGCGATTGCGCTGCTCTCCGTTGGCGTCGCCGGCGGCGTCTTCCTCGGTGAGGACCGAGAGACCCAGCAAGAAGGAATCAAGGCCCACCAGGCCGCCGAGATCGCCGACCAGGAGATCCAGCTCCAGCGTGAGCGGGAGTTCGATCAGACGATCCTCATGGCCGAGAAGCAGGAAATGAGGGAACAGGCCCGGCTCCGGGCGGCGAAGATCGCCAAGGAGGAGGCCGAGCGGACCCGCAAGGCCGAGGCCGCCGCGGCGGCCCGCAAGCAGCGTGTGGCGGAGGAGAAGGCCGCCGCGAAGGCTGCCGAGGAGGCCAAGAAGAAGGCCGCCAAGCCGTACGACGGTCCGATCCCCGAGTCGTGCAACGAGTACAGCGGCAACCGCCGTACCGGCTGCGCCCTGATGATCGACTACGGCTTCGGCATCGACCAGTTCCCCTGCCTGGAGAAGCTCTGGACCAAGGAGAGCGGCTGGAACCACCAGGCGGAGAACTCCTACTCCGGCGCGTACGGCATCCCGCAGGCGTTGCCCGGCAGCAAGATGGGCTCGGCCGGCGACGACTGGCAGAGCAACCCCGCCACCCAGATCAAGTGGGGCCTCGGGTACATCAAGGGCCGGTACAACACGCCCTGCGGCGCATGGAACTACTTCCTGAACAACGGCTCCTACTGATCGCCGTACGGCGATCCGGGGCGGGCCGGTAAGACTCAGCTCACCGAGGTGGGGTGTCATCCGAGAGGGTGGCACCCCACACTCGTGCGCGTCAGCACTGGCGGCGGTGGCCGTTAGCTGATAGCTGTGTGTGGGTGACCTTTCCCGGGGAATTCCGTGACGACGCCAACCGCTTCGGCACCGAGGCCTTCTACGCCTCGCTGGGGCGGGCCTTCGTGGCGATGTGCGCGGTGGTCCCCCTCCTCTTTCTCATCGAGCTGATCGACTACGGCCTGAACGCCAACCTCGACGCCGCCGGCGGCATCATCCCGCGCCGAATCGAGGGCATCGACGGGGTCTTCTTCAGCCCGCTGCTGCACCACGGCTTCAACCACCTCTACAGCAACAGCGTGCCGTTGATCCTGCTCGGCACCTTCGTGCTCGCCTCCGGCGTCAAACGGTTCATCTGGTCGACGCTGGTGATCGTGCTGGTTAGCGGCTTCGGTGTCTGGTTCACCGGTTCCCCCAACACGATCGTGGTCGGCGCCAGCGGTGTCGTCTTCGGCTACTTCGGACTGCTGCTGGTCCGCGGCATCGTCGAGCGCAGCTGGTGGAACTTCGGCGTGGTGCTGCTGGTCGCGCTCCTCTACGGCTGGCAGCTCGTCGGGGTGCTCCCCACCGACGAGCCGATCTCCTGGCAGGGTCATCTCTTCGGCCTGCTGGGCGGGATGGTCGCCGCGGTGCTCTTCCGCCGCCCGCGCCCCGCGCCCGATCCCTTCTAGACCGCCGCGGCGAATCGCCGAATCCGCGCCCCGCGCCACTGCCCCCGTCGTACGGTCGTCGTCGCGGCCTTCTGCCTGGCCACGCCCATCGACGTCTCGCGGGGTGACATTTCCTTGCCCGGTGCGGCGTCGGCAACTTACGGTCGGTGCGGCATCGTCGGACACGGGAGAGGTGGCTGGGTGGCCATGCGGGAAATTGATGTCGCCGTCATCGGCGCCGGTCCCAGCGGGCTCTTCGCCGCCTACTACG
>Ga0233385_1000621_pt1 | contig 16962 bp, 18 predicted proteins | sample ElkDunMinimDraft_16_FD_191543 | JGI IMG/M metagenome (GOLD analysis project Ga0233385, IMG submission 191543) | Fecal eukaryotic communites from dung pellets of Tule Elk in California, USA - Elk Dung G36 | ecosystem: Host-associated > Mammals > Digestive system > Large intestine > Fecal | place...
CCCGAGGCCTGGGCGGATGCTTTCGCCGTGCATGTGCATCCGGTCTTCCACCTGTTCCGCGCGGCACACCCCTATCTGGCGAAGGAAGGCGGCGCGGTGGTGCTCGTCTCCTCGGTGGCCGGCCTGAGGGGCTGCCCCGGAACGGTCGCCTACCAGACGGTCAAGGGCGCGCTGATCCCGCTCGCCAGGGCGCTTGCCTTCGACCACGCCGCCGAGGGCATCCGCGTCAACGTGCTGGCGCCCGGCATCATCCGCACCCGCTTCCACCAGGCGATGACGCAGACCGCCAAGGCGCACAACCTCGCCAACCGCATTCCGCTCAGGCGCGAGGGAACGGTCGACGACGTGGCGAGCGCGGCGCTGGAGCTGATGCGCAACGACTTCATGACTGGCGAGATCGTCACCGTCGACGGCGGCATGTCGATGCGGATCACGGGCTGACCGCAGGTCAGTCGCCCGTCCTGGAGATCATTGATCCGGGCGCCACTCGGGCAGCGGAATCCTCATGCCCTCGGCAGGCAGATAGGCGCTGGCGCCGATCGCAGCGTCCGGCCGCGGCACGATCTCCCCGGCCGACTCGATGACCGACGCGATCGACGTGCCGCCACCGCCGCCACCGCCCCTGAAGGTCGCGGCCATCTCGGATTGCGGCGAGGGCGCGTTGAGGACCATGCGGCACTCCTTCGGCAGGGCCGACAGCTTCATCACGTCCCGGGCCTTCGGCGCGTCGGGGTTCTTGTTGGGACGCCATGGCTCCTCGGTGAACCACCAGGCGAGCGACTTGTCGCAACCGTCGCCCGGCGCGGTCGCCGCCTGCGGCTTGCAGCCGACCGAGCCGGGCTGGCAGCCGATGCGGATGTGGAAATGATAGTCGTGGCCCCAGAAGGGCCGCACCTTGCGCAGCCAGGAGCGGTCGCCGGTGACCGTCTCACACAACTTCTTCTTGATGCCGGGGTGGACGAGGATGCGCTCCACCTCAGGATAGCTCGCGGCACGCCGCAGAAGCCGGGCATGCGCCGGCGTCCAGATCTTCTCGTCGACGGTGAGGCCCTTCTTCCTGATCATCGAGACGGCGCTGATGTTCTCGCGCTCGGCAGCGGTCAGCCGGCGGTTCGGCATCGGGTTCAGCCAGATGTCGGCGTCGAGGCCGATCTGGTGGGAGGCATGGCCGGTAAGCATGGGGCCGCCGCGCGGCTGCGAGATGTCGCCGATCAAGAGTCCAGGCCAGCCGTCCTTCTCGGCCGCGTCGCGCGACAGCTTCTCGACCAGAGCGATCATCGTCGGATGTCCCCAGCGGCGGTTGCGCGAGAGGCGCATCGCCTGCCAGGTCGGGCCATCGGTCGCAATGGCGACGCCGCCCGAGAAGCAGCCCTTGGAGTAGAAGCCGTAGGATTTCGCCGGCAGCGCCGCCGGCAATCCGGCGTGGCCGAACAGGTTCTTTGCCAGTTCCTCGGCGCTCGCCCGCGGCGCTTCGATGCCGGTCATGGCGAAAGCCGCCACCGCAACTGCCGCCAGACGCAACGCGGATCTGAGGAAAGTCTTCATGGGCTGTCCCAGCCTTTCTTTGGCACCGACCCTGAGCCTCGTTGGTTACCCAACCGTAAACGCCGCCTCCAATCGAGTCATGGCATTTTCGGCCGCAACGTCCCCGCTGCGGCGTTCAGAGCGCGCGTTTCATCGGGCTTCTCGCATCGCTGTCGCCCTCGCCCTCGCCCTCCCAGTCGCCGGCCGCCCACATGGCGTCGAAGGCCGAGCGGTAGTCCGGATGGCGGAAACGATAGCCTGTCCCCTTGATCGCCGCGTTCGAGACTCGCTTGTTCTCGCCATAGAAAGACCGCGCCATGGGCGAAAGTTGGGCGGAGGCGAAGGGAATTTCGGGCGGCGGCTCGACGCCCATCAAACTTGCCGCGTAGGCGACGACATCCTGCGGCGGCGCCGGCAGGTCGTCGGTGACGTTGAAGATGCCGCCGAGATCGCGATCCGCCAGGTGCCAGAGCGCGCCGGCGATGTCGGCCACATGGATGCGGTTGAACACCTGGCCGGGCTTGATCAGGCGCTTGGCGGTGCCGTTCCGCAGGTTCACGAAGGCGTTGCGGCCCGGACCGTAAATGCCTGAGAGCCGCAGCACGGCGACGGGCACGCCGGCCTCTTCGCCCAGCGCCAGCCACTGGTTCTCGGCTTCGAGGCGCAGCCCGGAGCGTTTCGACACCGGGCGGCACTCGCTCCGTTCGTCGACCCAGCCGCCGTCATGATTACCGTAGACGCCTACGGTAGAGAGATAGCCGATCCAGCGAAGCTGCGGCGCAAGTTTTGCCAGATCGCCGCCAACCAGCCCGATCACCGGGTCTCCGCCTTCTTCCGGCGAGATCGAGACGACGAGATGGGTCGCCTGTCGGAGCGACTCCAGCAGGTCGGGCGAAAGGGCGGAGCTGTCGAAAAGGAGCGGCTCGACCTCGACGTGCCGCAGCGCTTCGAATTTTTCAGCCGAGCGGGTCGTGCCGGCGATCCGGGTCGCAGCGTCGCCTCGTGTCGCGGCAAAGGCTTTCGCCGAATAGCCGGCGCCGAGGATGAAGACGTTTGATGTCATGCGTTGGCCATGGAATGTTGCGGCAAATGTCCGGCTTCGCGCCACTCGGCCTGGACGGAAGCGTCCGCTTCGTGGTGCGCACCCGCAGCGAGCTTCCTGAATTCGCCCTTCGGCAGCAACCGCGACAGCGCCCAGACGGCCGCGCCGCGCACCAGCGGCGAGGGATCGGCGAGCAGGGCGCGGCAGGGCGCGGCCAGAGCAAGGTCGGCCGAGTTGCCGGCGGCGATGAGCACGTTGCGCAGAAAACGTTCGCGGCCAATGCGCTTGACCGGCGAGCCCGAGAAAAGCGCACGGAAGGCCGCGTCGTCCAGCGCCAGGAGGTCGGCGAGCCTCGGCTCGCGCAGGTCGTCGCGCGCGGCGAGCTTCGCCTCGGACGCCGTCCTTGCGAACTTGTTCCACGGGCAGGCGGCTAGGCAGTCGTCGCAGCCATAGATACGGTTGCCGATGGCGGCGCGGAACTCCTGCGGGATCGGCCCCTTGTTCTCGATCGTGAGGTAGGAAATGCAGCGCCGCGCATCGAGCCGGTACGGCGCCGGAAAGGCGTTGGTCGGGCAGGCGTCGAGGCAGGCGCGACAGGAGCCGCAATGATCCTCCTGGGCGCTGTCGGGCTCGATCTCGGCGGTGGTGAAGATGGAGCCGAGAAAGAGCCACGAGCCGAATTCGCGACTGACCAGGTTGGAGTGCTTTCCCTGCCAGCCGATGCCGGCCGCCTCGGCCAGCGGCTTTTCCATCACCGGCGCGGTGTCCACGAACACCTTCACGTCGCCGCCTGTCCTGGCGACGATGCGGCCGGCGATCTCCTTCAGCCGGCCCTTGATGACGTCGTGATAGTCGCGGTTCTGCGCGTAGACAGAGATCGCGCCGCGGTCGCCTTTTGCGAGCACGTCGCGCGGGTCGCGGTCGGGCCCGTAGTTCATGGCGAGCACGATGATCGAGCGCACCTCCGGCCACAGCGTGCACGGATCGGCGCGGCGGTCGAGCGTATCGGCGATCCAGTCCATCGAGCCGTGGAAGCCCTCCGCGACGAATTGTTTCAGCCGCGCCGGGGCGAGCGGAATGGAGTCGGGACTGGTGACGGCGACCGCGTCGAAGCCGGCAAGCCTGGCTTCCCGGCCGATCATCTGCCGCAGCGTTTCGGCTGTCCTCGGCCTGTCTCTTTGCTTGAGCATGATCTTTTCCGAAGGCCGCATAGCACTTTTTGGACCATGCTCCTAGAGCGCCGGATCGAAAAGTGCGTAGCGGTTTTCGGAAAAATCCGATGCGAAACAAATAGATAGAGCAGTACGAAGCGATTCGCCGTTCGCTGCTCTAGAAGTCGAGGTCCGCATAGTGAGCCGCCGGCGACAGGCCGCGCACCCGATCGGCGAGCAGCGGGCGGAAGGACGGCCGCGACTTCATGCGCGTGTACCATTCGCGCGCCGCGCTATGGCCGTTCCAGTCGATCTCGCCGAGATAATCGAGGATGGACAGCGTCGCGGCGGCAGCAAGATCGGCATAGGTGATGCGTGGCCCGGCCAGCCAGTGGCGCGTGCCGGCGAGCCAGTTGGTGTATTTCATGTGCTGGCGCACATTGGCGCGCGCGGCGCGGATGGCGCCCGAATCGGGCGAACCGCCGCCGAGCGCTTCCGGCATCAGCGGCTTCAGCACGCGCTCGCGCACGAGATGACGCGTCACCTCGCTCTCCGTCTTGACCAGATACCAGTCGGCCAGCCGCCGGATCTCCGCGCGGTCCATCGGGTCTTCGGCAAGCAGCCGCCTGTCGCGCTTCAAAACGCCGCGTGTCTCATCGAGGTATTCGGCAATAACATGCGCGCCGATGATCGGGACGTCACCTTCCGCAAGCAGCACCGGCAATGTGCCGGCGGCGTTGAGCGCCAGAAACTCCTTGCGCCGCGTCCACGGCTTCTCCTCGATCAGCGCCAGTTCCTCGTTGAACTCGCCGAACGCCAGCCGCACGAAGCGGCAGGTCGCGAACATCGGATGGTGAAAAAGCGTCAGCATGATCCCGCGTATTAAAACTGAAAATGCTTCTGGCCTCGCGGAGGCAGCGCCGCTAAATCTTGCGCGCCCCGATTCAGGGTTAGCAGCGGCCGGACGACCTATAGGCGCGGTTCCGCGCCGTGACAAGCAATAGCGGCTTCGCCCAAGGATTAGGGAAATCATGGAAAATCAGTCGCTGATCGACGCCCTGGTGCTTGGCCTGCTGGAAGGGCTGACCGAGTTCATCCCCGTTTCCTCGACGGGCCACATATTGCTCGCCGGCCATTTCCTCGGCTTTGAGTCGACCGGCAAGGCCTTCGAGATCCTGATCCAGCTCGGCGCCATCCTCGCCATCCTGACGGTCTATTCGGGGCGGCTGCTGAAGATCGCCAGGGATCTGCCGCACGACCCCCGCACACGCCGCTTCGTGGCTGGCGTCCTGGTCGCCTTCCTGCCGGCCGCCTTCCTCGGCGTCCTGGGACACGGCTTCATCAAGACGGTGCTGTTCGAGACGCCGAAGCTCATCTGCGTCATGCTGATCCTGGGTGGGCTCGTCCTGCTGTGGGTCGACAGGCTGGAGCTCAAGCCAAAATACCACGACGTGATGGAGTACCCGCTTTCGCTCTGCCTGAAGATCGGCCTGTTCCAGTGCCTGGCGCTCATTCCGGGGACATCGCGCTCCGGCTCGACCATCGTCGGCGCGCTGCTGATGGGCACGGACAAGCGATCGGCGGCGGAATTCTCCTTCTTCCTCGCCATGCCGACCATGGCCGGCGCTTTCGCCTACGACCTCTTCAAGAACCGCGACGTGCTGTCGGTCGCCGACCTGCCGGTAATCGTCGTCGGCTTCGTCGCCGCCTTCGTCATGGCGGTGATCGTCGTGCGCTACCTGCTCGATTTCGTTTCGCGGCACGGCTTCGCGCTGTTCGCCTGGTGGCGGCTGATCGTCGGTTCAGTCGGCCTGGCTGCGCTCTATATCTGGGGCTAGACGAACGCCATCATACCACGGCGCACAAGGTCGAGCGCCAGCACGGTGATACCGATGCTGAACCATTTGCGGAACGTCGCCTCCGGCATGCGCTCCAGCAAGGATGTTCCGTAGCGGGTGCCGATGAAGCCCGATACGATCATCGCGGCGATGAGCGGCATCCACTCCCAGAAGGCAAAGCCGGCAACCCCGAAGACGATGATCTTGAGGAAATGCTGCGCCGTCATGGCGACCGCGCTGGTGGCGATCAGCGCCTTGCGGTCGTTGTCCAGGAAGCGGGCGAGGAGCACGGCGACCAGAGGCCCGGTCGTGCCGACCAGCATGGAAAGCAGGGCGGCCACGACGCTCGCCACCGCAAGGCCCGCCTTGCTCAGCCGGTCGATGCCGGGGATCTTCGCCCAGGTGAGCAGCAGGATGAAGCCGCCGAGCACAAGCTTCAGCAACGCGTCGGGAAGCTGGACGACCAGGAACACGCCGAGGATCGCGCCGACCACGCTGCCGGCGATGAAGGGCTTCGCGATGTCCATGCGCACGTAGGCGCGCTGATGCCAGGCGCGGCCGGTGTTGGAGCCGAGCTGCACGGCGCCGTGGACGGGGATCAGCGAGGCGACCGGGACGAACAGCCCCATCAGCGCCAGCATGGCGATGCCCCCACCCATCCCGAACACGGCGGTGATCGCGGAGGTGAAGCAGCTCGCGACGACGAGCAGCGCGGCCACCCATGGCTCCATGCCGGTCGGCAGGAGTGCGGCAAGCACGTCCACCTTGGCTAAAGGCCTACGCTTCGCTCTTGTGGGTGAACTGGCCGGCCGGGCGGTAGCGCCAGAGATAGCTCGGCAGCACCGCAGCGGTCGACTGCGGGTGGATGCCGAGGCCGGCGAAGGTTCGGCGCGCCTGCTCGGCATGGACGGAGACCACGTTGTCTGTCTTCAGCAGCGTCACCTGGTCGCGGGTCAGAAGCGGCTTCGGCAGCATGCCGAGGATCGCCCCCTGGATCTCGGCCGCCCACCACGGCACCGGCACGAAGACCCGCTTGCGGTCGATGATCTCCAGCATCTCTTCCATGCACTGCCGGAAGGTCAGCACGTTGGGGCCGCCGAGCTCGTAGACGTGGCCGCCCTCGACGTCGCCGTCGACGGAGCGCGCGATGGCTTCCGCTACGTCACCGACGAAGACCGGCTGGAACCTCGTCTTGCCGCCGCCGATCAGCGGCAGGACCGGCGAATAGCGCGCCATGTCGGCGAAGCGGTTGAAGAACTGGTCCTCGGGGCCGAAGACGATGGACGGGCGGAAGACCACCGCGTCCTCGACAGTCTCGAACACGGCCTTCTCGCCTGCCGCCTTGCTACGGGCATAGGCCGAGTCCGAGTTGGCGTCGGCGCCGATCGCCGAGCCGTGCGTCAGCCTGGCGCCGACGGCCCGTGCGGCTTCCGCGACGTTCCTGGCGCCATCGGCCTGCACGGCCGAAAAGGTCTGCGCGCCGGAATTGTGCAGGATGCCGACGAGGTTGATGACGTGGTCGGCGCCCTCGACGGCGCGGTCGACCGACCAGCGGGCGCGCAGATTGGCCTGCACCGGCTGGATCTGGCCGACATTGCCGAGTGGCTGCACGTAGCCGGCGAGCTCGGGCCTGCGGGTGGCGACGCGGATCAGATAGCCGCGCTTGGCCAGCGCCCGCACGACATGGCGGCCGATGAAGCCCGAGCCTCCGAACACGGTGACGAGTTTCGGGGTCTCGAGAATTTCGGTCATGGCTGGCTCCGGTGGGCCTTGGGCGGTTGGTTGATGCCCGTCTCATAGTCCGTTTTGGACGAAACGCAAAGCGACGCGCGCGGTTTCCCTGCCCTTGGGAGGGGCGCGCCAAGTTCTCACCCGCTCGTGCTGCCCCTCACCTGCCTGCCGGCATCCTCTCCCCGAAGAACGGGGAGAGGGAAAGCGCCCCAGCCGCGCTTCATCCCGTTCCGCCAGCTGGGCTCAGAACTCCCGGCCGAGCCTGGCGTCGACCGAATGACGGTTGCCGCCGCGGATGGCGAAATAGAAGAAGATCGCCGCCCACAGGATGGATTTCTCGGCGCCCGCATAGCCTTCGCTGCGGACGATCCAGTGGAAATAGACGGTGACGAGCAGCACGAACATGGCGGCGATCGAGGCCGGCCGCGTCAGTAGGCCTATGGCGATCAGTATGCCGCCGAAGAATTCGGTGACCGCCAGCATGAGCGACCAGAACTCCCCCGGGTAGAAGCCGAGGCTTTCGACCATGCCTGCGGCGCCGAACGGGTTCGTTATCTTGCCCCAGCCGTGGGTGACCAGCGCCAGGCCCGCAACGACGCGCAGCAACGTCTCGGCACCCTCCCGCAGCGACGCATAGAGGCCTCCGAGCGCCGGGACGATGAGGCGGTTTTGTGAATTCCTGGACGTGGCGTCGGCCATTACAGATAGTCTCCTGATGTTGTGTGTGCGCAAACCGCTGATCCATCGATCACGGTCAACTCAAGAAACTTTGAATCGTTTCGTGGACGTGCCGGACGCCGCTTCACAAAGCTTGGGCCGGAGCGCGGCACCCGAAAGCGAAAACCCCGCCGAAGCGGGGTGCGGCGGCTATATCAGGCCCGCTCGGCGACGGCGGCGATGCGCCTGGCGATGTCGGCGGGGACGTCGAGCCCGAGCGCCTTGGCGAGCATGCCCGCCTTGCCGCTGGAGCGGCCGGGAATGTGGACGTGGTGGTCGAAGGCGAGCCTGTCGAGCTGTTCCTTGAGCCGTGAGGCGAAATCGGGGTCGATCAGCTTAGGGTCGATCGCGAGCACGAAGAGGCCGGCGCCGGGGCTCTCATGCCCCTCCGCGAAGGACGGCGCGTCCAGCGACCAGTTGGCGCCGGAGAGGCCGGCGGCCAGCACCTCGACCATCAGCGCGATGTTGGCGCCACGGTTTCCGCCGAAGGCGAGCAATGTACCCTTCATGGCGGCGGCCGGATCGGTGGTCGGCTTGCCCTGGGCGTCGAGCGCCCAGCCGGCCGGAATCTCGCGCCCCTCCTCTGCGGCCTTGCGGATGCTGACGAAGGCGGTCGCGCTCGACGACTGGTCGATGACCAGCGGCGCGCTGCCCTCGACGGGCGCGGCGAAGGACATGGGGTTGGTGCAGTAGACCGGCTTGGTGCCGCCGGCGCCGGCAAGCAGCGCCGGGCCGTTGGTGGCGGCGAAGGAGACCAGCCCCTCCTTGGCGAGGCGGCCGGTGAAGTAGCCGAGTTCGCCGCAGGTGAAGGCGTTCCTCTGCGAGAAGATCGCGACGCCGAAGAGCCGCGCCGACCTGGCGACGTCGTCGAAGGCGCGGTCGAAGCCGGTATGCGCCAGCCCCCCTCTTGCGTCCGAGACATGAACGGCGAGCGAGGGCCTGGTGAGGACGGGCTCGGCGTGGCCGTCGATGCGGCCGGCTTCGAGTGCGGCGAGATAGTCGAGGAAATGCGACAGGCCGACGGCCGTCACGCCCTTGGCCTCCGCCGCGACCACCGACTTCGCAAGTGCTGAGGCATTCTCCTCGCTCGCGCCGGCCGCGATGGCCGCCCGCTCGCAGAGCGAGACCGCTTCAGCCAGATCCAGGCGGACCGTGTCGGCCATTGTCCTATCCCAATCGTGCGGGGATCCGGGCCTCGAGCTTGCGGAATGCAAACACCAGGATGCCGGTGATGCAGAGATAGATGACCGCCAGGAGGAGCAGCGGTTCGTAGACGATGAAGGTTTCCTGCCGGACGCGCGAGGCGACGGCGTAGATGTCGACGACGGTGATGGTGGCGACGAGCGGCGTCGACTTGAGCTGCTGCACCGTCTCGCCGGCAAGCGTGGGCAAGGCGCGGTAGGTGGCCTGCGGCAGCCAGATGCGGCGGAAGAGCTTCCAGCGGCTCATGCCGTAGGCGCGCGCCGCTTCGAGCTGGCCGCGCGCGACGCCGGCAAAGGCGCCGCGCATCACCTCGCCCTCGTAGGCGGCGTAGGAGATGGTGAGCGAGACCACGGCATAGGGCCATGCCTGGCGGAGGTAAGGCCAGAGGAAGGAGTCGCGGATCCAGGGATATTGCGGGAAGAGCGAGCCCAGCCCGTAATAGAGGAACCAGAGCTGCAGGAGCAGCGGCGTGCCGCGGATAACCGTGCAGAACCAGTAGGCGGGCCAGGAAAGCCACGCCGGCCCAGTGACCTGCACGAGGCCGATCGGGATGGCGAGCAGGAAGCCGAGCACGCTGGTGACGGCGAGGATCCAGATGGTGCGCCAGAGACCCTGCACCGCAAGACCGGCATAGTTGGGGACCCAGTCCCAGCGCATGAACAGAGCCGCCGAGACGACGAGCGCCAGGCCGACGGCGACGAGGCCGATCCGGTGCGGCTGCAGCCAGAGCGAGGTCTTGGCGGCGACCTCTATCGCTCCCGACGCCGCGACGCGCCCCGCCATCAGTGGCCTCCCACCGGCTGGCCGCGCCGCGACCAGCGCTCGATGCGCGCGATGATCACGTTGGAGACGAGGGTGAGCGTGAGGTAGAGCACGCCGGCGGCGAGGAAGAAGGTGAAATACGCCTTGGTCGTGCTGGCGGCGGTGCGCGTCTCCTGCGTCAGTTCGTTGAAGCCGACGATGGCGAGAAGCGCGGTGTCCTTGGTGGCGATCAGCCAGAGATTGGCGAGGCCGGGAATGGCGAAGGGCAGCATGGCTGGCAACGTGATGCGCCTCAACATCAGCGAGGCCGACATGCCATAGGCGCGCGCGGCCTCGATCTGTCCCTGCGGGATAGACTGGATGGCGCCGCGTATGACCTCGGTCGAGTAGGCGCCCTGCACGATGCCGAGCACGCAGATGCCGGCGACGAGGCCGTTGATGTCGATGCGCTGGTAGCCGAGCAGCTCGAGCACGCGGTTGATGAGGTCGGTTCCGGCGAAATAGAGGAGCAGGATCAGCACCAGCTCCGGCACGGCGCGCATCACCGTGGTGTAGAGCTCGAGCAGGTCGCGCAGCACCGGCCCGCCATAGAGCTTGCCGAAAGCGCCGCCAATGCCGAGCAAGATGCCGATGCCGAAGGCGCCGACGGCGATCAGGATGGAGTGGAAGAGGCCGCGCATGAGATTGCCGCCCCAGCCGGGCGGGCTCAGGGCCAGCAGGTCGAAGATGTTCGCCTGCAGCTGGAGGATGATCGCGTCGATCGGCTCGTTCCCGCTATGCACGGCGACGCCCCTTTGCGGGATCTGTCCGCCGGTTCCCCGTCATGCACGACGTGCGGCCGCGCCATGGGGCGCGGCCGCACGAAAGCTTACATCAGCCGCCGTAGATGTCGAAGGTGAAATACTTCTTGGTGATCTCGTCGTACTTGCCGTTGTCGCGGATCGCCTTGATGGCGGCGTCGATGCGCTCCTTGATGGCGGTGTCTTCCTTGCGCAGGCCGGCGCCGACGCCGGGGCCGAGCACCTCGACATCCTCGGCGACATAGCCCTTCAGGTCGCAGCACTCCTTGCCCTGGTCGGACTGGAGGTAGGCATCGAGCGCGATGGAATCTGCCTGGGTTGCGTCGATGCGGCCGGCGGCGAGATCCTGGTTCGCCTCGTCCTGCGTCTGGTATTCCTTGATCTCGGCTGCCTCGGTGAAGTGCTTCTTCGCGTAGTTGGCATGGACGGTCGAGACCTGCACGCCGATGATCTTGCCCTTCAGCCCTTCAGGCGTGGCGTCGAAGGTCTGGCCCTTCGGGCCGATCACGGCGGTCGGCGTGTTGTAGTACTTGCCCGAGAAGTCGATGGTCTTCTTGCGCTCGTCGGTGATCGACATCGAGTTCATGATGGCGTCGATCTTCTTGGTGGTCAGCGCCGGGATGAGGCCGTCCCACGGGATCGGCACCAGCTCGCACTCGAACTTCGCCTCGGCGCAGATCGCGTTGACGATGTCGACCTCCCAGCCGGTCCAGTTGCCGGCGGCGTCGGCGACGTAGAAGGGCGGATAGGCTTCCGGCGAGAAGCCGACCTTCAGCGGCTCGGCCTTGGCCATGGCCGCGCCCGACGCCGCAATGAGCAGCGCCGCGGCTGCGATTTTCAGAGTTTTCAGCATGCACTTTCTCCCAAGTTGTTTTGCTGTTCCCGGTGGTTCTGGTTGTTGGCCCTAATGGGCATCGTGGATGAATTGCTTCAGCCGTTCCGACTTCGGCGCGCCGAATACCTCGTCGGGCGGGCCCTCCTCCTCGACCACCCCATTGTGGAGGAAGACGACATGTGTCGCGACCTTGCGGGCGAACTTCATCTCGTGGGTGACGAGGATCATGGTGCGGCCCTCCTGCGCGAGGTCGCCGATGACCCTCAGCACCTCGCCGACCAGTTCGGGATCGAGCGCCGAAGTCGGCTCGTCGAACAGCATGACGCGCGGCTCGATGGCGAGCGCGCGCGCGATGGCGCCGCGCTGCTGCTGGCCGCCCGACAGGAAGGCGGGATAGACGTCGCGCTTCTCGGCGAGGCCGACCCGCTTGAGCAGCCGCTCGGCGTTGGCGATCGCCTCCTCGCGCCTGACGCCGAGCACATGGATCGGCACCTCGATGACGTTCTCGATGAGCGTCATGTGGCTCCACAGGTTGAAGCTCTGGAACACCATGCCGAGCCTGGAGCGGATGCGCTCGATCTGGCGGCGGTCGGCGGGCACCGTGTGGCCGTGGCTGTCGGCCTTGAGCTTGATCTCCTCGCCGTTGACGCGGATCAGCCCGCTGGTCGGGTTCTCCAGGCAATTGATGCAGCGCAGCAGCGTCGACTTGCCGGAGCCCGAGCCGCCGATGACGGCGACCACGTCGCCGTCGCGCGCCGACAGCGACACGCCCTTCAGGACATGCAGATCGCCGAACTTCTTGTGCAGGTTCTCGATGTGGATGGCTTCGGCCGCGCCGGCGCGCCCGTCTCTGGTGGCGGAGAGGGTGGCGGCCTCCGGCGTCACGGTAGCCGACCCGCGCTTCGCATTGCCGCCTGTGACGATCTCTGACCCATCACCCTGTCGCACGCTCACCCCCCGTCAGGATGGACCGGCCGGCTTGCCGCCGTCAACCCGGCCCGGCCGACAGAAAGTACTGCCGTTGCGGAACGTGCCTATTGATTCGCATCGGGCTGTTGGTGCACTCTCCGCCCACAACTCGGAGGTCAGGGCATGAAGATCATCCACACGGCTGTCGCAGCCGCGGTGTCGATGGCGGCCGTCTGCGCCGGCGCCCCGGCGGAAGCGAAGAACCACAATGCCGGCGCCTTCATCGGCGGGCTCGTCGCGGGCGCCGTGCTCGGCGGCGCGGCAGCGGCTGCAGCCCAGCCGCCGCCCTATCGCTACTACGGCTATCCGCCGCCCTACCCACCGCCATATTATCCGCCGCCGCCCTACGCCTATCCGCACTATTGCGGCTACGCGCCCTATCCGCCCTGCTACCGGTAGGCGGCTGGCACGAGATCCACACGGGAGCCAGCCGGCTTCCAGCAAAGACGGTGCACCACATGCGCGATCTCATGAGACACTCCCTGGCCGCCGCGGGCCTCGTCGCGGCCTTCTCGTGTTCTGCCCTGGCGCAGGAGCCGACGACGACGCCGCCGGCTCCCGACGCGCTTCCGGCGCCCTACGACTGCACGCTGAAGGAGGCGGTTCTCTGCAAGGCCGGCGCGACCTGCACGCCGGCCAAGACGCTCGGCGAATTGCCGTTGCCGGCCCGCGTGCTCGTCCATTTCGAGCAGCAGGTGCTGGCCGGGACCAACGCCGACGGCCTGCCCCATATCAGCAAGATCGGCGACCTCGCGCGCTCGGGCGACATACTGGTCGCGCAGGGCGTCGACGGCGGCACCGGCTGGATGCTGCATGCGACGGCCAATGACGACGAGGTGACGTTCGTCGCCGCCTCCGACGACTTCATCATCAACGCCTTCGGCACCTGCAAGCCGCTGGAATAGCGGCCGGTCGCACCGAGGCAAGCCGACGTCGCCCCTGCGGCTGCCGTCTAGGCAGGGGACAGGCTCTGAATCCACCGACCATGCGCCAGACCTACTGCCGGAGAGCCACATGAACGTGCAACCTAACCGCCGCTACGGCTCCCAGTCGATGGCGGCGCCGCTCAGGCGCGTGCTGATGCGCTCGGCGGCGAGCGCCATGCGCCACGCCAGGCCGGACGAATGGCACTACGGGCCGGGCTTCGACGCCGCCCGCGCGGCCAGCCAGCACGAGGTCTTCGCCGATCTGGTCGCGGCGTCCGGAACGGAGGTCGAGTGGCTGACCGAGGTGGATGACGGGCTCGCCGATTCCGTCTTCACCCACGACCCGTCGCTGTCGACCGACCACGGCGCGATCATCCTTTCCATGGGCAAGGCGCTGCGCCGGCCCGAACCCGGCCTGCACGAGAAGGCATATCGGCGCATGGGCGTTCCGATCCTCGGCCGCATCGAGGCGCCGGGGACGGTCGAAGGCGGCGACTGCGTCTGGGTCGACGGCAAGACGCTGGCGATCGGGCGCGGCGTGCGCACCAACGAAGCGGGTATCCGCCAGATGGCCGCGCTGCTCGAGCCGCATGGCGTCGAGGTGCTCGGCTACGACCTGCCGCTCTGGCACGGCGAGGAGGCCTGCCTGCACCTGATGTCGGTGATCAGCCCGCTGGCCGACGATCTGGCGCTGGTTCATTCGCCGCTGCTGCCCGCCGCCTTCTACCAGTTGCTCAAGGCGCGCGGGATCGGGCTGGTCGAGGGCGACGCCCGGGAATTCCAGGACGGTTTGGGCCTCAGCCTCAACGTGCTGCCGACCGCGCCGCGCGAGGTGATCGCGGTTGCCGGCTTCCCGAAGACGGCCGCCGCGATGGAGGCGGCGGGCTGCACGGTGCAAACCTTCGAAGCGGACGCGCTCTGCATCGCCTGCGAGGGCGGGCCGACCTGCCTGACAAGGCCGGTGTGGCGGGGATGAGCACGCTCGGCGAGGCGCTGATCACCCTGCTCGAGGCGCATGGCGTCGACACGGTGTTCGGCATTCCGGGCGTGCACACGGTCGAGCTCTATCGTGGGCTCGCCGGCTCCAGGATCCGCCACGTCACGCCGCGCCACGAACAGGGCGCCGGCTTCATGGCCGACGGCTATGCCCGCGCCTCCGGCAGACCGGGGGTGGCCTTCGTCATCACGGGGCCCGGCCTCACCAACACGATCACCGCCATGGGCCAGGCGCGCGCTGACTCCGTGCCGATGCTGGTGATCTCCGGCGTCAATGCGCGGGACACGCTGGGCAAGGGCCTCGGCCACCTGCACGAACTGCCCGACCAGCGCGGCATGATGGAGAAGGTGGCGCTGTCGTCGCGCCGCATCACCAGCCCGGAAGAACTGCCCGGCGCGCTGGCCGACGCGTTCGCATTGTTTGCCGGCGGGCGGCCGGGGCCGGTGCATATCGAAATCCCGACCGACGTGATGACGCTGCCGGCGAACGGCCTGTCGCCGCAACTCGCCAACGTGGCGCCGCCGACGCCAGATGCGGCTCTGATCGATGAGGCTGCGGCACTCGCGGCAAGGGCGGCGAAGCCCGTCATCCTCGCCGGCGGCGGGGCGAAGGCGGCGCAGGCGGCGCTGACCGAGCTTGCCGAAGCGCTCGACGCGCCGGTGGTGCTGACCGCCAATGCGCGCGGGCTGCTGCACGCGCATCCGCTCGCCGTGCCGGCAAGCCCGAGCCTGAAGGCGGTGCGCGAGGCCATCGACGCGGCCGATCTTGCGATCGCGGTCGGCACGGAGCTCGGGCCGACCGACTACGACATGTATGGCGACGGCGGGTTTGTCCTGCCGAAGAATTTCGTCCGCATCGACATCGACGCCGAGCAGCTCGCGCGCCACCCGACGACCGTGGCCATCCAGGCCGATGCACGCGCGGGCGTCGAGGCGCTGCTTGCCGCCCTTGCGGGCAAGAGGCTGCAGGCGGCGGGCGCCGAACGCGCTGCCGCGGCACGGAGAGCCGCCCGCGCCGAGCTCTCGCCCGCGTTGCAGCATCAACTCGGTGTCGTCGAAGCGATCCGCGACACGCTGCCCGGCGCGATCATCGTCGGCGATTCCACCCAGCCGGTCTATGCCGCCAACCTCTATTACGACCACGACCGGCCCGGCGGCTGGTTCAACGCGGCCACCGGCTTCGGTGCGCTGGGCTACGGTCCGCCGGCGGCGATCGGCGCGGCGCTCGCCGTGCCGGATGCGACGGTGGTCTGCCTGTCCGGCGACGGCGGGTTCCAGTTCTCGCTGCCGGAGCTTGCGGCGGCGGCAGACGCCGGCGCGCCCGTCATCTTCGTCGTCTGGAATAATTCTGGCTACCGCGAGATCGAGACGTCGATGCGAGACGCCGGCGTCGAGCCGGTCGGCGTGTCGCCAGCCCCGCCGGATTTCGCCAAGGTCGCGGACGCCTACGGGATCGCGGCCGAGCGGCTCGCCTCGCCTGATGGACTGCCGGACGCGCTGCGGCGCGCGCAGGCGGCGAAAAAGCCTTATCTGATCGAGATCGCGGTGGACTGAGCCATGGCAGGCGCGTTCGACGGCAGGACGGTGGTGGTGACGGGCGGCACCGGGGCGCTCGGAAGCGCAGTGGTGGCGAAGCTGCTGGACGAAGGCGCGGTCTGCCATGTGCCGACCAGCCACGCCGCGGCACCGACGGATTTCGCCTTCACGACACACGACCGGATCAGGCTCGCACCCAACGTCGATCTTACCGACGCGGCCTCGGTCGACGCCTTCTACGCCGCGCTCCCCGATCTCTGGGCTTCCATCCACTCGGCCGGCGCTTTCGCCATGTCGCCGATCGGCGAGGCAGCCTCCGACGCGTTCGCCGCGATGATCGAGGCGAACGCGACCACGGCCTTCCTCTGCTGCAGCGCGGCGGCCCGCGCCATGCTCGCCTCCGGCACGGCCGGGCGCATCGTCAACGTCGCCGCGCGGCCCGGCCTCGACCCGCGCAAGGGCGCAGCCATGGCGGCCTACACGGCGAGCAAGGCGGCTGTGGCTGCGATTACGGTCGCGCTGGCCGAAGAGCTGAAGGGCGAGGGCATACTGGTCAACGCGGTGGCGCCGTCGACGCTCGACACGCCGGCGAACCGCAAGGCGATGCCGAAGGGCGACTTCTCCAAATGGGTGAGCGTCGAGGCCGCAGCCGAGGCGATCGTCCATCTCGCCTCGCCCGCCAACGCCACCGTCAGCGGCGCGCTGCTGCCGATCTACGGCAGGGCGTGAATCGCCGGCAGTTTTGTTCGACCGTCCCCTCCATCACGCTTCGCAGGGGAGCAGCCACATCCCTCAAGACGAGCCGTGGATGTCGACCATCGGCTTCAGCTGATCCTGCGAGGCCGCCCAGTCGGTCGGCCGCTCGATCATGCGGCGCACTTTCGGCGGCTCGGTGCCGCTGTGCAACTGCCTCAGCCTGTCGGCCACCTCCG
>Ga0233385_1000623_pt1 | contig 16894 bp, 10 predicted proteins | sample ElkDunMinimDraft_16_FD_191543 | JGI IMG/M metagenome (GOLD analysis project Ga0233385, IMG submission 191543) | Fecal eukaryotic communites from dung pellets of Tule Elk in California, USA - Elk Dung G36 | ecosystem: Host-associated > Mammals > Digestive system > Large intestine > Fecal | place...
CGTAGGCCGTCAACGGCTTGCCCTGGCGCAGCTTATAGAGAACTTGGTTTTCGGTGAGGCCTCGCAGGAAATGCCGCGCCTTGGCCTTGAAGCGTGCGAAGTCGGCCTCGCCAACCTGCGGGAGAACGACTTCCTCGCCCGTGCCGATTTCGTCCGCGAAGTTGGAGTAGACGACGGCGCTGCGGCTTTTCTCGATGTGCTGGACCAGATCCCGCAACCTTAGTCGGACTAATTCCAGCAGCGGCACCGTCACGCCCTGCCACCATTCAGCCGTCTGGATTTCCTCGATCAGCGCAGCCCTGGCCGCAATGCCCGGGATCGCGGTCTGGTCCTCGAGGGCCGATGCGATCTCCAGAAGCTCCTTCTTAAGTGCGTCGAAGCGCTTGGAGCCCTTGAGCAGCGCTAGCTCGAGCTGGAACACCAGCAGGTCGAAGCGCTTCGCCTCTTCTATACCAAGGTCGTGCGACGATGGCAGCGGGGCGATGTCGTCGACTAGTTCCGCGCGGACGTCGTCGTTGCCGAGAGCCGTCCAAGCCTCGTCGGACTGATACTTCTCAACGGTGCGGCGCTTCTGGCGGACGATGAAGTTGTCCAGGTGGAGCCCATCGACCGTCTGGCGCAGGATCTTCAGCGCGTCCGAGCGGATTTCTTCCTCGGTCGGGGGAGTATCCTGTCCAGCATCATAGGGCTGCTGCCCGCCGGCTGAGAACCCGCCTGGAGCGGCGCGTTTCTCGTCGAGCGCGCGCACCAGATCGAGCCTGGCCGCGAATAGCCGCGCCGAGAGCGACTTCGCAGCGCTGGCCTCCTTGATCTCGGGATCGGCCCCGAAGAACTCCAGGTTCTGGCAGTAGTCGAAGACACGGAAGAACTCCTTGTCTTGGCCCGGACCGAACAGATCGGGGCAGAGGCGCGTTCCGCGGCCCATCATCTGCCAGAACTTGGTCTTGGAGCGCACCGGCTTGAAGAAGACGAGGTTGACGACCTCCGGCACGTCGATGCCGGTGTCCAGCATGTCGACCGAGATGGCAATGTGCGGCGCCTTGTCCTTCCTGGAGAAGTAGTCGATCAGAGTCTGGGCGTAGGGACCGCTCTCGTAGGTGATGACGCGCGCAAAGTGACCGGCAAGGCCGGGATAGGCCGTATTGAACCGCGCCTCGATGAACTGCGCGTGCTGCTGGTTCTTGGCGAAGATGATCGTCTTGCCCAGCCGATCGCCGCCCTCGACCTTGACGCCGTTCTGCATGAGATGGGCGATGACGTGGTCGACTGTGTCCTTGTTGAAGAGCCGCTTGTTGACCTCGGCCGCCTCGACGCTGTCGGGGATGTCCTCCTCGCCCCACTCCAGCATGTCCCACTGGTCCTTCTCCTCCTCGGAGAGGTCGTCGTAGCGCAGCCCCGAGCGGACGATCTTGAGCGGCACGGAGATTGCCACCGGCGGCACCAGATGCCCGTCGGCGACGGCCTCCTCGAGGCTGTAGGCGTCGGTCGGCACGCCATCCTCGAGGTCGAAGAGCGAATAGGTGTTCTTGTCGATCTCGTCCTTCGGGGTTGCCGTCAGGCCGACCAGCGTGGAGTCGAAATACTCGAAGATCGAGCGGTAGCGCTGGTAGACCGAGCGGTGCGCCTCGTCGATGACGACGAGGTCGAAGTGGCCCGCGCCAAATGTCGCCTTGCCGTCGCGCCGCCCGTCGATCAGGTTCATCATGGTCGGGTAGGTCGACAGGAACACGCGTCCGTCGGTCGTGCGCTCGGTCGCGAGGTTGACGGGCGCGGCATCAGGCAGATGCGCCTTGAACGCGCCGGTTGCCTGGTTCACCAGCGCGATGCGGTCGGCAAGGAAGAGCACCCGCTTCACCCAGCCGGCGCGCATCAGCACATCGATCAGCGCGATCACGGTGCGTGTCTTGCCGGAACCCGTCGCCATGACGAGCAGCGCCTTGCGCTCGCCATCCTCGTCGAAGGCCTTGCCGATGGCGCGGATCGCACGGTGCTGGTAGGGCCGCTCGACGATTTTTTTGTTGATCGCCTCGGAGGCCAGCTTCCTACGGCCGGTTCGGCGCTGGATCAGCCATTCCAGCTCGTCGCGCTTGTAGAAGCCGCCGATCTGGCGCGGCGGCTGCGCAGCATCGTCCCAGATCCAGTGCTCGTAGCCGTTGGTGTAGAAGATGACTGGCCGCCGGCCGAAGCGCGCTTCCAGCGCGTCGGCGTAGAGTTTTGCCTGCTGCTGGCCCTGCCGAGCATCCTTGCGCGTGCGCTTGGCCTCGACCAGCCCGAGCGGCTTGCCGTCAGCGCCCCACAGCACGTAGTCGACGAAGCCGACGCCCTCGGCATTCGGCATGCCCTCGACGCGGAACTCCAGATCTTCCGGCCTGTCCAGCGCCCAGCCAGCCTCGCGCAGCAGGAGATCGACGAAGCGGTCGCGCGTCTCCGCCTCGTTCCAGTCGTGGCTGGTGGGCGTGGCCTCGGACGCAAGGCGGGCCGCGGCGACCTCGGCGCGCAGCGCCTTCAGATCCTCGTCGAGACTGGTCTTGTCGGTCAAGAGCCGCGTCAGCTCGCCGTTCTTGGCGTCGAGCTCGGCCTGCTGGGCTTTCAGGTGCGCGAAGGCCTTTTTAAGCGTCTCGTCGCGGCGCGAAAGCAGCGCGGCGTCGAAGGCGAGACCGTCCGCCGGCTTGGACTTGCGGCCATAGGTGCGCGCCAGCCAGAAGCAGACGTGGAAGAGCTCCTTGACCGCGCCTGTTGCATCGCCGTCGGAGATGCGACGCTCCTCGTGCACGGCGCGGTTGCGCATCGTGTTGATGTAACGCGCCTTGGCGAACACCGCCTCGCCGGCCGCGCGGCGAAAGCTCGGCTCGTGCAGGAGCGCGGCGATATTGTCCTGGTAGGGCAACTTCAGGCCGGGGTCGTTGCGGAACGCCCATTTGATCGCGAGCTCGACGGTCTTGCCGGCGAAGAAGGCGGCGGCCGTCGGCGACACGCCTGCCTGCCGCTCGGCTTCCACTGCCGCCTCGTGAACGGTCGGGAACTCGGCGGCGAGGAAGGCGAAGTTGGACATGGCCGCAAGCTAAGGTTGCGCAGAAATTTCGCAAGAGGAATGTTGCCGGTTCCGCCTCAGAACTGTGCTCGCCAGACGGCGGCCCTGAGCAACACCGACCTGTCCAGCGGCGGCGTCAGCTCGAAGGCGCGAGGCTGGCGGGCGAAGTCGTAGAGGCGCACCAGCTTGAAGGCGTCCGGCCGCTCGTCGGAGAAGGCCCGCTCGTTCTCGGACAGGAAGAAAGGTGTTGTGCTGTGACCGGTCGTCGTCTTCACCTCGATCAGCCGCTCGCGCCCGGCGCCGTCGAAGGAGCTGATGTCGTAGCCCGCGCCGTCACCGTGCTCCGCCGAGACCCAGCGCACCTTTCGCGCCAGATCGGCCCGGTCGGCCGCGCGCAGGGACGCCTGTTCGCCGAAGAAAACGCGTTCCTCGCCGTCGCGCCCGAGCCGGCGGTTGCGCGCATCCCGCAAGGCCGGGTCGAAGCGGCGCACGATCCGCTCCAGCGCCGGCGGCACGGAGTCGAGGTCCGAGGGCGCCGGAGGCTGCTCGAAGAATAGGCTTTCAGGCTCGTGCAGGCCGCCGGTTGGCGATGCCGAAAACGGGTTCTCGAACACATCAGGGCTGGCCGCCAGGCGGCGCTCGACGCCGTCGACCAGCGCGCGCTGGAAATTCGCCAGCGGCTTGTAGCCCTCGACCCACGGCATGCCGAGCCGCAGCAGGACAGCGCTGATGTTCTGATGCTTGAACTCGATGGAGCCGCGGCCGCGGCCGGTGAGTTCTTGCAGCGCCGCATTGCGCCGGGCCTTCACGAAGGACTGGCCGCGCAGCTCCATGCCCAGCATGTCGAAATAGTCGGCGACGATGAGGTCGACTTCGCGGTCGGTCCAGTCGGCTCCGGCCAGTGCGTCGGGCATGGTCAGATCTGGCCTGAAAAGGCGCGGAATTGTAGGGAAGAGAAGAGAGTTTCGAGAGCCCGGAGCTGGGTTTCTGCCCCACGTTGGCGCATCCGAATAGCCATCAGCGCTTCCGCGTAGCGACGCTGCAACTGCTCGTCAGGAATCAGAATCGGAATGGACACCATCTCCTTAGCGTTGATGTTCGCCATACCCACGATGCTCTTGGCCATGCCGCGCAACGTTGCCTTGCCGTGGCGCGAATTGAGGTAGGCTGCGATGTAGTCGGGGCTAGCCCCCTTCTTCGTTCTTGCTCGCACGAGATAACCTGCGAACGCGAACGGTTCCTCGAGGTCGAACACTGCCGTCTTGCCGACGAGATCGGCGCTGTTGGTCCGATTGAAGAGGATGTCGCCCCGCTGAACCGTGTATTTGCGTATGTCGGCCTGAGCGAGGTCGATGAACTTCAGGTCGTCGGTGATGATGCGGCCATCGACGGTGATGTTACCCATACGCAGAATAGGATAGCCACCCTCCCTACCGGCCTTCGCGCTGGTGCCATATTGGGTGTCGGCGAGCAGGTCTCCGATCTTTCCTCTCTTGAAGCCCTTCGAGTTTGCGGCTGGATCCCCAAACATCTCAAGAAAGATCGATTGCGTGAGGCTATCGAGCCGTTCGATGGCGCGCTTGCGCTTGCGACGCAGCGCATCCGCCTTGTCCAGTATCGCCGCGATCCGCTGCTGCTCGGGGAGCGGCGGAAGGGGGATTGAGGTTCCTGCGAGTTCCCCCGACCGTATCCTCGGCAGTTGGCCTGGCGCCACATCAACCGGAGCGGTCTGGAGGAAGCGATGGCTTCGCAGGAAGTGCGCGACGTAGCTTCGACTGACCTTGGGATTTACGGTCAGCACATATTGGTCAACCGAACACAGTCCATCGAACTCGGCGACCCAAACCTTGTTCAGGTATGGCCGCAGGTATCCATAGACGATATCCCCAGACTTGAACCGAGCCCGCCGCCCGGTCATCTCCGACAGTTCGATACGCTCTTCGCCTATTCGAATTCCTGTGTCCCTTTCGATGTGTTCCAAGCCCACGAAGACCTCGTGACCTTGCGGTTTGTCCTTCGGATGAACGATGTCGCTGCGAAATTTCAGCACTTCGCCGAGCGGGACAGGCTGAACATCGGACGCCCAAAGGCTCACAGCATCGCCTCCAGTTCCTCCAGCCCCTCGGCGATCTCCTTTTCCAGCACCTTCAGCTCGGCGATAATCTCTTTCGGCGGGCGGTGTTCCTGCGCCTCGTGCACCACTTCCTTGTAGCGGTTGATGGAGAGGTCATAGCCGGCCGCCGCGATCTCGGCCTTGGGCACGCAGAAACTCTGGTTCGTGCGCGCGCGTTCGCGCTCGGTCCCGTTCCGCTCCGGCCAGCGCTCGGCGATGTCGGGCAGGTTGTTCTTCGCCAGTTCGTCCTCAGTCAATGCCAGGTTGGCGAAGTGGCCGGCCTCCCGGTGTCCCGGCGTAGGCCCGAGTTTCTCACCTGACAGCAGCGGCGTGCGCTTGTCGTCGAGCGAAAAGCCGTCGGCCTGGCAATCGTAGAACCAGACATTGTCCGTGCCGCCGGAATTGGTCTTGGTGAACAGCACGATCGCCGTCGACACGCCCGCATAGGGGCGGAACACGCCGGACGGCAGCTTGACGATTCCATCGAGCCGGTGATCCTCCACCAGCATCTTTCTGATCGCCTTGTGCGCCGTCGACGAGCCGAACAAGACGCCGTCAGGCACGATCACCGCCGCGCGGCCGCCGGGTTTCAGGAGCTTCAGGAACAGCGCCATGAACAGAAGCTCGGTCTTCTTCGTCTTGACGATCGACAGCAGGTCCTTGGCGGTCGTCTCGTAGTCCAGCGAGCCGGCGAAGGGCGGGTTGGCCAGCACCAGGCTGTAGCGGTCGGCGTCGCCGGCGTGCTCCTGGGCGAGCGAGTCCTTGTAGCGGATGTCAGGCTTTTCCACGCCATGCAGCGTCATATTCATCGAGCCGATGCGCAGCATCGTCTGGTCGAAGTCGAAGCCGTGGAACATCTCCTCGTTGAAATGGTCGCGCGTCTCCGCGTCGATGAACAGCCTCGGGTGGTTGTCGCGCAGATATTCGCCGGCCGCGACGAGGAAGCCGCAGGTGCCGGCAGCCGGATCGCATATGATGTCCTTCGGCGTCGGCGCGGTCATCTCCACCATCAGCGCAATGATGTGGCGCGGCGTGCGGAACTGGCCGTTCTGGCCGGCGCTGGCGATCTTGCCCAGCATGTATTCGTAGAGGTCGCCCTTGGTGTCGCGATCATCCATCGGGATGTTGGCGAGCAGGTCGACCACCTTGGCGAGCAGCGCCGGCGTGGGAATGGTGAAGCGCGCGCCCTTCATGTGGGTGGCGTGCGCAGAACCGTCCTCGGCCATGGTGCGCAGGAACGGGAAGACATGCTCGGACACGATGGTGAACATGGTGCCCGCGTCGCGGTTCTTCAGCCGCGACCAGCGCATGTCCTCAAAGGCGACGCCGCCGTCTTTCCCGATGCCGTCCTTGCCTTCCGGGAAGATGCGCCGCTCGATCGGCCGGCCGAGGCGGTTCGCCTTGTTCTCCTCGCGCGTGTGGGCGTCATCGAGCCCACGCATGAAGAGCAGGTAAGTGATCTGCTCGATCACCTCGATCGGGTTGGCGATGCCGCCTGCCCAGAAGGCGTTCCAGACCGCGTCGATCTTGGAGCGAAGTTCACCAGTGATCATGCAATACTCCCTGCGTGGCCGCACAATAGCCAGCAGACGCCAAGCCGCAACTCCTCTTGAGCTCATCTCTTAAAAAGGCGAGACTTCCGGTCAGAGGGGAGAGGCTAGCGGCAAAGACCGGGACGGTGCGCGCCGGCAGGAGATACGGAGTTTTCTGGGCGGGCACACAAGGAGGACACGGGCCTGTATGTCGGCACCGGCGGGTTTACCAAGGATGCACGCAACGAGGCCGACCGCGCGAGTATCCCACTGTCGCTGATGGATATCGTTGAGCTGGTGGAAGCCGTGGTCGAGAACTACGAGTCGCTAGACAATTAAACGCGCCAGTTGCTGCCTCCGCGACGTCTCTACTGGCGATGTAGCACGGCGGGCACAAGGCATCGCGGACGCCCGTGCTGACGCTGCGGAACCGGTTGCGGCGCCGTTTTTTGCCAGTATAGGTTGTTGCCGCTACTCGGGGGTAACGCATGGAATTTCTGCAGACGATCGGGCTAATCGTTCGATCAATTGTCTTGGGCGCGGCCGGTATTCTCCGGGACGAGTATGCGCCGGGCCTGTTCAGTCTGGCGCTGATTGTAGCGTTGATCGTGGCGCTGTTCATCTTCGCAATGGGCATTCGGTCCCGCGTCCGCGCAATGCGCTGGCTCGACGGGGCGGTGCGTAAGCACAAAAACAACGAGGAGCTCAGCGCCGGCCTCGACAAGCTCAACGCCGAGATTTCGGAGGGAACGAGGGGGGCAACCCGCGCAAAAGTAGCTGCCGTGTGGGGAGAGTTTGCCGAGACTCTGGTCGTCCAGGAGGAAGGTGGTCACCCGATCTACCACAACTCGGTTCGACCTTCGGCATTCTTCAACCTCGATGATATGGGGTTTGGCGCAGGCATATGGCGCCATGTGCCGAGCCTCTTCGTCTCGATAGGACTTTTCCTCACCTTCCTGGGATTGGTCTCCGCCTTGAACTCGATGGTCCCCGAGGGTGGAGGAACCATCGGCCCAACGGAAATGAACGCGCTTCTCTCGGTTGCGTCTGCGAAGTTCATCATGTCGCTGACCGGGCTTTTGTGCTCGATCGTCTTCACGCTTGCGTTGCGCAAAGGCTTGCACGACGCCGAATATGCCGCGCACCGACTGTCAGACGGATTGGAAGAGCGATTGCCCTTCCTAAGCCTGGAAGGACTGGCAGTAAAACAACTAGCCGCAATTCTCGAGCAAAGGGACATGCTCAAGTCCTTCGCCACCGAACTCGTTGCCGAGCTCGGGCGCCCGCTCAAGGAGATGCCTGCAGCAATTTCCGGCAGCATCGAGCAAACAATGCGTCCGCTTCTCGACAAAGTTGGCAAGGCGGGCACGGACGGCGTCGGCGCCATGGTGCAGGATCTGAGCACGCGCATGACGGAAGACGTCGGACGCGCTCTCGGGGAAGCCAGCCGGAGCATTCAAGAAGCCGGCGACAGAATTTCGAAGCTCTCCGACCGGATGGACCAGAGCTCGTCGAGAGTGGGCGATGAACTTAACGTCGCACTCGCGCGTGTTTCGGAAGCGGTTGCCGGGATCAGGGACACACTTGGCGAGGCAGCAAAGGACACTGGAGGAACATTCAACGCGGGTGCCGAGAGGCTGCTCGGCGTGATGAATGATACGCTGGCCGGCATCCGCGACAACACATCTGCGGGAACCAGTGCGATGAGCGCTGCCGCGTCAGCGATGAGGCAGGCTGGTGAAGGATTCCGCCAGCAGGTGGAGACAGCGGGCCAAGCTGGCGCAGAGGCCGCCGGTCGCGAAATCAGCCGGATTACGGCTGATGCTACCTCAAAGGCAGCCACGCACGTCTTGGCGCCTCTCGACGAGATCGCCGAGAAGATGGCTGGCGTTGTCAGCCAAGTGGCTTCGGCGGGTAACGACATGCGACTGTTCGCGGATGGCGTGAAATCTGGAGCCGACGCTGCGGCCCAAGCGTCGAACACTTTCCGATCGGCAAGTCAGGATCTAGTGTCAGCTGCCATCCCAATCCGAACATCGCTCGGCAGCGTCGAGAGCTCCATTTCTGGATTGACCGAAGCAACTCGGAACGTAGCCGCTACGGTCACTCAATCCGCGGAGTCTACCGCTCGGTCTGCTGCCGATGCGTTGGCGGCTGCGCAAGCGGTCCTCGGCAGCGAGCACAAGGCGATCGAGAACGTGCTGTCGGGAATCTCGGTCGCACTCGAGCGCTTGCGCGAGCAAGGGACCCGCATCGATGATATCGACGGCAAGCTTGGTCGAGCCTTTGAGATTTACACGCAGCAGGTGGCGGGAGCAGTCGACGGCATGCGCCAACACGTGCAGGACCTGCAGCGAACGCTCCAGCCGAGCCTTGATACCCTCAAGTCGGTGGTCGAATCCGCCGAAGAGTTCATTCCCAGGTCGCGGGCTAGGTAATGCGCGCCGCCTTCCGTCGCCGCAACCGGGAAGACGAGGAAGAGTCGGTCTTCGTTTCGATGACCGACATGACGGTCAGCTTTCTGTTCATCTTGATGATCATGCTGGCGTTCTTCGCCAGCCAATTCAATCCTGACGAAACCGTGCAGCTTATCAGATACAATCAGGCTCTCTTGGAGCGTGACAAGGCCCGCCGCCAGGTAGCGGATCTCGACAAGAGAGTGGCTGAGCTCGAACAAGAAATCGAGCGACTGAAAGCAGAACTAGCCGAAAAGGATCCGGTCGAGGAATACCTGAAACGCACGGCTCAGGTTCGCCAGCGCATCCTGGAACAATTGCGTGATCAACTGCGGGTCGACTTTCCCGACCTGATGATCGAGATCAGCCAGGAACAGGATGCGCTTCGTTTCCAAGGTGATGGGTTGTTCGCGAGCGGTGAGTCTGTGCTGCGCGCAGACAAGCGACAGATCGTTGAAACGATTGCCGCGCGTCTCGACCAGATTCTGCCCTGCTACACGCTGGGGGGGCAGGCGAACTGGTCGGGAGCCTGTAACGAGAGCGCCGCCATCATCGAGGCAGTGCAGATCGAAGGGCACACCGACGCCACGGGCAACGATCAGAGCAATCTCGAACTTTCGACACAGCGAGCCAACGAGACATTCTGGGCAATGCTCAGCAAGCAGCCTGCCCTTGACGAGCACCTGAATTTCCGAGACCAGCCGGTTTTGTCGGTGGCAGGCTATGGGGAGATGCGCCCGATCGCGGACAACGCCACAATGACAGGGCGCGCCACGAACCGACGCATTGACTTGCGCATCATCATGTATACGCCGACGGTTTCCACCGAGATCGATCACATTGCCCGCCGCCTTGGTGCGACCACCCCGGATGGTCCGCAATGAGCCTCCAGGATGTGCTTAGCTGTCGGCAACCTTACCAACCTCGCGCATTGTCGTCGCTTGCGCCGCTGACTGCCGCTGCCGAGCGGATACTCTCTCGTTGGCCGGACGCGGTAAAGGAGCCGCCGGAGGCCGATCGCGAGCGCATTGTCCTGGAAATGAAGAGACGGCTCGACGAGAACGACTGGAGCGACCTTCGCACGTCGTTCGTAGCAACGGCGGCGGTCGCACTTTTCGACTCCGAGCGGCGGCATCGCAAGGACTTGGCCCCCCTTCGTCAGTTCTACCTAGACGAGATTGTGGCCAACTCGAGCGCTGCGTTCCGCTCCGCAATGGTTTCCGTTTATATCGGTTCCTACCTACCTGGCGCCCCTCACACCGCGCAGCTTGGCCGAAGTCTCGGTCAGGTGGCGGGTCACCTCGCCGGGCGTTGGGACCCCTTGCTAAAGGCAGTGCCACGACTGTTCGACGGGACATCTGCGCATGAGAAGATCGGCCAATTGATGTTGCCCATGCCGACGCCATGGTCTGATCTAAAATCTATTGGCATGCGCAAGCCACACGACGCGGGCCTGATGACCCATGCGCACTTGGCGTTCGTCAAGGCGATTGCGTCGTCGCTGAAAACGGAACCGTCGATCGAAAAATTGCTCACTTGGCTAAAGCCCGAGGGCGTCCCGCAAGCGAAGTCGGAGGGGGCGGCCGATGCAATCGCCGCCCTGTTGGCCCCGTGGAAGGACGTCGATCCGCCGGCTGAACTGCGCGGCCACCTTACTATGCGCCTTGCGGGCTACTACGGTGATCCGCGTGGTCTGAGCAGCAAGCAGCCATGGAATTCGGTGCCAGGCGACCTGGTTGCTTTGATATCGCGCTGGCTGACCGGGCAGAACATACAGTTCTTTATGGACGTGGTCTCTGAAGCCGACCCGGACCCGATGTTCCCGCCCCGCCGCAAGTTTTGGATGAAACTGCATCAGGAGGGCCGGATCGATGACGCATGGGTAGCACTGAGCGATCACGGAGCAACGATCGCGAGGCAACGGGCCGCCGGGCGGCCGGGGCTCGCGTTCGGTTATCAGACGGCCCGCGGCAGCCGGGCTTCCACTTGTTTGCTCATCCTCAAGATCGGTCGAAAAATCGTGGTGGAAGGGTCTCATAGTTATCAGGTGCATGTCTTCAATGAAGCCGAAGCGTCAACACCAAAACTGCACCTACGCTCATACGATTGCGATCAGATCCGGTTGTTAAAGGGGGCCAAATCCAAACGGCACCTAGGCGACTGGCAGGGATGGGTAAGGGAAAACGTATGACCCTGGAACTCGGCTTCAGCTATGACGCAAACGGCATCACGCTGCGCGCGGCCGAAAAGACTGGCCTATCGCGCTTTTTCTCTCGCTCAACTGACAGCGACCTACGCCGCCTTCCAGCATCGGAACGCGACCTGATCTGTGCCGTTGCGGATCTCAGAGAACTCAGCAATGACGATCCTGATCAACTCCGAATTGCCGACCATCACATTTGGCTGTCACACTGGCTCGCCTCGCAACTCGATGCAGCCGGTGCGAAGGCCCTTGGACTCCCGAAACAGGTCGATCTCACCTTCAGCACGGACGTTGAGGGCGTCGTTGGCTCTTCGGGTTTCAAACTCGTCTACCAGTGGACGAAGTCCGGCCAGCGGCAACTTCCGACGCGCGTTGGAGCGATCTTGGAGACTAGGCAGGGCAAGCGCTTGATCCCTCGCTGGATGCTGGATGCTATAGAAATAGCGGACAAATCGATGAGCACCGGCGAGGACGTATCCGACTGGGAGGCGCTGGCGCGTTTTCGACAGGCGCTTGAGCCTGGGGTCCAGATGAGCGATGCGGGCGCGGCGGCTCGGATGTCGATGACCGACTTTCTCTCCGGGCTTGAAGTGCGGTTAGCCGACGCCTTTTCGGTCTCGCCGGCTGCAACAGGGGATGACTTTGAAGTCGTGCCTTTCTCCCGCGAACGCTTGAGGACTACAGGCGTCCTCGACGGTGACGTGGATGAGGCGCAGGGCGAACTTGACGGCGACCCGCTAAAAGCCTTCCAGCGCCGCGTGCGAGATAGAGGCGCGTTGCCTGCCTACCGGGTCCGGCCGGGAAGCTACCTCATCATAGACCGCAGCGCGATGCCTGCGCTGCGAGTGATGGCGGACAAGCAGCACGCGCCCCGGGAAGAGCGCGCTGCCTTTATCTCAAACCCACGTCCTGCCCTGACCGAAGCAATAATGTCCGACTTGGAAGTTCGTGGGCTTCTCGACGGAATGGATGAATCTGGCGTCGAACAATCTGCCGAGCTATTCGCCGAACCTGTTCTGATCGAGACAGCGCAATACTCCGCTCGAGTTCTTGGAGTGACCCGGTTTGAGAAGGAAGAGAGGCTGCCCGGTGGTGAGAGCGGCACGACCTGGTTGCCGGAGGACTTCGGCCGACGGTTCGCCGCCTTTCTTAATGAACAGAGCATCGATGCGCTCGAATCGTTGAAACGCGAAGTTGTCGCGGCAATCGACGCTGGCCAACTGTCGGTTGTCCGCAATAACATCGAGATCCCCGCCAGACCTGAAACTCTCAATACGATTGACGCAAAGCTCGAGCGAACTGACGCCCTAGATCGTGATGACGAGCCACGGGGCCAAGATGCCGGCCCGATGGTGTTGGCCAGCAAAAGCAATTTGCGCGAGTTGGAGTGGTTCGCCGAGTTGAAACCGCGGCAGGTCCAAAATCGCGAAGTGCCGCATCTAGTGAAAACGCAGCTCAAGCATCACCAAATCGCCAGCTTCAATTGGCAGATCGGAGCTTGGCAGGCTGGTTTGCCTGGAGTGCTAAACGCCGACGAGCAAGGGCTCGGTAAGACACTCCAGACCATCGCGTTCCTGGCGTGGCTGCAGCAGGAAATGGTAGCTCCATCGACACGCCGACCCCTATTGGTTGTTGCGCCGACCTCGCTGCTAGTGAACTGGGAACAGGAAGTTGTCCAGCACCTCCATGAGCCAGGACTGGGCCGTGTCATCAGACTCTATGGCGCTGGCACAAGTTCGCGAAAACTCCTGGGGGCTGAAGGTCGGGACATAGATGGTGGCAAGGCGAAACTCGATCTAGAGTTCCTAAACGAAGCAATATCAGAGGGTCGCGCGCACCGTTTCTGGGTTCTAACCACTTACACCACGCTGACCAACTATCAACATTCACTTGCCACCATCCCCTTCGCGGCTGCCGTATTTGACGAGATTCAGGCACTAAAAAACAATCGCAGTATGCGGTCGGCGGCCGCGCGAGCTGTCAAAGCCGACTTCACTATCGGACTGACAGGGACGCCGATCGAAAATTCGGTGCGCGATCTTTGGTCTATTATGGATCAAATCGCACCGGGCCGACTGGATACCGAGGCAAATTTCCTTGAGCGCTATCGTAGTCCCGATGCCGCTAACATGGCGGAATTGCACTCCCGCATCTTCAAGAAGCAGGGTGATATCCCGCCAACGGGCATTCGCCGACTTAAATCAGAAGTCGCCAGAGATCTTCCTGCCAAGCGTCGGCGGCTCTATCCACGCGCAATGCCTGACCAGCAACAGCTGGCTTACGAAGACGCGCGTCTCAAGCTTGCCCAAGGCGGCCCCGGAGCGGCTCTGAAAATGCTGCATCACATTCGGACGGTTTCAGTTCACCCCAACCTCGAAGGTCACCAGCAAAACGGCGATTTCATAGGTGCATCCGCACGACTGTCAGCCAGCTTCGATCTGATCAGGCAGATCAAGGAAAGGGGTGAACGGGCGCTCGTATTCATCGAACATCGTCGTATGCAATATCGCTTTATCGAATTGGCCAAAGCGGAGTTGGGCGTAGATAAAATCGACCTCATCAATGGCGACACGCCGATCAAAACGCGCCAGCAAATCGTGAACCGCTTCCAAAGCCACGGCACCAACTCGAAGTTCGATCTACTAGTGCTTGGCCCTAAGGCAGCCGGAACAGGACTGACGCTGACGGCTGCGACTCACGTCATTCACCTATCCCGGTGGTGGAACCCGGCTGTCGAGGAACAGTGCAACGACCGTGTCCACCGCATCGGACAAACAAGGGATGTGACCATTCACCTGCCGATGGCCGTGCATAAAGGCTTTCAAGAGGGCTCGTTCGACTGTCTTCTGCATAGTCTCATGCAGAGGAAGCGCAATCTAGCGGAGTCCGCGCTTTGGCCGATGGGAGACACCAGTGCAGATGCCGACCAATTGCAGAAGATGCTATCCGAAAGCTCCGATCGGCAAGATAGCCAGGAAGAGCCCGTAAAACGTGCGATCAACGCCATGTTCCGTAGGGATGGGCTGGAGCCTCCTCAGTGGCAACCCGACGGCTCGGTGGCTGTCGCCTGAGAGGGGTTGTCAGAGAACCTGAGCTGGCCAACGGGTCACCATGAGCGTTTCTCACAGCCCATTGCCGGAACTTGCACGGCACCAAGCGCGATGTGGTCGGCCCAGTGACGCCCTCCCTCCATCGCGACGTTAACATACTTAAGGGGGCCTATGCGCACGTCACTGTTTCACATCGACAACAACAACAATATCGCGGAAATGAAGGCCGCGCCCTACGAGAACGAAAACGCGATCCAGTCGCTACTCGCCAGCTATCCTGATGTCCTTGCGGGGGATCAGTTCGCCGGCGAGGAGCCGCGCCGCTGGGCGCTCGTTGCCCGCGAAGTGGAGGTGCCGGACAGCGAGGGTGGGTCAGCGCGGTGGTCGCTTGACCACCTCTATCTCGATCAGGACGCGATCCCGACGCTCGTCGAAGTGAAGCGTCGTAGCGACACTAGGAGCCGCCGCGAAGTGATCGGGCAAATGTTCGACTACGCCGCGAACGGGCCCTCGTATTGGGCGATCGGCGACCTCCAGACATCATTTGCGAAGACTCACGCTGATGTGGACAACGACTCCTCGGAAGCCCTGCGCAAGCTCTTCGGCGATGGCATAGATGCCGAAAACTATTGGCTGCGTGTGGAAGACAATCTGCGCAACGGCCGAATACGGATGATCTTCGTTGTTGACGACATGCCGCCGGAGCTGCTGCGCATAGTGGAGTTCCTCGCCCGACAGATGCGTGATTCGGAGGTCTATGCCGTCGAGATCCGACAGCACCTCAGTCCTGCCGGCCGTCTGCTTTCAACCCGCGTTCTGGGTCGCACTCAGAACGCGGAGACCAAGATCGCCAAGACCCAGTCTGCAATCGTTTTGAGCGAAGGCGAATGGTTCGACCGATTGGAAGCCAAGCACGGACAAACCGCTCGAGCGAGCGCCATCGCCATGATTGAGGGCGCGCGGCAGCTCGGTCTCGAGACCTTTGTGACAGAAGCCCGGAATCCCTCTATCGGCACCCGTATCAAGGTGAATGGCACCACCCGCTATCCGTTCTTTCTCGTGCCGAATGCTAAGGCTGCGATCTCGTTGAGCTATCTCGTCTACGCACCCGGCTTTGCGGGTGAGGAAAAACGCCAGGAGCTTGTCGACCGCATGCGCGCGGCCGGATTCGAGTTCCAGATGACCAACCTAAATGGGGACATACGCATTCCCTTGTCGGCGCTGGCGGCCCCAGACATGTTGGCGCGCTATCTGGAAATTCTTGGGTGGATGCTCGGAGAACTTCCAGGTGGCTGAAAACCCGGCCGGCCTGACCGCGTCTCTGGGGCCTGTCAGGAAGTGGACCCGCCGAACGACTCCCAGCTGAAAGACAAAGCTTTCTGTGCCGCTGTTCCTTCGCGTCCCGGCCGTCCAACTGACCGACGACGAGCCTTGACGATCAGCGCGTCAACGCCGATCGACAACACACGAGGGTTCGCTTCTCCGACGCCGGGAAGCTGCTCGCGGGCGCCGATTCTACGCAACATCGTATCGAGGAAATCGATCGATCACTCTTCTCTTCTCTTCTCTTCGCTGCGATTGTGATGTCGCCATAGCTGTCACCGGCGGTTTTTCCCGCATGCCCTTGGATCGCATCTAGAATGCGGGACGACACGCCTAGGGTCAGGACTCATTGATCCAGAATATGATGGTTGCTGCGATGCAGATTGCCGAGAAGAATGTGTGAGCGCATCGGTCGTATCGGGTTGCGATGCGACGCCAGTCCTTGAGCTTGGCGAACAGGTTCTCGACCCTATGGCGCTGCCGGTAGATGTCCTTGTCGTAGACGAAGGGGATTTTCCGGCTTCGGCTTGAAGGGATGCACGGGGTGATGCCCCTGTCGGACAGCGCCTGCCGGAACCAGGCACTGTCGTATCCCCGGTCGGCGATGAGGTGGGCGGCACTTGGCAGCGCATCGATCACCATGGCTGCGCCCTTGTGGTCGCTGACCTGTCCGGCGCTAAGCTTGAGGATGATGGGTCGCCCGGCTTGATCGCAGACGGCATGGAGCTTGGAGTTCAATCCGCCCTTGGTGCGTCCGATATGGCGGGGAACATCCCCTTTTTAAGCAGGCTCGCCGCGGTGCGGTGGGCCTTCAGGTGGGTGGCGTCGATCATGATCCGCTGCGGTCTGGGGCCGGCCTGGCTGAGCGCGACGAAGATCTTGTCGAACACGCCCAATCGGCTCCAGCGCATGAAGCGGTTGTAGAGCGTCTTGTGCGGGCCATAGGCCTTGGGCGCGTCCTTCCACTGCAAGCCATTGCGGATCACGTAGACAATCCCGCTCACGACGCGTCGGTCATCGACCCGTGGCACGCCATGGGCCAGCGGAAAATGCGGCGCCAGCCGCGCCATCTGAGCCCGGCTCAGCAAAAACAAATCATCCATCAGATCCTCCAATCGAGAATCTGAATCACAAATCAATCCAGATTAATAGGTCCTGACCCTAGGCCCGGAGTTGCAACTGCGGG
>Ga0233385_1000624_pt1 | contig 16851 bp, 11 predicted proteins | sample ElkDunMinimDraft_16_FD_191543 | JGI IMG/M metagenome (GOLD analysis project Ga0233385, IMG submission 191543) | Fecal eukaryotic communites from dung pellets of Tule Elk in California, USA - Elk Dung G36 | ecosystem: Host-associated > Mammals > Digestive system > Large intestine > Fecal | place...
CCGCGGCGCTCGGTGCTCTGCGTGAGCACGGACAGGTCGTGCACGTGCCGGAAGGCGCGGGTCCGCAGCGTGAGCAGCCCGGACTCGCTGGACCGGAAGAGCCGCACGTTGACCAGCGCGGAGCACGCCGCGCCCACCGCCAGCCCGACCGCGGCCAGGCCGACCAGCACGGCTGCGCGCTGCACGTCCACACCGCCCGGCGCGAGGATCGCCGTGTCGACGGTCTGCTGGACGGCGATGGGGACGAGCACGCGCGCGGTGGCCGCCAGCACGGCCAGGCCGAGCGTGACGGTCAGGCCGTCGAGCAGCTCGGGCGACACCTGCGCCGCGCGGCGCAGCGTCGCCCACACCCCGAGCGTGCTCGCGGGCGCCATCCGTGCGTCCGTGCGCTGGGGCTCCGTGGTCGCGTTCACCTGCGTCCTCCCTCGGCCGGCACGTCGTCCGACCACGACACCGCGGCGTCCTCGTCCGCCCGCTCCTGGGCACGGCGCTGCGACTCCCGCTCGTAGGCGGTGGCCAGCTCGCGGTACCCGGGGTCGCGCACCAGCAGCTCGTCGTGCGGTCCGCGGTCCACGACCCGTCCCGCCTCGATGTGCACCACCTCGTCCGCCAGCAGCACCGAGGCCATCCGGTACGCCACGAGCAGCACGGTCGGACCCGCGGCGCCCTCGGCGGACCGCAGGCCCAGGAGGATGTCCCGCTCCACGCGCGGGTCGACGGCGGACGTCGCGTCGTCCAGCACCAGCACGCGCGGCCGGCGCACGAGGGCGCGCGCCAGGGCCAGTCGCTGCCGCTGACCGCCCGACAGGTTGGCCCCCCGCTCGCCGAGCGGCGCGTCGAGCCCGCCGGGCAGCGCCCGGACCACGTCGTCGACGTGCGCGGCGGCGAGGGCCGCCCAGACCTGCGCGTCGTCGGGCGCGTCGGGGTCACCGGCGTCGGCGAGCGTCACGTTGCTGCGCACGGTGTCCTCGAACACGAAGGTCGACTGCCCCACGTAGCCCACCTGGGCGGCGAGGTCCGCCGGGCGCAGGTCGCGCACGTCCGTGCCGTCGATCTCGACGACGCCCGCCGACGGGTCCGCGAGGCGCGGCACCAGGCCGACCAGCGTGGACTTGCCCGCCCCGGTGGGGCCGACGACGGCGAGCGTCCGGCCGGGTGCGACGTGCAGGTCGACGTCGCGCAGCAGCGTCACCTCCCCGCCCTCGCCGGGCACCCGCAGGTGCACGCCGCGCAGCCGGACGTCGGCGCCCGGACCGGACGCGACCAGCGCCGTCCGCCCCGGCACGGGCACACCCGGCGCGTCGAGGACGCGCGCGATGCGGTCGTGCCCGACGAGGCCCCGGGGCAGCTCGCCGAGCACCCACCCGAACGCCCGCACCGGCACGGCGAGCATCGTCAGCAGGTACGCCGCCGCCACGACGTCACCCGTGCCGATCGCCCCGGCCGCGACCCGCTGGGCGCCGACGAGCAGCACGAGCAGGGTCCCGAGGTTCGGCAGCAGGTCGATGACCGGGTCGAACACGGCCCGGACGACCCCGACGCGCACGTTCGCGTCCCGCAGGGCGCGCGCCCGGTCGGTGAAGCGCTCGTCCTCCCGGTCCTCGGTGCCCAGCGACTTCACGAGCGCGGCGGCCTCGAAGCTCTCGTGCGCCACGTCCGCGACCTCCGCGCGCAGCTGCTGCGCACGCGTGATGGCCGGCGTCATGCGGCGCTGGAAGACCAGGTTGGCGATCACGGCGAGCGGCAGCACGACCAGCGCGGCGACGGCCAGCCACACGTCGGTGCGCAGCAGGGCCACCGTCGCGGTCACGATCATCACGACGACGCCGAGCGCGAACGGCAGCGGGTTGAACACGCCGGTGGCCGCCTCGACGTCGGAGCCGGCGTTCGACAGCAGCTGGCCCGTCGGGTGCTGCCGGTGCCACGTCATCGGCAGCCGCAGGTACTGACGGGTCACCGCCCGGCGGTGGTCCGCCTGGATGTCCGCGACACCCATCCCGGCGAAGATGCGCCGCCCGGCGACCGTGACGGCCAGCGCCAGCGCCACCAGCGCGATGGTCAGTCCCGCGAGCCAGATCCGGTCCCGCGCCTCGGCCGAGCCCTCGAGCGCGGGCACCACGACCTGGTCCGTCACGGCGCCCAGCACGCGGCTGACCGCGACGACCAGGCCGCCGAACAGCGCCGACGTCCCGACGGCTGCCAGGTACGTCCGCGGGTGCGAGCGCATGCCCCGCCAGACCAGCGCGGCGGAGCGGCGCGCGGCGGAGCCCTGGAGCATGGCACCGCGAACGGGCGGCTCGTCCGGCTGCCGGGGACGTGCGGGCACGGCGTTCACACTCCTGACGGGAGAGGGGATCCCGGGATCCTCTCACGCACCTCCGACACGCACGCCTGCGACACGACCCGCCCCGCGGACGTGCGCGCACACCACCCGCACGTGGCACGATCCGGTGGCATGACGTGGCACGAGACCGAACGCGACTGGCTGGCCGACGCGCTGCGCGCCGCGGACCCGCACGACCCCACGCTGTGCGACGGCTGGCAGGCCCGGCACCTGGCGGCCCACCTGGTGATCCGGGAGAGCCCGGCCACGGCCGCGGGTGCCCTGCGCGGTGGCGTCGCCGCGGCGACCGAGCGCCTGGCGGACACCGCGGCGGACCGGGCGGGCTACACCGCGCTCGTCGACCGGTTCGCCGCACTCCCGCCGCGCTGGAGCCCCCTGGCGTGGGCCGGTGACACCGTGAACACCACGGAGTACTTCGTGCACACCGAGGACGTGCGCCGCGGGTCCGGGACCCGGGAGCCGCGCGAGCTTCCCCCGGAGCTGGCCGAGGTGCTGTGGTCCCAGCTCGTCCGGATGGCACCGTTGCGGCTGCGCGGCCTGGGTCCCGGCGTCGTGCTCGTGCGCACCGACGACGTCCGCTCGGCCGTCCACCGGCCCCGCGCCGGCCACGGGACGGTCGTCCTGCGCGGCGACGTGGGCGAGCTCGTGCTCGCCGTCTCCGGCCGGCTGCAGGCCGCGGACGTGACCGTCGACGGCGCACCGGAGGACGTGCAGGCGGTCCGGGACCTGCTCACCGGGCCCTGACCGCGGCGCAGGCCACCGTGGGGCGGGCCGGCGCGGGCCGGGTCACCGTGGGCGGCTCACCGCGGCCCTGCACGGGCGGGAGCGCCTCCCGGGTGCCCTCGGGCCCTCCGGGCGCGTCCGCCGTCAGCGCACGACGACGTCGGCCGCGCGCAGGGCGTCCTTGACCTGCCCCACCGTCAGCGTGCCGAAGTGGAAGACGCTCGCCGCCAGCACCGCGTCGGCGCCCGCCCGAGCCGCCTCCACGAAGTGGTCGACGGTGCCCGCCCCGCCCGAGGCGATCAGGGGCACGCTCACCCGCGCACGGACGTCCCGGATCATCGCCAGGTCGAACCCCGCGGTGGTGCCGTCCGCGTCCATCGAGTTGAGCAGGACCTCACCGACGCCGAGCTCGACGGCGCGGTGCGCCCACTCCACCGCGTCGATGCCCGTGCCACGGCGCCCACCGTGCGTCGTCACCTCGTAGCCCGACGGCGTGCGCACGTCGCCCGTCGCCCGTCGCGCGTCCACGGACAGCACGAGGACCTGGGAGCCGAACCGGTCGGCGATCTCCGTGATGAGCTCGGGCCGCGCGATCGCGGCGGTGTTGACGCCGACCTTGTCGGCACCGGCACGCAGCAAGCGGTCCACGTCGTGCGGCGAGCGGACCCCCCCACCGACGGTCAGGGGGACGAAGACCTCGCCGGCGGTCCGGCGCACGACGTCGTAGGTGGTCTCACGGTCCGACGACGACGCGGACACGTCGAGGAAGGTCAGCTCGTCGGCGCCCTCCGCGTCGTACCGCCGCGCCAGCTCGACCGGGTCACCCGCGTCCCGCAGGTTCTCGAAGTTCACGCCCTTGACGACGCGGCCCGCGTCGACGTCGAGGCACGGGATGACCCGCAGCGCGAGGCTCACGAGGCACCCTGCGCAGGGTTGCCCGTGGCCAGGATGTCGATCACGAACACCACCGTCTTCCCGGAGAGCTCCTCGCTGTCGGTGACACCGAGGGAGTACGAGGGGGGCACGACGAGCATGACGCGGCTGCCTGCAGGCTGGTCGACCAGCCCCTCGGCCCACGGCGGCACGTCGGAGAGCAGGAACGAGACGGGCAGCCCGTGCTGCCACGTGGAGTCGAACAGCGCGCCGTCGTCCCACGCGAACCCGCTGTACTGCACCGTGATGACGTCGCCGGCGGCGACCTGCGGGCCCGTCCCGCGCACGAGCGGCTGGATCACGAGCGAGTCCGGGGGTTCCGTACCGGTGGGCGCCAGCGAGAACCCGCCGTCACCGCCCTCGGTCACGACCGGCAGCGACGCGTCCGGGGGGACGGGCTCGCCCACGGCGCGCGACGGCAGCACGTCGAGGACCGTCACCGTCGGGTAGTCCACGCCGGCGCCGCCGGGCACCACCTGCAGGAGCCGGGCACCCACCTGCTGGCCCTTGAGGGTCTCGTACAGGTCGGTGCCGAGGTCCTCGGCCGTCAGGAGGCGGGGGGTCGGGCTGGTCGAGTAGCTCTCCTTGACCAGGCTCGCGTCCGTCGCGTTCTCCAGCCAGAAGTCGATGAGGACGGGGGCGCCCTCGACGAGCTCGGCACCCGTGCCGGGCCAGACCGTCTCCCGGTGCGTCCCGTCGACCGTGAGCGGCGTCAGGTACGTGACCGTCGGCGCCTCCCCCGGGCCCCCGGTGACCGTCACCTCCGGCTCGACCGGGGCGACCGCGCTGCACGCCGTCAGCAGGCCCACGACGGCCAGCACCGTCAGGCGTCGGGCAGCCACCCACCGCACGTCCGTGCCTCCTCCAGGTCGTCCCACCGGTCACGCCGGAGCGGACCGCGCACACCGGTCCGCCCTCGACGGGGACTCACTGTACGACCCCGGCGCGGGCCGACGCCGCGACGTCCGGGCCGCAGGCCGTCGGACCCGCGCCGGCCGCGTCACATCGACTCGATGAGCCGCTCCACCCTGTCGTCGACGCTGCGGAACGGGTCCTTGCACAGCACCGTGCGCTGCGCCTGGTCGTTGAGCTTGAGGTGCACCCAGTCGACCGTGTAGTCCCGGCGCGCGTCCTGCGCGGCGCGCACGAAGTCGCCGCGCAGCTTGGCACGGGTCGTCTGCGGCGGCACCGCGGTCGCCTCGAAGACGTCGAGGTCGGTCGTCACGCGCTCGACGAGCCCACGCGCCGCCAGCAGGTTGTACAGCCCCTCGGTGCGCGAGATGTCGTGGTAGGCCAGGTCGAGCCGCTGCACGCGCACGTCCGACAGCTCCAGGCCGTGCTTGGCGCGGTAGCGCTCGATCATCCGGTACTTGATGACCCAGTCCAGCTCGCGCTCGACGAGCGTCAGGTCACCCGTGCGCAGCGCCCGCAGCCCTCGCTCCCACAGGTCGAGCACCTGCTTGGTCTCCGGCGACGGGCCCATCTCGGCCGTCACGAACTCCGTGACCCGCGCGAGGTACTCCTCCTGCAGGTCGATCGCCGTGACCGTGCGCCCGGACGCCATCGTCACGGGCTGCCGTCCGGTCATGTCGTGACTGATCTCCCGGATCGCGCGGATCGGGTTCTCGAGCGTCATGTCGCGCATCGTCACCCCCGCCTCGACGAGCCGCAGCAGCAGGTCCGTCGACGCGACCTTGAGCATCGTCGTGGTCTCGGACATCGAGGAGTCGCCCACGATCACGTGCAGCCGCCGGTACTGCTCGGCGTCGGCGTGCGGCTCGTCGCGCGTGTTGATGATGGGCCGCGAGCGCGTCGTCGCGCTCGAGACGGCCTCCCAGATGTGGTCGGCGCGCTGGGAGAGGCAGTAGACCGCACCGCGCGGGGTCGCGAGCACCTTGCCGGCACCGGTGAGGATCTGGCGGGTGATGAGGAACGGGACGAGCACGTCCGACAGCCGCGCGAAGTCTCCCTGCCGGCGCACGAGGTAGTTCTCGTGGCACCCGTAGGAGTTGCCCGCCGAGTCGGTGTTGTTCTTGAACAGGTGGATCCGCCCCGGCAGGCCCTCGTGCTCGAGCCGCTGCTGCGCGTCGCCGACCAGGCCCTCGAGGATCCGCTCGCCCGCGCGGTCGTGCGTGACCAGCTGGCGCCAGTCGTCGCACTCCGCGGTCGCGTACTCCGGGTGCGAGCCGACGTCGAGGTACAGCCGCGAGCCGTTGCGCAGGAAGACGTTCGACGACCTCCCCCACGCGACGACCTTGCGGAACAGGTACCGCGCGACCTCGTCCGCGGACAGGCCACGGCCGTCCTGCGCCGCGCACGTGACCCCGTACTCGGTCTCCAGGCCGAAGATGCGTCTGTCCATGCGTCACTCCCCGTCGCTCGTCGGTCCGGCGCCGCCGGGACACACCCTCAGGGTGCGACCGGCTCGTCCCCGCCGCCCGTCGGCGCACCGGCACCGCCCAGGACGTCCTCCAGGAGCGCACCGGTCAGCCGCCGGAACGCCCGCCGCGGCCGTGTGCGGTCCAGCACCGCGACCTCGAGCTGCGCCGCGCCCAGCGCCCGGGGCGCACCGTCCTCGCCCGTGCCGCCCAGCACCCGCACCGCGAGCCCCAGCACCTGCGCGAGGGTCATGCCGGGTCGCCACCCGCCGCCCAGCACGGTGGCCAGCCGCTCGGCCTGCCCGCCCATGACGACCCACCCGTGCTCGTCGGTGACGGAGCCGTCGTAGGACAGACGGTAGATCTGGTCCCCCGCCGGCTCGCGCCCCACCTCGACGACGACCAGCTCCACCTCGAGCGGCTTCGACTCGGTGGTGAACACGGTGCCCAGGGTCTGGGCGTACGCGTTCGCCAGCCCGCGGGCCGTCACGTCGACGCGGTCGTAGGAGTAGCCGCGCAGGTCGGCGTACCGGACCCCGGCCACGCGCAGGTTCTCGAACTCGTTGTACTTGCCCACCGCGGCGAACGCGATCCGGTCGTAGATCTCCGAGATCTTGTGCAGGGCGCGCGACGGGTTCTCCGTGGCGAAGGCGATCCCGTCGTCGTACTGCAGGACGACGACCGACCGGCCGCGCGCGATGCCCTTGCGCGCGTAGTCGGCCCGGTCCTTCATCAGCTGCTCGGGCGAGACGTAGAACGGCATGCTCATGCGGCACCTCCGTCGCGCCGGGCGCTGCGCCGGCCGTTCTCCACGACGTCGACCGCCGCGGCGAGCTCGTCGTCCGACACCCGCAGGTAGCCGGCCTGCGTCACGGTGGCGACCACGGGCCAGATCCGCCGCGCACGGTCGGGGCCGCCCGTGGCGGAGTCGTCGTCCGCGGCGTCGACGAGCGCCTCGACGGCGACCCGCACCGCCCCGGCCGCGTCGAGGTCGGGACGCCAGCGCTTCTTGAGCGAGCCGCGCGCGAACACCGAGCCGGAGCCCACCGCGTGGTGCCCGTGCTCCTCGTAGCGCCCGCCCGTCACGTCGTACGAGAAGATCCGGCCCGCACCGAGGTCCAGGTCGTAGCCGCCGAACAGCGGGACGACCGCCAGCCCCTGCATGGCGAGCCCCAGGTTGCCGCGGATCATGGTGGCCAGCCGGTTGGCCTTGCCGTCGAGCGACAGCAGGCTGCCCTCGATCTTCTCGTAGTGCTCCAGCTCGAGCTGGAACAGCCGCACCAGCTCGATGGCCAGACCGGCGGTGCCGGCGATGCCCACGGCGGAGAACTCGTCGGCCGGGAAGACCTTCTCGATGTGCCGGCTCGCGATCATCGAGCCCATCGTGGCGCGCCGGTCCCCCGCCATGACGACGCCGCCGTCGAACGTCAGCGCGACGATCGTCGTGGCGTGCGGCGCCTGCAGGTCGCCCACCGGGACGGGTCGGCGTCCCGGGAGCAGGTCAGGGGCGTACCCCGACAGGAAGTCGACGAACGAGGGTGTGCCGGGGGTCGTGAAGGCGTGCGGGAGCCGCCCGGACGAGTCGCTCGGTGTCATCGGCGCTCACTGCCCGCCCTTCTGGACGAACCCGCGCACGAACTGCTCGGCGTTCTGCTCCAGGACGTCGTCGATCTCCTCGAGCAGCGCGTCGACCTCGGCGTCCCGGGCCTGCGCGCCCGCCGCCGACGGGGCGGGCGGGGCCGGCTCGTCGACCGGCTCGTCCTCGTGACCGTGCCTGACCTGATCCTGCCCAGCCATGGTGATCTCCGTCCTGCGACCACGTGCCGCGTGCTCGCTCGACCACCCTAGGCCCAACACCCCGTCGCCGTACCCGTGACCACGCCACGGACGGCGCGCCGCCGCGGGCGCTGCTCTGGGCCACCCGGGTGGTCCGGCACGCGCACGGGCTGTGGACGAGGGGTCCGCAGGGGCGGTGGCCTGGCACGATGCGCGCATGCCCGAGACTCTCTACGGCCGCGTGCTGCGTGCGCTGCAGGACCCGACGCTGTGCCCCGCGTGCGCCGCCCCGCTGAGCGCCGGCCGCTGCGGCGGGTGCGCGCTCGACGTCTCCGGACCGGACGGTGCGCTGGTCTGGCGGGACAGCCAGGCCGTGGTCCACGCGCTGCGGGCGCGTCAGGACCGGGTCGAGGCGCTGCGGGCGGCACAGCTGCGGGCGGCCACGCGCCGCGGGGCGCCCACGCCGGCGCCCCCGGGCGTCCCGCCGACCCGGCACCCGGCACCGGCGGCGCCCGCCCCGGCGGTCCGGCGACCTGCCGTCCCGGCCGCGACCGCCGCGACGGCGACGCACGCCGTGCCGCGGGCCGCCCGGCCGGCCGTGGCACCCGTGCCCCCCGTTCCCCCCGCCGCGCCGCGGCGGCCGTGGCGGGTGCAGACCGTCCTGCAGGTCGTCGGCGCGGCGCTGCTGGTCGCGGCGAGCATCGCGTTCCTCGTCCTCGCCTGGGACGTGATGGGGCTCGGCGGCCGGGCGCTCGTCGTCGCCGTCGGCACCGTCGTGGTCTTCGGCCTCGCGTCGTGGCTGCGCGCGCGCAGCCTCCCGCAGGGCTCCGAGGCGGTGGGCGCGGTGGCGGTCGTCCTGCTCCTGCTGGACGCCTGGGCGGTCCGCGCGACCGGGGCGCTCGTCGTCGGGGACGGCCCGACGCAGGCCGGTCTGTCCGCCCTCGTCTGCGCGGGGCTGCTCACGGCCTGGGGCGTCCGGTCGCGGTTGCGCGTGGGCGCGGTCGCCGGTGCCGCGCTGGTCCCGCTGACGCCGCTCGCCTGGCTGGTCACCGCACCGGACGCCGCCACGGCCGCCGCGCTGCTGCTGCTCGCCGGGGCTCTCACGGCCGTGCGCGCGGTGGCGCCCTGGGTGCACTCCCGCGCGGAGCGGACGGTGCTGCACGCCGCGGCCGCCGGTCTGCTGCCGGCGGCCGCGGTCACGGCGCTGGTCGGCACGGTCACCGGCCCCGGCGGCACGGCGTGGCCGGCCGTGGCGGCCCTCACGGGCGTCGCCGCCGTGGCGGCCCTCCAGGTGGTGGTGGAGGCGCGCGGTGCGGTCGCACCGCCCTCGGGCGCGCGCAGCGGCACCGGCCCGCGCACGGCCTGGGCGTGGACGGCGGGCGTGACCGCGGCACTGGCGCCGGCCGCCGCGTGCGCCACGGCCGTGGTCGGCGTCACGGGGGCGGCCCGCGCGACGGACGCGGTCCTGGCGTCCCTCGCGGGCGTGGTCGGCACGTGCCTCGCCGCGGGCGGCCTGCTGCGCGTGGCCGCGGTGGTCCCCGTGGCCTGGCGCGTCGACGTACGGACCGGCGCCCGCGCCGCGCTCGCGACGACCGTGCCCGCCGCCTCGTGGGCCGGCCTCGTCCTCGTGACGGTGGCCACGACGCACCTCCTGCAGGACCCCGCCCCCGGGAGCGCCCCGCGGGTCGGTGCCGCCGCCGTCGGCGCGCTCGCCGCCGCCGGCGCGCTCGCGGCGCTCGTCGCCCGGGGCGAGCAGGGCACCGTCGCGCGGGCCGGCGCGCTCGCGTGGCGCGGGGTGGTCGTGGGTCTCGCGGTCGTCGCGCCCGTCCTGACGGCCGTCGGCCCCGCGGCACCGGTCGTGGCCGTGGGCGCGCAGGGCGCCGTCGCCGCCGTGCTGCTCACCCCCGGGACCGCCCGGCGGCTCGGCCGGGCGGCCGTCCGCACCGGGGCGGTCGCGGCCGGTGTCCTCGCGGTCCTCGGCGCGCTGCCGCACCCCGGGTGGACGGCCGCCGCGCTGCTCGTCCCCGCGGCGATCGCCGGCCACGCGCGGACCTGGTCGGCCGCTGCACGGTCGGGGGCCGCCTCGACCGCCACGGCCGCCCTCCTCCTGGTGGCGGCCGGCACGACCGCGGGAGCGGCCGCCGACCTACCGGTCGCCACCGCGCTCGCCCTGGCGGTCGCGCCGGTGACCGGCGCGCTGCTGGTCCGGGCGCACCGCCTGGGCACCGCCGACGCCGCCGAGCGCGACACCGCCCTCGGGCTGGCCGCCGTCGCGGTCGCGGTCTCCTGGGCGTCGGCGACCGCGCACGCGCACGAGGCCGCCACGCACGGCACCCGGCTCGCCACCCTGACGTCGCTCGTCACCGTGGCGCCCCTCGCCGTCGCCGCGGCGGCCGTGGCGCTCGTCGCGGTGCTGCTGCGGGACGGGCGACGCTGGGGCGCCGACCACGTGACCGCGGGAGCCGGCGCCGCGGCACCCGTCGCGGCCCTGGTCGTCACCACGGCCCACCTCGCGCTGGGGCGTCCCGGCGCGACGGGCACGGCCCTGCTCGTCACGCTCGTGGGCGCCGTGGCCTGGGCCGTGGCCGCACCCGCGGCCCCGCGCGCCGCCCCCGCGGGACGGGTCACGGTCGAGGTGGCCGGCACGGCCGTCGTCGCGGGTGGCCTGGCCGCGGCGACCGCCCAGGGCCAGGCGCCCCTCGCGGTGGCGCTGGTGCTCGCCGCCGTCGGAGCAGCCGCGTGGGCGCTGGGCCCGGGGCGCTCGCGGGTGTGGTGGCTGGCGCTGGCCCTGGCGACGTGCGCGTGGTGGTCGGTCCTGGGCGTGCGCGACGCCAGCGCCGTCGAGGTCTGGACGCTGCCGCCGGCCCTCGTGGTCGCCGGGGTCGGCGCCTGGCGCGTGACCCGGGACCGAGCCGGCGCTGCCGGTCTGCTGGTCGCCGGTCTGGCGTCGGCCACCCTGCCGACGGCCGTGCTGCCCGCCGTGCTCGAGGTGGGCACCCGGTGGGTGGACCGCGGGCTGCTCACCGCGGGCGTCACCGTCGCCCTGACCGCGGCCGCGGTGCTCGTCGCGCCGCGTCGACCGGCGGCCGGTGAGCTGCTGTGCGGGCTGGCCGCGCTGCTGGTGCTCCTCGGTCCGATCGCCCGTGCGGTCGTCGCAGCGGTGACCCCCGGCGCGGTCGTCAGCGGCCCGTGGCTACCCGACGGCACGGTTGCCGTGGAGGCCTGGTCCTGGCCGGCGGCGGCCGCGCTGCTGCTGTGTGCGGGGACCGCCCGCGGGCCCCGGGTGCGTGCGGTCGTCGACACGGCCGCACCCTGGGCGGTCGTCGTCGCGGCGACCGTCCCCACGGTGATCGCCGCGCTCGCCGCGCCCGCGGGCCCGGCCGCGACGGTCCGCGGCCTCGTGCTCGCTGGTGCGGCCGTCGTCCTCGCGCTCGGCGGCGGGGCGAGCGGGCGACGCCTGCGCGCGCCGCTGCCGCGGCCCCGCGCGGCGGGCCCGGCCGGTGACGCGCCGGCGGCCGGCGCCGGCGCCGGACTGGCGGGCCTGGGACTGCTGCTGCTCGCGGGGGCCGCCGCCACGGGCACGGCGGTCATCGTCGCGCGGGCCCCCGGCGGCGGCGTGCCGCCGCTCGCGGACCTGCCGCTCGCGGCCGCCGGGGTGGTGACGCTGGCCACCGTGGCGCTCGCCGCACGCCGCGGTGACGTCCCCCGCGCCTGGACGGTGGCGGGACTGCTCGCACTCGTCCCGTCCGTGCTCCTGCGGACGCCCGACGCACGCCCGGTCGTGTGGTGGGTCACGGCGGCGGCGCTGCTCGGCCTGGCCCTGGTGGCCCGCGCCGGGCACGGGAACCGCCCGGACGGCGCCGACCCGCGGCCCGCCCCCGCCGGCCCGCGGCGCCCGGTGCCGACCGCCGGCGTACTGCTCGCGGCGCGGTACGTGGCCCCGGTGCTCACAGGCGCCGCACTCATCGTGGCCGCCGTCGGGCCGTGGGCGGAGTCGCTCGTGCACCGGCCGGGTCAGGTGGTCCCGTCGGTGCTCGCGGTGGAGGGCGTCGCCGTCCTCACGTGGGGGGTCGGGCTCGCGCACCGCCGCACGTGGCCGGGTCGCCACGCGGGCACCGTGCTGCGGTGCCTGCTGGTCGGTCTGCTCGTCCTGCCCACCCTCGCGGCGGTGGACGCGACGGCGCTCGGCACCGCACGCGGGGTCGTCGTGCTGGGCGCGGGGGCCGCTGTGGCGTGGTGGGCCCGCGACCGCGTGGGCACCGCGTCGGGGTTGACGATCGCGGCGTTCGCCACCACCCTGCTGGCCCTGCGCGGCGGACCCGAGCCGGCCGACGTCCCCTGGACGGTGCTCGGCCTGCTGACGCTCGCCCTGGGGGTCCAGCGCCTGCGGCGGGACCCGGCACGGGGCTCGTGGACCCACCTCGGCGGCCCGCTGGTGCTCACGCTCGGGGCGCCGCTCGCCCTCCTCGTGGCCGAGCCCGCGGGGTGGCGGGCGACCCTGCTCCTCGCGCTCGGCGTGGCCTCGGTCGTCACCGGTGCGGCACGCCGCCGGCAGGCCCCGTTCCTGCTGGGGGCCGGGGCCGTGCTCGTGACGCTGGTCGTGGTGCTCAGCCCGATCGCGGCGGGCGCCCTGGCCGCGATCGACGGATGGGTCCTGCTCGCGGTGGGCGGCACGCTCGTGCTCGGGCTCGGGGTGACGTACGAGAAGCGCGTGCAGGAGGCCCGCGAGGCGGTGCGGTTCGTCGGCGAGATGCGCTGAGGGCGGGGTCAGCCGCCCAGCGCCGCCAGCAGCGAACGGGCGTCCGGGCTCCGGTCCAGGAGCTCACCCACGTGCGCCCTGGTGCCACGCAACGGGTCCCGCATGGGCACCCGCTGCAACGTCTGGGTGCCGGGCACGTCGAACACCACCGAGTCCCAACTGGCCGCCGAGATCTCCGAGCCGTAGCGCGCGACCGCCTCCCCGCGGAAGTACGCGCGGGTGTCCTGCGGCGGGTGCTGCACGGCGTCGGCCACGTCCTGCGGCGTCACCAGCAGCTCGACCGCCCCGGCGGCCGCGAGCCGGTGGTACAGCCCTCGCTCGGGCCGCACGTCCGACCACTGCAGGTCCACCGCGGCCAGGCGCGGGTGGTCCCAGGCCAGGCCGTCCCGCCGGCGCATGCCGTCGAGCAGGCGCAGCTTCGCGAGCCACTCGACCTCCCGAGCGCAGGACGCGGGCTCGGTCCCCAGGCGCTCCAGCAACGACCCCCAGCGCGCCACCACGTCCCGCGTCGCGTCGTCGGGCTCGGCGCCCTGCGCATCGAGCGCCTCACGGACCGCGTCCAGGTACTCCGCCTGGAGCTCGAGGGCCGTGAGCCGGCGCCCGTCGACCAGCTCCAGCCGCTCGCCGAGGCCGAGGTCGTGGCTGACCCGGTGCACGGCCTGCACCGGATCGCGCAGCGCCAGCCGTTCGACGCGCTGCGCCGCCCGTCGCGCGGCACCGCCCGCCGTGGCCTGCTCCAGCAGCCAGAGCACGAGCGAGGTCGTCCCGAGCCGCAGGTACGTCGCCGGCTCCAGCATCGTGGCGTCGCCGATGATGACGTGCAGGCGCCGCCAGCGCGCGGGATCGGCGTGCGGCTCGTCGCGGGTGTTGACGATCGGACGACGCAACGTCGTCTCCAGGCCGACCTCGGCCTCGATGTAGTCCGCACGCTGCGACAGCTGGAACCCCGGGTGCTCACCGCGCTGCCCCAGCCCGACCCGCCCCGCCCCGGTGAACACCTGGCGCGTCACCAGGAACGTCGTCAGACCGGCGACCAGGTCCGCGAACGGGACCGACCGCTCGACGAGGTAGTTCTCGTGGGTGCCGTACGTGGCCCCCTTGCCGTCGACGTTGTTCTTGTACAGCGTGACGTCCGGCAGCGCGGGGCTCGCCGCGAGCCGGCGCACCGACTCGAGCATGACGAGCTCGCCGGCCCGGTCCCACCGCACCGCGTCGAGGGGGGTCGTCACCTCCGGCGAGGAGTACTCCGGGTGCGCGTGGTCGACGTACAGCCGCGCCCCGTTGGTGAGGATCACGTTCGCGGCGCCGGGGTCCTCGTACTCCTCGCCCTCGGAGCGCGGCATGGCCTGCGGGCCGTCGCCGGACGGCGCCGGGACCGTCGGCGAGTCCGTCAGCATCGACGGGTGCGCGGCGGCGCGCTGCAGGTGGAACCCCCGCGCGTCGTGCAGCGGGTCCTCGTCGTCGTAGTCCCAGCGCGCCCGCGAGCGGCCCGCCTCGCGCGCGGCCGCGTGCACGGCCACCACGTGGCTCGACAGCAGCATGGGGTTCGCCAGCGGCCGGCCCGGCTGCAGGACGCCGTACTCGGTCTCGATGCCCATCACGCGGCGCACGGTCACGCCGTCCACCCTAGGCGCCGCCGGGAGGACCGGCCGCGGGTGCCCGCGAGGCGGTCACCGCCGCGCGGGCACCCCGCCGGACCGCTCACGCGGGGGACGTCACAGGTACTGGCCGGTGCTCGTGACGTTCTCGATGGTCCGCGACGCCTCGATGCCCTTCTTGTCCTGGACGATCGTGCGGATGAACACGATCCGCTCGCCCTTCTTGCCGGAGATCCGGGCCCAGTCGTCGGGGTTGGTCGTGTTGGGCAGGTCCTCGTTCTCCTTGAACTCGTCCACGCACGCCGCGAGCAGGTGGTCCACGCGGATGCCGCGCTGCCCGGTGGACAGCAGGTCCTTGATCGCGGACTTCTTGGCGCGGTCGACGACGTTCTGGATCATGGCGCCGGAGTTGAAGTCCTTGAAGAACAGCACCTCCTTGTCGCCGCTGGCGTACGTGACCTCGAGGAACCGGTTCTCGTCCGCCTCGGAGTACATGCGCTCGACGACGCGCGAGATCATGGCCTCGACCGCCGCGGACGCCGACCCGCCGTGCTCGGCGATGTCGTCGTCGTGGATCGGCAGGTCCGCGGTGAGGTACTTCGCGAAGATCTCGCGCGCACCCTCCGCGTCGGGGCGCTCGATCTTGATCTTCACGTCGAGCCGGCCGGGCCGCAGGATCGCGGGGTCGATCATGTCCTCGCGGTTGGACGCCCCGATGACGATGACGTTGTCCAGCCGCTCGACACCGTCGATCTCGGCCAGCAGCTGCGGCACGATCGTCGTCTCCACGTCGCTGGACACACCCGTGCCACGGGTGCGGAACAGCGACTCCATCTCGTCGAAGAACACGACGACCGGGTGACCCTGCGACGCCTTCTCGCGGGCACGCGCGAAGATCAGGCGGATGTGCCGCTCCGTCTCACCCACGTACTTGTTGAGCAGCTCGGGGCCCTTGACGTTGAGGAAGTACGACCGCGCCTCTGCGACGTCCGCACCGCGCGCGGCGGCCGCCGTCGCGGCCAGCGAGTGCGCGACCGCCTTGGCGATGAGGGTCTTCCCGCAGCCGGGCGGGCCGTACAGCAGCACGCCCTTCGGCGGCTTGAGGCCGTGCTCCCGGAAGAGCTCGGGGTGCAGGAACGGCAGCTCGACCGCGTCCCGGATCGCCTCGATCTGCGGGCCCAGACCGCCGATGTCGGTGTAGTCGATGTCCGGGACCTCCTCGAGGACGAGCTCCTCGACCTCGGCCCGCGGGATGACCTCGAACACGAACCCGCTGCGCGGGTCGATCGTCAGTGCGTCGCCGACGCGCACGCCTGCGTCGGCCACCTGGCCGGCGAAGCGCACGACACGCTCCTCGTCGCCGCGCCCGACGACGAGCGCGCGCCCCTCGCCGAGCATCTCCTTGACGGTGACGATCTCGCCGACCTGCTCGTAGCCGCCGGCCTCGACGACCGTGAGCGCCTCGTTCAACATGACCTCCTGGCCGGGGCGCAGGCGGTGCACGTCGAGGGTCGGGCTCGCGCCCACGTGCATCTTGCGGCCGGCGGACACGATGTCCACCGTCCCGTCGTCACGCGCACCGAGGAAGGTGGCGTAGGTGCCGGGCGGCTTGGCGAGGTCGTCCACCTGCCGCTTGAGCTCGAGGATCTGCTCGCGTGCCGCGACGAGCGCCTCGCTCAGCCGCTCGTTCTTCGCTGCCAGCACCGCGAGCTCGCGGTGCAGGTCACGTCCGGGGACAGCCGGTTCGGTCATGGTGCTCGGCCTCCGTTCCGCGCGATGCGCCCTTCCTCCGGTCCACCGTGCACGCCGCTGTGCCTGCTGGTCAGACGACACTAACCGCAGGTGTCAACACCTGGCGCGTGTCGCGGCCCGCGGGTCGAGGGCGTCCCGCAGGGTGGACGGCGCGCCCCGGACACGCGCCACCCACCGGCCGGACGCACACCGGAGGTCAGTCGCCCGTGGCAGGACCCTGCGGCCCGAGGTCCTCGGGGGCGACGTGCAGCTCGCGCCGCACGCGACGGATCTTCTTCGCGGACGTCTCGCGCTCCCCCATCGCCTCGGGCGACCACAGCTCGGGGTCGGTCACGGGCGCACCGTCGTCGGCCACGGGGTACGACCCCTTGGCGGGGCGCCGCTTGCGGTGCGGCGGCTCGACGCCGTCGGCGAGCCGGCGGGTCGTGAGCAGGAAGCCGGTGTGGCCGACCATGCGGTGCTGCGGACGCACCGCCAGACCCTCGAGGTGCCACCCGCGCACCATCGACTCCCACGCCTCGGGCTCGGTGAACCGGCCGTCCGACCGCGCGTCCTCGGCCAGGCGGGACAGCTGGGTCGTCGTCGCCA
>Ga0233385_1000626_pt1 | contig 16813 bp, 13 predicted proteins | sample ElkDunMinimDraft_16_FD_191543 | JGI IMG/M metagenome (GOLD analysis project Ga0233385, IMG submission 191543) | Fecal eukaryotic communites from dung pellets of Tule Elk in California, USA - Elk Dung G36 | ecosystem: Host-associated > Mammals > Digestive system > Large intestine > Fecal | place...
CACGCGCTTCGGCCTCGCCGCCTCCATCTGGTCGGAGAACATCAGCCGCGGCCTTGATGTCGCGTCGCGGCTGAAGGCCGGCGTCGTCTGGATCAACGCCACCAACCTCTTCGACGCAGCCGCCGGTTTCGGCGGCTATCGCGAAAGCGGTTTCGGGCGCGAAGGCGGCCGCGAGGGGCTCTACGAATATCTCGTTGCCGACGGCGCCAAGGTGAAGGGCCGGGAGGCGGCAAGGCTCGCGCTCACCGCTGCGCCGTCGCCCACGGCGCAGATCGCCGCGGTGGACGAGGTCGACCGTACGGCAAAACTCTATATCGGCGGCAAGCAGGCGCGGCCGGATTCCGGCTACTCCTATGCCGTCCTCAACCCGGCAGGCAAGCAGGTCGGGCTCGCCGGCCTCGGCAACCGCAAGGATGTCCGCAACGCCGTCGAGGCGGCTGCGAAGGCGGAGAGCTGGGGTGCGGCGACCGCCCACAACCGCGCGCAGATCCTCTACTACATCGCCGAGAACCTGTCGGCCCGCGCCGAAGAGTTCGAGGCGCGGCTCAGCAGCCTGACAGGCGCATCGAAGCGCGATGCGGCCGAGGAGGTCGCGGTGGCCATCCGGCGCACCTTCTTCTACGCCGGCTTCGCCGACAAGCATGACGGCGCGGTGCATTCGACCAAGTCGCGGCATGTGACGCTGGCGATGAACGAGCCGTTCGGCGTCATGGGCGTGCTGTGTCCCGAAGAGGCGCCGCTGCTCGGCTTCGTCTCGCTCGTCATGCCGGCGCTGGCGACGGGCAACCGCGTCGTCGCCGCGCCGTCCTCGCGCCATCCTCTGGCGGCGACCGACTTCTACCAGATCGTCGACACGAGCGACGTGCCTGCCGGCGTGCTCTCGATCGTCACCGGCAATGCCGCGGAGCTGGCGAAGACCATCGCCGACCATGACGAGGTCGCGGCGCTCTGGAATTTCAACGGTGGAGTGGAGGCCGCTTTGGTGGACAAGGCGTCGGCCGGCAACCTCAAGCCGGTCTGGAACGGCGGACCGCGCAACTGGCTTTCGCCTGAGGCTCAGGGCCGGGAGTTCCTGCGCCAGTCCACCCAGGTGAAGAACATCTGGGTGCCTTACGGGGAGTGACCGTTCCGCGGGAGTCCGGCCGGGCGGCCGGTCCCGCAAAGACAGGCCGCCGTGATCAGTGGTAGCCGATGTCGGCGCGTACCTTGCCGCGGAACACCCAGTAGGACCAGCCGCTATAGACCAGGATGACCGGTAGCAGGAACAGCGTGCCGACGAGCAGGAACGCCTGCGTGTTGTTCGAGGAGGCAGCTTCCCAAAGCGTGAACCTGTGCGGCACGATGAAGGGCCACAGGCTGATCGCGATGCCGAGATAGGCGAGCGTGAAAAGGCCGATGCCGCCGACGAACGCCCACGCATGGGTGGTGCCGTTCAGCGCCCGCCACGTGAGATACGCAACGAGCAGCGTCAGCAGCGGCACGGGCGAAAGGTACAGCAGGTTCGGCCAGGAGAACCAGCGCTCGGCGATTTCCGAGCTGATCAACGGCGTCCACAGGCTGACTGCGCCGATGCCGACAAGCACGCCGATCAGGCTGATCTTGCCACTGCGGCGGGCGCGTTCCTGCACTTCGCCTTCGGTCTTCAGGACCAGCCAGCCTGAGCCGAGCAGGCTGTAGCCGAAGACGAGCGCTATTCCGGTCAGGATCGAGAAGGGCGTCAGGAAGTCTAAGGACGAGCCGACGAAGTCGCGGCCTTCGGTGTCGAAGCCGTCGATGAAGGCGCCGAGCATGACGCCCTGCGCGAAGGCCGCCAGGCCGGAGCCGTAGCAGAAGCCATGGTCCCAGAAGCCCTTGTGCTCGGAATCGCGGAAACGGTACTCGAAGGCGACGCCGCGGAATATCAGCGCGAGCAGCATCAGGAGCACCGGGAAATAGAGCGCGGGAACGACGATGGCGAAGGCGAGCGGAAAGGCCGCGAGCAGCGCCAGCCCGCCGAGCACCAGCCAGGTCTCGTTGCCGTCCCAGATCGGCGCGATCGAGTTCATCACCAGATTGCGCGATTCAAGATCCGGCTCGAAGCCGTAGAGTATCCCGACGCCGAGATCGAAACCGTCCAGGAGCACGTAGAGAAAGATGCCGGCGGCGATGATCGTCGCCCAGACCGGAACGAAGCTGACCATCGTGTCCATCATGCTTCTCCCTTCTGGTGCAGTTCAACGGTGATCGGCTTGCTCGGCCTGCCGCCTTCGATCTCCTCGTCGCCCTCCGTCTCCGTGACTGCCGGTCCCTTGCTGACGATGCGCGCCATGATCCAGGCGCCGGCCGGGAAGATGATGAGATAGACGATGACGTAGAAGATCAGTGAGGTGAGCACGTCATTGCCCGTCAGCGAGGGGGAGACGGCATCGGAGGTCCGCATCTCGCCGTAGACGATCCATGGCTGGCGCCCGACCTCGGTGGTCGTCCAGCCGGCAAGCACGGCGATGAAGCCGAGAGGCGCAATCACGATGCATGAGCGCAGGAAGAGCGGACTGCCGAACAGGTCGCCGCGCCAGCGCAGCCACCAGCTCCACACGACGATGCCGAGCATCAAAAGGCCGATGCCGACCATGATGCGGAAGCCGAAGAATGGCAGCGCCACCGGGGGGCGCTGGTCAGGTGGAAAATCTTTCAGGCCCTTCACCTCGCCGCCGAAGCTGTGGGTCAGGACAACGCTGCCGAGATAGGGAATCTCGATGGTGAAACGGTTCCGCTCCGCTTCCTCGTCGGGAATGGCGAAGAGGATGAGCGGCACGTCGGTGCTGGTTTCCCAATGCGCCTCGATCGCGGCAAGCTTGGCGGGCTGGTACTTCAGCGTATTCAGGCCATGCTGGTCGCCGATGAAAACCTGCAACGGCACGAGGATGGTGAGCAGCCACAGCGTGATCGATATCATCGTTTTTGCTTCGGCGACCGCGCGCTGCTTGAGCAGCAGATACGATCCGACCGCCACCACGGCAAAGCCGGTCGTGATGTAGAAGGCCGTGACCGTGTGCGCGATGCGGTACGGGAAAGACGGGTTGAAGATGACGGCCGTCCAGTCCGTGGTGAAGAAGCGCCCGTCGATGATCTCGTAGCCCGCAGGCGTTTGCATCCAGCTGTTGGCGGCGAGAATCCAGAAGGACGACAGGAGCGTGCCGAAAGCCACCATCAGCGCGGCGACGAAATGCGCGCCCGGCGGAACCAGTTTTCTGCCGAACAAGAGCACGCCGAGGAAGGCCGCTTCGAGGAAGAAAGCGGTCAATCCCTCATAGGCGAAGAGCGGGCCCAGCACGTTGGCCGTCGCATCGGAGAAGCGGCTCCAGTTGGTGCCGAACTGGAACGGCATGACGACGCCGGACACGACGCCCATGCCGAAGGAGACTGAGAAGATCTTGATCCAGAACTGGGATATATGGAGATAAATCGTCCGGCCGGTGACGAAATGCAGTCCCTCGAGAGTGGCGATAAACGACGCCAGCCCGACCGTGAAGGCCGGGAGAAGGATGTGGAAAGCGACGACCCAGGCGAACTGGAGCCTGGACAGCAGTACCGGGTCGAGTTCCATGGTCTTGCCGGCCTCCTAGCCGAAGTCCAAGCACTCCCGGATCGACGCAGGGTGACAGGGAAACGGCTCCCGCGCAACTCCGCTGACCGGTCAGCGGTCGCGCTGCCGGCTACGGCAGCTGCAGGCGAGGCCCGGTCAACCGCCCGAGGGAACGACGCGCCATATCCTGTTGCCGACATCGTCTGCGACGAGCAGCGCGCCGTCCCGCGCGATGGCCACGCCCACCGGCCGGCCGAGCGCCTTGTCGTCGGCACTGAGGAACCCGGTAAGGATGTCCTGCGGCGGACCGGAAGGCCGGCCGGCCGAGAAGGGCACGAAGATAACCTTGTAGCCGCTGCGCGGCTTGCGGTTCCACGAGCCGTGCTGGCCGACGAACGCGCCGTTCTTCATCTCCGGGCCGAACAGGTCGCCAGTGTTGAAGGTGAGGCCGAGCGAGGCGGTGTGCGGCCCGAGCGCATAGTCGGGCACGATCGCCTTCGCGACGAGGTCGGGCCGCGGCGGTTGCGGCCTGACGTCGACATGCTGGCCGAAATAGCTGTAGGGCCAGCCGTAGAAGCCGCCCTCCTTCACCGAGGTCATGTAGTCGGGAACGAGGTCGCTGCCGATCTCGTCGCGTTCGTTGACGGCGACCCAGAGCTCGCCGCTTTCGGGATTCCACGAGAGGCCGTTCGGGTTGCGCAGGCCGGATGCGAAGGGCCGCATCTGCCGCGTCGCGAGGTCGATCTCGTGCACGGCGGCCCGGCCCTCTTCCTCCTCCATGCCATTCTCGCCGACATTGGAGTTGGAGCCGACCGTGACGAAGAGCTTGCTGCCGTCCTGACTGGCGATGATGTCCTTGGTCCAGTGATGGTTGCGGCCTGCCGGGAGGTCGACGATCTTTTCGGCTGGCGCGGTGATCTCGGTCATTCCTTCCTGATAGGGGAAGGCGACGACGGCGTCGGCATTGGCGACATAGAGCCGGTCGCCTGCGAGAGCCATGCCGAAGGGCGAGTTCAGGCCGGTGAGGAAGGCGCTCCTGGTCTCGGCGACGCCGTCGCCGTCCGCATCGCGCAGCAAGGTGATGCGGTTGGCGCTCGGCGCCTTGGCCCCGGCCTGGCCCTGGAACAGATCCATGAAGAAGCCGCGGATCGAAAAGCCCTCGTCAGGCTTCGGCGGCGCATTGCTTTCGGCGACCAGCACGTCGCCGTTCGGCAGTACGTGCAGCCAGCGCGGATGATCGAGCCCGCCGGAGAATTCGATGACGGCGAAACCGTTGGCGGCCGTCGGCCCCGTTCCTTCCGGCCAGGGCGTCGCCTCGGCCACGTTGACGGTCGGCAGCCAGGTCGGATTGGGTTCGGCCAGCGTCGGGTTCGGACCGTAGGTCTGTTCGATCGGGACCGTCGCCTCCTCGCGGGAGGAGAAATAAACTGCACCCGCCCCGACTGCTATTACGACGACTACCAGGAGTAGAAGGAGACCGAGCCATTTCATGAGATTTCGCCTTTCAAGATAGCCGTAACGCCATCAGCGCGTTCCGGTTGCCGCTCCCCGCGGCATTTGCGCGAAATAGGCGGCGAGCGCGGCGATTTCCTCGTCCGAGAGGTTCTTCGCAGCGTTGCGCATCAGATGCTCGAAGCGCGTGCCGCCGCGTTTGCCTTCCCTGAAGAGGTGCAGCTGGATCTCCAGATATTCGGCCGGCTGGCCCGCAAGCTCCGGATAGACGGGATTGCGGTCGGGCCGGCCATGGCAGCCCAGGCATGCCGGCACGTCGTGGCTGGGAACGCCATGCTGCGCAATCTCCTCGCCGCGCTTCACTTGGGCCACGTCCGGCGCAACGGCAGGCGCCGGGGCGGGCAGGGTGGAAAAATGCCTGGCGAGTTCGCGCAAGAGCTGCGGTTCGATAGCCGCGACGGGTATGCCCATGACGCCGCTGTGGCGCCTGCCGTTGGCATAGGCTTCCAGGCTTTCCGTGAGATAGGCCTCGTTCTGGCCGGCGAGGACCGGCGTCACCGGGCTGCGTCCCAGCCCATCCTCGCCGTGGCACCGCGCGCATTCCGCAAGCGCACGATCGAAGGTTCGCGCCTTGCCGAACGGCGGCTCGCCGCCGCCATAGGCAAGGTCGCGCCAGGTTGCCTCGTTCATCGTCGGCAGCTCGCGCAGGAAGGCGATCATCGCCCAGACCTCGTCGTCGCGCTGCTGGGTGGGCCAGGCCGGCATGCCGGTGAAGCGCACGCCATGCTTGACGATGCGGAAAAGCTCCGCGTCGGTCCATTCACCGACCATGCCGGCGAGATCGGGCGGATGCGGCAGCATCATGTGCACAGCCGGCGTGCGTGCCTCGCCGGGCGCGCCGTGGCAGATCGCGCAGCCGCGCGCGAAATGGCCGGCGGCCGGCTGGATCGCGTGGCGCGGCAGTTCGTCCGGCTCCTCGACTGCGAGGGCATAGGTGCGCACCGCCGATCGCATGGCGAAATGCAGAAACCATTCCGTGATCTTCCAGTGGCCCGTCGAGGCGCCGACGTTGAAGAAGCCGATCCAGGTGACGAAGAGCGCCACGAAGGGCAGCGCCGCCAGGCCGAACGCGAGATGTTTCCAATTGATATGCATCAGCGCGCGATCTCCCCGGTGCGGCCGGTGAGGAGCCGGGCAAGCAGGAAGACGCCGCCGGCGAGATAGACCGCCGCGCCGATCATCAGCATGATCACGCCGCCGAGCGCCTGATCCTCGCCGGCGCCGAGCACGATGCCGAAGCAGGTCACCTCGCCGAGGCCATAGAGCGGCCGCGGCGCGAGCGACAGCAGCGCGCCGAGCAGGGTCATGTGGACGGAGGTGAGGAGCAGCGCAAACGCTCCGGAAGCATCCTGCGCCGGCGTCCCCCTCGGACCGATCGCCGTCAACCAGAGGAACAGCCCGGCGAGCAGGAAGCTTGCCTGTTCGAGGACCGTGGCGAACGCGGAGCGTTCCGCCCACAGCCGCGCAGCCGGTGCATGCCAGCCCCAGACGACGACGAGTTCGACGAGCGACGCGATGAGCGCGAGCGACAGCAGCGGGGCTGCCGGAGGGGCGGACGGCAGCCTTCTGCCGAGCGACGGCGCAAGTCCGATGGCGATCAGCGGCGCGGCGATGGCGACGACGCCCATATGGGCGAGCATGTGGGCGGTGAAGGAGCCGCGCCAGGCGGCGAGCAATGGTCCTGCCCAGATCAGCGCCAGCGTCAGCAGGCCGAGGATAAGGGCGGCGCGCCTCATGACGCGCACCCGTCGATGAAGAGGGGCGGCAGCGCGGTGTAGACCACGGCGACCAAGCTGAGGCCCGAGAGCAGCAGCGTGGCGAAGCCCTGGAACAGCGTGCGGTCGCGCCGCGTCGCATCGTCGTGCGGCGGGTCGTCCGTGCCGAAGCCCCATTGCCGCCAGGCGAGCCATGCCGAAAGCACGATCATGGCGACCGCGACGACAGTCGCCGCTGCTACTCCGGCCTGCACGACGCCGAAGCCCTCGTCGCCGCGCTTGGCGCACCAGACCGCGGCGAGCACGTAGCAGAAGAGGAAATGCGCCGCCCAGACCGCCGGCGCGGTGAAGAGCGTCCAGAGCGTTTCGACTTGCGTGGGGATGATGCGCATCGCCGCCTCACATCGCTTCCGGAAAGAGGCCGACGACGGCGAAAGTGATCAGTGCGGTGATCGCCAGGAAATGCCAATAGAGCGCGACGACATGCATCTCCACGTCGTGCTCTCTCGTCAGCCGGCCGGCGAGGCTGCGCGCCAGGCAGTAGAGCTGCATGATGACGCCGACGGCGGCGTGGACCATCACCCAGATCACCAGGACCCAAACGATCGCCGGATAGACATGTACGGTCGGCTGCATGGCGTACGTCCACGGGCCGGCGAAGGCAGCGGCAGAACCCGCGACGGCGAGCAGGACGCCGGCTAGAAGCGCCAGCCGCATGCCTCCCGTCGAACCGCGCGCGTTGAGCTCGCGCGCCGCGAACGTCGCCGCCCAGGCGCCTGCGAACAGGGCGAGCGCCGCCATCGGCCATTCCCATCCGGGGCCGGCCAGTCCGGCGGTGAAATCCGCATGGATCGTCCAGTAGAAGAAATAGCCGAAGACGAGGCTGGCGAAGGCGGTGCCGTCGCCGACCATCGTGATGAACATCGCCCACCAGCCGACCGAGGCCGTACCCGTTACGTAGAGAGGCAGGCTGAGGCCCAGCCCCACATCCCTGGTTTCCCTCTCGGGGATCTCGCCGGTTCCGGTCCACAGCCACCACAGGATCGCCGCAACCGTGCCGATGCCGGCGGCAAGCGCGACGATCCACTGCTCGAAGGTAATCGCCACGAAGACCGCGCCGAGCAGCGCGGCCGATATGATCGTTATCGTCGTCGGCCCCGCCACGCGCAGGCACTGCAGCGGCCGCGCATCGAGCACCGATGTGACCATCGTCTCGCGGCGGCCCTCCGGCGCATCGGCAAGGTAGTAGGCGCCGGCATTGGCCTCGCGCATCAGCTCTTTCTGGTCCCAGAGCGGATAGCGGCTCTCGACCGGAGGAATCGAACGCACGCCCCAGTTCTCTTCCGGCTCGTTCAGCCATTCCAGCGTTCCCGCATTCCACGGATTGCGCGCGCCTTTCGGCTCGCGCTGTTTCGGCCGCAGCACGTCGAACACCACGACCAGCACGCCCGCCGCAAAGATGAAGGCGCCGATCGTCGAGACGAGGTTCAGCCAGTCCCAGCCGATGTCTTCAGGGTAGGTGAAGACGCGGCGCGGCATGCCGCGCAAGCCGGTCAGATGCATTGGGAAAAAGGCGATGTTGAAGCCGGCGAACATCAGCCAGAAGGCAAGGCGTCCGAGCCGCATCGACAGCATGCGCGCGTTGAGCAACGGATACCAGTAATAGATGCCGGCGACGACCGGGAAGAGCATGCCGCCGATCAGCACGTAGTGGAGATGGGCGACGACGAAATAGGTATCGTGCGCCTGCCAGTCGAAGGGGGCGAGCGCCACCATCACGCCGGTCAGGCCGCCGATGACGAAGATGGCGATGCCGCCGGTGCCGAAGAGCATCGGCACCGAGAAGATGACGCGGCCGGCGAGCATGGTGGCGATGAAGACGAATATCTGCACGCCGGTCGGGATCGCCACGGCTTCGGAAGCCGCCGAGAAGAAGGCGAGCGAGATTTGCGGCAGGCCCGTCGCGAACATGTGGTGCACCCACAGGCCGAAGGAGAGGAAGCCGGTGCCGACGGCGGCGAGCACGATCCAGGAATAGCCGACGATCGGCCGCTGCGAGAAGGTCGGCACGATCATCGCCATCAGCGCGATTGCCGGCAGGAAGATGATGTAGACCTCCGGATGGCCGAAGATCCAGAACAGATGCTGCCAGAGCAGCGGGTCGCCGCCGCGCTCCGCATCGAAGAAGGGCCAGTCGAACATGCGCTGCATCTCGAACAGCAGGTCGCCGGCGATCAGCGGCGGGAAGGCGAAGAGGATCATCCCGGCGACGATCAGCAGGTACCAGGCGAAGAGCGGCATCAGGTTGATGCGCATGCCGGGCGCCCGGCACTTCATGATGCCGACGATGATCTCGACGGCGGCAGCGATCGACGCGACCTCGATGAAGGAGAGGCCGAGCAGCCAGATGTCGGCGCCGATGCCCGAATATTCCTTGTTGGTGGCGAGCGGCGGATACATGAACCAGCCGGAGGAGGGCGCGGAGTCGAAGAAGATCGAACCGCAGACGAAGACGCCGCCGATGAGGAAGCTCCAGAAGCCGAAGGCGCCGAGGCGCGGGAACGGCAAATCGCGCGCGCCAAGCATCGACGGCAGCAGGAAGATCGCCACCGCCTCGAAGATCGGCACGGCGAACAGGAACATCATCACCGTGCCGTGCAGGGTGAAGGCCTGGTTGTAGAAATCCGCCGAGACCAGATCGTTGGCCGGCACCGCAAGCTGCGCGCGCACGATCAGCGCCAGCACGCCGGCGAAGAGCATGAAGGCGAAAGCCGTGGCGGCGTACCAGATGCCGACCTGGGTGTTGTTGGCCGAGGTCCAATAGCGCCAGCCGGCAGGCGGCTGCCAGGCGCAGCGCAATTGCTCGGCCCCAGCCTCTCTCGCCTCGGCCGACGTTGCCTCGGTTTCCACGATCGCCGTCATTTCAGCCCTCTCAGCCAGGCGGCGATGGCGGCGACGTCCTCATGCGGCAGCATGGAGAAGGAAGGCATCTTCGAGCCGGGCTTGATCAGATGCGGATAGGCGATGAAGCGCTCCATCGCCTCGATGTCGTTGGGCAGGATGCCGGCGCCCAGCGTCTTGCGCGAGCCGACATGCGAGAGGTCGGGCCCGACGGTGCCGTTTGCTTGGGTCCCTGCGACACGGTGGCAGGCGCCGCAGCCGTGCCGCAGGAAAAGCTCGCGTCCCGGCGCCGACACGCCGGGCGAGGGTGTGGCCTCGGCCGCCAGCCATTGCCGGTACGCCTCCGGCTCCATGACGATCGCGTCGAAGGCCATCAGCGCATGCGACGTGCCGCAATATTCCGCGCAGGCGCCCCGATAGGCGCCGGGCTTCTCGGCACGCACCGACAGCCGATTGGCGCGGCCGGGGATCATGTCCATCTTGCCGGCGAGGACGGGAATCCAGAAGGAGTGGATGACGTCGGTGCTCCTGAGCACGAACTCCACCCGCTCGCCGGCCGGCAGCCGGATCTCGTTGGCGGAAAGAATAGGGTCGGTGCCGTCGCCGGGCTGGTAGGCGACGCGCCACCAGAACTGCTCGCCGGTCACGTCGATCGTCAACGCCGCAGGTTCGCCGGCCCGCGCGAAGGGCCGCAAGCCCGGCATCAGCCAGAATGCATAGACGAGCAACAGGAGAAGCAGCACCGCCGGGATGGCCGCGCCGCACCAGAGGATCATCCGCCCGGCAGCCCGTTCGCCGATCGCCGCCCGCCGCCTGCGCGTCGCATAAAGGAGAAGCGCCACGACCGCCAGCCATATGAGCCCCCCGGCTGCGGCCATGACCCAGAAGAGCTCGGCGACCTGCCTTGCCTCCTCGCCGGCAGGATCAAGCGCCGACTGGACGCCCGAGCAGCCGGACCCTGCGGACGCGCAAATACCCACCGCTGGCCAAACCTGGCCCGCAGCCCTTTTGCCGAACCCGCGACGTCCGTCTGGAATCTTTGGCGAGCCCACTCTCCGATCGATGCAGCGTTGCGCACAAACGCGCCCGCCGCCGAGTGGTTGCGAGATTTGCAGCGTCGTCGGCCAAGTGCCGCCCCAGATCGATATTCCGGGACTGCACATCGATCTTTTTTATGAGATCGAGAAGGCCGCGGAGGATGCGACTGTGGAGACCGCCAAGCACGATGGGGCCGAACCGACAGCGGATGACGAGTTGCCGGGGCGGGCGTGAACTGTCATAAAAGCTGCCAGCACAACGGCTTGGGGACAAAATTTGCTGCATGACAACCGTGGCGGGGCGGGCGAAAAAGAACGCTATTGGAACGCATTCTATGCAAAAGGTGACGGGAAGATTGATCCTCCGTCGCAATTTGCTGCCTTCGTTCTGCAAGAGGCGACTCACGTCGGTCTGATAATCGAAGTTGGTTGTGGCGGCGGTCGAGACAGTTTCTTCTTTGCCCGCCATGGCATGAACGTTGCGGCGATTGACGGGGCAGAGGCAGCCATCGCTTCATGCCAAAAGGCAGGCACCTTGGCCGGACTGCAAAACGCCAGTTTTCATTGCGCGGCGGTAGGGTCCCCCGAGTTCCCGAGAGTAGTCAGGTCGCTGCGCGAATCTGGATCGACCCCCACGGCGCTCGTGTATGCCCGCTTCTTTCTGCATGCTCTGACCGATGAGGAAGAGGACGCCTTTTTTGAAGGTGTCGCCGCGGCGCTCTTGCCCGATGATCTCGTCGCTCTGGAGTATCGAACGGTACGGGATTCATCAGGGTTGAAGTCCACGCCAACCCATTATCGCCGGTTCATCGACCCATCGACGGTTTTTGCCAAAGCTTCTAGCCATGGGCTCGTTGTCGAATATGCCGTCGAGGGCTTCGGCTTTGCCAAATACAGGCAGGACGACGCTTACGTCGCGCGCTGCATCCTTCGGAAGATCTGACTGTGATCGATCGCCGCGTGTATGAATTCTTCGCAGCGTCCGACGGGCGGACTGTCAAGGGCGATCTGTCCGCGGTTGAACGTCAGGCAGATCGTTTCTGTTCTCTGGTGGCTGGCGGCGAGTACGCAGAGGCCTCCGGCGCCATTCGTGCAGAAAACTCGCTGACGGCCTTGGAGAAAAGGCAGATCATAGACTCCATCAACAAATGGTATCTGTGTCATCGGAACGTCGAGTGGGGAAATCACGGCATACGTCGGACCTTCCGGTTTTGGGACGATGCCGAAAAGCGTACCTATCTCAAGCAGGCGCAAACGCTCGTAACGGTTCTTCGCGAGTTCACGCCGTTCGTGACATTCGGCTTTGGCTCGGTGCTAGGCTTTATCCGTGACAATGGATTCATCCCGCACGACGACGATATGGATTTGCTGGTCGCTCTCCCGGCACGGGGAGAAACGTTCCGAAGCGCCAAGCGGCGTCTTCGCGAATTTCTGGAGCCGCGCGGCTTCAATCTCCATGGCGACGAGACAAACTTCCCGACACATTTCGGCGTCAACACGGCATCGGAAAAAGCGAAGACTGCGGTCGACGTTTTTGTGGGCTTCATCGAACGTGACCGCGTGGCCTGGTTCCCAAGCTCGCGGTCGGGGATGCCAGTCACTGACGTGTTCCCGACATCCTCGATGACCGTCCATGGCGAAACAGTCTCTATTCCGGCACACCCGGAGCGCTACCTCGAGGCGACCTACGGCCCCGACTGGCGCGAGCCGATAACGATCTGGAACCACCCTTGGCAGTTACGAGAGTTCAAGGAATTCATCTAGATTCCCGCGAAATCCCAAGTCCAGCACTATCGCGGATTGAGTACCCGATGCCCGGCCGAGCAAGCTGCCCCATCTTCGCGAACGGGTGGGGCTAGGCTGGCCAGGTAGAAGCACGGCTGCGGCTGGACGGTTCCTGCCCGATCGAGGTGAGCCGCCGCTACCGTATACGGAGGCTTGAAGGCCTCAATGTCGCATTCATGTCGCGTCGGCCGCGCAGCCCTTGGAAATCAAGGAAACTCACTGCAACATGAAATCTGGCGACTAGCTTGCCTAAGTCTTTGATTTGTTGGTGATCCCGACAGGAATCGAACCTGTGACCTACAGATTAGGAATCTGCCGCTCTATCCTACTGAGCTACGGGACCATCCGGCGAGACACATAGCCGTTTCCGACTGCTTCGCCAACCGTTTTGCGTCAACTTTCGGCTGGCAGGGCTGGCGTCGGCTCAGGCCGCCAGCGCGGTCTCGGCGAGCTTGACCCAATAGCTTACGCCATGCGGGATCGCCTCGTCGTTGAAGTCGTAGCCGGGGTGGTGGAGATTCGGCGTATCGCCGTTGCCGATGAAGATGAAGGCGCCGGGCCTGGCTTCCAGCATATAGGAGAAATCCTCGCCGCCCATCAGCGGCGCCACCGCCCGGTGGATGGCGGTCTCGCCGGCGACGCCTGCCGCGATGTCGGCCGCGAACACCGTCTCCTCGGGGTCGTTGACGGTGACCGGGTAGTTCGGCTGGTAGCGGAAGGCGACCGTCGTGTCGGTCGCCTTGGCGATGCCGTCGCAGATCGCCTGCATGCGCTCGCGTGCCAAGGCCGCCACCTCCTTCTTCAGCGCGCGCACCGTGCCGGCGATCTCAGCATGTTCGGGAATGACGTTGTAGGCTTCGCCGGCATTGAACTTGGTCACCGAGACGACGACCGATTCGGCGGGATCGACGGCCCTCGAGGCGATCGTCTGCAGCGCCAGCACGATCTGGCTCGCCGCGACGATCGGGTCGATCGACCGGTGCGGCATCGCCGCATGGCCGCCGCGCCCGGCGACGCGGATGGTGAATTCCGCGGTCGCGGCCATGATGGCGCCCGGCCGGATGGCGAACTGCCCGACCGGCAGGCCCGGCATGTTGTGCATGCCGAAGACGCGGGAGATGCCGAATCGCTCCATCATGCCTTCCTTGACCATCTCCCTGCCGCCGCCGCCGCCTTCCTCGGCCGGCTGGAAGATGACCGCCACCGAACCCGCGAAGTTGCGGGTTTCGGAGAGATACTTCGCCGCGCCCAGCAGCATCGCCGTGTGCCCGTCATGTCCACAGGAGTGCGCCTTGCCGGGAACGGCGGAGGCGTATGGCTTGCCGCTCGTCTCGCTGATCGGGAGCGCATCCATGTCGGCGCGCAGGCCGACGGTCGGGCCGGGGCCGAGATTGCCCCTGATGATGCCGACGACACCGGTTCTCGCGATGCCGGTGACGACCTCGTCGCAGCCGAATTCCTTGAGCCGGGCGGCGACGAACTCTGCCGTCTGGTGAAGATCGAAGCCAAGCTCCGGCGTGCGGTGGATGTGTCGTCGCCAGCCTGCGATCTCGTCCTGCATCTCGGCGGCTCGGTTCAGAATCGGCATGATCTTCCCGTTGTTTTGAAGCGGCTGACGGTTGCCCGCCTCCTGGCTTTTTGCCATCTTGGCGTCACATAGGCTAGATAGCACGGACGATGCGGGTTTCGAGGCCGAGGGGCGGGCCTGCGCGTTTCATTCATTTCCATGCCGCGTCCGGCAACAGGGCGCGGTCCAGAGGCGGACTGATCGATGCGGCGCATGCTTTCTCTCGGTATGGCAACGTTTGGGCTCGTGGCGCTCGCCGCCGCGTCGGCGGCTGCCGGACCGTCGCTCCTGTTCGACGCGAAAACCGGCCAGGTCATCGAGAGCGAAGACGCCTTCGCGCGCTGGTATCCGGCCTCGCTCACCAAGCTGATGACGACCTACGTCGCCTTCCGCGCCGTCGAAGCGGGCGAGGTGACGCTGCAGTCGCCGGTCAGGGTCTCGCGCAATGCCGCCAACGAGCCGCCGAGCAAGATGGGCTATCCCGTCGGCACCATCCTGACGCTGGACGATGCGCTGAAGATCATCATGGTGAAGTCGGCCAACGACATCGCCACCTCGATCGGCGAAAGCCTTGCCGGCTCGGAAGAGAACTGGGCGGCGCGCATGAACGCCGAATCGCGGCGCCTCGGCATGACCGGCTCGCACTGGGTCAATGCGCACGGGCTGCACGACGACCAGCAATACACTACCGCGCACGATCTCGGCATTCTCGCCTCGACGCTGCGCCGGGAGTTCCCGCAATATGGGAGCTATTTCTCGATCGAAGGCCTGTCCTTCGGCAAACAGGTGCTTACGAACCATAACGCGCTCATCGGCCGCTTCGAGGGCGCCGACGGCATGAAGACCGGCTATACCTGCCCGGCGGGCTACAACCTCGTCGCCTCGGCGACCCGCGACGGCCGGACGCTGATGGCGGTTGTCATCGGCGCCACCTCGGTCAAGGCGCGTAACGAAGCGGCCGCCGCCCTTCTGGCGAAGGGGTTTTCGCAGCCCACTTCCGCCGGAGTGACGCTGGCGGCGATGCAGCCGTCCGGCGCTGGCATCAACCAGGCGATCAACATGCGCGAGGCGCTCTGCACCAAGGCCGGCAGCACGGCGTTGCGCAAGAAGGAGCGCGAGGCCGCCGCCAAGCGCAAGAAGGACGGCAAGCCCGAACCGGCCTCCTACCTCGCCAAGCGCGAGGGGCCGAGGGAGCTCGTCCCGATCAGCATCGGCACGGCGACCGGCCCGGCGTCGCCGGCGATCGCCGCGCTGCTCGCCCAGGATGCAGCCGACAAGGCGGCCAAGGCGGCCGAACAGGTCAAGAAGCAGGCGGCGATCGCCTCCGGCATCGATCCCGACATTCCGCTCCCGTCCTGGCGTCCCGACAGGCCGATGCCCGAAGGCGCCCTGCCGGCGGACCTCGGCGATTCCGCGGCGCTCGACGCCGAGACCGCGACCGGGGCGGACACGGCGGCCAGCGGCGCCGATCGGGCCGCCGATCCGGGCGGTCCCGACCCGGCACTCGTCACGCTGGATCAATGACCCGTCACCCCATACCGGTCTCGGTGCTGACCGGTTTCCTCGGCGCCGGCAAGACGACGCTGCTCAACCGGCTGCTCAAGGATCCGGCGCTCGCCGACACCGCCGTCATCATCAACGAGTTCGGCGATGTCGCGATAGACCATCTGCTCGTCGAAAGCTCGTCGGACGGCATCATCCAGCTTGCCGACGGCTGCCTTTGCTGCACCGTGCGCGGCGACCTCGTCGACACACTCGCCGACCTCATCGACCGGCTGCAGACCGGCCGCATCGCCAAGCTCAAGCGGGTGATCATCGAGACCACCGGCCTTGCCGACCCGGCGCCGGTCCTGCAGTCGATCATGGGCCATCCGGCGCTGGTCCAGGCCTACAGGCTCGACGGCGTCGTCGCCCTGGTCGACGCCGTCAACGGCGCAGCGACCCTCGACAGCCATGTCGAGGCGGTGAAGCAGGTCGCCGTCGCCGACCGCATCGTGCTCGCCAAGACGGATATCGTGGACGATCCAGGCGCGCTGGAGGCTCTGCGCGCCCGCTTGCGGGCAATAAACCCGTCGGCGCCGATCATCGATGCGCAAGCCCCGGAAGCCGGCTATGCCGCGCTTTTCGAATGCGGCCTCTACAATCCCGAGACGAAGACGGCCGACGTGCGGCGCTGGCTGGGCGAGGAGGCGCAGCACGCGGAGCTACATCACGGCCACGGGCATGATCACGATCACGCCAGCCACGATCACGCCCACGACCATCACCGCCATGACGAACGCATCAGGTCGTTCACGCTGCTGCATAACCGCCCGGTGCCGTTCTCGACCATAGAGATGTTCCTCGACCTCCTGGGTTCGGCGCATGGCGACAAGCTGTTGCGCATGAAGGGCATCATCGAGATCGCCGAGGACCCGTCGCGGCCTCTGGTGGTGCACGGCGTGCAGTCGCTGCTCCACCCTCCGGTCCGGCTGCCCTCCTGGCCGGACGACGTGCGGGGCACGCGGCTTGTGCTGATCACGCTCGATATGCCGGAAGACTATATACGCCGGATGTTCGCGGCCTTCACCAACACCCCCCAGATCGATACGCCCGATCGGGCGGCGGTCGAGCGCAACCCGCTGGCCATCGCGGGCATGCGCTGAAATCACCCCGCAAAAGAAAAGCCGGCCTTTCGGCCGGCTTGGAGTAAGAGATAACGAGCCAATGGGGGGGTCGGGGACAGCTCGTC
>Ga0233385_1000627_pt1 | contig 16810 bp, 15 predicted proteins | sample ElkDunMinimDraft_16_FD_191543 | JGI IMG/M metagenome (GOLD analysis project Ga0233385, IMG submission 191543) | Fecal eukaryotic communites from dung pellets of Tule Elk in California, USA - Elk Dung G36 | ecosystem: Host-associated > Mammals > Digestive system > Large intestine > Fecal | place...
GTACTGAAGGGAATGGCCTGGTTGCGGGTGAGCCAGCCTTTGACGAGCGGTCGCCAACGCCGGGCGTGGTGCTCGGGTGCCGTCTCCAGAAGGGTGAGAACGGCCTCGATCGTCCTGTGTCCCGAGTGGTGGTCGCGGTGGCCCTGCACCGAGATCTTCCGGCCGCGTACGCAGTCCATCATCAGCCCGTCGAAGACGAACGGTACGAACGTGCGATCCACGAGGTCGTACACGTTGCCGACCGCGGTGATCTCCCATGGTGACCTGGAGAGCATCGCGATCAGCTTGGCCACGCTCTCCAGGTAGTCCACGCCGTAGCTGCCGGTGTAGGGGTACACGTCGTGCTGGATGAACGATCCGTCGCGGTAGAAGCCGTCGCCCGGCCCCCTGGTCGGCCGCAGCAGGTCGGAGACCGCGTTCCTGGCCCGCCTGACGAGGCGGGCGTCGTGGGTGAGCACTCCGCGCATCGCCACCGCCATCGCCTTGCCCGCGCGGTTGGCGCCGGTCTCGACGACGCCGGGGTGGCTGACGCGGTGCTCCGGGTCGGGGCACCAGCGGCGCACGGGGCGCAGCCAGCGCTCAAGGCGGCCCGGGGGCAGGCCGTCGTACAGCAGGGCGCAGGTGTCGGTCAGCGCACGGGGGACGCCGATCTCCCACCAGTACCAGTTGCTGCCCCGCCGGTCGAGCCCTTCGTGGTAGGCGTGCTCGTACAGGAAGTCCAGTGCTCTGACGGCGGTCTGGGCGACCTGGCTGTCGTGGTACGTCGCGGTGCCGGGCGTGGCCCAGGCCAGCGCCAGGGTGCGCATGCGGTTGTAGGAGCGGTTGAAATTGCCCGTCCGGGGGTCCGAGAGCGGCAGGTCGGGCCACAGGCTCGGGCGGCCGGGAGCGGGGTTCAGCTTGCGCAGCACCGCGTTGGCCGACCCTTCGAGCGCCCGCGTCCTGTCGGTATAGGTCCTGTCGGTGTGAGCGGAGTCGTCCGACCCGCCGGCCAGCAGGTTCACCCACCGCTCACGCGCGGCATCGAACGCGGCGGCGCCGGACGCCGCCTCGGCCGGTCTGTCCCAGAGGGCGAGACCGGCCACTGTCGCGGCGCCGAGCAGGGCGGACCGCCGACTGAGGGGGTGGGTCATTGAGGCTCTTCCGGCAATGGTGCAAATATCAGACGAAAAGATCATAAGTCGACATGCGGGTGGATCATCCGGTTCCTCTGGCGGTGAGCGGGCGTACGAACGTCGTCGGGAACGCGCGCTACCCGGCTCGGGCGGTGACATGCCGGACCGTTCGGCCGACGGCGTCCCACCCGCTGGAGTATCCCAGGCTGTCGGCCCATCCGGCCGTACGACAGGGTCTCAAAAAAGGAGTCGCGACGTAGCCGTCCGGGCAGCACCTGACGAAAGCCAGGTGCTGCCCGGACACCGTCACCGGCTCAGAAGAACTATCGGGAGAACCGTGTCGCGGCCTCACCCGTGAGCCGGCCCGGCGGCAGGCGTCGCCCGCAGAGGACGAGCAGCAGATCCTGGGCCGGTCCCCGCAGCGGTGTGCCCGTCCCGTGGCTCCAGTCGAGGTCGGTCGCCCGCAGCTCGACCCCCGCGAGGTCGGCTCCGAAGAACGCGATGTTCTTCGGCCGCATCCCGGTCAGCACCATCGCCACCCGTTCCGGGGGAACCAGGCGGTCGAGTCCAAGGCCCACCGTGATGTCGAGTCCGTGGATGACCTCGTGCGCGAGCGCCCCGTGGACGCCGCCGCCGGGAGGTGTCCACGGATGCGCGACGTTGTCCCGCAGCGAGGCGAGCAGTTTCTCCGGCGGCAGCATGAGGGCGTCGCGCCGCGCGCACCGATCGGCCATGCGGTTGACGTCTCCGCGTGCCTTCACCAGTTCCAGCAGGCTCCTTCCGAGTGAGGTACGGAAGGGCGTCGTCGTGTGGGCGACGACCTCGCGGACCCTCCAGCCGTCGCACAATGTGGGCGCGTCCCACTGTTCTGGGCGCAGTGTGGCGAGCAGGTCGGCCTGCTCGCCGCGTTCCTTCACCAGTGCTTCCCGAAGTCGGTCTTCGGTCATCAAAACCTCCTCGCGCTGTTCAGCGCGTACGTTCGCGGTGTGAGATCCCGGTATGGGTACGAACGCGAAGCCGGAAAGTCATCGGTCTCGCTCGCGGGATGTGTCGGTGGCGGCGCATATGGTCGGGGAATGGCTGAGACACCGACCGGTGAGGGTTCTCCGCTGGAGCCGTTCCGGGTCGAGTTGACCGGTTACTGCTACCGGCTGCTCGGCTCCGGCTCCGAGGCCGAGGACGCGGTGCAGGAGACGCTGCTGCGTGCCTGGCGAGCGTTCGACCGCTACGACGGGCGACGGGCGTCGCTGCGCACCTGGCTTTACCGCATCGCCACCAACGTCTGCCTCGACATGCTGCGCAGCGCGCAACGCCGGGCCCTGGCCATGGATCTCAGCCGGGCCGCGGACGGCGGGCCGAGCATCGGCGAGCCGGTGTCGGAGCGGGTCTGGATCCAGCCGGTCCCTGACGGTCTCGTGCTGCCGATGGAGGGCGACCCTGAAGAGCTGGCCGTGCTGCGGGAGACGATCCGGCTGGCGTTCGTCGCCGCGTTGCAGCACCTGCCGCCCCGGCAGAGGGCGGTGCTGATCCTGCGCGACGTGTTGCGGTGGAAGGCCGGGGAGGTCGCGGATCTCCTGGAGACCACCGTCGCGTCGGTGACGAGCGCGCTGCAGCGGGCGAGGGCGACGCTCAAGACGGTCGACGCCATGCCCGGTGAGCCGTTCCGGCCGTCCGATCCGGGCCAGCGCGAGCTGCTCGCCCGCTACTGCGACGCGTTCGGGCGTCACGACGTCACCGCGCTCGTCGCCCTGCTGCACGAGGACGCGACGATGTCGATGCCTCCCTTCACCTGGTGGCTTCGCGGTCGCGACCTGATCGAGAAGGCGCTGCTGGATCCGAACGCGTCCTGCGCGGGCGCGCGCCTCGTTCCGGCCGCGGCGAACGGCTCGCCGGCGTTCTGGCAGACCCGGCCCGGTCCCGGCGGCGTTCACGTGCCCTTCGGGCTGGTTCTGCTGGACGTGTCCGAGGGTCTGATCAGCGGCATCACCACATATCTGGACACCGACCGGCTGCTCCCGCTTTTCGGCGCTCCGCCCGCGTCTTTCCCGCCACCTCGATTGTTTCCCGCACACCGATGAGTTTCGTGACGCCACGACGTATCTCCGTGGACAGCTACTCACCGCGAGCCTGAGGAACGACCATGGCGACTGTCCAGCCCGTCATCACCACATCCGACCTGGGTCGACTGCGAAACTTCTACGAGCACCTGTTCGGGGCAACGGAGGTGAGCCGCTTCCCCGACGACGGACCCGTGTTCTTCGTGAGCCTGAAGTTGGGTGACTCGGAACTCGGGCTGGTCAACGAGGCGGCGGCCGACCTGTCCGCCCCGCAGCGGATCCTGCTGAGTGTGCAGGTCGACGACGTCAACGGCCTGCTGGACCGGGTCGAGTCGGTCGGCGGACGAGTGCTCGGCCCGTCAAACGACATGCCGTGGGGAGAGCGGGTGGCCCACATCCACGACCCTGACGGAAACAAGATCAACCTAACGCAGCCCCTCCGGTAAAACGGGGAATTCGACGCAGGCGACAGCCGGTCACGCCGGTTGCGGCGCCTCGGGAGTTCTGCCGACCGCCGCCGAGGTGGGACGCACACCGCCGGGAGCAGGAAGGCGTTGGCTTTGTCGCGAGTTTTGACTCATCCTATTGATACAAAGCTTGCGACAAAGGAGATGCCGTGCCCCGTGAACCGTTAGCGGCGATCCCACCCGTGTCGAACGTCTGGAAAAATCGCCACCATGAAGCTGCTCTCCGTCAATATCGGCCGACCACGCCCCAACCTGTGGAAGAAGGAACCGGGACCGACGGGCATCGACAAACAGCCCGTCGACGGTCCTGTCGCCGTCACCGCCCCCGGCCCCAAGGGCACCGGCGCGGTCGGCCTCGCCGGTGACCGGGTCTATGACGTGAAGCATCACGGTGGTTCCGACCAGGCCGTCTACGCCTATGCCCGCGAGGATCTCGACGCCTGGGAGTCCGAGCTGGGCAGGTCGCTCTCGAACGGGGTCTTCGGGGAGAATCTCACGACCTCGCGGCTGGACGTCAACGGCGCCCTGATCGGTGAGCGTTGGCGGATCGGGCAGGACGTCGTCCTGGAGGTGTCGTGCGCGCGCATCCCGTGCGCGACATTCCAGGGGTGGCTGGAGCGTGAGGGCTGGGTCAAGCGGTTCACCCAGGCCGTCCTGCCGGGCGCGTACCTGCGGGTGATCGAGCCCGGTGAGATCCGCGCCGATGACCCGGTCGAGGTCGTGCACCGTCCCGACCACGACGTGAGCGTCGCGCTCTTCTTCCGCGCGATGACTCTGGAGCCGGAACTGCTGCCGCGGCTGCTCGTCGCCGACGCGCTGCCGGAGAAGGACAGGGAGATGGTCCGCCGACGCACCAGCGCGTAGGCGCCGGTCAGGGGATCGCCTCTTCGCTCACCACCGGGTGCGGGCCGCACAACGTGCCGACCGGCATGCCGGGAGCCGTCGAGGGCCGGTCAAGGAGTATCGAGGGCCGTCGGAAGCTATCGAGGACCGCCAAGGGGATTACAGGCAGCTGTTCGCCGTCGTCTCGCCCAGCATCTCGTCGAGACGGTCGTACGCCTCGCCCACACCGCGTCTCATGGGTGTGCGAAGAACGCTGTCGCGGATCTCTCGCGAGGAGTAGCGCATCGTGGTGGTCATCGTGGTCCGGCCGTCCCGCTCGTCGAAAACGGTGGTGATGAGAGCCTCCCCCACGGCCCAGCTGTCGTGGACCTCGCTCTGGACCAGCCGGCCGGGTGCGTCGACCTCGTGGAACACCCCGCCGTGGCCCAGCTCGGCACCTTCAGGGCCGCGCGACACGAAGCGCCAGGCACCGCCAGGACGCAGGTCGATCTCGCAGACGACGAGGTGCCAGCCGCGCGCGCCATGCCATCGCCGGAGCAGCTCGGGCCGGGTGAACGCGTCGAAGACGAGCCGCCGGGGAGCGGCGAACGCCCTGGTGATCAGGAGGTCGGTGCCGGAGACCGCCCGCACCGTCAGGCCCTCGGCCCGCTCCTGCCCTGAGGTCACGGGCTTTTCCGTTCGGCGGCGTTCGCTCCGCCGGGTTCGAGCTCGCCCAGCAGGTCGTCCAGCTTCTGGTAGCTCTCCTCCCAGTAGGAGCGGTAGTTCTCCAGCCAGCCCATGGCGTCTCTGAGCGGGCCGGCCTCCAGCCTGCGGGGCCTGCGCTGGGCGTCGCGTCCGCGAGAGATCAGCCCGGCGCGCTCCAGCACCCGCAGGTGCTTGGAGATGCCCGGCTGGCTCATCGCGAACGGCTCGGCCAGCTCGGTCACCGTGGCCTCGCCCTCCATCAGCCGGGCCAGGATCGCGCGCCTGGTCGGGTCGGCCAGCGCGGCGAACGTCGCGTCGAGAACGTCGGCAGACACTTTTATCGCCTTTCGGTTCTATAACTAGGTGGTTTTACCGTGCCGGGTTCGGCCCCGTCAAGGATGCCGGACACGATGCCCACGCCGGCGGGGCCCTCCCCCGCGACCTGCGAGGTCGGCTCCCGTCGATCGTGTCATCACTCCTGTGCTCCGATGGCGTACCGAACGGACACCGCCCTCACCGAGCCGCGTCAGGGGCGAGCCTCGTCGTACGGGACCTGGGCCGTACGGGACGACCTGAGGAGGAATCCGGCCGCGGCGGCGGTGAAGAACATCAGCACGCCGTAGGTGGCGGCGGGGATCGCCATCTGGGTGTTGTTCAGCAGCGTGAGCGCGACCGCGATGGACAGCGTGGCGTTGTGGATGCCGATCTCCATGCAGGAGGCGACGGCCTGACTGCGCTCGATCCTGGCCAGCCGCGGCACCCAGTAGCCGATGGCCAGGCTGAGCACACTGAACAGCAGGGTGATCAGGCCGACCGAGCGGATGTAGTCGCCGAGGTTGTCCAGCTCCTGCAGCAGGGCGCCGATGATCACCAGGACCAGGATGACGGCAGAGGCGATCTTCACGGGGGTGTTCATCCGCTCGGCGAAGCGCGGCACCCACGCCCGGACCGCCATGCCGACCGCGACGGGGACGAGCACGATCGCGACCACCTGGACGGTCTTGTCGAACTGCAGGCCCAGCGCGGCCGAGTCGGCGGCGAAGTAGTTCAGCGACAGGTTGGTGACGAGCGGCAGCGTGACGACGGCGAGTACGGAGTTGATCGCGGTGAGCGTGACGTTGAGCGCGACGTCGCCGCCGAACAGGTGACTGTAGAGATTCGCCGTGGTCCCGCCGGGCGAGGCGGCCAGGAGCATCATGCCCACGGCGAGCGCGGGCGGCAGGCCGAAGGCGAGCACCAGGCCGAAGCAGATCACGGGCAGCAGCAGCACCTGGCACACGAGCGCGACCACGGTGGCCTTGGGATAGACGGCGACGCGACGGAAGTCGGCGATCGTGAGGCTCAGGCCGAGACCGAACATGATGATCGCGAGGGCGATGGGCAGGAAGACACCGGCAAGGGCCATGGGGGGTGGTCCTCTCCTCTTTCCTCGGATTTCCTGGGACGTCTCCTCGGGGTGGGGGCGAATTCAGCGTGCGGGGAGCCGGTCATCGCGGGCGACGTCCGCGCGGCGCCCGTGATGCCACGGGAGATCGAGAGGGTGACCGCACCCACTCCCGCGGAGACGGTACGGACAGGGGTACGGCGCTGGGTGGGTCCAATGATCACCCACATCGCGCGATAACACCAGGAAAGAACCCCGATCCAACCGGATGCGGGTTCAAGTGGTGATCGTTCGGTTCCGCGGGTCCGTTCTCGCTTCATCTCCCTTCCGGGAGAGGCGGAGAGGGCGGGGTCACCGTACGGGACGGCCTGACGAGACGTGGGGGATCGGGGCCATCGCCCCCGATGACCTGGCGGGACAGGGAGAAGGCAGGGCACCTCTCAAGGGGTGACCTGGCCGGACGCGCGGGTCGTCACCTCATCGGTCGGTGTCATCCGGGATGGCCGGACCTTCGGACGGCCACCCATCCGGGGTAGCCGGGGTCTCGGGTGACCATCCGTCCCGGGGAGCCGGATCCTCGGACTGCTTGGACTGCTCGGTCGGCATGGCGGCCACTCGGGGCTTGGACGGCAAAAGTCGATCTTCAATCACGGTTGCCGCGACGACACCCGCCAACGTCATGATCGCCAAGACCGATCCGAACAGAATTCCCCCCAGCACCGACCCCACACCTCCCTTAATCAGACAAACATACCATTTCCCCCATATACCAGGATTATTCAGACATGCAGTACGAAAATAGGGCTGTTCGACTTACCGGATCAGGACCAAAGTCCTTCGGCGCGTGTCCGAAAGGTGATCGTGACGTGATGGCCGCGTCCACCGACCGTCCCGGGCTGCGCCGCTAGGACGGGAGGTCGTCGCTCAGGTACGTTGGGGCCGATGAACGATCAGCGCGCGGAGGTTTCACGGCCGGAGCGTGACCACCGGCCGAACGGACGAACGATGCCCGCATGGCCGGTCGCCTCGGGCGGGCCAGGCACCTCGAAGAGGCCGGATCCTTCCAGAGGACCGAACGCCTCGGAGAAGGCGGCCGTTTCCAGGAGACCGAACGCCTCAGGGAAGGCGAACCCCTCGGGAGGTCCGGACGGCCCGGCGGAGGGCGGGTCGTCGGGTTCACGCGCGGGCCGGTCGCGGGGGAGGCCGCTGATCGCCTCTCTCGTCGGCCTGGTCGTCGCGATCTCCGGCTGCGCCACCTCACAGGATGTCGCCGCACAAGGCTCCGTCTCCCAGGGAACCTCTCCGAACACCGCCTCCCAGGGCGCTCCCTCGCGGAGCGCCACCACACCGGCCGCTCCCGGCCAGGAGACCGCGCCGCCGGCGGAGAAGTCCTCGCGGCAGACGACGCCGGCGGGTCAGGTGCCCGCCCCGCCCTCCCCGAAAGCGGCGATCCCCACCGACCCGGCGCGACTGGCCCGTTCCCTGGCCACGACCACCGCGGAGCTCCGGCGCGCCATCGACGCCTGGAGGCGCGACGGCGATCCGGGCAAGGGAGAGCCCCCCGAGCCGGTGGTGCTGCTCGCCCTGCACCAGCAGCGGATCTACCGTTACCTGATCCTCAACCCGAAGGTCGCCGCCCGCACCTACGCCAAGCTGCCGAAGGCCCTGGCCAGGCAGGCGAAGGACAACGTGACGGCCGGCCGGGATCTACGCTCCCTCGTCCGGCCCATCAGCGGGGCGGTGAAATTCCGTGTCCAGCCGCCCAAGCCCGCCGACTTCCTGCTCGACCACTTCCGGTACGCCGAGCGGCGGTTCGGCGTGGAGTGGGAGGTGCTGGCGGCGGTGATGTTCGTCGAGACCAAGTTCGGCCGCGTACGGTCACCGAGCCACACGGGCGCCAAGGGACCCATGCAGTTCATGCCGAGAACGTGGGACGCCTATGGGATGGGCGGTGACATCCAGGACACCCGCGACTCCCTGCTCGCCGCGGCGAACTATCTTCGCGCGTCGGGGGCACCGCGCGACTACCGGCGCGCCCTGTACGCCTACAACCATTCCCAGGCGTACGTCAACGCGGTGTTGCTGCACGCACGCCAGATCAAACAGGACATAAGAAACTACTACGCCTACTACAACTGGCAGGTGTTCGTGGTGACCACCCGGGGAGATCGCCGCCTCACCGGCCCTTGACCTCACACGCCACACGCCCGTGAAGGCCCCTGTCCTTCACGGGCTCCTGCCCCGCGCCACGTACCGGCGCGGATCGTCGAACCCCGGCAGAGGCGGCCTCACTCCGGGGGGAGCAGGTCGGCGACGGCCTGTTCGGTGTCGTCGCGCACCTCGAAGTGGGAGAGCAGGCCGGTGCGTTGCAGCAGGTGCAGCAGCCCTTCGGGGATGCCCGCGAGGACGAGCCGCCCGGTGGCGGTGTCCTGGACGCGCTGCCGGATCTGAGCCAGGAGGCCCAGTGCGGTGGAGTCGTAGAAGGCGAGCTGTGACAGCTCCAGCACGAGGCGGGGGCCGTCGCTCATCTCCCAGACCGCGTTGACGTGTCCGGCGAGCGTGGGGGCGGTGATGAAGTCCAGGTGCCCGCCGACCTCCAGCACGCTGCAGTGTCCCCGGTGGATCGTCCGCACCCACAGCGCCTGACCGTGGTGGTCCACTCAGTCCTCCCGAACCCCGTACCGTTGTGGACCCCCGCGATACCCCGTCGAGGGCGGCGATACCCTCCGGCGCGGATTCAGACTCGCGGGGGTCCCATGGTCAGGGGTTCGGCGGGCGCCACATCGGATACATCGGCGGGCCGCCGGGCATGAAGATGGGGTCGCCGAGGTCCCGGTAGCCGTGACGCAGATAGAGCCTGCGGCTTCGGGTGCTGCTCGCCTCCAGGTATGCCGGTATCCCCTCCTCGTCGAGCCCTCGGTGGTACTCCTCAAGCAGCCGGGTCCCCCTCTTCTGTCCCTGGTGTCCGGGGAGCACGGCGAGGAACGCCAGATAGTGGTGCGGGTCGTGGGGGTGGCGCTTGTCCATCTCCTCCCCCATCAGTTCGATGCGCTCCGCGTGGGGGCCGGCGAACGCCTCCACCCGGGCGGTCCGGTCGGGAATCTCGGGAAGCGGCGCGACCCCCTTGCGGAACCACACGGCCACGGCGGACATGTCGGCCGTCGCGAGGACCTCGCCGTGGGCGAGGGCGCTCTCGGTGGTCATGGAGAAGAGGGGGGGCATCACCCGGCGGCGGTCGTCGTCCGGCGGGATCATCCAGGCCGAGATCTCCTGTTCGTGGAAGGAGGTGGCGATGATCGCACCGATGGTCTCGGCGGCTCCCGGCGCGTTCGGGATACGAATGATCTCGGTCATTCGCTGCCTTTCACGGCTGCCCGGGCGCCGAGTCCGATGTTGGCGTAGACGTTCGGCTTGCTGGCTCGCAGGACGAGTCCCCATATCACGCCGAATCCCGCGGCGACGAAGTAGATGGCGGGCATGATCCAGCGGAGCGGGGAGTCGGGGGCCACGCCGAGCACGGTGTCGAAGTTGAGCATGACGAGCACGATGACGACGAACAGCAGGACGGAGGAGATGGCCGGGGCGATCCGGGTCCGCCAGGCGTTCTCCGTGGCGGGGTTCCTGGCGAAGAAGGCGAGCACCGAGAGCGAGGTGGCCGCCAGCATCATGAGCAGTCCCAGGCCACCGAACGATCCGACGGTGAAGAACAGCTGGATGACCGGGTCCAGGCCGAAGAACGCGTAGATGACGATCGTGGCCAGCCCGATGACGCTCTGCGCTATCGAGCCGTTGACCGGGGCGCCGGTCCGCGGGGAGGTGCGGCCGAAGGCCGCGGGCAGGACCCGCTCCCTGCCGAGGGCGAAGATGTAGCGGGAGATCGTGTTGTGGAAGGCGATCAGCGCGGCGAAGAGGCTCGTCACGAACAGGATGGCGCCGAGGGTGGCGATGGTCGCCCCCAGGTGCTGTCCGGCCAGGTTGAACAGGAGGTTCGAGCTCTGCTCGCGCGTGGCCTCGACGATCTTGTCTGAGCCGACCGGCACGGTCATCGCCCACGACGACAGGGCGTAGAGGCCGGAGATGACGGCGAGCGCGATGTAGGTCGCGATCGGCACCGTACGCCTCGGGTCCTTGGTCTCCTCGGAGAACACCACCGACGACTCGAAGCCCGCGAAGGACGCGATGCAGATCGCGACCACCGCTCCGATGCCGGGGACGAAGAGGTTCGACGGGTTGAAGACGTCGAGGCTGTAGCCCGAGGCCGCCGGGTTGATCAGGTCGGCGATGTCGAACAGTACGACGATGGCTATCTCCGTCAGCAGCAGGACCGAGAGGACCTTCCCGTTCACGTCGACCCGCATCAGCCCGAGCACCCCGGTGAGCACCCAGGCGACCAGCCCGATGACCCACCAGGGCGGGGAGCTTCCGAACCAGTCGGCGATCAGCGGCTCACCCGCCGCGCCGATCATGCCGTAGAGGCCGACCTGGAGCGCGTTGTAGGCGAGCAGCGCGACCCAGGCGGTCGCCACCCCCAGCGGCCGGCCGAGTCCTTTCGCGGTGTACGCGTAGAACGCCCCGGCGTTGACGACGTAGCGGGCCATCGTCACGTATCCGACGGCGAACAGGCCCAGGATGGCTCCGAGCAGGATGAAGGCGAGGGGGACGCCGATCACACCGGTCGCGGCGTACGCGGCGGTCACCGAGCCGCCGATCACGGTCAGCGGTGCCGCCGCCGAGATGACGAAGAACACCACGGAGGGTACGCCGAGGCGGTCCTGGGCGAGCGCCGCGGAAACGGCGCTCACCCTGCGTTCTGTCACGGGCATGGGGGGATTCCTTGAGGTGAGGGGGGGTGGGGGTTCAGCGGCGGCGGCTGATGACGGCGTCACCTACGGCAGCCTCGGTCTGGGCGATCAGTTCCTGGAGCGACGCCGGGAGGGTGGCGATCGCGCCGGAGAGGTAGCTCGGGTTCCGCTCCCACAGGACGAGCTGGTTGCCGCCGGTCGCGACGAGCAGTCCCAGCAGGACGCGGTCCTGGACGTTGAGCGGCTCACGGCGCTGGATCGCGAGGTTGACGCGTCCCGAGGGCCAGGCCGCGACGTTCACGTCGACCGGCACCCGCCGTCGTGACGGGCGTCTGCCGGACGGGCGCAGCAGCCCGTCGTCGACCATCCGGGCCGCCACGTCGGCGAGTGCTGTGCGGGCGAGGAAGTGCAACCAGGTACGGAAGCGGTGCGAGGGCTCGGCGACGATGTGCTCCAGGGCGGTCCCGGCGACCGTGTCTCCGGGCGGCGCCTCGTCGAGGACGACGAGGCCGACCTGTCCCGCCGCCAGTCCCACGGTTATCCGTCCGGCGAGCATCAGTTCTCCCAGGATGGCCGCGGCCAGCCCCAAGTCGGTCAGACGGGCATGAAGCCGCATCCGGCCGGTCGCGTTGTCATGCATGACAAAGAACAGGTCGTTACCCAATCGGGTTCCTGAAAGATCAACTCCAACCACGAACGGCGATGGTATAGGTAAATCATAAAATTTGTCATTACGTGAACGAGGTTCTAGCAGACGACATGGATCGGCTCGACAAAAACCAAAGAAACGGACACATGGCGAACAGCCCCCAGTTATGTCGAGAGGCGTATCGCAGGCTCGAACGAATCCAAGAATTTACATATTTTTGGCCACCGGAGACGGCGGCGAGAGGACAAGGGTTCCGGGACCCCGGAGCCGGATCACCTCCTGTTCAGGAGGCCCAAGAAAGCACGATCTTGTGAATCCCCGCGAATCCTCACGAGGTTTGATACGGGCATTTTTAGCAGTTTGGGACCGGCGTAACGCCGTACGGGTTTCCACCACTCCCACGGCAGTGGTATCGGACGATGTACGCGCCCCTACCGAGTCCGAAACCGTGCCCGGACACTTCGCCGTTTCACGCGTTCAGCCCGCCGACACCACCGTTCGCACGTGGTATCGACGGGCTGAACCGTTTCGGCGCCGCCCTTTCAGGGCGGCGCTTTCAGCAACCCCGGGCGGCGAAGGCCATGAACTTGGTGACCTCGTTGCTGTCGAAGTTGTCATCGGAACCGATCACCAGCGTGCACTCGCCGTTGCGCAGGCGCGGCCCCCAGGCGAGGCTCTCCAGGTTCTGCACCGGCGGTCGCACCGTGCTGAGGTCGGAGACGAGACGCTTTGAAACGGGGCGGTACGGGTGTCCGCCGGCCAGGCTGTCGCGGGTCAGCACGTTCGTGGCACCGCGCAGGTCGATCTCGTACAGCTTGGCCCGGTAGTTGACCCCCTCGATCCAGGAGCGCTCAAGGGCGAGGTAGCGGTTCTCGTCGATCGCCAGGATCTCCGAGACCCCGCTGTCGGACTTGCCGTTCGCCGGGACCGGCGCCGCGGGGAGCTTGTCGACCGGGTAGGCGTACTGCCCGCGCGGCCGGCCGTCACGACCCCACACGGTGATGCGGGCCGTGGCGCCCTTGTCGACGGTCGGCAACGGGCCGTCCTCGTACCTCGGCCCCTCCGTGACGGCCGCGATGCTCCGCTGCGTGAACGTGAGCCCCTCGAACCCGAAGTTGCGCCGGGGGCCGCTGTTGGTGGCGGTCATCTTCAGGTTGCGGGGAATCGTCAGCTCCCCGAGGTGGCGGCCGTCGGTGCCGCTCCAGCGGACGGACAGGTCGGAGACCGGGATGTTGGGATTCTCGGCGTCGGGCCGGTCACCCTCGTTGGCCCACAGCAGCTTGCGGCTCCACCGGTCGTAACGGATCGCCTCGGGATCGGCGGACCTGGGCCGGCCGTAGGCCGGGTAGGAGCTCCCGCCGGGGCGTCGCAGGGTGGTGACCCCGGTGAGGTTCACCCCTCTGAACGCTCCGGTGACCGGGTGGATGTCAAGACGACCGGTGTAGAAGCGCGCCGGATTGTAGCGCCACCGGTCGTCGGAGATGAAATACCAGGCGCCGGTGCGCGGGTCACGGTCGATGCCGGAGAGGCCGCCGACGGTGGTTCCACGAAAGCGCATCTTGTGTGGCAGGCGCTGCTCGCCGAGGAAGCGGGTGATCCGGACCCCCTGCGGCGGAGCGGCGACCGCCGCCGAGGGCTGTGCGGTCGCTGCCGGGGGATGCGCGACCGCCGCCGACGCCTGCGCGCCGACGGCCCCGAGGCTGACCGCCGTCGCGAGCGCGGCCACGAATGCCGTGATTCTTCGCGAATTGGCCATACGACTCTCCTCTTCCCAGAAATGGTCCCGAAAGAACTGGCTGGAATATGAGATCGAGCTTGGCGGAAAATTTCCACGAGAATCGACGGTTCAGTGCTCATTGGCCGCTCAATGACAGGCAGGAACACCCCATTTGCCACGCATTTCAATCACCGCGTCGGTCATCAGGGCAAGGCCATCCAAAGCATGCGAGCGCGGACGCCACGGACAGCGTCGCACGGAGGGCTCGCACCATGAACGCTTACGCGCACGGGCTTCCGGCGGCGCCCGCGGCGCCGCGTCCGGCACGGATCCGGCCCGGAGGGCGCGCGCACGCGGCGAAGGCCCTCGTTGTTCTCCCGGCGGATGAATCACACCGGATTGGTCGACGATCGACCTGTCGGACGCCGAGCGGTAATCCCGAGGGGCGAAATCCGGTTACATGCCGTATTTCTTTATCGCGGCAACGCGTGTACAAATGCGATGCGCCGTAGACACATCTGGCCCTCTGGCATTCTTGTCCCGATTCGCGGGGCTGACCGCGCACGCGCGACTCCAGCCACCGGCTCACCGGCACCTCGGCGATGTCGGCGATGTCGGCGATGTCGGCGACGATCCCGCAACACCCGTACGACATTTCCCGGCGCCCGGGGACCGGTACCAGGCGAACACCGCGTCGAGTTCGGAGAGACGGAACCCCTGACGCGCATGAGGAGGGGGCCTTCGATTTGACGTCGGTGGCCTCGCCCGCTCCGGGAGCCGCGCCTCGTCGAGGTCTTCGATTTGACGTGTATCACGGACGGGGAACCCGGCTCATACAGCTGTGAGAAACCCACGGTCCCCCTGGCCGTTCACGGCCAGGACTGAGGAACTCGATCTCGTACGGCGAAACCTGGCGGCCGGTCGCCGGGGCGTCGTCGTAACCGGCGCGGCGGGGAGCGGCAGGAGCCGCCTCGCCGCCGAGGCCGCCCCCGAAGCTGTGACCGCCCTCGTGACCACTCCTGTGACCACTCCTTCTCGCCCCCCGCGCCTCGCGGAGTTCTTCACCTCCCATGAGGCGGCACCGCACCCCATGAAACCCTCCCCGCGCCTTGCGGGGCTTCTCTGCCCGCCGGACCCCGTGGAGGCGCTGGAGGGGGTACGCGTGCTCGTCGTGGACGACGCCCATCTCCTCGACGACTCCTCGGCCGCGCTCGTCCTCCGCCTGGCGCTCAGGGGGCGTACCCGCCTGCTCGTCACGGTCAGGGAGGGCGAACCGGTACCGCAGGACGTCTCCCGGCTCTGGGAGGAGGGCCTCCTGCCGCGCATGAGGCTCGCCCCCCTGACGGAGGACGAGTGCGGGGAGCTGCTCTCCCGGGCGGTGGGTGGCTACGTGGACACCCTCACCGTCAGGCGCCTGCACCGGGCGAGCCGCGGTGACCTGCGACTCCTGCGCGAACTGGTCGTCGCCATCCACGCCGGAGGGGATCTGAGCCACGTGTCGGGCACGTGGACCTGGCGCGGAACCCCCCCGATGACGGTGCGCGCCAGAGAGTTGGTGGAGGAGACCATCCGCGACGTCGGCGGAGAGGAACGGGAGGCACTGGAGCTCATCGCGTCCGGCAGGCCCCTGAACCTCGTCACACCCGGCGAGCCCCCGGAGCTCACGGCGACCGGCAGGCTTTTGAAACTCGTCGCACCCGGTGAGATCCCCGAGTTCACCACCTCCGAAAAGCCGCCGCGCCCGGACGCGCCAGGCGCCGGGGTGACCTTCGGCGTCCTCGAACGCCTGCGGGCGAGAGGGCTGGTCACCGTGGAAGACCATCTGTCGGTACGGCTCGTCCACCCGCTGCACGGCCCGGTGCTCCGAGCCGCCGCGGAGCGCCGCGGGACGGGCGGCCCGTCCCGCGGCGCTCCGCGGCGGCTCTTCCCCGCGTCGGTCACGGCGCTGGAGGCCGAGTGCGAGGAACTGGCCGTACGCGCGTACTCGGGAAGGCTCTCGGGGATCCCTCGGGGCGCCGGTGAGCGGATGGCCGAGGACGACACCGGCTGGGACGAGCCGGCGATGCCGGAGTTCTGCGCGCGGCGGGCCCGCGTCGCCCGGCTTCGCGGGGAGACCCGCGAGGCCATCGCCTGGAGCCGTGAGGGGTTACGCCGTTCCCCCCACCACCGTGCCTGCCTGGCCGAACTCGCGCACGCCTCCGCCTACATCGGCGACCTGACGACGGCGCGGCAGGCCCTGTCGCGCGGTCCGGCCCTCGACGGCGACGCGCGAACGGGCACGGGCAGAGACACGTGGACGCGCACGGACGGAGACGCGCGCACAAGCGCGGACGGAGAGACGCGCACAAGCGCGGGCGGAGAGACGCGGACAGGCATGTGGATCGCCGCCGAACGGGCACGGACCTGGACGCTCGCCGCCGAGGGGGACCTCGACGGGGCCCTGCGGTCCGCGCTGCGCGCCGCCGGGGACGACCCGCTCGACGACGATCTGTTCGCCCTGCACGACGTGGCTCGACTCGGCACACCCGAACTGGTCGTCGACCGGCTCGGGGACCTCGCCGACCGCACCGAGGGGGACCTCGCCCCCCTGCTGGCGCGGCACGCCCGCGCGCTCGCCGGGCGCGACGGGGAGGCGCTGGACGGGGTGGCACGAGGTCTCGCCGATCTCGGCCTGGCACTGTACGCGGCGGAGGCGTTCGCCCACGCGGCCCTCGTTCACGACGACCGGCGCGCCTCGCAGTCCTCCAGGAGCCGGGCCTCCGCGCTGGCCGGCAGGTGCCAGGGGGCGCGCAGCTCCGCCCTGGTCAATCTCGCGCTGCCGAAGCTGACCGCACGCCAGCGGCAGATCGTGAGCCTCGCCGCGGCGGGCCTGACCAACCGGCAGATCGCCGAGCAGCTCACGGTGTCGATCCGTACGGTGGCCAACCACCTGTGCGACGCCTACGCGCGGCTCGGCAGCAGCGACCGCGCCGATCTGGGAAGGCTCTTCACCGTTGGCTGACGCGGAGGCCGGGCGCGGAGGCCGGACGCGGAGACCAGACGCGGAGACCAGACGCGGAGACCAGGCGCGGCCGGGGCCCTCAGGCCGCGCCGAT
>Ga0233385_1000629_pt1 | contig 16799 bp, 12 predicted proteins | sample ElkDunMinimDraft_16_FD_191543 | JGI IMG/M metagenome (GOLD analysis project Ga0233385, IMG submission 191543) | Fecal eukaryotic communites from dung pellets of Tule Elk in California, USA - Elk Dung G36 | ecosystem: Host-associated > Mammals > Digestive system > Large intestine > Fecal | place...
ATGAGCAAGGCCCAGAAGATGAAGGCGACAATGCCGTATTCGACGAAGACCTTCGCATAGGGCGCCCAGGCGAAATTCGCTCCCTTGGCCGACTGCCCCTTCGGCATCGAGCCGGCGCCCTTGCCGATGAACAGATCCGCCTCGTCGCCGAACATGGCGTCGGTCACCGCCTCGGCCGGCCGCGAGAAGCGCATTTCGCCGCTGGTGCCGCGCGATCCGAATTCGCCGATCCGGCTCTCGATGTTGCTGGTCAGACCGATCGAGCTCGCGCCGATATAGGCGAGCGGCAACGCCAGGATGCCGGCCAGCAGCAGGCCTCTCGGCACCCGCCCGAGCAGGAAGGGCGCGGTCAGCGCCAACGTCAGCATGCCGGTTCCGCCGAAGCTCGACAGCAGCGCCGCGCCAAAGAAGGCCAGGTATCGGATGCGGAAGAAGCAGGTCAGCTCGATGACGATCGCCATCGCGATGAATTGCGAGATGTGCGACGTCTCCAGGAAGAAGACGGCATTCGGCTTCATCCACGGCGATCCCCAATGGATCGGCTGGATGTAGTTGTAGTGCAGGTAGAGAAGTTTCCTCGGTATGATCGAATTGAGGTCGACGAGGCCGAGGCCGATGAACTGCGTCGCCCAGTTGAAGAACAGCAGCCCCGCGGCGGCTACCGCGATCAACTGGAAATTGGCGAGCCACTTCATATAGTGCTCCCAATCCAGATGGACGCGGAACACGTAGAAGGACGAGATGATGAGCAGCAGCAGCAGCGACATCACCGAATAGTCCGGGCTGGCGAGCAGCACAGCCCCCAACCCCGCCATGAAGGTGAAGCCGGCGAAGAACACGAGCGAGTGCTTGGCTATCCTCAGCACGCCGCGCAGGGCGAGAAGCGTCAGCACCCCCGCGTGGACGAGCAGGGCCAGTGCGACCTGGCTGGTGGCCGCGCTGCCGAACGGCACCGCGATCTTCTGGGTGACGACCACGATCACCATCTCGATGGTGAAGACCTTGACGATGAAATCCATCTCCGCGGCGCGCGTGCGCGGCGCCGCCTCGGCAGGCATCGGTCGAAATGCGTCCGCCGTCAGGGTCATGCCACCCTGCCTGCAGACATCCACCGCCCGGGAACCATCGTCCGGCCCGGCCGTGCCCAGCCGTTCATCAGCCTGGCACCGCCGAGTTGTCGCCGCCCGGCGGCGCTATGAAAGCCTTGCCCCGGTTCACCAGACGCAGTGCGCTCACGCGCACCTCGCGCAGCGCGATCATCGGGCTCGGCACGCCCGCCGGCCAGGGAAAGGCGCGGCGCAGCCAGCCGATGTCGTGGTATTTCCCCTGCGCCACGAGCTTCTGCGTTTCGATCAGGCGCAGGAAGGCGAGCAGCGTCTCTAGCTGCGTGCTCCGCTCCGGCGGGCAGCTTTCCCGCAAGGGTTCCGGATGGACGAGCGCCGGACGGCGCGGGTGACGACCCTTCTGCTTCACGCCGAGGCTCGAATCCTCGACGTGGAAGTGGGTGAGCACGGCGCGGTCGAAATAGACGCGTTCGCCGAGCGCGACCTGCAGCCAGAAATAGGAGTCCTCGCCGTAGACGCAGCGGTCGCGGTCGTAATAGCCGCCGTAACGCTCGAACGTCTCGCGCCGCACCACCGACGAGCTCGAATGGAAGCAGTCGACATAGGCCTTCATGTCGGCGGGCATGGTGAAGCCGTCGATGGTGCGCGGCCCCGTCTCGGGAATCACCCGCAACAATATGTCCTCGTGGATCTGCTTCTGCGTCGAGGCATAGGCGGCAACGTACGCCGCACAGTCGGGGTGCGCTGCAAGCGCCTTGCCGGCTTCCTCGAGAAAGTTCGGCTCCCAGGCGTCGTCGGCGTCGAGGAAGGTCAGGAATTCGCCCGTCGCCAATGCGGCGCCGACGTTGCGCGCCTTGCCCGGGCCGGCGTTGGCCTGCTGCACCAGCCTGATCGAGGGAAGATACGACCTGTCGATCTGCTCGACGCTGCCGTCGGTGCTGCCGTCGTCGACGACGACGATCTCGCACTCCCCGACGGTCTGGGCAAGAACCGAAGAAATGGCTCGATTGATCGTGCCGGCTTTATTGTAAAGCGGAAGAATAACGGTGAATTTCGGCACAACCTACCTCTTCAGACGAGCCGTAGACAAATCGTTCCCGAAGAACGGCCCGGCCGCAAACGCGCCAGTACGACTTGCCTATGGCCCGCCGGGCTTTCGCCCGCGGTTTGCCCCACCACTTGCATCCATAGTGCACTGCAACATAACGATGATGCAACAGAAAAGTGGCAGGAAGGCGCACGCCGGTCATCTTCATGTTCAGCGCGCGCAAACGACGCACTCCGGACACCCTTTCGCCTAAGCCTCTCGACCGGAATCCCACGGCTCGATCCTGGCCGAGCAGATGATCGACACCAGCGACACCGCGGCGAAGAACGCCGCGTAAATCCACAGCAGCGACACCGGCTCCGCGCCGGTCGCCCACACCAGGAGCACGTAGGCGGCGGCACCCGCGAAGGCGAATCGCGCAACCTTGCCGATCAGTCGCGCGGCGTTGAGATAGCTGAGGAAAAGCGTCGCCGGCTGATAGAAGCCGCTGATCAGCACGATCGCTGCGGCGACGGGCATCGCCTCCGGCGGCACGACGTTGTTGGGGCCGAGCAAAAGGTCGAAAAGCTCCTGCCCGAAGAAGAGCACGGCCAGCGCCGGCACCGCGCTCGCCGCGACGCAGAGCCCGATCACCAGCGACAGGCCTCGCCGCGCCTTCGGCATCTCTCCGGCGAGCAGTTGCCGGCTGATGCGCGGCAGGAAAATCTCGGCCACGGTGCGCGTGCCGGCCATCGCCAGGCGGCACACCTTCATGACGCTGTCGAACATCACCAGCGCCGGCCCGACGCCGAGCAGCGCCGTGACCACCGCATAGGGCGAGTTCAGCACGAAGAGCTCGGAGAGCGCGAAGACGAGCGACGACCAGAACCGCTTCCAGTGGGCGACGATGCCGCTGCGCGTCACGGCAGCCTGGCGCAGGCTCCAGATCGGCGATCCCTTCAGCATCCTGGCCAGCACCGCCATGAAGACGATGACGATGACGGTGGTCGCCACGCCATAGGCGAGGAAGCTGCCGGTCATCACGAAGAGGCCGAGCGCGGCGATGAAGAGCAGCCGGCGAATGATCGAGATGAAGGCGAATCGCCGGCCGAGATCTGCCGACCACACGGTCGACTGCAGGTCGAACGACCAGTAGGCGGTAAACAGGCAGCCGAAGAGATAGAGCGCGTTGCCGAGATAGCGGACAGGATCGGCGACGCCGAACCATGCCGGGATCAGGAACGAGAGCACCGTCAGCAGCACCGCCTGCGCGCTGAGGAAGCGGAACACCTCGCCGCCCGTGTCGCCGCCGACGCCGAGCGACTGCGGGCGCAGCGCCATGTAGTTCGCCCGTCCGATCGCCTGGTCGATCGGCTGCACGTAGAAGCCGACCGCGGTGAGGAACACCACCTCGGCATAGCGCGCCTGGTCGAGGCCGCGTGCGAGGACCAGCAACTGCACCAGCGTGAAGGCGAGGTTCAGGCCCGTATGCGCGACATGCAGCGCACCGAAACCCGTCGCCAGCCCGAGGATGCGGCTCCTGCGGCTTCTCACCGCGATCTCGCTCAAAGGGGTCTCATCGCGAAGGCCTCGCGTCCGGTGCGAACCAGCCTCCCCAAACCATTCACTTGCGTGTCGACGACGCGATCGTCCATGTCTGGAAGCGCTCGCCGCGCAGCGACTTGTAGACGCCGATCGCGGTCGCCCACATCGCCACCATGATCTCCCAGAGGCTGGTCACCACCGGCAGGTCGAAGCGGTCCGCCGCGAAGGCGCCCGCCGCGAGAACCAGCAGGTAGGCCAGGAACGGCAGGAAGCCGAAGGCTACCAGCACGATCGCCGCCGAGGCCGCCGCGCCGACGGCGAGGAAATAGCCGGCCAGCCAGCGCAGATATTTGTGCGACAGGTATTTGTAGACCGACAGCCCGTCGAGCCTGGCGATCTTCGGCCACAGCAGGCGGTGGCAGTTGAAGGCGCGGCAGGCGATGCGGACCTTGCGGCGGAACTCGTCCCGCCGGACTGTGGCGGCCCGCTCATAGGCGAGGAAATCGGCGCCGCGCACCAGCCGGTGGCCGGAGCACAGGATCGACATCGAGGTGAAGAAATCGTCGATGATGTCGGCCGGCGTCTGCCGGTGCAGGGCCCTGCGGATGGCGAAGAGCGATCCGTCCGCCCCCATCACCGAGCCGGTGTCGCTTTCGAGCTGCTTCACCCACTCCTCGTGCTTCCAGTAGAGCGTGCCGACCTTCGCCGTCTGGCTCTCGTCGGGGTTCTCGTAGAGCAGGTGGCCAGTCACGCAGCCGACCTCCCGGTCGCGGAAATAGCGCGGCAGGTTGCGCACCGCGGCCGGGTCGATCATCACGTTGGCGTCGGTGTAGATGACGATCTCGGCGTTCGTCATCGACAGCAGGCGGTTCATGCCGGCGCTCTTGCCGGTGCGCCCTTCCGCCAGCGAGATCTTGAACTCGCCCGCGACCGACTGCAGCACCTCGTTGGTGCCGTCCGAGGAGGCGTCGCTGTGGATCAGCAAGTCGCAACTGCCCAGCGAATCGCGCACGGCGCGCATGTTCTCGATCTTCTGATCGATCACCTGCCGCTCGTTGTAGACGCAGCAGACCACCGCGAAGGTGGTCGGCTCGGGCACCGTCGGGTTCAGGGGCTTCGGCCGCAAACGCCTGACCGCCATCAGCGACAGCGGATAGGTGACGTAGGGATGCAGCACGAGCAGAACGCAGACCAGGAGAACGGCGACCAGTAACGTCATGACCTCGGTCCCTCCCTGTCCGGGAGGGAATTTGCCCAGGAGGCTCCTGCAACCGGGGCGGACACGATCATCGCCTCTTTGCCAGGCACTTCAGCATTCATTCGCTCGGCTACCTCTCTTTCAAGCCTCCCTCCCCAGCTTGCCTACCTCCCTGCACGCCGCGTCAGATCCACCGCCGCCGACGTCGTCCCGACCACATCCACGAGCTTCAGGAACTGCACGGCAGCAGCGTTACCGATATAGATAACGTCCTTGTTGCAGACCTGGAAGGATGACGCCAGGAAGAATCCTCCCGGATCGCGAAGGTTGAACTGATAGATGACAGGAATGTGTTCATCGGTGAATTTTTCCATCGGCACGCCGAGTTTGGCCGCCGTCTCCCGATCCTCAATGCGGTAGACCAGTACCGCGCCCGGATTGGCGCGCGAGTCCAGCAGGCCCTTGGCCGCGCCCAGCGAGTCGGACAGCGTGATGGTCTCCTCCGCGAAATCGAAGCGTCCGTTGTCGCCGGAAGCGCCGAAGGCGGTAAAGGCGTGCGCCTCGCGATAGACGTAGACCGTATCCTTCGGCAGCGCATAGATGTTGTTCGAAGGCTCGCGCACCAGCCTCGGAAAATAGATGGTCGATTTCTTCTTGCCGCGCTGAAGCGTCACATAGGTCTCGTAGCCCGGCTGCTTGGGGCCGCCTGCCCTGGCGATCACGTCGAGTATGCGCTCGCCGTTGGCGCCGACCTGGAATCGCGAGGGCTGGTTGACGTCGCCGAGCACACTGACCTCTGACGAGCTCTGATTCTTCACCGCCACCACGGCCTGCGGCTCGATCGCGCGGCTGCCCAGCCGCTGCTCGATGATGCGCTGGATCGCGGCCGGCTCCTGCCCCGCCACATGGATCGTGCCCGCGTAAGGCACCGAGATGTTGCCCTGGCTGTCGACCTTCTGGTCGGGCAGGTTGACGAAGTTGCCGGAGCTGTTGGTCGATTCGAGCGGGATGAAAAGGCCGCCGGGGCTGGCTTCGAAAATCGTCACGCCGACGATATCGCCGACGCCGATGCGAATGCTGGCTGCGCCCGGACCACGGAAATGGCCGAAGCCGCTGCGCTCGCGCGACGTACCGAGCAAGCGGACGACATCGGGGGTTACATTGACGACCGCATGCGGAACATTCGCCGGGGGATTGATGGCTGCATAGCTGCTGGCGACGTTGGGACCTGCCGAGGGAAGCGCGGTGCACCCCGTGACCCCTAGGGCGCAGATGAACGCAATCAATACGCGTACTGGAAACGACTGAAACAAAGTGTACCCTCTCTTCAGCCCCCCAATCGAACCTATATGTGCGCCGCACAAATGCGGAGTCCATTATCTGGACCGGAAACTGCGCGACGGCGGATTAAGGGGGCGGTGTTGCCGATCCAACACACAACAATATAAGGCTCCGAACAAGCTCCTGTCGGACCCAGGCGTGGACAATCAGCGTAAAATCAGCGCTGTTTCAGGGAAAATCAAAATCACTATCAAATTATAATATAAATTGAGGCTTGGGCCCGGCCGCGCCGCCGCTCGCTTTTCTGTGACCGGAATCCCGCACTTCTGAACGTCGACGCGACTCGACATTTAGCCCTTTACGACTAGGTCACATTCTGTAACTGGTTATTTCAGGTTGCACTGCAGCATCGCGTATCGTTCTCTCGCCTTGAGCCGAAACGATGCTGCGCTCGCCCCTCCAACGAAGGCTGCGTCGCCGATCAGCCCTGAGAGACTGCATGACGCTAGGCATGAAACTCTCCTTTCTGCCGGGAAGACTGGAAACAAAAGCCTCGGACCGGGCAGAAAGGGCCGTGGCGGCGTTGCGCCGCGGTTTCGGCGGGATGATCGGCCTTTCCGCCGTCTTCAATCTTTTCCTTCTTGCCGGCCCCCTCTTCATGCTGCAGGTCTACGACCGCGTGCTGACCAGCCGCAGCGTGCCGACGCTGGTGGCGCTCCTCCTCATGGTCGCAGGCGTCTATGTCTGCCTCGCGGTCCTCGACATCGTCAGGCTGCGCGCCTCGACGCGAATCGCCGACTGGTTCGGCGACGAGGTCGGCCCCGCCGTCGCGCGGCTGGCGATCGCGCGTCCCTGGTATGGCCCGGCCGCCGTCCGGCAGGCGCATGCATCCAACCCCATGCAGGATTTCGACCGGCTGCGCGGCTTCGTCGGATCGCCCGCCGCGATCGCGCTTTGCGACTTGCCGTGGCTGCCGCTCTATCTCGTCGTCGCCTTCGCTTTCCATCCGGATCTCGGCCTGCTGGCGCTTGGCGGCGTCGTCGTGCTCTTCGGGCTTGCCTTCCTCGGCGACCGCGCCGCCCAGGAGCCCGTCCGCCGTGCCAACGCCGCGACCGCGAGCCGGGCGCGGCTGCTCGACACCGCCGGCCGCGCCGCCGAAACGATCGCGGGGCTCGGCATGCGAGGCGCCTACATCCGCAAATATACAGGCATGGACGATGAGCTCAGGGCCGCCGGCCGCCACGCCTCCGACCGCATGGCCCTGTTCATCGGCATGTCGCGCGGCGTCAGGCTGCTCCTGCAATCCGCCTCGCTGGCGCTCGGCGCCTATCTGGCGCTCAAGAACGAGATCACGCCCGGCATGATCATCGCCGTCTCGATCATCACGGCGCGGGCGCTGGCGCCTGTCGAGCAGGCGATCGGCCACTGGCGCGCCTTCGTCGCGTCGCGCCAGAGCTGGCTCAGGCTGCGCGACCAGATCGCCGACATCGATTCGGACGAGCCCAAGACCAAGCTGCCGCGGCCGAAATCCTCTCTCGAGGTTTCCAACCTGTCGGTGGCGGCTCCCGGATCGGACCGCACGCTGCTCAGCGCAGTCTCCTTTTCCCTGCAGGCGGGTTCGTCGCTCGGCATCATCGGGCCGAGCGGCGCCGGCAAATCGACGCTGGCGCGCGCACTCGTCGGCATCCTGCCGCCGCTTGCCGGCAGCGTCAGGCTCGACGGCGCCGAGCTTTCGCAATGGCAGTCGGACCAGCTCGGCGGGCATGTCGGCTACCTGCCGCACGACATCGAGCTCTTCGACGGCACGGTGGCGGAAAACATCGCCCGCCTCTCCCAGCATCCCGATTCCGACGCCGTGCTGGCTGCAGCGCGCCGCGCCGGAGCGCACGGGCTGATCACCGGGCTCCCCGACGGCTACGACACGCTGATCGGCGAGGGCGGCATGATGCTTTCGGCCGGGCAGCGGCAGCGCATCGGCCTGGCTCGCGCCCTGTTCGGCTCGCCCTTCCTGATCGTGCTCGACGAGCCAACGTCGGCGCTCGACGTCGAGGGCGACGAAGCGCTGCGCCAGGCTGTCGATGCGGCGAAGCAGGCGAACGCGATCGTCATCGTCATCGCGCACCGCCCGGGCGCGATCTCCTCCTGCGACCATGTGCTCGTCATCTCCGGCGGCAAGCAGGTCGCCTTCGGCCCGCGCGAGGTCATCCTGCGCGAGAACGGCCAGCGTCCGGTCAGGGTGGCTGCGTCATGACCGGCAAGCTCCCACTCGAAGTTCTGCGAGAGGCTCCGGGCTCCGGCTCCGCCCGCCGCAGCGTGCATCTGGAGCTGGCCGCCGGCGCCTTGGTGTGCCTGCTGCTGGTCGGCGGGCTGGGGGGCTGGGCGGCAACGACGCATCTCGACGGCGCGATCGTGGCGCGCGGCCAGCTCGCCGTCAGCGGCAACGTCAAGCTGATCCAGCACCGCGACGGCGGCATCGTCGAGCGCATCCTGGTGCGCGACGGCATGCGGGTCGAGGCCGGCCAGGAGATGCTGCGGCTGGACGACAGCGCGCTGCGGGGCAACTACGCCATCGTCGAGGCCCAGCTCGTCGACCTCATCGCCAAGCGGCGGAGGTTGCGTGCCGAGCAGCTCGGCGAGCCCGAGATCGGCGAAGCCGAGCGGCTGCCCGGCTTCGAGGGCATGGAAACGGAGCTGGCGAAGGCGCTTGCCGCCGAGACCGCCCTGTTCCAGGCGCGCCGCACGGCCACTGCCGGGCAGAAGGCCGGGATCAGCGAGCAGATCCGGCAGCTCAAGGCCGGCGTTCGCGGGCTCGACGCCCGGCTCGTCGCGACCAGGGACCAGGTCAGGCTGATCGGCACGGAGCTCGAGGGCGTCGAGACGCTGATGGCCCAGGGGCTGACGACCCAGCGGCAACTGCTCGCCCTGCAACGGACGCGGGCCGAGCTCACCGGCACGATCGGGCAGCTGGAGACAGAGATCGCGCAGTCGAACATCGCCATCACGCGCAGCGAGCTGGAGATATCGCAGGTCGACCTCGTCCAGCGCGAGCAGGCCGAGCGCGACCTGCGCGAGGTCGACGCGCGAATCGCCGAGCTGATGGAGCGGCGCAGCGCCGCCCGCGAGCAGCTCGACCGGCTGGTGGTCAGGGCGCCGCAGACCGGCCTCGTCAGCCAGCTCGCCGTCCACACCATCGGTGGCGTCATCGCCGCGGGCGCCACTGTTGCGCTCATCGTGCCGGAGGGCGACCAGCTCGTCGTCGAGGCGCGCATCCGTCCGACCGATATCGACCAGGCGACCGTCGGCCAGCGCGCCGAGGTGCAACTGCAGACGGCCGACGCCGGCATGCTGGCGCCCTTCGCCGGCAAGGTCACCTCGCTCTCGGCCGATGTCATCGTGCAGCCTGCAACGCAGGAATCCTATTATCTCGTGCGCATTTCGATCGCGGACGAGGCACGTCTGCGCAAGGAGCGGTCGCTGGTCTCGGGCATGCCGGTGGAGGTGTTCCTCGCCACCACGGGAAGGCGCACCGCGCTGCAGTACCTGCTCGGGCCGCTGACGGACCAGCTCTCCCATGCCATGCGTGAAAGCTGAGACCGTATGTCGCGCGAGGACGTCATCGCAACGCCGATAGCGGACGATAAGGCTGGCATCGGCCGGAACTCCTCCGGCAGGTCCGCATCGTCCATGGTCAGCATTTCACATCCTTCCGCCGACGTCGGCGTTGCCCGCTCGGGCGCAGTCACCCGGCTGATCTGGCTGGTGGCGGTTGCCGTCGCGCTCGCGACCGCGCTCGTCTCTGCAGCCGACCGTTTCTGGCCGGGCGACATGATCGCCTTCTTCCGGCCGCAGCTCGCGCTGGCCACCCTCGTCGCGCTCGCCGCCGCCCTCTGGCTCAGCCGGCGGATGGCATCGGTGGCGCTCGCCGCGCTGCTTGCCGTCAACGCGCTGCCGCTCTTCGTCCTCACCGTCCCGACGGCCGCTTCCGCCGAGACCGGCAACCTGCGCATCCTCTCGGCCAACCTGCTGTTCGACAACACGACGCCCGAGCGTTTCGGTGCGATCGTCGCCGAGCTTTCTCCCGACATCATCGTCACGCAGGAAGCCAGGTATGACTGGCCGGACGCGCTGCGAAGCCTGCCGGGCTACCGTCTGGTCGGCCAGGAAGAGCTGAAATGGAACGGCAACCTGGTGCTCAGCCGCTATCCGATGCGCGCCAGGCTCGTCGCCGACATGCCGCCCTCCGGCAACTGGCTCGGCGGCGGCCCGGCGCTGCGCGTCGAGGTCGACATTCCGGATCGCGCCCGCCCGCTGGTCGTCTACGCCATCCACTCGCCGACGCCGCGTTCTGCGGCGGCCTGGCAGGCGCGCAACCGCTATCTCGACGTTCTCGCCGAGCGCATCGCGGCCGAGCCCGAAGGCACGGACGTGGTGCTCGCCGGTGACTGGAACACGCCGGTCTGGTCGCCGGCCTATGGCCGCACGCTCGTCCTATCGGGGCTGCAGGCGAGCGAGCGCTCGGCATGGCCGGCGGCGTCGCGCATCTTTGCCGGCTTCGGCGGCATCAATCTCGGCACGCCGATCGACCACGTCGCCGTGTCGAAAGGCATCCGCGTCGCCGCTTTCTCGACCGGCACCGCCTTCAATTCGGATCACCTGCCGGTGGCGGCCGACCTCAACCTGCCCTGATCGGCCTGTTCTGCCAGAGCCGCCACGGCTTCTTCCAGGTGCCGCACGCTCGACGTGCCGAGAATCACCGAGGTCACAGTGGCGCGCGCGGCCGCCAGCCGCAGCGCCTTTGCCGGTGGAATGCCAGGCTGGAGGCGGATCACCTCGCGCGCCAGGACGCCGATCGAGCGCTTGCGGATCACATCCGTCAGCCGCATCTCGATCGCCTGGTCGATGACGTCGAGCGGCAGTTCGAGCAGTTCGACGCCGGGGATCTCCAGCGCCGCCTTCAGCGCAGGCAAATCGTCGCAGGAGATGCCGAAATGCCTCACCTTGCCGGCCTTCTTCAGCCCCGCCAGCGCCTCGCCGACGGCAGGCGTGATCTCGGCCGCAGGCGGGCTGTGCAGCAGCAGCGCGTCGACCGAATCGAAGTTCAGCCGGCGCAGGCTCGCCTCCGCGGCGGCGGTGACATGCTTAGGGGAAAAATCGGTGGCGAGGTTGGCGTCGCGTTGGCCGACGACGGCGGACTTCGCCATTGCCAGAAGCGGCTTCAGCAGCGGCTTCAGCGGCCGCATCAGCTGCATTCTTCGCGAGAAGCGCTTGCCGACCTTGGTGACGACGAAAGCCTTGTCCCGCCGCCCGGCGAGCAGCCTGCCGATCTCGCGCTCGCTGTCACCCTGGCCGTAGATATCAGCCGTATCGAGGAGATTGACGCCAAGATCGAGCGAACGTTCCAGCAGCGCCCTGATATCCCGCAACGACGCCGAATTGCCGAACGAGCCTATTCGGCTGCAGCCCAATCCGAGCACGGGCAAGGCTGCCCCATTCTGTCCGAACTCGCGTTGCATCATAGGCCGGTCTCCACAACAGCATGGCGGTCCCGTCGTCCGCTTGCTGCGCTGCAACTAAAAACCGCCCCACTCTTGTTGCAATCGCTAACACGGGATGGGATAAAAATCATCAGGCGACGGGGCGAAACATCGGCAGCATGGCTGCAAGGAGTTATCGTTCGTGCTTGTAAGCCTGGCCGATCTGAAGAGTTCCAATCGACAAGACGATGTCGTCATCGTCGGCGGCGGCGCTGCCGGCCTGACGCTGGCCCACGCGCTGGCCAAGGCCGGAAAGTCCATCCTCCTGCTGGAGGCGGGCGGCGACAAGCGGACAAAGGCCTCGCAGCAGTTCTACCGCGGCGACCTCGTCGACAAGGAGATCCACCCGCCGACCGACAATTACCGGGTCCGCGCCCTTGGCGGCACCAGCTCGATCTGGGGCGGCCGCGCCATCCCCTTCGACGCGATCGACTTCGAGAAGCGCGACTGGGTGTCCGGTTCGGGCTGGCCGTTCGGCCGCGAGGCGCTTGCCGGCTACTACGGCGCCGCGATGGAGGCCGCCGAAGCCGGCCGCCCGGAATTCTTCCCCGAACAGGCGCTTCCCGGCGCGCAGAAGGAGCTTGCGCCCGGCCTCGACGGCGAACTCGTGCAGACCACGGTCGAACGCTTCAGCAAGCCGACCAATTTCTGGCGCCGCTACGGCACGGAGCTGATCCGCTCCGAGCGCGTTCGGGTCGTCAAGGACGCGCCCGTCGTCTACGTCCAGCTCACCGGCGACGGCAATTCGGTCGACTGGATCGAGGTCGCCGCTCCCGACGGAACACGGCTGAAGGTGCGGGGCCGCTCCTATGTGCTGGCGATGGGCGGGCTCGAAACCACCCGCCTGCTGCTTGCCTCCAACGACGTCGCGCTGGCCGGCATCGGCAATCACGCCGACCAGCTCGGCCGCAACTACATGAGCCATCTCTGCGCCACCGCCGGCACCATCTCCTTTGCCGGCCCGCCCGAGGGCGTTGCCTACGACTATGCGCGTGACCCCGACGGCATCTATGTGCGCCGCCGCCTTTGGCTCACCGAGAAGGCGCAGCGCGACTTCTCGCTGCTCAACACCACTTTCCGCACGCATCTCCCGGAACCCGGCGATCCCGCGCATGGCGACGCCATCCTGTCGGCGATGTTCCTGGTCAAGGACATGGTGCTCTATGAATACAGTCGGAAGTTCGTCGAGAACCCGGTCGGCTGGGGCGGGCGTCTGCGCCATGTCGGCAACATCGCCCGCCGCCCCTTCCGCCTCGCCACATTCGGCACCAATTGGCTCAGGGAGCGTACCTTCGCCGAGCGCAAGCTGCCGTCGGTCGTGCTGGGCTCGCGCGACAACCGTTACGAACTCGAATTCCATGCCGAGCAGGCGCCCAATCCCGACAGCCGGCTTACCCTTTCTTCGGAGCGCGACGCCTTCGGCATGCCGCGCCTGAAAATCGACTGGCGCATCGCCGAGCTCGATCTGTTGAGCCTGGAGAAGAGCTACGGCCTGCTTGCGCAGGAGATGCGGCTGCGCGGCGCCGGCAAGCTCGACTTCGACCGCGAGAAGCTGGCCTACAAGGCCAGGCGCCACGGCATCGTCGGCGGCCACCATATCGGCACGACGCGCATGTCAGCCAATCCACGACAGGGCGTCGTCGATGCCGACTGCCGCGTCCACGGCGTCGGCAACCTCTACGTCGCCAGCGCCTCGGTCTTCCCGACCTCCGGCCAGGCCAACCCGACGCTGACGCTGCTTGCCCTCGCCTTCCGCCTCGCCGAGCGGCTCGGCAAGGAGCGGCATACGCGGCCCGTGCAGGTGCAGGCCGCCTGAACGCATCAACTTTCGTGATGTGTCAGTAGAGATGGATTGATGGTTTGCGGGCGGTTCCAAAACCGCCCTCGACCCTGTATATGCGACCGCTTGCCGCAGCCTAGGCAAGCCAAGCCGCCAGGATCGAACGCCATGAACGATCTTTCCCGTACAGGAAACCTGTCCGCCATCGCCGCGGAGCCGGCGATTTCGGCGCGCGGCATGGTCAAGACCTTCGGCGAGCTGCGCGCCGTCGACGGCATCGACCTCACCGTGCCGCGCGGCATGATCTTCGCTATCCTCGGCCCGAACGGCGCCGGCAAGACGACGCTGATGCGCATGCTGGCGACCCTGTCGCGCCCCGACGCCGGCTCCGCCACCGTCATGGGCCACGACCTCATGCAGTCGCCGCACGAGGTCCGCGCCTCGATCGCCATGACCGGGCAGTTCGCCTCGCTCGACGAGGACCTGACCGGCCGCGAGAACCTCGTCCTGCTCGCGCGGCTCTGGGGCTTTCGCGGCCGCGCCGCGAAAGCCCGCGCCGACGATCTGCTCGCCGCCTTCGGCCTGTCGGACGCCGCGACGAAGCAGGTCAAGAATTATTCCGGCGGCATGCGGCGCAGGCTGGACATCGCCGCATCGCTGATCGTCACGCCCGGAGTGCTCTTCCTCGACGAGCCGACCACCGGCCTCGACCCCAATGCCCGCAAGGACGTCTGGAAGATGATTCGCGGCCTTGCCGATTCCGGCGTCACCATCCTGCTCACCACGCAATATCTGGAGGAGGCCGACCAGCTCGCCGCCCGCATCGCCGTCATCGACCACGGCAGGAAGATCGCCGAGGGCACCAGCCGCGAGTTGAAGGCCGCGACCGGCTCCGGTTTCCTGCATGTCGCTCTCGCGGATCCCTCCCGGCTGGACGAGGCCAGCGCCATCCTCGAGCGCCGGCTCGGCCATTCCGTCCAGCGCAGCGCCGAGGGCGCGGAGCTTTCCGTGCTTGGCGGTACCGCCAGGGAAGCCAACGAGGCTCTCGCCGAGCTCATCGCGGGCGGCATCGAGCTTTCCGACTTCTCGATGGGCCAGCCCAGCCTCGAAGAGGTCTTCTTCGCCCTTACCGGCCAGAATCCGGCAAGCCCGGCCGAACCGCAGAAGGAGCAAGCGGCATGAGCGACGTCACGTCCGCCCATTTCCTGCAGCGCGTCGAGCGCCCGGCGCCGCCCTCGGCGTTCTCCAACGCGCTGGTCTTCGCCTGGCGCGCCGTGCTGAAGTTCAAGCATGTGCCGGAGCAGCTCTTCGACCTGGTCATGACGCCGATCATGTTCACGCTGCTGTTCACCTTCGTGTTCGGCGGCGCGCTGGCCGGTTCGCCGCGCGAATACCTGCAGTTCTTCCTGCCCGGCATCCTCGTGCAGACCGTGGTGTTCAACTCGGTCTATTCCGGCATGGGCCTCTCGACCGACCTCAGCAAGGGCCTGTTCGACCGTTTCCGCTCGCTGCCGATCTGGTCGCTGGCGCCCTTCGCCGGCCTGATGGCAGGCGACATACTGCGCCATCTCATCGCCGGCGGCATCATCCTCGCCATCGGGCTCATCCTCGGCTACCGGCCGGAAGCGGGCATCGTCGGCGTCGTGTCGGCCTTCGCGCTGCTCATCGCCATCGGCTTCGGCGTCGGCTGGATCTTCATGGTGCTCGGCCTGCTCATCCGTACGCCGATGACGGTGATGACCATCGGCTTCACCGCGATCTTTCCGCTCGTCTTCGCCTCCAACATCATGGTCGATCCAGCCACGATGCCCGGATGGCTGCGCGTCTTCGTCGAGGTCAACCCGGTATCGCTGATGACGACGGCGCTGCGCGGGCTGATGAGCGGCGGCGCGACCATGGCCGAGGTCGGGCTCGCACTGATCGCGCCTGTGCTGCTGACGCTGATCCTCGCGCCGGTCGTGCTCTGGCTCTACGGCAGAAGCGAGCGCTGACGGGCAGCCGTCAGGCGAGCCGTTGCGACAGGTTTCGCGCGGCGTTCATCACCTGCTCGATCAGGTAGTCGCGGTTGGACTTCGCCAGCCGCTGCTCGGGCGCGGCGACGGAGAGCGCCGCGATGCAGCGGCCCGACGCGTCGATGACGGGAGCCGCCACGCAGCCGGCATGCTCGTTGGTCTCGTTGAGCTCGGTGGCGTAGCCCTGCTTGCGGAACTTGCGGATCTGCGTGACCAGCTTCTCCACGTCGGTGGGAGCGCGCCCGGTCGGCGAGGGGCGAACCGTCTTCGTCAACAGCGCGGCCAGCGCCTCGTCGTCCATGTCCGACACCAGCAGCCGTCCGGCCGCCGCCCAGTTCACCGGCACGCGCGAGCCGACCTGGCTGATGATGCGCAGCGCGCGCACGCCCTCCTCCTTCAGCAGGACCATCATCAGGTCGTCGTCGAGCACGGAAAGCTGCACCGTCTCGCCGGTCTCGTCGCGCAGTTGCTCGGCGATGCGGCTGCCGTCCTTCAGCAAATCGACATGGCTGCGATAGGCCATGCCGAGCTCGAACAGCTTGCGGCCGAGGAAGAGCCCGCTGCCCCGCCCGGACGGCGCCAGATAGTCGCCCTCCGACAGCGTGCGCACCAGCTCGTAGGCGGTCGACTTGGGGATCGACAGCTCGCTGACGATCTGCGCCACCGTGACCGGCTCGTCCCGCTGCAGCATCAATTCTAGGATGTCGAGCGCCCGCCGGACGCTGCGCGAGCCGGTGCCTTCCTCCTCGACGGCTGCTTCGCGGCCGTCGTCCGGCCGGCCCTTGGCTTTCGGCTTCAGCGAGCTGCGCATGTCATGATCTCGTTTGCCGGATGGCCGACGACCTCATTTGGTACGGCTACCCGAGAGGGAGGACGGCATGAAGATCGTGGGCATCGATACGATCGGGTTGCGCGTGCCCGAGTTGGGCCGGCGGCGCGTTCGACGGGTGATACGACAATTGCCCGGTGCTCGTCCACACTGGCGTAGGGCTATCCGGCATTGCGGAAGCGTCGTCCGGGGCGCCTCGGCGCTGGCGGATCACGGAGTGCGTCCCGACCGGGAGGCTTGGGCGGCGCGCCCGGCCTGACGTCGGCCGCGGCTCGACTGCGCCGGATCACCGGCGCGTTCCTTCGCGCCGGTATCGAAGCATTCAGGGAGAGGCGGCGTTCTTCAGGCCGCGTCGGCCGCCGGCTGCTCGGCCTGCTGTGTGAAGCGCGGCGTTGCGCCCGCTGCTTCCTCGCAGAGCTGCAGATGCCTCGCCAGCGCCTGGTTCGACAGGGCCGCGCTGATCGACATGATGTCGCGCCCCTGGTATCGGGGCATCTGCTGAACTTCCTTCAGGCGTTCCAGAAGTGCT
>Ga0233385_1000632_pt1 | contig 16754 bp, 11 predicted proteins | sample ElkDunMinimDraft_16_FD_191543 | JGI IMG/M metagenome (GOLD analysis project Ga0233385, IMG submission 191543) | Fecal eukaryotic communites from dung pellets of Tule Elk in California, USA - Elk Dung G36 | ecosystem: Host-associated > Mammals > Digestive system > Large intestine > Fecal | place...
ACCGGTTGCGCAGCTCGAGCGTGCCGGGCCGTGCACCCGCGCGGACCCGCACGGGTGCGTACGCGGCGGCCAGCTCGAGCAGGCCGGGCGACGGCGTGCGGTCCGGCAGCAGCAGCCCGTCGGCGATGAACGTGCCGTCGTGCAGCTCCTCGCCGAAGTCGCCGCCGTAGCCGTAGTAGGGCTCGCCGTCCGGGGTGCGCGTGGCGATGCCGTGGTCGAACCACTCCCACACGAACCCGCCGGCCAGGCGCGGGTGGTCCTCGACGAGGTCGAGGTACCCGGTCAGGCCGCCGGGGCCGTTGCCCATCGCGTGCGCGTACTCGCACAGCACGAACGGCATCGCCCGCCGCCGGGTGTCCAGCACCGCGTCGGGCAGCGGGTCCTCCTCGCCCCGGGCGATGAGGGCGACCTCCTGGATGGTCGGGTACATCCGCGAGTACACGTCGACGTGCTCGCAGGTCCGGTCACCCTCGTAGTGCACGGGGCGTGTCGCGTCGAGGGCGCGCACGGCCGCGGCCATGGCGGCGACGTTGCACCCGGCCCCCGCCTCGTTGCCCAGCGACCACATGACGACGGCCGGGTGGTGGGCGTCGCGGCGCACCATCCGCGTCACACGGTCCACCAGCAGCGGCTCCCAGCGCGGGTCGTCCGTGGGGTTGCCGCGCCAGCCGAGCAGCTCGAACCCGTGCGTCTCGAGGTCGTTCTCGTCGACGACGTACAGCCCGTGCTCGTCGCACAGGTCGAGGAAGTGCGGGTGCGGCGGGTAGTGGCTGGTCCGCACGGCGTTGACGTGGTGCCGCTTCATGGCCAGCACGTCGGCGAGCATGGTCTCGCGCGTCACGGCGCGGCCGTCGGTGGGCGCGAACTCGTGCCGGTTGACGCCGCGCAGCACCAGCGGCGCGCCGTTGAGCGTGAGCACCCCGTCGACCACCGCGACGGTGCGGAAGCCGGCGCGCAGGGTCACGGTCTCGCCCGGCGTGCGGACGACCACGTCGTAGAGGCGCGGCGACTCGGCGCTCCACGGCTCGACGGGGGTGCGCGTCTCCTCGCCGGGGCGCGCGCGCAGCCCCAGGGCGGGCACCTCGACGACCGCGTCGGGCCGGGCCGGCTCGACGTCGACCCGCAGCACGCCCTCGCCGGTGGTGTGGTCGTACGCCGCGTGCAGGGTCACGTGCTCGATGCCGTCGTCCGGGCGGTGCAGCAGGGTGACGTCGCGGAAGATCCCCGAGAGCCACCACTGGTCCTGGTCCTCGACGTAGGTCTGCGCCGACCACTGGGTGACCCGCACGGCGAGCAGGTTCTCGCCCGCGTGCACCGCGTCGGTCACGTCCACCTCGGTGGGCAGGCGGGAGCCGTGCGACTGCGCCAGCACCTGCCCGTTCACGGCGACCTCGAACCAGGAGTCCACGCCCTCGAACCGCAGCACGACCCGCCCGCCGTCGCACCACGTGGCGGGCACGGTCAGCGTGCGCCGGTACTCGCCGGTGGGGTTGTCGCGCGGGACCCGTGGCGGGTCGACCGGGACGGGGTACAGGACGTTGGTGTACGCGGGCCGCCCGTGGGGCCAGGCGTCGGGGGCCCCGGCGAGCTGCCAGTGGCCGGGGACGGGCACGGTGCCCCAGCCCGTGCCGGGGTCGCCGGGGTCGACCCCGGTGTCCGCCGTGGGGAAGAGGCGGAACCGCCAGTCGCCGCCGAGCGGGACGCGCGGGGCGTCGGTGGCGGTCGCCGCGAACCGTGGGGCGCGCACGCCCGTCGGGGGCAGCAGGGACTCGTGCGTGGGATGGGTCGTCATGCCTGTCCTCGTCGACGTGCGGACCTCCCGTGCCGGACGGGAGGTCGACGGTAGTTCCATCGACGGTCAGATTAATGGACGGGCGCTGCCGACGGGCCACGGTGGGCCGGAACGTGCGCGTGTCGCCCCCGGGTCACGCGCCGCCGCACCGCGGGCGGCCTGCCGTGCCACGGCGGCGCGGTGGCGACCCCCGACGGGGCCGCCACCGCCGATCTCACCGGCAGGTCAGCGCGTCGTGCGCCACCGTGCGGGTGTCCGTGACGGGCACCCCGTCCACCACGGTCTCGACCGTCACCGTCACGGTGCCGGCCGGCAGCTGCGCGGCGCGGTGCGTGAACCGGTGGAACCGGTCCTTGCCCGCGGGGACCGTCAGCGTGTGCTGCGAGTCGCCGGCGACGACCAGGGCCCGCAGACGCCGGTCACCGTCGTTGCGGACCGTGACGGTGGGCACCGCCCACCGGGCGTGGCACTGCGTCCCCACCTCGAGCCCGAAGGCGGCGAGGGGGCGCTTGCGCTGCGCCAGCAGCCACTGCAGGGTCGCGGGGTCCTCGTACGTGGGGGCGGACGCCAGGTGGTGGTCCGGCAGCGTGAACGCCTCGTCGCCGTACTCGGTCCAGCGCACCAGCTCGGCGATCCGGGCCTCGGTGCGGCCCAGCGCGCGGTGGGCCGCCACCAGCCCGTCGTACGACGCCCGCGCGTTCGCCACGGGGAGCAGGTGGTCGTTCGTGCCGTGGGTGATCCACAGCGGGACCTCGGCCTGCGCGATGCGGGGCAGCTCGTCCGCGTCCGCGGGGAACCCGCCCGTCAGCAGCCCGCCGGCGAACAGGTCGGGACGCTCGGAGAACATCTCCCACAGCAGCTGCGAGCCGTACGACACCGACGTGGCGTACACGCGGTCGCGGTCCACGGCGTGCTCCGCCAGGAAGGCCTCGACCAGCTCGACCGCCTGGGCGCCCTCGGTGACCTTGCCGACCCGGCGGTTCTGCGGCGCCAGCACGATGACGTCCTCGTCGGTGCCGGTCCACGACTCCTGGAACCACGCGGTCGTGAGCATGTCGGAGGCGAGCTGCACGCCCAGGTTCTGCCCGTCGAAGCCCATGCCGTGACCGGGCAGCGCGACGACCAGCGGGTAGGCGCGTGCCGGGTCGTAGTCGTCGGGCAGGCGGTAGGCGTACTCGACGTCACCCGTGCTCGACGCGAACGTCCGCAGCACGAACTGGTCCACCGCGCGGTCGATCGGCTCCGCCGTGGTCCGGTGGGCCGTCGCGGGGTCCCCGCCGGCCAGGAGCGTGCCGTCGGTGGCGTGCACGTCACCGAGCTGGGTCACCTGCGTGAGCTGGTCGGGGTTGACGCGCACGGAGCACAGGAACGTCGGGCACAGCGAGACGACGACCGTCCAGCCGCCGTCGGGGGAGTCCGCGAGCTCCAGCACGACGTACCGGCCCGTCGTCGCCGGCCGGTCCTCGTCGAGCAGCCGCGCGGGGTCGTCCGTCGTCCACACGTCGGCGACCTGCCGGTCCACGAGCTCGGGCAGGCGCTCGACGCCGTGGAACCGGAAGTTGTACACCGAGTCCGCCACCGCGAAGTCCTGGGGGGTCAGGCGGGCGGTGTCGACCGCGGCGCCGTACTCGACCACCACGTGCGTGACCTGCTGCCCGTAGGACCCGACCTCGGTGACGGGTGTGACGGACAGGATGCCGGCCGCGGGCGCGGCGGGGGTGGTGGGGTCGGCGCTCGCGGGTGCGGCCACGGCGACCGTCGCCGCGACGAGTGCCGCCACGGCGGCCGCTGCTGCCGCCCGGGTCCTGGTGCGCGTCGTGCCCGTGCGCAGGGGTCTCCTCATACCGGTGTCTCCTTCGACCTGGTCGAGGGTGGCCGCCCCCGGCGGCAGCCGTCGTCGGCTGCGCGGCCCCCGTGCCGGTTCAGCGTGCTGAACCGATTTAGCACGACCGTAACGAGGCACTTCGCCCAGGGTCAAGCATTCCCGACGAGCCGGTCGGTATCAGGCCGCGGTGCGCTCCCGCCCCGAGACGAGGACGGTCAGGGCGAACACCGCCGGCACCGCCGCGCTCAGCAGCATCCCGACCCGCAGGCCCGTGCCCGTGTCCGGCGGCAGCGCCGCGGCGACCCCCGCCAGGGGGCCGGCGGCGAGGTCCGCGAACAGCCCGACGCCCAGCGGGCCGAACGTGCCGCCGGCGTCCCCGGCGAGCGCGAGCACCGCGAACATCGCGGCACCCCCGAGCGGGAACCGCGCGGACGTCAGGGAGAACGTCCCCGGCCACAGCAGCGCCGTGGTCAGCCCGCACAGGGCGCACGCCACCAGGCTCACGACCGGCACCGCGGCGGTGGCCGCGACCACGTAGCAGACCGCCGTCGCGACTCCCGACGCCGCCAGCAGCGGCCGCAGCGGCACGCCGTGCCCCCACAGCCCGTACGCGACCCGCCCCAGGCCCATGAGCAGCGCGAACAGACCGGGGCCGAGCAGGTCGCCGACCTCCTTGGGCACCCCGGTGCCCTGCTCGGCGAAGAACGACGACCACTGCGCCATGGTCAGCTCGGCGGCACCGCCGGTGGCCATCAGCACGAGGGCGGCGAGGAACAGCGGCGTGCCGAACAGCGAGCGCAGGCTCGTACGGTGCTCGTCGGGCACGGTCCCCGGCATGGGCACCCGCAGCAGCACGGCCAGGTTGGCCAGCGGCACCAGGGCCCACAGCACCGGCAGCAGCGGCCACAGGTCCGACCCGACGACGGCGAGCAGCGCGGTGCTCAGCACGACGACGGCGAGCTGCCCCCAGCAGTAGAAGGAGTGCGCGAACGCCATGCCGGCCGCCTTGGCCTCCTCCGGCTGCGGCAGGTGCTCGACGATCGGCGACACCAGGACCTCGAGGAGCCCGCCGCCGATGCCGTACACGACGACCGCGACGCACAGCCCCACGAACGGCGAGGGCAGCACGAACGGCAGCACCGCGAGCAGGACGAGCCCGAGCGCCGCCAGCGCGTGCGCGGCGACCATCGGACGGCGGTACCCGATGCGGTCGACGACCCGCACCGCGACGAGGTCCGTCAGCAGCTGCACGCCGAAGTTCAGCGCCGCGAGCGCACCGAGCTGCGCCACCGGGACGTCGAGCGCGGTGTGGAACACGACGAACAGCAGCGGCGCGAGGTTGTTGACCACGGCCTGCACCACGTACGCGACGTGCGCGGAGTGGCGGGTGGTCGTGTAGCTGGGCGTCGTCGTCGGCACGGGCGTCCTCGGTGGCGCGGGGCGGGCGGGGCGCGGTCACTGTGGCACGCGCCCCCGGGCCCCGCCCCGCCCCGTGCGGGGTCAGTGTGCGGGGCGCGCCGTGCCCTGCGACATCCGGTCGATCCACGCGAGCGCGAGCGCGGAGGCGACGAACGCGAGGTGGATGAGGGTCTGCCACATCATCGTCTCGCCCGTCACGTGCCCCACCGAGGACTCGATGAACGTGCGCAGCAGGTGGATCGAGGAGATGCCGATGATCGACATGGCGAGCTTGGTCTTCAGCACGTTGGCGTTGACGTGGCTGAGCCACTCCGGCTGGTCCGGGTGCCCGTCCAGGCGCATGCGGGACACGAACGTCTCGTAGCCGCCGATGATGACCATGATGAGCAGGTTCGAGATCATCACGACGTCGACCAGGCCCAGGACGATGAGCATCGTCGTGGCCTCGGTGCCGAAGCCCGCCATCGACTCGACCTCGTGGCCGAAGACCGCGAAGTCGACCAGGTGCCACAGCTCCTTGAGGAACTGCCAGACGTACACCACCTGCGCCGCGATCAGGCCCAGGTACAGCGGCACCTGCAGCCAGCGGGAGAAGAAGATCAGCGACGAGACCGACCGTGCGTACGGCCGGGTCGGCTCGACCGCCTCGACGGGCTGGGCGGGGTCGGTGGGCGGGACGGTCTCGACGGCCGGCTGCGACGACGTCACGGTGCTCCTTGTCGGTACGGGGGCCGGGATCCCGGCGCGCACTGAACGCGTGGGCGCAGCGCCCCGTTCCCGTGCGACCGGGTGACCTCTCCCACAGGGGGTGGCGGGACGTCGCAGGTGACGGGCCTGCGGCGGCCCCGCGACGCGCCCGGGCCGTGCCGCGGGTCGGCGGGTCGACGGTAGAGTCCTGTCACGGCAGACGTTCGCGCCCACCCGGGCAGACCCGCGAGGAGCACCCACTGGTGACCGTCCCCCGCCCAGCCGCCGTCGTCGTCCTCGCAGCGGGTGAGGGCACGCGGATGCGCTCCTCGACGCCGAAGGTGCTGCACCCCCTCGCCGGCCGCAGCATGGTCGGCCACGCGCTCGCCGCGGCGCGCGCGCTCGAGCCCGACCGGGTGGCCGTCGTCGTCCGCCACGAGCGCGAGCGTGTCGCCGCGCACGTCCTCGGCGTGGACCCGGACGCGCTGCTCGTCGACCAGGACGACATCCCCGGCACCGGCCGGGCCGTCCAGGTCGCCATGACCGCGCTGGACGCCGCCGCGCAGGCCGCCGCCGCCGACGCCGCCGCGACGGGTCACGACGTCGGTGGTGCCGCCGCCGACGCCGTCGTCACCGGAGCCGTCGTCGTGATCGCCGGGGACGTGCCGCTGCTGGACGCCGGCACGCTGCGCGAGCTGCTCGCCGCGCACGCCGCCGACGACAACGCGGTGACCGTGCTCACCACCGAGGTCCCGGACCCGACCGGCTACGGCCGGATCCTGCGCGAGCCGGGCACGGGCGATGTGCTGGGGATCGTCGAGGAGAAGGACGCCGACGACACCCAGCGCGCGATCACCGAGATCAACACGTCCGTCTACGTGTTCGACGCCGCGGTGCTGCGCGCCGCGCTCGCGCGGCTGGGGCGGGACAACGCGCAGGGCGAGGTGTACCTGACGGACGTGCTCGCGATCGCGCGGGCCGACGGCGGCCACGTGCGGGCGCTGCGCACCGACGACCCGCTGAGCGTCGAGGGCGTCAACGACCGCGTGCAGCTCGCGGCCCTGCGGGCCGAGCTGAACCGCCGCATCCTCGAGGACTGGATGCGTGAGGGCGTGACGGTCGTCGACCCGACGACGACGTGGGTCGACGTCGACGTCGACCTCGCGCGCGACGTCACGCTGCTGCCGGGCACCCAGCTGCACGGTGCGACGACGGTCGGCGAGGGCGCCACCGTCGGCCCCGACACCACGCTGACCGACTGCGAGGTCGGACCTCGCGCGACGGTCGTGCGCACGCACGGGTCCCTGTCCGTGATCGGCGAGGGCGCGACCGTCGGCCCGTTCGCCTACCTGCGCCCGGGCACCGAGCTGGGCGCGGAGGGCAAGATCGGCACGTTCGTCGAGACGAAGAACGCGCAGATCGGTACCGGCTCCAAGATCCCGCACCTGTCCTACGTGGGCGACGCGACGATCGGCGAGCACTCGAACATCGGCGCCGCGTCCGTCACCGTCAACTACGACGGCGTCAACAAGCACCGGACGGTCATCGGCTCCTTCGCGCGCACGGGCTCGGACAACATGTTCGTCGCGCCCGTCGTCGTCGGCGACGGGGCGTACACCGGCGCGGGCACCGTGGTGCGCCGCGACGTGCCGCCCGGCGCGCTGGCGGTCAGCGCCGGCTCGCAGCGCAACATCGAGGGCTGGGTGGCGCGCTCGCGCGCCGGCACGCCCGCGGCCGAGGCGGCCGCGCGGGCCCGGGGCACGCGCGACGTCGCCGGGCTCTCGCCGCAGGCGCGCGCAGAGCTCGAGCGCGCGGCGACCGCGTCGGTCCCCGTGACGCCGCCCCCGCACCTGCCCGGCCAGCCGGCGCAGCTCGACGACCCCGCGGACACCCCCGCGGACGGCACCACGACCGAGGACGGGCAGCAGCGATGACCGGCATCATCAGCCACGACGGGGAGAAGCGACTGGTCCTGGCCTCCGGCCGGGCCCACCCCGAGCTCGCGCAGGACGTGGCGGACGCACTGGGGATCGAGCTCCTGCCGACCACCGCGTACGACTTCGCCAACGGCGAGATCTACGTGCGGTTCGGGGAGTCCGTGCGCGGCGCGGACGCGTTCATCCTGCAGTCGCACTGCTCGCCCATCAACCAGTGGGTCATGGAGCAGCTGCTCATGATCGACGCGATGAAGCGCGCGTCGGCCAAGACGATCACGGTCATCGCGCCGTTCTACCCGTACGCCCGCCAGGACAAGAAGCACCGCGGTCGCGAGCCGATCTCGGCCCGCCTCATGGCCGACCTGTTCCGCACGGCCGGGGCCGACCGCATCATGAGCGTCGACCTGCACGCGGCGCAGACGCAGGGCTTCTTCGACGGGCCGGTCGACCACCTGTGGGCCCAGCCGATCCTCGTCGAGTACGTGCGCACGCGCGTCGACACCTCGAACGTCACGGTGGTCTCGCCCGACGCCGGGCGCATCCGCGTCGCGGAGCAGTGGGCCGCCAAGCTCGGCGGGGGACCGCTCGCGTTCGTCCACAAGACGCGCGACATCCGCAGCCCCAACAAGGCCGTCGCCAACCGTGTCGTCGGTGACGTCGAGGGCAAGAGCTGCGTGATCGTCGACGACCTCATCGACACCGCCGGCACCATCGCCGGGGCCGTGCGGGTCGTCCTCGAGGCCGGCGCCAAGGACGTCATCGTCGCGGCGACGCACGGCGTGCTGTCCGACCCGGCGGTCGAGCGGCTGCAGCAGTGCGGTGCCCGTGAGGTCATCATCACGGACACGCTGCCCGTGGCCGAGGAGCGTCGGTTCCCGCAGCTCACCGTGCTGTCGATCGCCCCGCTGCTCGCCCGTGCGATCCGTGAGGTGTTCGACGACGGCTCCGTGACCTCGCTGTTCGACGGCAACGCCTGAGACGTCCGCCACCTCCCGGTCGTCCGGCACACGGTCGTCCGGCACACGGTCGTCCGGCACACGGTCGTCCGGTAGGATCGTCAGGTTGCCTCGGCGAGGGACGACGGACGGTCGAGCGGGAAGCACCATCCCCGCGGGCCCATCCGGCTCCGTGATCGACTGGGTGGTCGCCTCCGCGTGCCCGTCCTGCGTCCCGCGTCGAGGCCACCGGGCCCCGCGCCCGAACCACCCGAGGGGCACCTCCCACGGGGCCGAACCACGAAGACCCGCGCCCGCGCACCACCGCGGCGCCACCCCACGCTGAGGAGCACACGTGTCCGAGATCAAGCTCGCCGCCACCGCCCGCACCGAGTTCGGCAAGGGCGCCGCGCGCCGTCTGCGCCGCGCGCACCAGGTCCCCGCGGTGCTCTACGGCCACGGCACGCAGCCCCTGCACGTCGCCCTGCCGGGCCACGAGACGATGCTCGCGCTGAAGCACTCGAACGCCCTGTACTCGATCGAGCTCGACGGCACGACGACGCTCGCGATCGTCAAGGACGTCCAGCGTGACGTCGTGCGCCAGGTCATCGAGCACGTCGACCTGCTCATCGTGAAGAAGGGCGAGAAGGTCGCCGTCGACGTCCCGGTCCACGTGGTCGGCGAGTCGGCCCCCGGCACCATCCACGTCGTCGAGACGCAGAACCTGTCGCTCGAGGCCGAGGCCACGCACCTGCCGCAGGGCGTCGAGGTCTCCATCGAGGGCCTCGCCGACGGCGCCACGATCACCGCCGGCGACGTCGTCCTGCCCGAGGGCGCCACGCTCGTCACCGACCCGGAGATCACGGTCGTCACCATCAGCACCCCGCAGGCGTCCGCCGCCGACGTCGCCGCCGACGCGGCCGCCGCCGACCTCGCCGCGCAGCAGTCGGCCGCCTCGGCCTCCGAGGGCTGAGCGACCCCGCTCCCCGCGACGCCCGGTACCGTCCACGGTGCCGGGCGTCGCCGTGCCCCCGCACCCCCGACCCCGGAGGAGACCTCCCCGTGAGCGACGGACCCTGGCTCGTCGTCGGCCTCGGCAACCCCGGCCCGCAGTACGCCGGCAACCGGCACAACGTCGGCCAGATGGTGCTGGACGAGCTCGCACGGCGCACGGGTGCGTCGTTCGGGTCCCGTAGCGCGGGTCTGCTCGGTCGTCGGCCGCAGGCCGTGACGGCGGACGTGCGTCTGGGCACGCTGCCCGGTGGGGCCCCGGGCCCCCGGGTGGTCCTGGCCAAGCCCACGACGTACATGAACGTGTCCGGCGGGCCGGTGGCGGCGCTCGCGCGGTACCACGACGTCCCGGTCGAGCGGGTGGTCATGGTGCACGACGAGCTCGACATCCCCTTCGCGGACGTGCGGCTCAAGCGCGGCGGGGGTGAGGGCGGCCACAACGGGCTCCGCGACACCAGCAAGGCCCTGGGGTCCAAGGACTACGTGCGTGTCCGGGTCGGCGTGGGGCGCCCCCCGGGCCGGCAGGATCCCGCGGACTTCGTGCTCAAGGACTTCACCGGCGCGGAGAAGAAGGACTTGCCGTGGCTGGTCGACCGTGCCGCGGACGCCGTGGAGGCCGTCGTCCTCGACGGGCTGGAGGCCGCCCAGCTGCGGTTCCACACCCGTTCCTGAGGTCGCGACCGGGCGTCCGGGCGTTCACCGGATGTTCACCGACCCGCCGTTCTGCGGTGGGTGACAACTGCGTGTGAAACGGGTGAAATCGGACGGATCACCCGCAACAGCCCGAACAGGGCATATAGCCTCCTGGGTACTGCAGGCACGCGCTGAGCCCGGGGGACGCCATGACACTGACGGCTGACGAGCACGCGTGGCGGACCACCGACGAACGTGAGCGACGCGCGACGGCTCGTGAGCCCCGCCGGTCCTGGGCCTCCGCGCAGCCGTTCGAGCGGCGCGTGACGCCGGTCAACTCCGACGGCGGACTGCTGGCCGAGAGCTGGCGTGCGGTGGGTGCCCACTACGTGCGGTTCATGTGCGCGCTCGACGCGATCGTCGCCGCGGGGGTGACCTACGCCCTGCTGGCGCGGTCGACCGACGGACCGCGTGCCGTGCTCGCCAGCCTGCTCGGGGCGCTGCTGTTCGTCGCCCTCGTGGGAGCGTTCCGCGGGTACGACCGGGACCGCGTCGGGGACGGACCCACCGAGTTCCAGGCCGTCCTGCGTGCCGGCGCCGGTGTCGCGGCCACCCTCGTGGCGCTGTCGTGGCTGCTGGACCTGCCCGTGCCGCGCCAGACCGTGCTGCTGGGTGTCCCGCTGACCGTCGGCGTCGTCGCGGTCGTCCGGCACGCGGGCCGACGGCGGGTGCACCGGTGGCGGTTCGCGGGCCAGGCCATGATGCGCACGGTCGTCATCGGGGACGTCGCGACGGCGCAGCGCGTCGCCGCGGACCTGCACGCCGCCCCGCACCACGGGTACGAGGTGATCGGGGTCTGCGTGTCCGACCTCGACTCCGTGCCGGCCACGGACGTCCCCGTGCTCGGCGCCACCGCCGATGTCGTCCAGGTGGTGGTGGACCACGCCGCGGACGTCGTGGTGGTCGGTGCGGGTCACCTGCGGGGTGAGGCGCTGCGACGGCTGAGCTGGGCGCTCGGCCGTGCCGGGGCCCATCTCGTCGTGGTGCCGGACCTCGTCGAGGTCGCCGGCCCGCGCCTCGCGGTGCGCCCGACCGCCGGGCTGTCCCTGCTCGAGGTGGAGGTCGGCGCGCCCCGGCGGCGGACCGTCGCCAAGGCCGTGCTCGACGTCACGCTGGCGCTGGTCGCGGGTGTGGTCGCGCTGCCGGTCGTGCTGGCGGCGGCGGCGGTCGTGCGGGCCACGTCCCCCGGGCGGGCGTTCTTCCACCAGACGCGCGTGGGTGTCGACGGGCGGCGCTTCACCATGTGGAAGCTGCGGACGATGTACGTCGACGCCGACGCCCGCCTCGAAGGGCTGCGCGCGCGCAACGAGGGCGCGGGCGTGCTCTTCAAGATGCGGCAGGACCCGCGGGTCACACCGGTGGGCCGCTGGCTGCGCCGGTACTCGCTGGACGAGCTGCCCCAGCTGTGGAACGTCGTGCGCGGCGACATGTCGCTCGTGGGCCCGCGCCCGCCGCTCGAGCACGAGGTGCAGGCGTACCAGGACCAGGTTCACCGCCGGCTGCACGTCAAGCCCGGACTGACCGGGCTGTGGCAGGTGAGCGGGAGGTCCGACCTGGACTGGGACGAGTCCGTGCGCCTGGACCTGCGCTACGTCGACAACTGGTCGGTCGCCATGGACCTCATGATCCTGTGGAAGACGGCCCGCGCGGTCCTGCGCAGCTCCGGCGCGTACTGACGGAGGCGCATTCGCACCGGTACCCGGCGACGCGGGTGCCGGTGCGGTCGTCTGTCCAGATGCCGGACTGCGGGCCCCCGGCGACCTCCCGTGGATCGGTGCCGGTCAGCGACGGGAAAGCGCCCGACCGCAGACAGTGACGTACGTCACACTTCACCCGCGAGGGGGAGCGACCGGGTGAATTGCACCATCATGTCGTCGTATGGGTGAAACGACTTCACGGGCAGGGCGGCACGCCGCCCCCGTCGCCGGCTCCCCGCTCCGACGCTGGGCGGCCATGCTGCTCGCGGCGATGGTGGTCCTGGTCTCGTTCTCGCGGGCGGACGACGCGTCCGCCGCCGACTCGGGGTCCGTCACCCTGACGCCGACCCAGGCGACGTTCACGTCGTCGGCGGCGCCACGCACCAACTACGCGCAGTACGACGTCCTCGTCTCGACGTCGTCGGTCTACCGGACGTACCTCACCTTCGACACGTCCGTGGTGCCGGCCGGCGCCACCGTGACGAACGCGGAGCTGCGCCTGTCGGTCCGCACGAGCGCCACCCGGACCCCGGGCCTCGCCGTGCGCAGCGTGCCGGCCGGCTGGCGGGCCTCGGCCGTGACGTCCGCCAACCGGCCCACGGCCCGCGGCGCGGCGCTCAACGCGCCCGTGACGGCCGTCCCCGGGGCGACCATGTCGGCACGCCTGGACCCCTCCGGCGTCGTCGCCGGCGGTGCGACGTCCTTCGAGGTGCTGTACGACGTGCGCGCGTCGGGCGTCCGGCTCGACAAGCTGGGGAGCAAGGGGCCCCGGCTCGTCCTCACGTGGACGACCGGCGGCTCGACGGCCGCCCCCACGCCGACACCGACGCGCACCACCGCGACGCCCCGCCCGTCGGCGAGCGCGACGCCGCGGCCCAGCAGCACGCCGCGCCCCACCGCCACCGCGACGGTGCGCCCGACGCCGACGGCGTCCGCGGCGCCCTCGCCCACGGCCGCCCCGAACCCGCCGCAGAGCACCCGGCTGCCGTACCAGGTCGCCGGCACCGGGCAGGCCAAGGTGTTCGCCCACTACTTCACGCCGTACCCGATCTCGCTGGACAACGCCGCCCCGTCGCAGGACTACTACGCCCGCAACTACCTGGCGCCCGACGGCGAGGGCGGCGCGCACCGGGAGTACGGCGGCCTGCTGCGCGACCGACCCGTCGAGCGCTCCCCGCTGTCCGGTGACTGGAAGACGACGGACGCCCGCACCGAGATCGACCAGGCGGTCGACGCCGGCATCGACGGGTTCATCGTCGACCTGCTCAACCTGGAGAACTTCCACTGGGAGCGGGCCGTGCGCATGGCCGACGCCGCCCAGGCCGACGGTCGCGGGTTCGTGGTCATCCCGCAGCTGGACATGACGACGTCCGCCGGCAAGTCCGACATCGACCTCATCACCGCCAAGTTCGCCGAGTACGTCGCCAAGCCGTCGGCCTACCGCCTGCCCGACGGCCGTCCCGTGATCTCCGCGTTCAAGGCGGAGGCGAAGTCGGTCGACTGGTGGCGTCAGGTGCTGACGAAGCTGCGCACCGACCACGGGGTCGACGCGGCGTTCATGCCGACGTTCCTCAACGCCGTGGACAACATGGAGGCGTTCGCGCCGATCACCTACGCGCAGGGCGTCTGGGGCACCCGCAACCCCGGCAACATCCTGGCCGGGCGCAACTTCGCCGCGCAGGCCCACGAGCTGGGCGACCAGTGGCTCGCTCCGGTCTCCGTGCAGGACTCGCGGCCCATGCAGGGGGTGTTCCAGGAGGCGGCGAACCTCGAGACGCTGCGTGCCAGCTGGCAGCGGGCCATCGAGGACGGCGCGGACATGGTGCAGCTCGTCGCGTGGAACGACTACAGCGAGAACACGGTGTTCGCGCCCTCGGTGCACCACGGGAACGTCTTCCTCGACGTGAGCGGGTACTACGGCACGCAGTTCAAGCAGGGTCGCGCTCCGGCCGTCACGGGAGACGCGGTGTACCTCACCCACCGCATGCAGCCCGTCGACGCGAAGCCGCAGCTGAGCCACGACCTCATGGAGCTCATGTCCGGCGGCACCACGTCGACCAAGCCGCGCGACACCGTCGAGGTCCAGACGTTCCTCACGGCGCCGGCGGCCGTGACCGTGCGGATCGGCGGCGCGACGCACACGTACACCGCACCCGCCGGCGTCGACGCCCGGAGTTTCCCGCTCGCGCTCGGCACCGTGTCGGCCTCCGCGACGCGCAGCGGGGCGACCATCGCGCGGGTGACGTCGCCGTTCGCGGTGGTCTCGTCACCGCTCGTGCAGGACCTGCAGTACGTGGCGGCCTCGAGCCGCGGCTGACGCTCGGCCGACGCGGCGGTCCGGTCCGGACCGCCGCGTCAGAAGTCCTCGACCGTCTCGTGGCCCTGCTCGTCCACCCGGACGATGTGCCGGGTGTGGGTGCCGGTGCGCTCGAACCAGCGGCCGGTGACGTCGGCGCGACGCCGGGCCGGGACGCCGGCGAAGAGGCCTCCCGGCTTGTCGTCCGGCAGGCCCGGCAGCAGCAGGCCGCCCGCGCCGAGCACGGAGCGTGCGGGCAGGGACGCGCCGCCGAGCACGACCGCGTGCGTGCCGACGAACGACCGCTCACCGATCGTGATCGGCAGGGCGCGCTGCGCGTCGATCGCGAGGTCGACGGAGTGGGTCATGAGCGTCGAGGACCGCCCGGCGATCGAGGAGTACGCCCCGACGGTCACCGCGGCGGAGCAGTCGATGCTGTGGCGGCTGGTGATCTTGCCGTGGGGCGCGACGTGCAGGCGCCCGCTGCCCGGGTTGCGTGCGAACGCCGGGTGCGCCGTGATGACGTTCATCCGGCCGATGGACGCGCCCTCCTCGACGACGACCTCGCGGAGGTCGCGCAGCAGGTTGTGGCGTCCCAGGCGGGCGCCGGCGCCGAGCGTCAGCGCGTCCACCCTCCACACCAGGCTCGCGCGGGCGACCGCGTCCGGGTGGACCCGGTGGCCCAACGTGCGCAGCAGGCCGTTCTTGGCGCGGCCGGCGGGCGCCAGCCACACGACCGCCCGGGCGAGGTGCAGGAGCCGGCTCATGTGGTGACCTCCTGGTGGACGGCGTCCGGCACGGGCCGGGCCGAGGGGGCGGCGCCCGCGCGGGCGCCGTACAGGCAGAGGGTGAGGCGCAGGACGAGCCCCAGGCAGATGCCGACGAGCGCACCGACCGCACCCCAGAAGACGGTGAGGACCGCGACGGCCGTGAGCCCGACCGCCGTGCCGATCGCGGTGACCCGCGCGACGAGGTCGATGCGCCCCAGCGGGACGAGGGCCACCCGTGCGGCGACGGACTCCTGCAGGTTGAGCAGGAGCCACAGCGCCGCGAGTGCCACCACTGCGACGGGGACCTCGACCTCGCCCGCGCCGAACCAGTCGAAGACGGGCTCGTGCAGCACGGTCACCAGCGCGCCGCCGGTCGTCGTGGCCGCCAGCACGAGCACGTGGGAGCGCCGGATCCGGGCGCGCATCGTGCGGCCGGACGCGCGGGCGACCCAGCCCTGCAGGACGACCACCACGGGTGTCGCGGCGACGTAGACCTGGCGCTGCAGCTTGTCGACGAGCGCGTAGACGGGCAGTGCCGCCGGGCTGAGGAGGCTGACCAGCAGCACCGGGGCCGCGCCGTACGCCGCGCTGAGGACGGTGGTGGCGACGCCGTGCCGCTGACCGGCGATCACCCGGCGGACCGTGCGCCGCGGGGGCGTCGGCCCGGCGGCGCGCGTGCGGGTGGTGACGTAGAGCGTCGAGGCGAGGACGCCGACGAGGATCCCGCCGGCCTGCGCGCCGATGCCGACGGCGGGTGCCGCCCCGCCGTGCAGCAGGGTCACGCCGACCAGCGATCCCGCCGCGCGCGGCACGGTCTCGGTCAGCAGCAGCGCCCACGGTGCGGCGGTCCCGACGAAGTACCAGTTGGCGGACAGCCCGACCAGCGACAGCGCGACCGCTGCGAGGGCGGCGAGCGGGCGGTGGGCGGGGGCGAGGACCGCCGCCAGCCCTGCTGCCACCGCGACGACGGGCACCGCGACGACGCCGCGCGCGAGCACCGCGTCGAGGAACTCCCGCCGGCGCACGGCCGTCCCGGCCCGGGCCACGACGGCGGGGCCCGACACCCCCCACCCCAGCCCGATCAGCACGGCGGCGACGGTGCCGACCGACTGGCCCACGGCCACGGCGCCCCACGCGCGGGGTCCGCCCGCGGCGATCAGAGCCGGCACCAGGAGCAGGGACGCCACGGCGAGCACGACCATGCCGAGGGCGAAGCCCGCGGTCTGGCGCACGCCGCGGCCCAGGGTCCCGCCCGTGCGGCCCGTCCCCCCGGCGGCCGTCACGACAGCACGGCCTGCGGGGCCCGGAGCCCGGTGAACCAGCGCACGACGAGCGCGGTGCCGATGACGGTGGTCGCCACCGCGAGCAGCGCGTAGAGCGACCGGAACACGACCGGTGCACCCCAGGTGGCGAACGTCAGGGCGAGCACGCCGAAGTCCGCGGGCAGCAGCGCCACGGCCCGCGCGGTCGAGGCGGCGGCGGGCGGTGCGGGGGAGGGGCGCAGCAGGGGGGCGAGCGTGCCGCCCGCGAAGACGACCACCGCGACCAGCTGGTACGCCAGCGGCAGCAGCAGCCACGCCTCACCCGGCAGGTCCCCGAACCGGTACCAGCCGACGAGCACGCACGCGTGGACGGCGACCATCTTGCCGGCGTCGACGACGTGGTCGAACCACTCGCCGGCGGCCGACCCGG
>Ga0233385_1000634_pt1 | contig 16741 bp, 27 predicted proteins | sample ElkDunMinimDraft_16_FD_191543 | JGI IMG/M metagenome (GOLD analysis project Ga0233385, IMG submission 191543) | Fecal eukaryotic communites from dung pellets of Tule Elk in California, USA - Elk Dung G36 | ecosystem: Host-associated > Mammals > Digestive system > Large intestine > Fecal | place...
CCGTTCACGCTCGACCTGCGCAAGCCCAGGTTCTGGGCGCAACTCGTCCTGATGGCGATTCTGAGTGTCCCTTGTCTCATCGCCGCTGAGATCGCTGTGGAGGTCTCCCGTTGACCGCAGCCCGTGAGGTGGCAGTCTGGCAACCCAACCCCCAGGAGGGCATGTGAGCTGGACCAAGCACTCCACCCCAGAGTTCCAGGCCATCGCCGAGAAGCTGACGATCCTTCGCTGTCAGGTCGGCTCCGGTGTCCACGGCACGAACATCGTCGGCACCGACGACCGAGACGAGATGGGCATCTGCCTGGAACCACCGGACTACGTGATGGGGCTGAACCGCTTCGACCAGTACGTGTTCCGCACCCAACCCGAAGGTGTCCGCTCCGGCCACGGAGACCTGGACCTGACCGTGTACAGCCTGCGTAAATGGATGCGCCTCGCCACCACAGGCAACCCCACGGTGCTCCTACCGCTATTCGTCCCCGCCGAGGAGATTGTCGCCGCAACCGACACCGGCACAGATCTCCGCGCCAACGCCGACATGATCCTCTCCCGTCAAGCAGGACACCGCTTCCTCGGCTACCTCCGCTCCCAACGCGACCGCATGATCGAACACCCCAACGACAAACGCACCAACCGCCCCGAACTGATCGAGGTCTACGGCTTCGACGTCAAATACGCAGGCCACATGGTGCGCCTCGGCCTGCAAGGCGTTGAACTGCTGGAGTCAGGGCGGATCACTCTGCCGATGCCGGAACCATGGCGGTCTTGGATCGTTGACCTGCGACAGGGCAAGCACACTAAGCAGGAAGCCCTCGATCTCGCCGCCGACCTAGAAGCCCAGCTTGAACGCCTCACCGCGACCTCCGACTTACCGGACCGGCCGGACATGAAGCGGGTCAACCAGTGGATGGTGGAGGCGTACGCCAGGCGCTGGATGCAGGAGTGGCTGAAGCCTTGAGCAAGGATCAGCCCGACCCCCAGGAGGACCGTTGAGCAAGGACCTGCCCGCCCTTCACCTGCTGTGGGTGGAGGTACCCGGAGAGGGCACCGTGGAGATGAAACCGGTCGAACCCGACTATGACGGCCCCGTTTGCACGCTCACCATGTCGCCGAGCGGAGAGGCGACGCTGACCATCGGCGGGGAGAAGCCTTGAGCAAGGGCATGTCCTTCCCTGAGACAATGATCAATCATGGTTGAATCCCCGGAACTCGTCCTCGCCCACCCACGCCATCCCGGCATCTCTCTGCACCGCAGCCCACGCCCCGGCAAACATCACCTGCTCGCTGTAGGCGTTGAACTCGGCGCCCAGGACTTGGTCGACGTCGGCGACTGGCTTTCCGCGCTCGGCCGGGAAGAACTCGACCGGCAAGAGCGCTAGACAGCAAAAGGCGGCCCCCGCGCCACACGGAGAGCCGCCCGCCCAACACCGCCAGCCCCAACCGTCACCAGAGCCTGCCTGAAAGAGTACGACCTCGGGGAGGCCACCAATGTCCGACCGCGTCTGTATCGGCCGCTGCAATGCAGGCCAGCGCCGAAGGGCCGAGGAGCACGTCCGCGCTCTCGCTGCCTGGCAGGCCGAGATGAACGCGTGGGTACACGCCCGCGACCAGGAGACTCGCGGCCCCGAACCGGTGCAGCCCGTCGAGCCTTCCCTCCGCTGGAACGCCGGCACACCCATCTGGTGCCTGTCTGACTCCGCCGCGATCCGCTCCGCCCTCGCTGACCTCGACGAACAGATGGCGCTTCGCCTCCTCGCTGGTGACGGACACGGGTCGATCAATCTCAACGAGCGGGTGTCATCCTCCCCAGAGCCGAACTCCCCGTCGCCTGCCCACGATGACTGCGACGAGCTGATCCGCTGGCTCCGCGAGTGGGAAAACGAGTACCGGGCCTCGCGCGGCTGGCCGACGTCGCCGCACCGCGGGGAAGCGGCCCCTGCTCTCACCTCAAGCGTCGCTTGGTTCCTCACCCACCTGGACGACATCCTCGCCCGCCCCGACTTCTCCGAAGGCTTCGGAACCGGCGTCCTGTACTGGCACAACCGCCTCGCCTCGGCCGCGAAAACCCGGCCCCGCCGCATGTCGAAGCAGCTCCGCTGCCCTCAGTGCCACCTAGCGACGCTCTCCCAAATCGAGGGCGAAGACCGCATCGAGTGCCGCAACCGCGACTGCGGAGCATCCCGCGGCGGCCCCATGGTCATGACCATCGAAGAGTACGAGGGTCGCGCCCACGAGACCATCGAGGCCGCCAAGGTCCGCCGGCGCGCGTCGTGAGCGAGTCCTGCCCGACCTGCCGAGGCCGCGGCTCCCTGCCAGATGTGAAGGTCTGCGCGCTCGTCGACTGCGGCCGGGAGTTCCGCTGGCAGGACGACGGTCGGGGGAGAGAGCACCCGCGGGAAGACTCGATCTACTGCTCGACGTCCTGCCAGAACGTCGCCGCCAAGCGCGCCCACCGGCAGAGAACCAAAGATGTCAGGTCATCGCTCGCGACGATCGCCTGACATTTCTCGGCCGGGCGGAAATGCAGGTGTGACGCGTCACGGTTCCCGATAACGTGAGAAGCGCTTCAGGTGCGAATGGCGACCGGCTACTTCTTTTGGTGAAACTACGCCGGATGCCTCTCCTGACCTCTGAAGCTCACAACTGAATGTTTCCTTCCCCGGTGCGCAGGCAGCGGATACTTCAATGGGAACGATTGGTCGCAGGTTCAAGTCCTGCCCACCCGCATATACAATTAAACAGTGGGATCCTTTATCTGTAAGCGCAGCGAGTGCGCATCGGCTTTCAAGAGCAAGCATTCGACCGCGAAGTACTGCAGTCGATCGTGCTCAAACAAGGTCAACGTCGCGAACATCGTCGGGGCTAAGCGGCCTCGGCGATACAGTGACCAGGAAATTCTCCAGTTACTCTCCAGCCTGGCCATGGAGCTGGGGCGCACCCCCAGCAAGCGGGACGTAGACACACGCTTGAAACTGAAGAGCGGCGCGATAGCTCACCACTTCGGCACCTTCAACAGGGCCATTGAGATGGCTGGCCTAGCGCCAAACCTTCCGACACCACCGGGCATTGCTGATGATGAACGGCTGGTCGGATGGGCGCTGCGGTTTCACATCCTCTCTCGCGACGGGTTCAGATGCGTCTACTGCGGAGGAGCGCCCGGTGACGGGTACATCCTGCACATCGACCATGTGACTCCGAAGAGTCGAGGTGGGCTTACAGAGGAAGGGAACCTCGTTACTGCGTGCCATGTCTGCAATATGGGTAAGGGTGCGCAGGTCATCGGGTGGTAGCTCAGGCTGGTAGAGCGCTCGTACAAGCCCGCCGCCGACTCTTGACCTCGGGGAAGAACAACTTGATAGCACCTTCCCGGTGCGCCGCATGACGGCTACTTCTTCGCCAGGACCTCCGGGTCCATCTTCGAGGGTGTGAAGAGCCCTCAACACCCCGTTCGCGGGGTGACGCCGTCGGCACTTTGATCTCGGGAGGGAACAACTTCAGAGCACGCTCGGTGCGCAGGCAAACGGTTACTTCTCACTGCTAATGAGACATAGGTAGGTTCGACACCTGCACTCGGCTCCGGCCGAGGGTCCTGGGACAAGTCTGTCACCGTCGCCGATTTGATCTCGGGCGTGAACTCTTGAACGAGGCCCCTCTCGAACGACTATGAGAGGGGCCTCGTCGCATGTCGAAGTTCAACACCACGGCCACCCGCCCGGCAGTCTCCAGCCCGATCACCACGGAGCGCACCCCGTCCGGCCGCACTCACGAGGGCGCCCCCGGATACGCCCGTGACGCCAAGGGCGAACTCTTCCTCCTCGCGGTGTCGAACATGGTCGGCGAGAACACCTTCTACGAGAAGGCCGGCGACCGCGACGGCCGGTTCCGCCAGCTCGTCCACCAGGTCGCGGTGGAGGATGGCGAGTGGATGGCCCGGTTCTTGCCGTGGCTGCGGAACGAGGCCAACATGCGCACCGCGCCGCTCGTCGCCGCCCTGGAGTCGGTCAAGGCCCGCCTCGCCGCGGGCGAGCACGGCCTGAACCGGCAGCTCGTCAACAGCGTCATCCAGCGCGCCGACGAGCCCGGCGAGGCCCTCGCCTACTGGACGTCCACGTACGGGCGGGCGATCCCCAAGCCGGTCAAGCGCGGTATTGCTGACGCCGTCCAGCGGCTCTACACCGAGCGGAATCTCGCCAAGTACGACAGTGACAGCAAGGGTTTCCGTTTCGGCGACGTCATCGACCTCGTCCACCCCGCCCCGGCGGCGGACAAGGCGTGGCAGGGTGACCTGTTCGCCCACGCCCTCGACCGGCGACACAACCACGACGAGTCGATCCCCGAGACGCTGCGGATGCTGCGCTCCCGCGCGGAGCTCCTCGCTCTGCCGGTGGGGGAGCGGCGTGCCGTTCTGGCCAACCCGGAGTGGCTGAAGTCCGCGGGCATGACGTGGGAGGCGCTGGCCGGCTGGTTGCAGGGCCCGATGGACGCTGAGGCATGGGCCGCGGTCGTCCCATCGATGGGCTACATGGCACTGATCCGCAACCTGCGGAACTTCGACGAGGCGGGACTGTCCGATGAGGTAGCGGACCGGATCATCGCCAAGATCGCCGACCCCGACGAGGTAGCGCGGTCACGGCAGTTGCCGTTCCGGTTCTACTCCGCCTACCGCAACGCGCCGAGCCTGCGCTGGGGCCACGCCCTCGACAAGGCCCTCACTCTGGCGACAGGCAACGTTCCGTCGTTCGGTGGGCGCACCCTCGTCCTGGTGGACACGTCGGCGTCGATGACCTCCGGTGCGGTCTCCGAGCGCTCCACCGTCACGCCCGCCCAGGCGGCGGCGCTGTTCGGTGTGGCGCTCGCATCCCGCGGCGAGCAGTCCGATCTGTACGGCTTTGCCGACGGGGTGTTCCGCCACGACGTCGGCAAGGGCGCTTCCGTCCTGAGGGAGATGGACCGGTTCTGCGGGCGGATCGGCGAGGTCGGTCACGGCACGCAGATCGCCGCAGCCGTTCAGCGCACCTACAAGGGCCACGACAGGGTCGTGATCCTGTCCGACATGCAGACCATGAACAACCACTGGGGAGGTAACGTCACCGACTCGGCGCCCAAGCACATCCCGATGTACGGCTTCAACCTCCAGGGGTACCGGCACGCAGCCATGCCCACCGGCTCCGGTAACCGCCACGAGTTCGGAGGGTTCTCCGACGCCTCGTTCCGGCTCATTCCGCTGCTTGAGGCGGGCAAGAATTCGGGCTGGCCATTCTAGGCGAATCACCCGAAATTGTCGGTCTGACCTGGAAGAATGAACACACAATCGAAAAGTGCCCCGGCGGGTGCAGCGAACACCCGGCCGGGGCTGCCGACTAGTTGGAGTCGACAGATGAAAGATAGCTTGCGGCTGTATCCGGATCCATTCCTTCCGGAGGACCTGCAGCTTCAGATCGACGGCGTCCGTCCGAGCGTCGCTCGCATTCTGGACATGATCGACAAGGATGATCCTGCCCTGGCGCGCGTGGCGTCCGTCATCAACGACATGATCGCCGCTGGTGTTGAACTCGATTCCGGCAGCTTGGAGATCGCGATCAAGCTCGGGCATGGCCCCGCCCAGAAGCGAAAGCCTGAACGGCCCGCCGAGGTCACGCAAGGCATCCCCATGTGGGGCGAGGCACAGAAGCAGTCGATCGTGTACTACATCGGCCGCGGTGAACTCATCAAGATCGGGACCACGACGCGCCCAGAGCAGAGGTTCGCCACCCTTGTCCCAGACGAGATCCTCGCGTTCGAGCCAGGAGACCGACGAATCGAAGCCGCCCGTCATCAGCAATTCGAGGATTACAGGCAGGGAACGGGGGAGTACTTCCGCCGAGCAATGCGTCTTCTTCGCCACGTCAAGAAGATCCGCGCTATCCACGGAGACCCCGACCGGAGGTGGACGACGGTCAAGACCGTGGGACGCCGCAGGCGGCAGGCACACGCAAAGACCACCGAGAGACCAGAATCGATCGAGATTGGCAGCGGGGCTGACGTGGCTCGCGCTCTGGGCGTGAGCCCTGGCACTGTCCGCGCGTGGGCATCACGGGGACACCTGAAGCCCATCGTCGGGAGCAAGCCAAACCGTCCGCTCTACTTCGTGGATGACGCCCGCGAACTCGCTGAGAGAAGCAAGAAATGGTGCTCTCCTCGCGGGCGTACCGCCCGTGAATGATCAGGACTATGCGATCACTGGTGTGACGCGATACCCTGACGCCCAGTAGCAGACGTGTGCCCCCAATCAGGAGAAATCCCGGTTGGGGGTTTTTGCGTGTTCGGAGGTGACTGTGACAGCCGAATACGACCCTGAAGAGGTTTACCTGACCACGCGTGAAGCGGCTGATCTGTGCGGGATCAAGCCGCCGGCCGTGCGCCAGTGGGTTAAGCGTGGCCATCTGAAGCCGGTCGGCCGGGATGACCGCGGCCAGATGCTTTTCACTCAGCTCGCGGTCGCGAAGGCCGAGTACGCGACGCGCAAGGCCGCTCGCCGCGCGGCCTAGATAGCCCTAGATTTCCCGATCGGCGCCCCTCTGGCGGGTGGGCGCCGGGTTCCGCGGTGCTCCCCGTGCCGTGTTGAGCCCTGGGGTTGGCCTGGTCGTGCGCGAGACGACAGGCCAACCCCCACACAATCGCGCACCGGTCTGAAACGGCCGGTGTGCCGCGCGACGCTGATCCGTGGAGCCCCCAAGCGAACATGCGATCGCCGCGCCGTGGTCCGGCTCTCCTGTGCGGGGGGTCGCGGAGAAGAGCCGGACCACACAAACGTCCACTCCAACCCCCTGGAGAGCAACCATGGAAGAACCGCTCACCCTGCTCTCGTGGCTGCGTTCCACGATCGAAGGCGATAAGGCGGCAGCGGAAGCAGCGGCGAACGCCCCCCGCCACATTCCACGCTCCGTACCGGACTCGTCGTCGCTGTCGCGCATGCGCTGGGTGAATGACCCGATCCCTGACGGTGGAGCGTGGTCCTACGAAGAAGTCGCGGAGGGGTATTACCAGGGCGCTGGGCGGGTTGTCTCGCTCTGCGGCGACGACAAGGGCGTTGTGGCAGGCTCGTGCGGCTGCTGCGGGCTGAGGGCCGATGGGCGCAACGTGGACCTCAAGCACATCGCCCTCCACGACCCGAGGGACACGATCGCCCGGTGCGAGGCAGAACTAGCGCTGCTGGACAAGCTGATGCCCGTTCTCCGGCAGCTTGGAGAGATCGCGTACGGCGAGGGGCAGGGCGCTGAGCACCCTGACCAGCCTGGCGAGTACATCGCCGAAGAGGCCGCTGAGTATCTCGTGGAGCTGCTCGCAGCGGGCTACCGTCACCGTCCTGGGTTCAAGGCGGAGTGGACGCCCGGCGAGGTGGACGCCTGATGCGTATCCAGATCCTTCCCCTGCCCTCAGTCGTCGTCGGCGATGACGTCGAGGAGCCGTTCGCGCTCGTCATTGACCAGTGGGAAACCGACGCAGACGCCTCTGACGCCACCCGGACCATGCGGGCGATGGCGTGGCAGCAGTTCCGCGAAGAATGCGGAGCGCGAGCCCTCATCGCCACCTCGGAGACCGTCGAGGTCGTAGACCGATACGCAGAGACGCCCGAGGGCAGCGACACCGAGCGAGACGTTGCCGCACTGGCTGACTTCCTCGTCGGGAGCTACGACGTGCCCCGAGACGTGTTCGGCGTCCGGCACACCCCGGTGCGGGTCGCGGTGAGCCTGATGTTGTTGCACGCGATGTTCGGCGACGTAGACGAGGTGAAGGCGGCGTTCGCGAAGAGCCTGCCCGCGCTGCGAGAGCAGGCGCCGTGAGGTGGCCTTCCCGCCGTCACCGGGGCTCCCAGACCGAAGCGCCCACCCCGAACTACCGGATGCACGTCGTCATGCCTGACGGAGATCCCGCCGAGATGGCGCGAGCGTTCAGCTACGCCCTCGATGGCCGCCGGGCCACAACATCCCCCCGAAACCCCCTGTGGAGAAGCAATGCCCAAGCCCGAAGATTGCCGCCCGTACCGTCGCATGTCCGAGCCCGGCGACGAGATGGTCACCGTCCTTACCGAGCCGACAGGCCAGAAGGTGCGCTACACGTTGCGTCAGATCGGCTGGCACGGCCAGTCCGGCGCGTTCTACGCCCTCGGCGAGTCCCCGTCTCAGTACGAGACGGGATCGTTCTCGCCTATGTGGGTGATCGCCCACAGTGACCGCCTCGACGACGAGGGGAACCCGGTCTGATGCGTATTCCTGGCCGTCTCTACATCTGGTGGCATCGGACCCAGAACCGCTACTGGGACGCCCGCGCGATGCTGTCCGGGTTCTGCAACCACAAGCCATGGTCGCCTATCCCCGGCGAGGGTGGCGGAACCTACGCCCACTGGCGGTGCGCTCTCAAGCGAAACCATGATGGGCTACACCGCGCCCGCAACTACGTATGGACCGACAGTGGGGACGCGGACTACTTCCCGGTTCCGACTGGCTTGCCGGTGCCATCTCAGCCGTGGACGCGCCACATGATGGGGACCCGCCGCGAGGACCGGCAGCGCGACGCTTGGCTGGAGAGCAGATACGCAGGCATCCTGGCCGCGAAGTCGAAGGACCACTCGTGAGGTGGTTCTCTCGCCGTCACCGGGACTCCCAGACCGGAGACGTCACCCCGAACTTCGAGATCCACGTCGTCCCGCCTGACGGGGACCCCGCTGAGTTCGAGCGGGTCGTCCGTCACCTCGTCAACCGGCGCCGCCCAGAGCATCGAACCGCGCGGCAGGTCATCACCGCTGTTCTCATGCGGTCCCCGAACCTCTCCGAGGATCCGGGGCATGCGGAAGCGCTCGTGAGCGCCATCATGCTCGGTCTCGTTGACCACGGGCTGGAGATCGTCCAGAGCGGCGAAGTCGAGTGAGCGTCCTCCGTCGTGCTTGGCGGGTCCTCACCGACCCGCCCGCCAGCGAAGCCGCCCGACTCCTCCGTTTCCTCATCCCGTTGGAGACCGCGTTCGTCTCCCTTCGGTTCCTTCCCGGGTGGGACTTCTCGTGGCCGCACACGACGCTCATGGACGTGCTCTGGCTGTACGTCGTCCTGTACTTCGTGCGGCAGCGAGACGAAGCCCGCGCCCGACCCCACGAGGGCGATGAGGTGTTGCAGACCACCCGACCAGACCGCCCCGCAGGCTGGTGAACCCCCCGGAGTATCGACATGCATGATCCCCTCGTTGTCGCTTTCGAGATCCGCCGACCATGGCCGAAGCGAATAGGAGGAGACGTCTACTGGCCTGCCATGGTGACCGTCTGGCATCGCGAGCCGGGCGGACGCGATTCGGGTGAGGTGTGCAAGCACCACGTCCGTACCCAGAACGCCCGAGGCGAGTGGACGTCCAAGGCCAACGGCTGGTGGCGGCTCCACGTCCACCACTGGAAGATCCAGATGCCGCCGCTCCAGAAGTTGCGGCGCCGCCTACTGACCCGCTGCGCATGGTGCGGCGGCAAGTCCCGCAAGGGCGACTCCGTGAACTTCTCCCACTCGTGGGACGGCCTCCGTTCCCGCTGGTGGCAGGGCGAACGTGGCCTCTACCACGCAGATTGCTCGTACATCTTCAGCGCCCACGGGACGTGTCTGTGCGAGAACCCGCTCACCGAGCAGCAGGGGTACGGCCCCTGTGCCCGCTGCGGGCACTACCGGACGTTCGGACGCACCGAAGAGACCCTGACCCGGATGCGGGAACTCGCCCAGATCCCCGAGGGCGCGAGGGGTACGCGATGACCGCCATGACGGCGAAGAGCATCCGCGAGGTAGCGGCGTGGATCAGCCTGACGTGGTGCACCGATGAGGCGGTGGCGTGGTCCGCCGACGACGAGGACGAAGGGTACGCCCCGAAGATCACCGTTCAGCGCGCGGGCCGAGTGCTGGTGTACGAAGCCGACTCCATCCGACGCCTCGCCCTCCGCTGACCCCCAAGAGCTTCCGCGAAAGCGGATCCGCGCTGCCGTGATGGCAGCGCTCCAACCGCGCAGGATGCGCACCGTCGAGATGACAAGGAGGGCAAGATGCCCAAGGAGAACACCGATTGCATCGCCGGGACCGGGCTGCGAACCGAGGTCAGTTGGTGGCCCGGCGACACCGGACACGTGCAGATCGCCACGATCAACCAGAGCAGCGAGATGAAGCTGGAAGACGGCGGAACCCCGGACAACCCCGACGGGCTGTTCTACGGCTGGCACGCCACCCTCGACCGCGAAGGCATCAACCGGATCATCCGGTCCCTGCGCAAGGCGCGTGACTCCGTCTACGGGCGCGACGAGTAGCGCTGGTTCGTGCGTGGCGCTGGTCGCCACGCACGAACCCCGCAGGCTGAGCGATCAGACAACCGCTCATCCGTTTCGCTGTACAAACTGCTCACCCTGAATGCCCGAGAAGCGGCTTTCGGTCCAGTCCATACCACTTCGGGCTGGTAGAATTAGAACGATTGTTCTTCAACGCGAAGAACCCCGGCGACGGCGGTAACCGTCCCGGGGAATGGCCACCCTGAGAAAGCAGGATGACGTGCACGACCATACTTCCCCTGAGTCCGAGAACGAGAACCAGGGGGAACTTCTCCCGAGCGACAGCAGATCCCTCTTCGACTCGATCAAGGAGATCAACGAGCAGGGCCACGAAGAGTGGAGCGCTCGAAGGCTCCAGCCTCTCCTTGGTTACGGGGCTTGGCATCGCTTCCTCAAGGTCATCGAAACAGCGATGATCGCCGCCAAGCTGAGCGGCCACGACGTCGAGGCAAACTTCTCCCTTAGCGGAGAGGTTTCGGGGACACGCGGCCCGAGCAGGCTGGACTACCGACTGTCGCGTCTCGCCTGCTATCTGATTGCGATGCGAGGCGACAGCCACAAGAAGCCGATCGCTCACGCCCTCACGTACTTCGCGTTCCAGACCCGCAAGCAGGAGATCGCCGAGCAGGCCGCCGATCATTCACCCACTGACCTCGTCAACCTCTCGGATGTCCGGGCGATCAAGCAGGTCTACCAGGCGTTTGGCGCGGCGCTCGCGAAGATCGACGAGCAGGCCGCGCTGATCGAGCGTGAGCAGACTGCCCGCATGATCGAGGCAGCAGGTCGTCAGGCAGCCGAGGAAGAGAACGAGATCCTGCTGCCGAAGGCCGCGCAGGCTGACCACCACCGTGCGGCGGATGGCCTGATGACGTTCGGTGACTTCGCGAACAAGCTCAACGCCTTCGCCCAGCAGAACTACGGCGTGCGGGTCTACCACAAGGAAGTGTGGGACTTCGCTGGCGAGATGGGCCTGATCATCCGAGGCAACACGGTCCGGAAGAACCGCCCGACCTCGTTCGCCACCTTGAAGGACTACGTCCGCGAGAGCGAAAGCGAGCACGTGGACTCCAAGGGGAAGCTCCACACCAACCACACGTCCCGCCTCACCCCGCGCGGCGACGGCTGGCTGTGGGACCGAGCGGTCCGCCGCATCGAGCACTTCAACACGCTCAAGCCCGTGAAGGCAGGTGCGGCGTGAGCTTCATCGAAGGCTACGACCCGGCGCACTTCCTCGACGATGACGACGACGAACCACCATTCGTGGACGGTTGCGACGTTCCGTTCTTGACGGGCTGGACTCTCGGCCGGATCTGGGCGCGTCTTCAGACGTCGTCGATCGTGCGAGCCGTGGTCCCGACGTACGGCACGGAGATGGTGATCCGCATAGCGGAAGCGAAGGGTCTGCCGTTCAAGGCGGAGTACCTGAGCGACACGTTCATGCTGGTCCAGATCGGTACTCCCGCCGAGCGAACCGTCTAGCAATGATCTTCGGCCCGACCGTACAGGTCCACGTCTGCTCTGGTCGGGCCGAGCAAGTTCCGGGCGGGCGGCAAGGCAGAGCACAGGATGATCACTACGAAACTCCTTTTGGCTGTTGCGCCCTTCGCTGGGGATCGCCTCCCGCCCGGCACCACCCCCGAACCCCTGGAGTACGCCGTGCCTCGCTACCGCAAGAAGCCCGTCGAAGTCGAGGCCATGCAGTGGGACGGCACGGCAGAGGGCGCGACGCCCATCATCAACTGGGTGCTCAGCGGAGGAGGAACCGCGACCTACACCTGCTCCGACCCAGACCGATGCGCGGAGACCGATGGTGACACTCCGCACGGCATCGAGATCCGAACCCTTGAGGGCACCATGCGCGCTGACCTCGACGACTGGATCATCAAGGGTGTCCAGAACGAGTTCTACCCCTGCAAGCCGGGCATCTTCGACGCCACGTACGAGCCCGCCTGACCTCCTTCCCGTCCCCCAGGGAGTACGCATGCCGACCAGCCCCGCTCAAGAGATCGCGGCCATCCTTGCCGCCCGCATGGGCTACGCCATCACTGTGTCCCGGGAGCGCACGCCGGAGGAGATCTGCTGCGGCGACCCGACCAACCTCGACGGCAACGCTCACCCGTGGTCTGAGGTGGGCGAGGACGACCGGGGCATCCACTACCTGTGCCAGGTGTGCGGCGCCCAGGACGTGGACTGATGGCTTACCAAGGATTCGGCCTCGATGGTCTCGTCGTCTGCCTCGACTGCGGCGCGGTCGTAGCGGACGGCTGGCAGTCGGAGCACACGGCTTTCCATGCCGCTCTCGCCGCTCTCGCTGAGCAGGAGACCCCCTGATGGCAATGTGCGTGCTCGCCCACGACGGCGTCGATATCGAGCAGTCCGAGTATGGTCCGCTGTGCGTGCTTCACGCTGCCCCCACCGCTGCGTTCTCCCGCAGCCTCCTCGACGAAGCTGATCCGGCGCTGCTGACCGTTGAAGGCGACCGCATCACCGTCTGTGGCCAAGTCGTCTACGAGGTCCGCGATTGGCATCATCACTGCGGCGGAGCGCCCGAGGAGCAGGTACTCGCTGACCTGGTCACCGTGATTGTCGGTGGCCATCCGTAGCCTGACCTGGTGGACGAGTCAGGGCTACCGCCGAGACCTCCGCTCGTCGTTTTCCGTGACCGGGTGGCGTGGGTTCGTGCCCGCCGGTACACGGACTTGGGTTCTTGGCTGGCCCTCATCTACTGGGATTCGATGGTCGGCCCCAACCGGTACGTCACTGAGCAGTGGGTTCCGCTGGCCGACATCGCGCAGATCCCCGGCGAGGACTACTCCAAGGTCCCCACCCTGACCTGACCCCGTTCCCCCCCTGAAAGGCCGTCCATCCGGGCGGCCTTTTTTGCGCGCCTGCGAGGAGGTCGCTGTGGCCTTGACGCCCACCGCCTGGACCCCGGAGACCGGGCTGACGTACGCGGAGTGGCTGCGGAACAAGGCGCCGCAGGTTCGGCCGGCTGGTTGGACGAACGCCACCCACGACGTGGTCCGCGAGGGCGTCGGCAAGGACGGCCGCCGGTTCAAGGCCACCACGGACCAGCTCGGCAACGACGTGATCGAACACGGCCAACTTCAACAGTCCGTCAACATCCGCGCCCCGCTCCTGCGGGCCGCCATCACCACCACGGAGGAGCGCACGTGAGTAGCGCCGACAGGGCGGCGGAACTCCGCGCGCTCGCCGACAAGCTGGACGCCACCGCAGGCCACGAAGACGAGTCCCGAGCCGCCAAGGAGGCGTACCGGGAGGCACTCGAATCCGGCGACGCCGACCGGATCGCGGAGGCGAAGGCCCGCCACCACGAGGCGTCCAAGACGCTCGCCAACGCCCGCTCCGAGACCCGCGACGACATCGTCATCGGCTCGTCTGAGCCGGGTTCAGCGACGGTCCGCGTCAACACCGTTCACGTCGGCTCCCCGACCGTCAAGGAGGGCTGACCTGTGGCGATCTCCGCGAGCGGCCTGTACGTGGCCACATTCGTTGACGTTCTCGACACGACTCAGCTGGCGATCGATTTGGACTTGGAGACGCACAAAGTCGCCCTGTTCACCTCGGCATTGACGCCCAACTACACGACGGACACGGCGTACGGGGTCTCCCCGTACAACGCCAACGAGGTCAGCGGCACGGGCTACACCTCAGGCGGCGCGACGCTCACTGGCACGACCTTCACTGGCGCATCCGGAGTTGCGACCTTCGACGCCTCCGACGTCTCGTGGACCACGTCCACCATCACCGGCGCCCGAGGAGCACTCATCTACGCGGACGCCCTGGCGGGCAACAACGCGATCGTCCTCGTCCACCTGGGAAGCGACTACAGCACCTCCGCTGGGACCCTGGCGATCACCTGGAATGCCGCAGGTATTTTCGCTCTGACACTCGCCTGATCTGCATAAATACGTCGTAGTACTGCCGCCTCTGGGCGGTTTTTTCATGTCCGGCCCTTGAGGTGAGAGGGGCCGGTCGTGGCTGCGACGTACAAGGCGGCGTCGTCGGGCGGCGTTCAGACCGGCGCCTCGTTCACGGTTCCCAAGCCCGGCACAACCGCCGCTGGCGACATCCTGATCGCTTTCCACTCCACGGACACCAACTCGTTCTTGTCGGAGTTGGGTACTCCTACGGGTGGGGCGACGTGGCAGCCTCTGGGGACGCGTAATACCGGCCCGATGATCAAGTATTGGTGGAAGGTCGCCGGAGCCAGCGAGCCCGGCAGCTACGGGTTCACGCACGGTGCGAGCAGCAACGGTTTCGCGATCATCATCGTCGTGTCCGGCGCTGACACCGTCACCACCCCGGCCCACGCCAACAACTCCGTAGGCGCCACCACCACGGTCACGACGCCCAGCGCCAACAGCCCCGGCAACGGCGCCCTAGAGATCCGTTTCGCAACAGGCCTCGCAGCGGCGGCGACGTCCTGGACAGCTGCGGGCGGCCACACGCAGCGCACCCAACGCCAGGTCTCCACCAGCCTGTCCGGCGCCGCGTCAACCCGCGCCCTGTCGGCCAGCGGCGCGACGGGCACCGCGAACTACACCGCGAGCGTCAACCAGACCGCTCGTGGTGGTGTGACGGTCGCGATCGGCACAGCGGCGGCGGACGCGACCGCGACCCCGGCTGTAGTCGCGGGTACCGCCTCGGTTCCCGCCCCGACCACCTCGGCGGGCTCCACAGCGGAACCATCGGTCGTCGCCGCTACCGCTTCTGTCCCGGCTCCGGACGTAGTGACGGCGATCGTCGCCGCCCCCGCAGTGGTGGCGTGCGCCGCAACCATCCCCGCGCCCACCGTCTCAACAGATGCGACCGTGGCCCCGGCCGTGGTCGCAGCAGCAGCCACCATCCCCACCCCGGACGTCTCCGACGGCTCCACCCCGCCCACCCTGCGCGGCGACATCGTCACCGCAACCAGCACCGATGACGTCATCACCGTCAACAAACCCACCGGCGTCATCGAAGGCGACGTGCTACTCGCCCTGCAAGCAGCGGACTCCGGCGACCTGGCTGACATGCCCGCCCCCACCGGGGGTGAGACGTGGCAGTTGCTGGACGACTACACCGAGGGCAGCAACACGCTGCAGGTCAAAATCTGGTGGAAAGCCGCCGGAGGCAGCGAACCCTCGACGTACGGCTTCGCGCAGAACTCCGCAGCTGACGGTGTCGTGTTCATCGCCGCAGTTCAGGACGCTGATCCTGAAGCGGTTCCGGTGGTCGCCCAGTCCAGTGCGGGCACTTCCACGATCTCTATCTCCCCGGGCATCACCCCAGACGCTCCTTTGAGCCTGGAGTTCCGCTTCGCCGCCGCCATGCCTGAGGCGGGCGCCGGCCCGATCTCCTGGACGGCCCCGGCAGGGTACGCCGAGCAGGGCGACGCCCAGTCCCGCTCGTACACCAGCGCAGCGGTCGCCACCCGGGAACTCACCTCGGATGCTCCGACCGACGACGAGAACTTCACCGCCTCCGATGTGATCAGCTACGAGGCTGGTTTCACGGTCGCTGTCGGCGGCGGCGGTTCAGCCTCAGAGGACGCGACTGCTAACCCGGCGGTCGTTGCTGGCACGTCGTCGGTTCCTTCTCCGACGGCTTCGGCGAGCTCCAGCGCGGCGCCCACCACGGTCTCCGCCTCGGCGAGCGTTCCGGCACCGTCGACCAGGACGGGCTCCTCGGCTGCTCCTGCGGTCGTCTCGGCTGCAGCGAGTATTCCGGCGCCCAGCACGGCAGCGGGCTCAACCGCGTCACCGTCCACCGTCCAGGCCAGCAGCTCCGTTCCGGCGGCCACCGCGTCGACGGGAGCTTCGGCCAGCCCATCGGTGGTTGCGGCGTCGGCTAGCGTCCCGGCTCCGGCGATCACAGCGGTCAAGACAGCCTCACCCGCCATGGTGCAGGCAACCGCTACGGTCCCGGCCCCGGCCGCGTCTGCGGGCGCTACAGCCTCACCGGCAACGGTCTCCGCTGTCACGTCGATCCCCGCGCCAACGGTCCTCGCCCAGACAGTCGCCACACCGGCCACGATCGCCGCTACGGCCTCCGTGCCGGCCCCGGCGACGTCGACCGGCTCCACCGCCTCACCGGCAGTGGTGGGCGCCCAAGCGAGCATCCCGTCCCCTTCGACCACCACCGGCGCATCCGCGTCCCCGGCCGTCGTCCAAGCCACGGCGAGCATCGGCGCCCCGACGGTGGAGACCAACTCGGCGGTCACGGCGAGCGTCGTCTCCGCGGTCGCGTCGGTCCCAACCCCGTCGGTGAGCGCCGCTGGCAACACCACCGCGAACCCTGCGGTCGTGAACGCTGCGGCGAGCGTCCCAACGCCCACCACATCCGCCGGCCAAACCGCGGCCCCGGCCACGGTCCAAACCTCGGCCACGGTGCCCGCAGCGACTACCTCGGCAG
>Ga0233385_1000637_pt1 | contig 16663 bp, 14 predicted proteins | sample ElkDunMinimDraft_16_FD_191543 | JGI IMG/M metagenome (GOLD analysis project Ga0233385, IMG submission 191543) | Fecal eukaryotic communites from dung pellets of Tule Elk in California, USA - Elk Dung G36 | ecosystem: Host-associated > Mammals > Digestive system > Large intestine > Fecal | place...
TGCGCATCGATATAGGCCTGGTCGTGCAGCCCCTCCTTGAGGATCACGTGCGCCAGGCTGTTCAGCAGTACCAGGTCTGTGCCAGGGGTAATGGGCAGGTGGATATCGGCAAACTGCGCGAACATGGTGACCCGCGGGTCGACCACAATCACGGGGAATTTGCGCTTCTCCAGCGCTTCCTTCAATCGCCAGTAAATGATCGGATGCTGTTCCGGCAGGTTGGAGCCGAAGGCCATGAGACAGTTGGTATGCTCGAAGTCGTCATAGCATCCTGGCGGGCCATCGGAGCCGAAGGAACGTTTGTAGCCGGAGACAGCGGAGGCCATGCACAGCGTGGTATTGCCGTCATAGTTATTGGTGCCGATCACACCCCTGATCAGCTTGCCCAGTGTGTAGAATTCCTCGGTCATGATCTGGCCGGTCGACATCACCGCAAAGGCGTCGCGGCCATGTTTTTCCTGGATGTCGCGGATCCTGTCCGCCATCGTGTCCAGCGCGGTATCCCAGCTCACGCTCTGGTAGTCAGAGAAGTGATGGCTGCGCAGCAGCGGCTCCGAGCCGCGGCCGGCGGAGGTAAAGAGCTCGTGCTCGAAGATGCCCTTGACGCAGAGCTTGCCACGGTTGACGTCCGCGCCTGCGGTGCCGCGGCTGGCCACGGGCTCACCCGCCTCATTGAGCCCGATATCCAGGGAGCAGCCGGTGGAGCAGTAGCCGCAGGTGGTGTACTTCCACTGCGCTACCTTCTTGTCGGCGATCTTAATGGGATTTCTTTTCTTACGACCGAATAACATAGTGTGTCGACTTCAGCAGATTGGGGCCAGTAGGTTAGGGTCAGTAGGTTGCAATCAGCAGGCGATCTGCACCTGGCCATTGACCACGCGCACTGGGTAGCGCGTCAGGGCCACCGTTTCGTCTTCCAGGCACTTGCCGCTGCCAAGCTCGAAGTGCTGCTTGTAGACGGGCGAGGCGACCACGACACGACCCTTGATGTCCCCGACAATCCCGCGCGAGATCACATTGGCCTCGCTGAAAGGATCGTGGTTGTCGAGGGCATAGATCTCCTCGCATCCCGACAATCTGAACAGTGCGACCTGTCTGCCTTTGACCAGTGCACACTGCCCCTCGTCGACCAGCAGGTCGGCGACCGGGCAGACTGCCACCCATTCCTCTATTGCTTTTGTCATTGCCAGGGACTCCACGTTGATGCTTGCTGCTGAGCTCATGCTGTTCTCCGTTGTGACTGCCGGGGCTTTCAGCCGACGGCCAGTGCTTCTGCTTTCTCCGCGCCACGCGCGGGTCTTATCTGATGGCGTTCCCGGACAAAGACGACATTGGTGTCCTTCTCGTCACTGTTGATGAAGTGGCGGAAGCGCTGCATCTTGACGGGGTCCTCGATGGTGTTCTTCCATTCGCACTCGTAGGTGCCGACCACTAGCGCCATCTCGCTTTCAAGCTCGGCACACAGCCCCAGCCGATCGTTGATCACCACGTCGCGCAGGTAGTCGAGCCCGCCTTCCATGTTGTCCATCCAGGTGGAGGTGCGCTGCAGTCGGTCGGCGGTGCGGATGTAGAACATCAGGAAGCGGTCGATGTAGCGGATCAGCGTTTCGTCATCCAGATCCGAAGCGAACAGGTCTGCATGTCGTGGCTTCATGCCCCCGTTGCCGCAGACATAGAGGTTCCAGCCGCACTCGGTGGCGATGACTCCTACATCCTTGCTCTGTGCCTCCGCGCATTCGCGGGTGCAACCGGAAACCGCCATCTTGATCTTGTGAGGAGAGCGCAATCCGCGGTAGCGTTCCTCCACCTTGATGGCCATGGAGACGCTGTCCTGCACGCCGTAACGGCACCAGGTGCTGCCGACACAGGATTTAACGGTGCGCAGGGACTTGGCATAGGCGTGGCCGGACTCGAAGCCGGCGTCGATGAGCTCCTTCCAGATCAGCGGCAGTTGGTCGACCCGCGCACCGAACAGGTCGACCCGTTGCCCGCCAGTGATCTTGGTGTAAAGGTCGTAGCGCTTGGCCACCTGACCCAGCACGATGAGCTTGTCGGCAGTGATCTCACCACCGGGGATACGTGGCACTACTGAATAGGTACCATCTTTCTGCATGTTGGCCAGGAAGTGATCGTTGGTATCCTGCAGGGGCGCGTGGGGCTTCTTCAGGATGGCCTCGTTCCAGCAGGAGGCCAGAATGGAGCCGACAGTCGGTTTACAGATGTCGCAGCCCCTGCCGTTGCCGTGGCGGGCTAGCAGCTCGTCAAAGGTCTTGATGCGCTCGGTGCGCACCAGCATGTAAAGGTCCTGGCGGGTATAGGCGAAGTGTTCGCACAGATCGCGGTTGACCTCCAGGCCGCGACTCTCCAGTTCGCAGTTGAGAATCTGGCCGACAAGCGTCGAGCAGCCGCCGCAGCTGGTGCCGGCCTTGGTGCAGGACTTCAACTCGCCCAGCGTGGTGATACCACCGTCGATGGCCTGCAGCAGGTCTGCCTTGCTGACGTTGTTGCAGGAGCAGATCTGCGCGGTAGCCGGCAGGGCAGAGACGCCCAGCCCGGTGCTGGCTGAGCCGTCGCGCTGTGGCAGGATCAGGGCATCCGGATATTCGGGCAGGTCGATGCCGTTGAGCTTGTATTGCAGCAGGTTGCCATAGTCCTGGGCGTCGCCGATCAAGACGCAGCCCAGCAGCTTCTTGCCGTCGGCGCTGACCACGATCTTCTTGTAGACGCCCTTTGGCTCGTCGATGAAAGAGTACGACTGCGCCCCTTCGCTGCGGGCGTGGGCATCGCCGATGCTCGCCACATCCACCCCCATCAGCTTCAGTTTGGTGCTCATGTCGGCGCCGACGAACTCCGCTGCTTCGCCGGCCAGGGTGCCGGCGGCTACGGCGGCCATCTGGTAGCCGGGGGCCACCAGACCAAAGATCTGGGCGTTCCACAGGGCGCACTCGCCGATGGCGAAGATGGCCGGGTCGGAAGTGCGACAGTGGTTGTCGATAACAATGCCGCCACGCTGGCCTAGCTCCAGGCCACATTCACGTGCGAGCTGGTCGCGGGGACGGATGCCCGCAGAGAACAGGATGATGTCGGTTTCCAGGTGAGTCTCGTCGGTGAAACACATCCTGTGCAGACACTGCTCTCCATCGACGATCCTGGCGGTGTTCTTGGACACATGCACGCAGGTGCCACGTGTCTCGATCTTGCTCTTGAGCAACGCGGCGCCCGTGTCGTCTACCTGAATGGCCATCAGCCGGGGCGCAAACTCGATCACGTGGGTCTTCAGGCCGAGCTGGGTGAGCGCATTGGCCGCTTCCAGCCCGAGCAGACCACCTCCGATGACCGCGCCCACCGATGCCGATTCCGACGCGGCTACGATCGCCTCCAGATCTTCGATGGTGCGATATACGAAGCAGCCCTGACGATCATTGCCGGGAATCGGCGGCACAAACGGATAGGAGCCGGTAGCCAGCACCAGCTTGTCGTAGTGAAGGCTCAGCCCTTGCTGGGATGTGACGGTCTGGTGCTCGCGATCGATGGCCACGACGCAGTCGCCGATGTGAACGGTGATGCCGTTGCTGGCAAAGAAGCCGCTCTCCACCATGGACAGATCGTCGGCAGACTTGCCGGTGAAGAATTCGGTCAGGTGGACGCGATCATAGGCCGGACGCGGCTCCTCGCAGAAGGTGATAACGTTGTAGACGCTCGTCAGTTCCTTCTCGGCAATACTCTGCAGGAACCGCTGTCCTACCATTCCGTTACCGACGACGATCAAATTTGGTTTTTGCATGACACACTCACTCACAACAGGTTTGTCATGACTTCATCAATAACTGTGCCAACTCGAAACCGCGGGGGAAGCAGCGAGTTATGGGGGGATGCCTGCTATTGGTGCGGAAACGCTGCGCTATTGTGGAGCGACAACATGGTGCACGCACCAGAAGGAATCGTGATGCGTGCGCGAAAACGAGTCATTGGGGGGGGTTGGTTGCATGTTGCTCAAAGCAATCACAGCAGTCCCAGGATGATGAGCACAAGAATGGCGCAGAGTCCCTGCCAGAAGCGCACGGGGTCACGATCGAGCAGCGGCCTGTTGTCCCTGTCGATCAGTTTGCTGTTGGGATTGCGTAGATCGTACAGGAACTCCGACAGTTCCTGATACCTGCCGGAAGGTTCCGGGTGCACCGCTTTGCGCAGCATCGCATCGAACCAGGAAGGCACGGAGGGATTGCTGTTTCTTGCCGGCACATAACTCAGCTTTCGCCACTGCCTGTCGTTCTGTCTGGCGGAAAGTTCGCCATACGGCAGGCGTCCGGTCAGCATCTCGTAAGCGATAACGCCGAGCGAGAATATGTCGGAAGTGTTGCCCGCCGGCTTTCCCTGCAGGTACTCCGGCGCGGTGTAGTTGACGGTGCCCAGCAGGTCGCTGCGATAGACCGAGGTCTCGATCTCTGCGATGCCTGCCACCTTGACCGAACCGAAATCGACAATCTTCACTGTGCCGGCGGGGTCGATCATGATGTTGTCGGGCTTCAGGTCCTGGTGCAGCATCTCCAGGCGGTGAAACGCCTGCAGCCCCAGCACGATCTGCTCGACGATCGTGCGGACATTTTCCAGCGGTGGCTGGGGGTTGTCCTTCATCCATTGTCGCAGCGTCTGTCCGGGCAGATACTCGGCGACGTGATAGAGCAGGCGTCGGCGACGGGTCGGTTCGTACACCTTGAGGACGTGAGGATTATCGATGCGTCGTCCTACCCACTCTTCCATGGTGAAGCGTTCAACATAGGCGGAATCGTCCTCGTAGTTCACGGAGGGGGTCTTCAGTGCCACGTTGAGCCCGGTGTCGGAATCCAGCGCCAGATACAGCTGCGAACGGTTGCTGGCATGCAGTTCGCGCAGGATGCGATAACCGTCGACGATCATGCCCTCCTGCAGCGCGGGAGGGAAGGGCAGCTCGTGCAACTGGCGATAGACCTCGTCCGGGTTCTGGGAGGGTAATTGCTCCACCTGCAGCACCTGACAGGTCACGTTGTCGGTACTGCCGTTGGCCAGTGCCTGGCGGGCGAGCACCTCGGCGGCCTTGCGTGGATCCTTGTGCAGGGACTGCACGCTGTGCAGGATCTCCCTGTCCGTGAGGAAGTCGTGGATGCCGTCAGTGGTCAGGATGAAGATATCCCCTGTCTCCACCGAGACCCGTCGGTGATCGATCTGTGGCTGGGTATCGATGCCCATGGCGCGGCCCAGGTAGCTCTTGTCGGCCGATACCCAGAAGCGGTGATCGGTCGTGAGTTGCTCCAGAGAGCCTTCCCGCAGCAGATAGATGCGGCTGTCGCCGATGTGAAAGAGATGGGCGGTGGTGGATTTGAAGACCACGGCGCTCAGCGTGGTAGCACGGCCGTGGCGGCGGTTGTCGCCCCTGCTGTCCTGCCGATACAGCCAGCTGTTGAGCGCGGTGAAGATCTGCTGGGCTGACTTCTTCACGGACCAGCTGTCCGGCGTGCTGAAGTAGTCCGCCAGGAAGCCGTGCACACAGGCGGCGGCCGCTTCACCGCCATATTCGCTGCTGCTGACCCCGTCAGCGATGGCGGCGGCAAAGCCCTTGGTGGCCAGGCTGGCCGCCTCGGCACCGCGAAATCCGGTGCAGTCCTGATTCTTTTCCTTGCGGCCGGCATCGCTGAAATGTCCGGCCGCAATCCGCAGCTTGGCGACCATGGGATTGTCCTTGGTTCCCTAATGAAGCTCGATAACTTGCACCGTGCCGTCCGGCAGCACTTCGACTACCTCCGCATCGGGTTCGTCGAGAAACAGCACCGCGCCTATTGCCAGCACGGCGGCTGCTGCAATGACTGTAAAGAAAATCGTCGGAGATGCAACCGACAGCACCGCCAGGAACAGGATGCCACCGACGTTGCCATAGGCGCCGACCATGCCGGCAATCTGCCCGGTCAGGCGGCGGCGCACCAGCGGCACCATGGCAAACACGGCGCCTTCCCCGGCCTGCACGAAGAAGGAGCAGGCCATTGTCACCACGACGGCGACGGCGATGCTCCAGGCGGAGTCGATCAGCGCCATGACAAAGTAGCCGACCGCCAGTGCAGCGAGCGTGATGATCAGAGTGAGGCGCCGGCCGAAGCGGTCGCTGAACCAGCCGCCGGTGGGGCGCGACACCAGGTTCATGAACGCAAAGCCCGATGCCAGCATGCCTGCCATGATCGGCGTCAGCTGGAAGGTATCCAGAAAGAACAGCGGCAGCATTGAAATCACGGCCAGCTCCGATCCGAAAGTAACCAGGTAGCACAGATTAAGGATGGCCACCTGTTTGAAGCGATAGCGCTGGGTCTGCGGCACGGGTTTGCTGAAAACATCCTTGTTGGCGCGGTAGAGGAGTGTGCTCTGATAGCCGAAAAGTGCGATGAGTGCAGCATAGATAAGCAGTGATACAGATCCCGGCAGCACGCCGAGCGCTGTCAGCCTGGATGTCAGAATGGCGAGCGCCGCGAACAGCGGGATATGCATCAGCAGGCAGAACCAGAAGTCGCCGACGCTGGTCACCTCAAGAGCGCCGCGCTTGTTGGGCTTGAAATAGGTGGCGCCCTCAGGCGTGTCGCGCACCGAACGGTAGTAGACAAAAGCGTAGAGGAAGATCATCACCGCTGTCGTCCCGATGGCGTAGCGCCAGCCGTTGTCGCCACCATACAGCAGCGCGAGAGACGGCAGCACTATGGCTGCAGCGGCGGAGCCGAAATTGCCCCAGCCACCGTAGATGCCTTCGGCCAGACCGACCTGCCGGGCAGGGAACCATTCTCCGATCAGACGGATACCGATGACGAAGCCGGCGCCCACAAACCCCAGCAGGAAGCGGAACAGCAGCAACTGCTGGAAGCTGGTGGCCAGGGCAAAGAGCAAACAGATCACAGAGGATACGAGAAGCAGACAGGTGTAAACCAGCCGTGGTCCGAAGTGGTCCACCAGCATGCCGATGATGATGCGGGCGGGAATGGTCAGCGCCACGTTGATCATCAGCAGGGCGCTCACCTGCTCATCACTCAGCCCCAGGGTGTCGCGGATGGCCGCCATCAAGGGGGCGTGGTTGAACCACACCACGAAAGTCAGAAAGAAAGCGAACCAGGTCAGGTGCAACACCTTGACCTTGCCGGTGAAGGAAAGCAGATTGATTGAAGAAGGTGAACTCATATCCTTGATTGTCTCGTCGTTGGGTGATGACAGTGCAGCTTGAGCAAGAGCAGTGCCAGTTTTTAGTGCATATTCCAAATTGCTGAAATAATTGGAATTTTTGGGCTGATGGCGATGAGCGTGAAAATTGTGGCGAGACGTATTGGTGCGGTCGGCAAAGTGTCTGCACGCAGATTGTGCGAAGAGATGACAGATTTTGGTGCGGAAAAAGGGATGATAGTATAGGGGGTCAGCGAACGGCAGGCAGGTGATCGTCATGGCCCATCATCATCACCATTCTCACGGGAACCGCTCATCAGGCAGGATGGCGTGGGCGTTTTTTCTCAATCTCGGTTTTTCAGTCCTCGAGTTCATCGGGGGCTGGTTGACCAACAGCACTGCGATCATGGCGGATGCCGTGCACGATCTGGGTGACAGCCTGTCGATTGGGTTTGCCTGGTTGCTGAGCCGGCTTGGAGAAAAGCCAGCCAATGATCTGTTCAGCTATGGCTATCGGCGCTTCACGCTGCTGGGAGCGCTGCTGAACGGGGTGGTGCTTGTGGTCGGCTCGATCTGGGTGCTCCGGGAAGCGGTCTCGCGGCTACAGGAGCCGCAGATGCCCATTGCCGAAGGCATGCTGGGCATGGCGGTGTTTGGTATTGCGGTGAACGGTTTTGCCGCCTGGAAACTGCGTGAGGGCACGACCCTGAACGAGCGCGTGCTGAACTGGCACCTGCTGGAGGACGTGCTGGGATGGGTGGCCGTGCTGATCGTTTCCGTGCTGCTCATGTTCGTGGACTGGCCGATCCTCGACCCGCTTCTGTCCATTGCCTTCAGCCTGTTCATTCTTCTCAACGTCGCGCGGATGCTGTGGCAGACAGCTCGCCTGTTTCTGCAGGCATCACCCGATAGAAAGTTACGTGCCACCATTGAGGAGCGACTGCGTCAGCTCGATCACGTCGGCGATCTTCATCACTTGCATGTATGGTCGCTCGATGGCGAGCATCACGTGCTTTCTGTGCACGTGGTAGTCGAAGCCTGTCTGGATGTTCACTCGCAGATAGCGCTGAAAGGGGAGATTGCGCGGGTTCTTTCGGGGCTGGGACTGCTGCACACCACGGTGGAGCTGGAATTTCCGGACGAGTTCTGTCGGGACCCCGGGCTCCTCCCGTGATAGCAGTGGTTGTCAGTGCACTGTCAGCACATCACACTCGAGGGTGTCGATAACCTTGCGGGCGGTGGTGCCGATCAGGACGCCCTCGATGCCGTTATTGGTGGTGACACCCATCACCACGATCTCGGCCTTCAGGCTGTCCGCGAGCTCGGGAATCACCTTTTTGGCGGTACCGCGAACGATGTGCAGGTTGGCCACATCAATACCGAAAGAGTGGGCGATGGTGGCATCCCGTCCTCCTTCCTGTACTTCGACACCCACCAGCAGGTGACCCAGATCGGCCTTCTTGGAGGAGACTGCGGCCACGACGTGCAGGGGCAGTCCGGTCAGGGCGGCCATCTGTCTGGCATTCTTCATGATCAGGTTGTTGATGCTGACGTGGCCGCTGCTGCTGGATTCCAGGTCCAGTGCCGCAAGTATCACCTGGCCATTGAAGGTCTTGCGCTCGCGCACCAGCAGTACCGGTGCAGGGCTGTGCCGCATGATGACGAAATCGGAGGTGCTGTGCAGCAGGCGCTGCAGCTTGCCGTGACGGAAAGTGGATTTGATGACCAGGTCCGCGCCTTCGCGCAGGGCGCCGCGGCTGACGGCGGCATACCAGTCCTGGGTCCAGTACTGGACGTTTCGCGCGCGCAATCCGCTGGCACGCAGGGGAGCAGTCATCTCCTTGACGGTGTTGTCCCAGGCTTTCAGTTCCGCCTTCTTCCCGGTCTTGCGGGAGCTGGCAGTCATTTCCTCCACTGGCGTGTAGATCGCGGAGAAGGCGGTAATGCCACCCTTGTTTTTCCGGGCAATGAGAGCCGCGCGCTCCAGGGCAGGCTGGCTTTCGCTGGTCGGGTCGATGACAACAAATAGATTCTTGTAATTGCTCATATTGCAGACTCGTTAGCAGAGAATGGGACCGATGGGAGAGAATAAACTCTCCGCCCGGAGGTGTCCACCTCATGGATAATGAGAAGACTCTTGGCCCTTTTTTAGCGGGTTGGCGCGGATGTCCGCCAGGCTCAGAAAACCTCGAACAGCCCCGCGGCTCCCATGCCGCCACCCACACACATGGTGCAGACCACGTAGCGTGCGCCGCGCCGCTTACCCTCGATCAGGGCATGGCCGACCATGCGCGCGCCGCTCATTCCGTAAGGATGACCTATGGAAATGGCGCCGCCGTTGACGTTCAGCAATTCGTCGGGAATGCCCAGGCGGTCGCGGCAATAGATGACCTGTACAGCGAAGGCCTCGTTCAGCTCCCACAGGCCGATGTCATCCATCTTCAGCCCGAAGCGGTTGAGCAGTTTGGGCACGGCGAATACCGGGCCGATCCCCATTTCATCAGCATCGCAGCCGGCCACTGCCATGCCCCGATAGGCGCCCAACGGCGTCAGCCCGCGCTGTTCGGCGAGTCTGGCGTCCATCAGGACAGCGGCCGACGCGCCGTCGGAGAGCTGGCTGGCATTGCCCGCGGTGATGCAGCCGCCTTCGATGACCGGTTTCAGCGCGTTGAGCCCGGCCAGCGTCGTGTCTGCCCGGTTTCCCTCGTCCTGGCTGAGCAGGGTGTTCTGGGTGCCGTGTTCGCCAGTCTCCTTGTTGACCACCACCTTGACCGTCGGCATCGGCACAATTTCGTCATCGAAGCGGCCGGCGTCCTGGGCCGCTGCCGTCCGCTGCTGGCTCTGCAGGCTGTATTCGTCCTGGGCCTCACGGCTGATACCGTAGCGCCGGGCTACAATCTCGGCAGTCTGCAGCATGGGCATGTAGGCATGGGGAGAGTGGGCCACCACATTGGGATCGACGGCGCGGTAGGTGTTGCGATGGTCGTTCTGGACCAGGGAAATGGATTCGAGGCCGGCGCCGATGACGATGGGCATGTTGTCCATCACGATCTGTTTGGCGGCGGTGGCGATCGCCATCATCCCGGAGGCGCACTGCCGGTCCATGCTCATGCCGGCTACCGCGCTGGGCAATCCCGCGGCCACGCCCGCCAGACGGCCAATGTTATAGCCCGCACTGCCCTGGGGCAGCGCGCAGCCCATGATGACATCGTCGACCTCCTCGCCGCTGAGACCTGCCTTGTGCAAGGCGGCACGGATGGCATGGGCACCCAGGGTGGGGGCGTCGGTGTTGTTGAACGCACCGCGATAGGCCTTGCCGATGGGGGTGCGGGCGGTGGCGACGATGACAGCTTCCTTCATGACAGTGCGCTCCTGTGATGGGGGTATTGGTCATCGAGTGTAACCCAGGGCTTCGTCCCCTGTCAGGGCGATGCGATCGTGAGGGGCTCATCAGGACGTGCTGGTGACGCAAGGACTCCCTTACAGGACTTCTCTTACAGGCTCTCCCATAGGTCGTCGCTCACAGGTCTTTCACAGGTCGTCGCGCACACGCAGATAGCGGGCGAAGCGTGGCAGTCCCGTGGAGGTCAGCCCCGAGAACTGATAGGTGATGGTCGCTCCGAGCGCAGGCGGATTGCGCCGTTCCATGTCACTGAAGCCGGTGCCGATGCGAAACCGGCGCCCCTCGCTCGTCTCCACCAGCAGCGATCCCATCATCCCTTTCAGTCGCCCACGGCCTGGCAGGTAGGCCACGACTATGGCTTCTGCGTCGTGCAGTGGTTTCAGCTTCATCAGGTCGGAATTGCGCTGGGTATGATACAGCGAGGAATCCCGGCGCAGCATCAGGCCTTCGCCGCCACCGGCGGTCACGCGGGCCAGCGTCTTCATCAGCGCTGCCTCGTCGGCCACACGAAACTGGGAGACGGGCTGCAGCCAGGGAATCTCCGCCAGGCTGATGACCTGTTGCAGTTGCGCCAGGCGTTGCGTGAACGGCAGCGTCGCGTGGGGAAGGTCGAAGACCATGTAACGTACGAGATGCCAGTCAGCGCTATCGGGCCGGATCTGGCGTACGATGCCCGATAGCTCATCGAAGCGTCCGCGCGCGATCCACAGTTCACCGTCCAGGGCGGTGGCAGGGAAGTCGGCAATGAACCACGCCGGCGCGCGGATGGTGTTGCCGCTGCGGGCAATCAGCTGTCGTCCATTCCAGTAGGCCCGCACTCCATCCAGTTTCTCGCTGACGAAGTAGGCCGGCAGGTCGAGCCCCGGACGATAATCGGACGCCAGACTGAGTGACGGCGCCTGGGCGTGCAGTGGCTGCAGGGGGCACGCAAGGGATACAGCAGCCAGTAGAGTCCAGCAGAACACGCGATGCATGGTAGATCCTCCCTGATCTGTTCACTTGTTCAGGTATAGATCAATGCTGCGGTGTCTGCCAGTTTTACAAGGCGCCCAAGGTATAGGTGGTGCCGGCGCCCGGCCCCAGGGGGATGCCCAGTACAATCCAGATGACGGCCAGCACCGTTCCGGTCAACAGCAGCCAGACGGAGTAGGGAATCATGGTGGCCGCCAGGCTGCCCAGTCCGAACTCCTTCTGCCAGCGCTGGCAGAACATCAGGATCAGCGGAAAGTAGGGCATCAGTGGTGTGATGATGTTGGTGGCGCCATCACCGACCCGATATGCCGCTGTGGTCATCTCCGGGCTCACACCGAGCAGCATCATCATCGGCACGAGCACGGGGGCCAGCAGAGCCCATTTGGCACTTGCCGAGCCGATGAACAGGTTGATGGTGCCGGTCATCAGAATCGTGATGACCAGCAGGACGGCCATCGGCAGGTTGGCCCCCTGTATCACGGCGGCCCCCTTCACTGCGATAATCAGCCCGAGATTGGACCAGCTGAACATGGCGACGAAGTGAGCGGCGGCGAAAGCCAGCACCAGATAATAGCCAAGCTCTGCCATGCCTTCGGACATCATGCGGACCACATCGCGGTGGTTGCTGACACTGCCGGTGGCGGAGCCGTACGCCCAGCCGCAGGCGAGGAACAACAGAAAAAAGGCTGCGACCAGAGACTGATAGAACGGTTGCAGGCTGCTTGCGCCGGCGCCCTGGTCGACCAACGGGGCGCCAGGCATCACACAAAGTGCGAACCACAGCAGTGCCACGGACAGCGCTGCCCAGCCTGCCCGTATCAGTCCGCTGCGCTCCTGAGCGCTGGTCACTTCAATGGTGGCGTCAGACATGGTGGTCTCGACGCTGCCACGAAAAGCTGGCAGACGGGGCTCGATGACCCTGTCGGTTACGAACCAGATAACCGGCAGGAACACGACGGTCATGACGGAGATGAAGTACCAGTTGCCGGCGATGTTGGGCGTCCACTCCGGGTCGATAAGCACGGCGGCGGCCTGGGTGATGCCGAACAGCATGGCGTCCAGCTGGCCCGGCAGGAGGTTGGCAGAGAAGCCGCCCGAGACGCCCGCGAAGGAAGCGGCGATGCCCGCGATGGGGTGGCGGCCGGCAGCGGCGTAGAGCACTGCTGCCAGCGGGATGAGCACGACATAGGCAGCGTCGGCGGCCAGATTGCCCAGCAGCGATACCAGCGCGACGGCGGGGGTCAGTAGGAAGGCCGGAGCCTTCTTCACCATGGCCCCCATGGCGCTGGCGAACAGCCCCGAGCGCTCGGCCACGCCGGCGCCCAGCATCACCAGTAGCACATAACCCATGGGATAGAAGTGGGCAAAGGTGGTGGGCATCTCGACCAGCAGGCGACGAATGTTTTCGGCGGACAGCAGGCTGGTGGCGTGAATGACAACCGGGTTGCCCACGGTGTCGAGCTGGGTGGGGTGAATGGCCGACACGCCCGCCAGCACGGAAAGGATGCTGATCAACACCAGCACGGCGATCAGCGCAAAAAAGATGAATACCGGGTCTGGAAGCTTGTTGCCGGTGCGCTCGATCCACCCCAATACGCCCCTGGACTGCAGGTCACCGCTGTCGATTCGTGTCATTGGTCTGCTTTTCCCTGTTGTTGGAGTGCCCATCTCTGGTGAACTGCCCGAGGATAATGCACGTTGGCGCGGCGATGCAAATGCGGCCGACGGCGCTGTCGCGATTGAACCCCATGCGGTTCGTTGCCTGGATTATAAGCCTCGTATGGTTCAATTACGGCAACGCCTGGCTTTATTTATCCGCAGCAAGCGGGGGAACATGCCCCAGCGGGATTTCGCACGCAAGATCGGCGTAGCGCAGTCCACCATCATGCGTATCGAGAACCTTGACCAGAACGTCACGCTCGATACGCTCGAGCATCTGTGTCGCACCTTCCATGCCGATATCGGTGACCTGTTTCCGCGGACGCGTCCGGACACCGTGTACGCCTCTCCCTCGCAGGAGGTCGGGCTGATCCACGAGGACAGGCCCGACGATCATCGCGGCAGCGGCGACTGACGCGCGCCCGCTAAACCCGAATCCGGTTGCAAACTGCCGCTTTGATGATAAGGTGCGCCAAACACACCACATCAGGCGACATTCTTGTTTTCCGAACTCCAGCTCAGTGAAAAACTCCTCAAATCCGTCGACAAGATCGGATTCTCCGAACCTACACCCGTGCAGGCGCAGGCCATCCCGCTGGCGCTCGCGGGCCGAGACCTGCTGGTAAACGCCGCCACCGGCAGCGGCAAGACTGCCGCGTTCCTGCTGCCCATCCTGCAGCGCATGATCACGGAGCCGCCTCCCCGAGAGGGCACCCGCGCGCTGGTGATCGTGCCTACGAGGGAGCTGGCGCGGCAGATCGGCAAGGAATGCGAGCTGCTGGCCAGCTATTGTGGGCTGAAGGTGGGCGTGATTACCGGTGGGCAGGAGCTGAAGGTCCAACGTGCGCTGCTGCGCAAGGATCCCGAGATTGTGATCGCGACCCCCGGCAGGATACTGGAACTGGCGAAAGAACGCAGTGCGCTGTTCCGTTCGCTGGAAGTGCTGGTGCTGGACGAGGCCGATCGCCTGTTCGAGATGGGCTTTGTCGAGGACGTGCTGGCCATCGTCGGTTTCTGTAACGAGACCCGGCAGACCCTGCTGTTCTCGGCGACGCTGCCCGCCGGTGTGCGGCGCCTGATGCAGGTGCTCAGGGAGCCCGAGCGCGTCACCATCAACAAGGGCCGCGAACAGCACGAACTGATCCGGCAGCAGTACATCCTGGCCGACGACGTCAAGCACAAGGAGAAGCTGCTGCTATGGCTGCTGGAGCACGAGACCTTCGAGCGCGCCCTGGTCTTCACCAACACCCGCGACCAGGCGACCCATCTGTCCGGCGTCATGCGCTATCGCGGACAGCGGGCCGGCTACCTGCACGGTGAGGTCAAGCAGGATGTGCGCAACTCCACCATCGCGGCCTTCCGTGAAGGCAAGTTCAATGTGCTGATCGCCAGTGATGTGGCGTCACGCGGGCTGGATGTGAAGGGCATCGACCTGGTCATCAACTTCGACATGGCCCGCAAGGGCGATGACTATGTGCACCGGATCGGCCGCACCGGTCGCGCCGGCAACGAAGGACTGGCGATCTCCCTGATCGTGCCATCCGAATGGAACCTGCGGGCCTCCGTCGAGCGCTATCTCAACCTGAGCATGGAGCAGCGGCGCATCAAGGAGCTGCCGGGCACCTACAAGGGCCCGAAGAAAGTGAAGAGCTCGGGCAAGGCCGCCTCCACCAGCAAACGCAAGCCGCCGTCAGGCAAGGGCGGCAAGCCCAGGAAGAAGTCATGAGTGCAGACGCCGCACAGATCACCCGCCGCTGGCTGCAGCAGGTGGTGATCGGCTTCAATCTGTGCCCCTTCGCAGCGCGCGAGCTGGAGGCGGAGCGGGTGCGCTTCGTGGCGTGCGAAGAGCAGGAGCCGGATGCCCTGCTATTGGCACTGGCAACGCAAGTGCAGGCGCTGCTGGAAGACCCTGCCACGGAGACGACGCTGGTGATTTTCCCCCGCGCTCTGGGCGATTTCGATGACTACCTGGACTTCCTGGCGCTGGCCCAGCTGTGGCTCGAAGACAGTGGGCTGGAAGGGGATTTCCAGTTCGCCAGCTTCCATCCCGACTATTGCTTCGACGGCTGTCAGCCCGAGGACGCCTCCAACTACACCAACCGGTCACCGCTTCCTGTCATCCACATCCTGCGTGAGGAGAGCGTGGAGAAGGCGATTGCGTCCCACCCGGACCCGGACATGATTCCCCGCCGCAATATCGCGCTGGCCGAAGAGAAGGGCAGCGCGTTCTGGCGGCACTTGCTGGATGGGCTCTGATCCTCAGGCCGCCCTGGCGTCCGGGTATTTGTGCCTGTCGTAGAGAAATTGCAGCACCTGCTGACGTGTCCGCATGAAAGCCGGATCATCTGCCAGCGCGACGCGATTGCGCGGACGGGGCAGTGTGACCGCCAGGATCTCACCGATCGTCGCCGCCGGGCCGTTACTCATCATGACGATGCGGTCGGACAGCAATACCGCCTCATCCACATCGTGCGTGATCATCACCACCGTGGTGCCCAGCTCGGCATGAATCTCCATCAGTGAATCCTGCAGGTGTGCCCGGGTGAGGGCATCCAGCGCGCCAAAGGGTTCGTCCATCAGCAGCACTTTGGGCTGCATCGCCAGGCAGCGGGCGATACCCACCCGCTGCTTCATGCCGCCAGATATCTCATGGGGCAGCTTGTGTGTGGCATGAGTGATGTGCACCAGCTCCAGGTTGTGCTGGATCCAGTCGGCCATCTCCGCCTTGCTCTTGCGTCCCTTGAAGACCTGCCGCACCGCCAGCTCCACGTTCTCATACACCGTCAGCCAGGGCAGCAGGGCGTGGTTCTGAAAGACCACAGCGCGGTCCGGGCTGGGTGCGCTGACCTCTCTGTTGTCCAGGATGACGCTGCCCTCGGTGGCCTGGTACAGCCCTGCCACAATGTTGAGCACGGTGGACTTGCCGCAGCCCGAGTGACCGATCAGGGAGATGAACTCGCCCCTGTCGATCTTCAGGTTGACGTTCTGGAGCGCGCGGAAGCTGCCGCTCTGCGTGTGGAACTCGATGCCGACGTTGCTGATTTCGAGATAGCTCTGCATGACGCTTTTCTCCGATGTCCTTGAGTGATTTTTGCTGCTGCCTGTTTTGCTGCTGCCTAGGGGCTCAGCGCAGCACCGTTTGCTTGTCCCAACTGACGCGACGCTGAACCGCGAGCATGAGTCGATCGAGCACGAGTCCGATCAGACCGATGACCAGCACAGCCACCATGATGCGTCCTAGTGAATCGGAACTGCCATTCTGGAATTCGTCCCAGATGAACTTTCCCAGCCCAGGGTTCTGCGCCAGCATCTCGGCGGCGATCAGCACCATCCATCCTGTGGCCAGCGACAGCCGCATGCCTGTGAAGATCAGCGGCAGCGCGCTGGGCAGTACGATCCTGCGTACATGCGTATGGGGGGGCAGGCAAAGCACCCTGCTGACGTTGATCAGATCCCGATCGA